>Ga0210409_10008718_pt1 | contig 10297 bp, 9 predicted proteins | sample IncBWH17MmetaG_FD_161649 | JGI IMG/M metagenome (GOLD analysis project Ga0210409, IMG submission 161649) | Forest soil microbial communities from Barre Woods Harvard Forest LTER site, Petersham, Massachusetts, United States - Inc-BW-H-17-M | ecosystem: Environmental > Terrestrial > Soil >...
GGGCATTGTCGTCGTCATGGGGCTGCCCGTCGCCGTGCTCGTGCTGCCCGGTCCGATCTTCATGGCTCTGTTCTTCATGGCCATTCCCGGCGCCATCGCCGCCCAGATCCTGGGCAGGACCAACGAATTGCGGCATGCCGCGAACTGGCCCTCGACGCGGGCGCGGATCACCAAATCGGCGCTGCGCGCCGAGCATCGCCGCGGTTCGGGGGAAGTAACCGAGGTCAAGAATCTGCCCGACATCGAGTACGAGTTCAGCCTCGGCGATCGGGTGATCAAGGGAACGCGCGTCAGCGTCGCGGATAACACCGCCAACGTCCAGGAGATGCTCGATCACTACAAGGTCGGCGCGACGGTGCCCGTCTACTACGATCCCCGGGATCCCGAAAAAGCGTTCTTGGAGCGCAATCCGCCGCTGCCGGTCATCTGGCTCTACGTGATCGCCGCGGGGATCTTCGTGGCCGGCCTCGGCGTACTGGCGCTGTTCTGGAACATCTCGACCGTCTTCGACAGCCTGGCGCCCTATTTTCCTGAGAAGGCGGTGCTGCCCGGCGTCGCCTTCTTCACTCTCGCAGGTGTCATGGTGCTGGCTATGCTGTGGGCCTCGCGCCGGCAGGTCGCGAAGGCATCTCGTTGGCCGCAGACCGCCGGCCGTGTCGTTTCCAGCACCGTCGAGCACTATCGCCAGCGGGTCGGCGGCGCACGCACCGGCGATCTCGTGACATTTTACGAGGCCGTGGTGGAATATTCCTACAGCGTCAACGGCCGCGAGTATCACAGCACAAGACTGAGCTTTGGCGGCAAGACCACAGGCGCTCAGGCATTGGCCGAAGCGCAGGCCGGGCAATATCCAGCCGGCAGCCAGGTGATGGTTCACTACGATTCGAAGAATCCTGCCAACGCCGTAGTGGACGTCCGGATCGCACAAGGTGTGACATTCTTCATAGTGGCGCTGGCCTCCTTCGCGCTGGCGATTTTCTTCACCGGCGCGTTCAGTTAGCCGGTCTCGGTGGCTTTTGCCGGAGAGCGGCCGAGGCGAATTGTCGTCTGCTGCGACGGTGGTCCGGAGGCCGCAAGAACGGCAAGCGGCCTCATGGGATCAAGCCGGGATCGTCGAACCTGTTCTACCTTTGGCACAAGATCCAAGGCATCAAGAGCGAAGCCGAGAAGCTCAAGGACGCCGAGCTGGTCTTCATGATCGGCTTGGTCGAGCTGCTGGTCGAGGAACGGGCAACGCCTGGCGCCACGGCGCTCGCCACGGTCGACATGTCCACGCCGCATTGAGTTCCCTAGGGACGCGGAAGTCCAGCACCGCTCACGCGCGCTATTGGGGTTGGCGCGCTACTGCGGGGCGGGGTTGGAGTTCCGCGAGTTCAGGCCGAGTACCGGGAATGCCCCCGTGCGGAGGTACGCGGTGGATCCCCTTTGGGGCCGGCGAGGAAGCCGCCTTCCTATGGGACGATGTGCTGGGGAAGCGTGGCGCAGTATCGTCCGATGGCGCCCGGCGTGGTGAGCCAGATCTCCTCGCGGTGCGCCGCGATGTGGCGCAACGCACGCTTCAGATGCCGCAGCCGATGCGGCTGACCAACGAGATAGGCATGCAGCGCTACCCCCATCACCAGCGGGCGCGCTCGGGACAGTTCCAGCATCTCGTCAAAGTGGTCGACGATCAGATCGGCGAAATCGGAGGCGCCCATCTTGCGCGCGGCGATGGCGGGTATGTCGTTCACCTCCTGGGGATAGGGCACCGCCATGATCCGCTTGCCGCCGCGGCAGCGGAACCAGATCGGTTGATCGTCCATGCACCAGTCGAGCAGATAGCGGTAGCCCGCCTCCGCCAGCAGGTCCGGTGTGCGATGGCTGTGTGAAATCCACGGACCCAACCAACCTTCCGGAGAACGGCCCTCGCCTTCCGTGATGCGGGCGGTCGCTTCGCCGATCAGCGCGCGCTCGGCGGCTTCGTCGAGTTGGCCCTGGCGTTCGGCGTTGGTTCGCCCATGGCCCACGATCTCGTCGCCGCGCGCCCGACAGGCCGCCACAAGCGCCGGCGCATAGTCGTACATGGTGCTGTTGACCAGGGCCGCCATCGGCAGGTCGAGCGCGTCGAAGGCATCGAGCATGTACCAGGCGCCAACCCGGTTGCCATAATCGCGCCAGGCGAAGTTGAGAACGTCTGGCTGCGGCCCGCCGGGCGACAGTTCGGCGCCAAGGCCCTCGCCGAAGGAGAAATGCTCCAGGTTGAGGGCGAAATAGACGGCGAGCCGGTGGCCGCCGGGCCATGAATAGTCGGGACGGCCGCGCAGCGGCACATAGTCGTAGCGATCGTGGGTTCGAAGCGGCTTCATCGGCAAAACGTAGCGCCCGAAATCGTGATGGGCTACCAGCGGTTTGCCGCCATCGTCGCGGCGATGGACAAAGCCACGGCTCGGCAGGGCGGGTGCTCATAAATCGAGCTTGCTGAGAGTGCCGCTTGCTCAATGTCTGCCTTGCCTCTGATAGCGACCGGACAACGGGCATGCCGGGAGGTCCGGTTGTGCCAGACGCGGACTGAGCACGTCACGCGACATATCCGCCATCGATCGTCAGGCTGGAGCCGGTAATGAAGCCGGCTCTGGCGCTGGCGAGATAGGCGACCAACCCGGCGACCTCTTCCGGCTCGCCCATGCGTCCGAGCGGCACGAAGGGTTTAATCATCTCGACGAGAGCCGCTGTCATGTCGGTTGCCGTAGGGCCGGGCTGGACATTGTTCACGGTAATCCCGCGAGGGGCGAGATCGATTGCCACCCCGCGCACCAGGGACGCAATAGCGCCCTTCGTCATCGAATAGACGCTAGACCCGGGAAATGCGGTCCTGACGGCGGTGTTGCTGCCGATGGTTATGATCCTTCCGCCGTCCGTGAGATGAGGCGCGGACGCCTGGATGGCGACGAAGACGCCGCGCACATTCGTCGCCAGCATGCGGTCGAAGTCTTCGAGGGCAAACGTGTCCACCGTGCCGCGTATCAAAATACCGGCGTTGACGACCAGAATGTCGATGCGGCCGAAGCGTGCAACCGTCTGCGCCACTGCGTCGTGCACCGCCTCCGGATCGGCGCTGTCGGCCTCGATCATGATCACCGAAACGCCCAGCGCCTCTGCTGCACGGGCGGTCTCCGCCGCCTTGTCCGGCGATCTGGCATAGGTCAGGGCGACCAACGCCCCATCCGCAGCAAGCTGTTTCACGATCGCCGCGCCAATGCCCCTGGAGCCACCGAATACAAGCGCGACTTTGTCCCTAAGCCGAGGTTCGTTATCCACCATTCCCTCCATTATTGACACAATAGTCCAGAACTGTTCATGCCAGTGCCCTCCGCATGTGTCGTGAGGCTTACCGGCTTCTCAACCCGGCGATCGCGAAGGCGGCCATGTCGCGAAGAGAACGGGTGCTTTCCCCGGCTCTTGCAGCGACCTGAAGCCCAAACATCGTCGTCTCCACGAACCGGGCGGCACGCTCGACGTCGACAGTCTCGCCGAGTTCGCCTGCAGCCTGTGCGTCTTGCAATCGTTCAACCAGCGCCTTGCGCAGCATGCCGCCGCTTTTGACGCGAAGCTGGGCCAGCTCGGCATCGGCATTTCCGAATTCGCAGATGGCGCCGACACCCATGCAGCCCTTTTCGCGCGTGGTCCTATCCGAGGAAATCACGCCGACAACCAGAGCTTCAATTCCAGCGAGAGGTGACGCCATTGATCGTAGCCGCTTGATGTGCCCGGCGACGCTCTCCAGCTGATATCTCCAGAGCGCTTCGACATAGAGGCGCCGTTTGTCGCCGAACGTGTCGTACATACTTTGCCTGCCGATCTTCATCGCCTCCAGCAGGTCATCGGTTGAAGTTGCAGCGTAACCTTTCGACCAGAAGACGGACATTGCCCGCGCCACGGCTACCTCGCGATCGAACTCTTTCGGCCTCGCCATGAGGCATGGTTTGCATAATTTGGACTGATCTGTCAAGAACCTATGCACCGGCACACCTTTGCATTTTCTGAAGCCTGATCCTGATGAGAGATGCTTCTGGTCAATGTTCACAAAGGGTCAGTCGCGGTGGTTGAGCAAAGTCCTTGCACGGCGAGGTAAAGGAGCGGTTTGCCGCCATCGTGGCGGTGATGGACAAAGCGGCGACTCGCTAAGGCGCTCGCCATCCATCTTGCCAGTCGGCCAACATTGGCTTTTAGTGGCGCCACAATGACGTTGCCGGCCGATGGTCGTTTCCGGAACATACTATCCGTATCTCGTCGTTCTCTCCATTCTGGTGGCTTCTTTCGCGTCATACACCGCCCTCGATCTCGGCGGGCACGTGGGAGCCGCCCGGGGACTTGCGCGTCAGGCGTGGCTGGTGGCCGCCGCGATCACAATGGGAGGCGGAATATGGTCGATGCACTTCATCGGCATGCTCGCCTTCGTCATGCCGATACCGATGTCATACGACATCGGATTGACCATCCTGTCGCTCGTCGTGGCGATCGTCGTAACCGGCGGCGGCTTTTTCGTCATCAGTCGCCAGGGCGCATCGCCGCTTCGCCTCGTTCTCAGCGGCATCTTCATGGGACTTGGCATTGTCGCCATGCATTACACCGGCATGGCAGCAATGCGGGGGCACGCCGAGCTCGGCTACGACCGGCTCCTCGTTGCGCTCTCCGTGGTCATAGCGATCGGCGCATCGACAGCGGCACTATGGCTGGCCTTCCAAACCACCAATCTCTGGCAAAAGCTCATTGCGGCGTTGGTCATGGGCCTGGCCATTTCGGGTATGCACTACACGGGGATGCGAGCGGCGATTTTTACCGCTCACGACGCGGTTCACGATGACCCGGTAAACGCCAGTCTCGATCAAATCAATCTGGCGCTGGCGGTTGCCGGCATTACGTTTGTCATTCTGGCAGTCGCATCGATCGCCTCCCTGTCCGAGCAGAAGCGCGCCGAGGAAGCTCTGCGTCAGGCGCAGGCGGATCTCGCACGCGTCAACCGGGTGACGACCATGGGAGCGCTGACCGCCTCCATCGCGCACGAGGTGAATCAACCGATTACCGCCGCTGCCACCAACGCCGATGCCTGCATGCGCTGGCTCTCCGGCGACCCGCCCAATCTCGAAGAGGCGCGCGCGGCTGCGATGGGAATCGTGAAAGACGCAATGCGTGCGGCAGAAATCATCAACCGGATCCGCCTGCTCTTCAAGAAGGGGACGACGCAACGAGAGTTGTTGGACGTAAACGACGTTATTCGAGAGATGATCGTCCTCCTACGCGGCGAGGTAGCGCAACACTCCGTGTCAGTGCGGACGGAGCTGGCGGCGGACCTTCCCCAGGTCATGGGAGATCGCGTGCAATTGCAGCAGGTCATGATGAACCTCATGAGCAACAGCATCGATGCGATGAAGGACGTGGAAGGGCCGCGCGAGCTCGCCATCAAGTCGCAGCGAGCGGAAAAAGAGCATCTTATGGTGTCCGTCAGCGATACCGGCGTGGGGCTGCCGACGCAGCAGGCGGATCAGATCTTCAATGCCTTCGTCAGCACGAAGCTTCACGGGACGGGTATGGGATTGTCCATCAGCCGCTCGATCATTGAATCGCATAGCGGCCGCTTGTGGGCCGCCGACAACTCTCCGCGCGGCGCAAGTTTTCACCTCACCCTACCTGCCAAGGTCGAGGCACGTGAATGACGCCCCGCCGGAGCCGAACACAGGTTCGCTATCGTCGTAGCCGATCTTCTTCAGGGCGCCCCATCAGTGCACGCATCCGCGGTCGGTGCACCGCTACAGGGCGCCTCGTCGGTTGACCCGGGCGACTGCGCGACGCCCTGGCGCGGCGGCAACTCGATCTTCTGGTCCTTCATCTTCTTCTCGAGCGTGGCGATCGTCTTCTGCGTGTCGGTATCGCACTGGCCCAGCGCGAAGGCTTCAGCCACCGGCATCCCCTCGTTATTGGACCACATGTACGAGTACGCATGGCTTAGCGCGTGACAGTATTCGATGTCCGAGGGCGTCCCCTTGGCGACGTTCTGCTGGGCGGCTGCGGCAAAAGGAAGGCCGAACGCAAGACCTGTCATCAAGCAAAATTTCACCATCTTCATGGCGTTTCACTCCTGATCCTTTGAGAACGACATGCCCGTCTTTTGGCGAGCGATGACGTGAAGGTGTTGTCAGGCGGCGCAGATGAGAAGCCTTCCGTATTACGCACTCCTTACCTCCTCTGTTGAGGACGGCTCATGAATGCACCGCGGCGAATTGGTGATGCGAGGGCATGGCGTCACGCGGGCACAAATCAGTTAGATCCAAAAGGCTCCATGCCGACACCCGCCAGATGCCGGCCCTTGCAGACACCGAGAGTTGTATTCACTGAGCAAGGCGCCGCTTGCCGAGGATTGCTGCTCTTACGCCATCCTTGCCGTTTTATGTATCGACAGGCCGGGCCTGTGTTGCAGGGCACGCTTGGCCCGGTGCCGAAAGCGCTACTCGACTGGAGCGTCAGGCACCGATGTTGACCTGGGCGCGGATGGCCGCCGCGAGCAGCGCATCGTGCTCAGGCAGCAGAACCTGCGGATCGAGCGTCAGCACACCGCGCGCGACGTGGCGTTCCGACAGATGCACCGGCGGGTCGCCGCGCTGCAGACGGCCGCTCAGCGCCAGGGCATCCGGCACGGAGATCTCGAGCACGGGAACGCGGCCGGTCTTGGCCGCCGGCAGCAGGATAACCGGGATACCGTCCAGCAGCGCGGCGATCGCCTTGAGTCGCCCCGCGAGGGCTTCGTTGTCGGCCGCATCGTCGGCGTTCACGAACCGGTCGAGGGCCGTGAGAAGACCGACGATCTCCTCCTTGCCCGCCTTGAAGCCGCGGCCGATGCCGTGGTGCGGCACGCCGCGCAGGTTGGCCCGGTCGATCATGCGCGGCGGCATCCAGGTCTCCGGCGACACGTCCATGTCGAGCTGCTGCAGCAGCGCCGACGCCACGAGGTCGCCGCGGCCGGCCAGGATTCCAGAGGCCTGCGGGCCGCCCAGCGCCTTGCCGCCGGAGAAAGCGACCAGGTCGGCGCCCAGGACGATGAAACGCTTGAGGTTTTCCTTGGGCGGAAGTTGGGCGGCGGCATCGACGATCATCGGTACCCCGTTGGCGCGGCACACGGTGGCGACGGTCGGCAGGTCGGCGAGGCTCGCCGCGTTGGCCGAGAAGGCCACGGCCACGACCGACGGCGACAGCGCCGTCTCGATCTCCCAAGCTTCCAGCCCGCGCACGCCGGCGCCAGTGCCGCGGTCGTTATGCCCGATATCGACCAGCCGCGCGCCCGCAGCGGCGAGCGCGTGGGCGTATCCGGTGCGATGGGTGCGCGGGATCAGGATATCGTGCGGAAACGAATCGGCGTGCGGGAGGGCCGCCATCTTGGCCACGTCCCAGCGCGCGATCGCCGCGGCGGCGGCGAGGGTCAGCGCCGCGGACGCGCCCGTGGTCACCAGCCCCGCCTCGGCGCCCGTCGCCTGGGCGATGCGCCCGCTCGCGGCGTCCTGCAGTTCGCCGATATCGACTGAGGCGCGCGCCGCCGCCGCCATCGCTGCCACGACCTCGGGCGCCATCACGGCGCCTCCCAGCCGGGTGAGCGCGCCGGCGGCGTTGATCCGAGGGCGCACGCCCAGGTTTTGGTACGGGTCAGCCGATTCCATGGCGGGAGTTTATCCCAGCCCTTGCCCAAGGCAGCGGAAAAGCGAGGAAAATGTCACCAGCGAGCAGAATAATACTTTCCCACCGGGATAGAGGGCGTGGGAGCGCGCAGAGCGTCGGCCATACACCATAAGTGGGGCCACGCTCGCTCGCGATGACAGTAGAATGCCAGCGCCCTGATCTTCATCGCGCAGGCCTGTCAAGCGGCGAACATTGCCAAAACGCTGATCTTCCTTCTTGTTATCTTGAGGATCCGTCTCCTAGCGAGGGAATCATGCGAGAGCTCGGCGGCAAGACGGCCTTCGTGACGGGCGGCGCGAGCGGCATCGGGTTGGCGCTCGGCCGGGCCTTTGTGCGGGCGGGCATGAAGGTGATGCTGGCCGACATCGAACCGGACGCCTTGGCGGCTGCCGTCGAAAGCCTGCGCGATGTCGGGCCGGATGTGCGGGGCGTCACCTGTGACGTTGCCGATCCGGCGAGCGTCGAGCGTGCGGCCCAGGCGTCGTACACGGCGTTCGGCCATGTCCATGTGGTTTGCAACAATGCCGGCGTCGCCGGCGGCAGCGGCATCGACGACATCTCGCTCGACACCTGGCGCTGGGTGCTCGACGTCAACCTGATGGGAGTCCTGCACGGCGTCCATGTCTTCCTGCCGCATATCCGCGCCCACGGTGAAGGCGGCCATATCGTCAACACCGCTTCCATGGCCGGGCTGCAGAGCGGGCTCGGCTTCAGCCCTTACGCGACCAGCAAGTTCGCGGTGGTCGCCATGTCGGAGGGGCTGGCGATGCAGCTGAAGCCGCTAGGCATTGGCGTGACCGTGCTCTGTCCCGGGTTCGTGCGCACCCGCATCAGCGGCAGCGGGCGCAACCGGCCGGAGCGCTACGGTCCGGCGCGGGCACCGGACCCCGCCAGCCCGGCCGGCAGGCTAGCCGCCGAGAGTGCCAGGCTTCAGCAGGCCGGACTCGATCCGGCGGATATCGCCGCGCAGGCCCTCACCGCGATCCGCGAGGACGAACTCTATGTCTTCACCCATCCGGAAATGCACGGCGAGGTGAAGCAGCGGTTTGCCGCCATCGTGGCGGCGATGGACAAAGCGGCGGCTCGCTAGTGGGTGAAGTCCGACAAACGAGGGTTCATAGCGTCGACGGCCCGAGGAGCTCCCAGCCGTGGCGCTGCAGCATCTCGGCCCGCTCGGTTTCGGTCATCGATGAGAAGTTGCTGCCGGCCTGTTGCTGCTCTTCGATCAACCCGCCTGCCTCGGCCGGGGTGTAGAGAAACAGCACGCGCCCGGCGTGCGCGCCGGTGCTTTTCCAGGCATGCCGGACGCCACGTGGCATGAACGCACTGGTACCGGGGCCGCCGACCGTGAGTTCATCGCCGATCAGGAAAGTGATCTCGCCACTCAGGACATAAGCCACCTCGTCGCTATCGTGATGGAGGTGCAATGTGCTCTTGGTCCCGACCGGAGCGGTCGCCTCGAACATCATGATACTTCCATCGGTCTCGTCACACCGCAGCTTAAGCACGATCGACCGCCCCGGCGCGTAGTTCGCCACCAAGCCCTGTCCCGGCTGTACAACAATGCCCTGCGTGCCCATCGCGAATTCCTCCTTCTCTCGTTGAGATCAGAACCCGTTTGACCTCATGCGGGCTTGCGCTCGACCTGCCGAGGGTCGTCGACATCGAGATCGATAATCTCGCTCGGGGAAGGTGTCACAGCCAGCAGCGTTACACCGTCCGCAGAGGAGAAGCGGTGCCACGCACCCTGGGGATTGACGGCGATCATTCCGGCGCGGAGCGCAAAGGATTGGGGCCCATCCTCGCCGAGCATTTCCAGCGTCGCAGTGCCGTCGAGGATGTGAATCAGTTCGTCGCCGGCGAGATGGCATTCCCAATGACCCTTCCCCGCAAACTTTGTGATGCTGAGGGTGCCGTCGCGGTAGGAAGCCAATCGCGCGCTGCTGCCCTTTCGATCGGCCATCGTCGATCGCGGCGTCCGCCCGCGGAACATCGTGAGCTTCGCGAGCTCGGCATTGAGATCGATGATGATCGGCGATCTCGTCGTATCGCCTATGTCGAGGTCGGGTGTGCTCGTCCGGGGGTCGTCTACGTCGAGATCGATATGCTCACCGGGGATCACCGCGCTCATCGTGGTCTTGCCATCGACGGAGCGAAAACGGTGCCATACGCCAGGGAGAACGACGGCGATCATTCCGGCGCCGAGCGCAAAAGAGTGCGGGCCGTCCCCCTGGACGATGTCGAGAGTCGCCGCTCCGTCGAGAACGTGAACCAGCTCGTCCTCGGGATGGGTCTCCCAATGGCCTGTCCCGGCGGACTTGCCAAGTAGCAGGAGCCCGTCACGGTAACGAGGCAATTGCGCGGCGCTGCCTTTGCGCTCCGCGCGCGTCGTTTGCGGTGTCAGCCCGCGGAACATCGTGAGCTTCGCGCATTCTGCCGCGAGATCGATGATGTGGGGCGTTCGGCTCTCCATCTCTCTCTCCATCAGTGACGGGGAAGCGTAACGCCACAATGCGATGGCGGTGTTCCCCGTTTTTGCAGCCCACTGGCACGTTTTCGTGGCACCCCTCTTGATGGTACGAATCACCGTCCG
>Ga0210409_10008719_pt1 | contig 10295 bp, 10 predicted proteins | sample IncBWH17MmetaG_FD_161649 | JGI IMG/M metagenome (GOLD analysis project Ga0210409, IMG submission 161649) | Forest soil microbial communities from Barre Woods Harvard Forest LTER site, Petersham, Massachusetts, United States - Inc-BW-H-17-M | ecosystem: Environmental > Terrestrial > Soil >...
CTGGGTGATGGCGTTGATGGCGCTCGACTTGCCAGCGTTGGAGCGGCCGGCGAACGCCACTTCCGCGCCAAAGTCGGGCGGAAACTGCGCCGGCGCCGCCGCGCTCACCATAAACCGCGCCTGCTGAAAACGGCTCATTTTCCGGGGACAATGACCTGAGGACGTAAAAAGCCCTGGCGTGGCCGTAGTGTACAATCCGCCGCCGTCGCTCCGCGGGACCAGACCGGAATGAGAACAATGCCGAACACCCTGAGAGTCGGTTGGATGGCGCTCGCGTTGGGCGCGTTGGCGCCTCTGCACACCGCGCTGGCTCAGACCTCCGCGGCTACAGCCGCTGCGGTGAGCGCGCCGGCCGCGCCGGCTGCTGCAGCTCCCGCCGCCAACGCGGCGCCCGCCACGCCCTTCGCGACCGGCAAGGCGGCGAGCGGCGCGGCCAAGGCGGCGCTCTGCAGCGCCTGCCACGGTCCGAACGGCAACAGCTCGAATCCCGAATGGCCGCGTCTCGCGGGCCAGAGCGCGGTCTACATCGCCGAGCAGCTCAAGCTCTTCCGCTCGGGCGTGCGCGACAACCCGGTCATGAAGCCACTCGCCGCGACTCTCAGCGACCAGGATATCAACGATCTCGCGGTGTACTTCGAGGCGCAGGCTCCGACCGGCCTCGAGGCCGATCCCTCCTACTGGAAGGCCGGTGAGGCGGTCTATCTCAGCGGCGACACCGGGCGCGGAGTTCCGGCCTGCGTCGCCTGCCACGGGCCCGTCGGGCGCGGCAATCTGGCGGCCGGCTACCCGGCGTTGCGCGCGCAGCAGTCGGTGTACGTCGTCAAGCAGCTCAACGACTACGCGAGCGGCGCCCGTTACACCGGCCCGAATCCCGCACAGGCGAGCCGCAACGGCGTGATGATGCTCACCCTCGCCAAGCGCATGTCGCCCGAGGAGATCCGCGACGTGGCGTCTTACGTGCAGGGCATGCGCTGAGCCAATGAGCCGACTCCTTGCGCTGACCGCGCTGCTCGCTCTGTGCCTCCCGGCCGGCTCCTGCTCGCGTCAGGAAACGCCGCCTGTCCCCGCTACCCCTTCCGGCGCAGCGTCGGCGGCACCCGCGAACACGCCCGCCGCCACCCCGGCCCCGGGCGCCGCCGCGCCGGCGCAGAGCGAGGCCGAGCTGGCGCGCGCCGCGCAGGAGTCCGCCGACGGCGCCGTCAACGAGAAGCCCGAGAGCAGCGACGCCTCGCTCGAGCGCATGGCGGCGCTGCCGCCCGACGCGCAGCTGCCGGCAGGCCGCTGGAAGCCCGGGGTCAACTACGACCCGGTGGTGCCCGGACAACCGACGAGCGTCGCGCCCGGTAAGGTCGAGGTGCTCGAGGTGCTGTGGCTCGGATGCCCACACTGCTATGCGCTCGAGCCCGGCGTGAAAGCCTGGCTCAAGACCAAACCCGCCTACATCGAGTTCGTGCGCGTGCCGGTGATCTGGGGCCCCGTCCACCGCGCGCACGCCAGACTCTTCTACACGCTCAAGGCGCTCGGCCGCCCCGATCTCATCGACAAGGCGTTCGACACCATTCAGCGAGAGCACAACCCGCTGATCGGCAGCACGGATGAGGAATCGCTCAAGATGGAGCAGGCGTGGGCCGTGCAGCAGGGGGTGAGCGCCGCGGATTTCGCCAGCGCCTACGACTCTCTCGCGGTCCACACCGACCTGGCGCGCGCCGAGGAGCTGACGCAACGCTATCGCGTGCAGGGCGTGCCGCTCATGATCGTCAACGGCAAGTACACGACCGAGGTCAGCAAGGCGGGCAACCCCGCCAACCTGTTCCAGCTGATCGACGATCTGGCGGCGTCCGAGCACCGGCACTAGGAGTTGGCGCGCCCGACTGGATTCGAACCAGCGACCTGCAGCTTCGGAGGCTGCCACTCTATCCAACTGAGCTACGGGCGCGTTGGGGCGGGCGATGATACGCGCCCGCCCAAAGGGGCGTCTAATTTGCGCGCCGCACCGTAGCGGAATCTACGAAGCGCGGAGGCGAGCGGCTATACTGCGCGCCCTGACTCGGCGCGTCCCCGGGAAACATACGTGAGCAAGCAGGACACCCATTTCTTCAACGTTTTCAGCATGGTCATCGGCCTGCTGGTGACCATTACCATCCTGTTGTTCGCGCTGGCGCGCATCGTCGCGAGCCACACGCAGGATCGGCAGGTCTTGTCCGAGCCTGACTACAGCAAGACCGTCGCCGGAAGAATTGGCGAGCCCTCGCAGGAGGCGGTCGCGGGCCGGGACAACTCCGCGATCGCCATCAAGGCCGAGACCCCGGCGGGTGCGGGCTCGGCGGCTCCTGCCAACCCGAAGACCGGCACCGACGTCTTCGAGCAGGTCTGCGGCGTATGCCACGGCGCTGGGATAGCCGGCGCGCCGAAGGCGGGCGACAAGGCGGCCTGGGGGCCGCGCATCGCCGAGGGCAAAGCGACGCTCTACGAGCATGCGTTGAAGGGCTACCAGGGCAAGACGGGCGTCATGCCGCCGAAGGGCGGCCGTACCGATCTGCCCGACGACCTGGTCAAGCAGGCCGTCGATCACATGGTGCAGATGGCCCAGTAGCGGCTAAGCCGCGGCGCGATCGAGACAGCGGAGCATCACCGCCTCACTCACCTGCGCGGCGCCGACCTGGCGCCGGCCCTCCAGGTCGGCGATCGTGCGCGCCACCCTGAGCACACGCTGCCGCCCCCGCGCCGAGAGCCGCAGGCGCTGCATCGCCGTCTCGAGCAGCCGCCGCCCGCTCTCGTCGGGCGCGCACCAGCGATGGACCTCCGCGTCCGTGAGCCGCGCGTTGCAAGCACCCTGGCGCGCAAGCTGCAGCTCGCGCGCGCGTCCGACGGCCGCGAAGGCCGCGGCGCTGGCGGTTGCACCATCGGGCTCCGCGTCGAACTCTCCGCTCCCGACCCGCGGCATCTCGACGTGCAGGTCGAGCCGGTCGAGTAACGGGCCGGAGACCCGCGAGCGGTAGCGCTGCACGATGGCGGGAGTGCAGCGGCACTCGCCCGCGGCATCGCCGAGGCGGCCGCAGGGACAGGGGTTCATCGCGGCGACCAGCTGGAACTCCGCGGGGTATTCCGTGGTGAGCGCCGCGCGCGCCACCGACACGACTCCGGTCTCGAGCGGCTCGCGCAGCGCCTCGAGCACCGGACGCGCGAACTCCGGCAGCTCGTCGAGGAACAGCACGCCGCGGTGGGCGAGGCTGATCTCGCCGGGCCGCGCGCGGCTGCCGCCGCCGACGAGCGCCGGCACGCTGCTCGAATGGTGGGGCGCGCGGAACGGCCGCTCGCTGAGTGACTCGCGGCGAAATCCCGCGACGCTCACCGAGGCGATCGCGGCGACCTCGAGCGCCTCAGCGGTGGAGAGCGGCGGCAGGAGGCCCGGCAGGCGCTGCGCCAGCATGCTCTTGCCGCAGCCGGGCGGGCCGATGAGAAGAAGACTGTGGCCGCCGCCGGCCGCGATGGTCAGCGCGCGCTTGGCATGCAGCTGTCCGCGCACGTCGAGGAGGTCGAGCGTCGCGCGGCGGAAGTTGGTCGGCGCGCCGCCGGCGTGATCGGGCGCCGGGCCCGGAGCAAGCTGGCGGGTGCCGGCGACGTGCGCGCAGACCTCGAGCAGATGATCCGCCGCGCGCACCAGCTGCGGCGCCACGGCGCAGGCTTCGGCCGCATTGGCGCGCGGCACGATGAGCTCATGGCCCGCGCGTTGCGCCTGTGCGGCCGCGGGCAGAAGGCCGCGCACGGCCTTGAGCTCACCCGTGAGGCCGAGCTCGCCGTAGAACTCAGCCGGCGGCGCCGCGCGCCCGGCGGCAGGACCGATCGCCACCTGCCGGGAAGCGAGCAGCACACCCAGCGCGATCGGCAGATCGAAGCGGCCGCCTTCCTTCGGAAGATCCGCCGGCGCGAGATTCACCGTGATGCGGCCCGCGGGAAATTCGAACCGGGAATTGAGAAGCGCGGCGCGTACCCGCTCCTTGGCTTCGCGTACCACGGTGGCGGGCAGGCCCACGATGGAGAAGGTAGGCAGTCCGCTCCCGAGGCTCACCTCGACCTGCACGAGGGGCGCCGCGAGGCCAACCTGCGCCCGGCAGGCAACCCGCGCAAACGGCACGACCTTCCCTGGCCCTCGAGTGCGCCCGGCCGGCGCCGCCCGGCCGCTACCGGGCCGGCGGCTGCGATCCGCCGCCCGCCGCGCCTTCGAGAGCAGCGAGCTTCGCCTCGAGCGCCTCGAGCCGCGCGCGCGTGCGCTCGAGAACGCGGGTCTGCGCGTCGAACTCGTCGCGCGTCACGAGATCGAGCTTGCTCAGCCGCTCGCGCAGCACCGCCCGGAAGCTCGTCTCGAGATCCTGCTGCACGGCGCGCAGCGCCGGCGGCACCCGCTCGAGCAGGCGCCGCGCCAGCTCATCGATCCGCAGTGACTCCATGAAAGCTCCTCGCTGTGCGGCTCGCGCCCTGCTTTGACGCAGACGCACGCCCTCGAGCCCCAAAACAGTGCAGCCTCACGCCACCACCAGGCGCAACAGGCGGAAATCACGCCCCCGCAACGTGGCACGGAAACTGCAATTCGTCCGCAGGGCCAGAGCTTACGCGCCTCGCTGCGCTCGTGCCGAACGCATTTGCGGCGCGATCCACCGGAAATGCTCCCGGAGAAACTATGCCGACCGCCGCGACTGCGACCCGTAACCTGCAACGTCCGCGTGCCGCCCTGCTCGGCCTCGCGCTGGCGCTGACACCCGCCCTCGCCCTCGCCGCTGCGCCCGTGCCCAACAAGGGCGACACGGCGTGGATGCTCACCTCGACCGCGTTCGTGCTGCTCATGTCGGTGCCGGCGCTGGCACTCTTCTACGGCGGTCTGGTGCGCACCAAGAACATGCTGTCGGTGCTCATGCAGGTGTTCGTAGGCTTCTCGCTGATCTCGGTGCTCTGGTGCGTCTACGGCTACTCGCTCGCCTTCACCCAGGGCAACGCGATCATCGGCGGCCTCAGCCGGCTGTTTCTCGCCGGCACCTTCAACTCCTCGACCGGAGAGTTCTCGACCACCGCGACCTTCAGCCGCAACACGCCGCTCTATGAGCTCGTCTACGTCGCCTTCCAGGCGACCTTCGCCGCCATCACCTGCTGCCTGATCCTCGGCTCGATCGTCGAGCGCATCAAATTCCCGGCGATTCTGCTGTTTCTCGTGCTGTGGTTCACCTTCAGCTACCTGCCGGTCGCGCACATGGTGTGGTACTGGCCGGGGCCCGACGCCTACACATCGAGCGCCACCGCCGCCGCCGTGAGCGCCACCGGCGGACTCATCTGGCAGTGGGGCGCGCTGGATTTCGCAGGCGGCACGGTGGTGCACATCAACGCCGGCGTCGCCGGGCTGGTCGGCGCATTCGTGCTCGGCAAGCGCGTCGGCTTCGGCCGCGAGCCGATGGCGCCGCACAACCTGACGCTCACCATGGTCGGCGCCTCGCTCCTCTGGTTCGGCTGGTTCGGCTTCAATGCCGGCTCGGCGCTCGAGGCCAACGGCTCCGCGGCGCTGGCCTTCATGAATACCTACCTGGCAACCGCCTGCGCGGTGCTGTCGTGGACGACCGCCGAGTGGCTGCTGAAGGGCAAGCCCTCGATGCTGGGCGCGGCCTCGGGCGCGGTCGCCGGGCTCGTGGCGATCACGCCGGCCGCGGGCAACGTCGGCATTCCGGGCGCGTTCGCCATCGGCCTCGGCGTCGGGGTGGTGTGTCTCTGGGGCGTCACCGGACTCAAGCGCATCATCAAGGCGGACGACTCCCTCGACGTCTTCGGCGTGCACGCCGTGGGCGGTGTCTTCGGCGCGCTCATGACCGGCATCTTCAACGCGCCCGCCCTCGGCGGGCCCGGCTCCACCGTCGACTGGGTCAAGGGCACGACCGGCTACCCAGGCATCGCCACGCAGTTCTTCATACAGCTCAAGGCAGTGTGCCTGGTGCTGGTATGGACCGCGGTCGTGGCCTTCGCCGCCTTCTACATCGTGAAGCTCGCGGTGGGACTCAGGGTTCCGGAAGAAGAAGAGCGCGAGGGGCTCGATATCACCTCCCACGGCGAGCGGGCTTACGACCTCTAGGCCGGGCCGGGCCTCCAGCGGGGGGTGGACGGGCCCTGCCGCTGGCGTCCCTGCCCCGGCCTTTGTATGGTGTGACCCGGGGCGTTGGTCCGCCCCCCGACCGTGTGACGGAGTTCAAGGGTCGCCCGGCCCCGATGCCGCCATACTGCCTCGGCCGGAGGCTTTTTATGTTGCGACTGGTACCGATCATTGTCCTCGTTCTCGCCGGAGCGTGCGGTCTCGCGCGCGCCGACGTATTCCGCTGGATCGACAGCGAGGGGATCGTCCATTACAGCGACGAGTGGGTGCCGGGATCCGTGGTCATCAAGACCGTCAAGCCCCATCCCGAAACCGGCGCCCGCTCCGCAACGAGCACGGCCGCCAACCGAGCCGGCGAGCAGCTCGCCGATCAGGCCAACTCCCGTGCCGTGCAGCAGGACGTCGCCAAGGCGCGCGACGGTCAGTGCAGCTGGGCCAAGGATCGCTACACGAAAGCGATCGCCTCGCGCCGCGTCTACAAGGAAGGCAAGGACGGCGAGCGGCTGTACATGTCGGACGCCGAGGCCGATGCCTACCGCGAGCAGGCGCGCAAGGACGTGCAGCAGGCCTGCGGCAGCCCGCCGCCGGAGTGGAAGCCCGACCAGCCGATCCCCGAGCCGAAGCCGATCCCCGAGCCGAAGGTCAATCCCGCGCTCGCGACCTCGGAGTAGCGGCGCGGCGCTGAGCCGCCCGCACCCCTCTCACCGTGTTGTGTTGGCCGCCGGCGGCGGCGATTCCGCGCGCCTGCGCTTTCGCTCTATAGTGTCGTCCCGCGGCCGGACCGGCCGCTCGAGGTGCGTCGGCGCACCAGGTGCACGAGAGAATGCGCGCAGGCTTCGTCGGACTCGGCGCCATGGGCAGCGGCATGGCGCGCAATCTTCACAAGAAGGGCATGCTGGCGGCGGTCTGGAACCGCACCGCCGCCAAGGCGGGCGCGCTCGCGGCCGAGCTCGGCGTGGCCGCTCCGGCCACGCTCGCCGAGCTCGCCGCCCAGGTCGACGTCGTGGTCTCGTGCGTCTCGGCCGACGCGGACGTGCTCGAGGTCGCGCGCGGCCTCGCGCCCGGCTTCAGATCCGGCGCGCTCCTGCTCGACTGCTCGACGGTCAGCGCCGAGACCGCGCGCCAGGCCGCCGAGCTCCTCGAGGCTAAGGGCGTGGAATTCCTCGATTGCCCGGTCAGCGGCGGCGTCGAAGGCGCGCGCGACGGCACGCTCGCCATCATGGTGGGAGGCGCGCCGGCGGCGTTCGAGCGCGCCCGGCCGGTGCTGGAGGCGCTCGGGCGCACCATCGCGCTCTTCGGCCCGGTCGGCAGCGGCCAGGCCGCCAAGGCCACCAACCAGATCATGTGCGCCGGCATCATCGAGGCGATCGCCGAGGCGATGGCGTTCGCGCGCGCCCAGGGACTGCCGCTGCCGATCCTGATCGATACCCTCGGCAAGGGCGCCGGCTCCTCCTGGTACTTCGTGCACCGCGCGCCCAACATGGCCAAGGGCGCCTACCCGGCGGGCTTTCGCGTGCGGCTGCACCAGAAGGACCTGCGCATCTGCCACGACATGGCGGCGCGTTTCGGCGTAGAGCTCGGCGTGGTCGAGCGCATGCTGGCCGAGTACGCCGAGCTCGTGGCGCGCGGCTACGGCGACGAGGACGTCTCCGCCACCTTCCGCCTCAAGGAGGAGCTGTTCGAGCGCACCAACATCATGGGCGCGCCGCCGCTGCGTCCGCCGCCGCGCAATCCATGAACGCCGATCCGGACGACCAGCACTCGCTCTATCTCCCGGACTTCTGCACCTCGCGCGCCACGCTCGCCATCGTGCTGATCGTGGAGCTGACCGCGATCGTGCTCAGCCTCGCGCGGCGGAGCATGGTGGTCGACTTCTGGACCGACCTGGTGCGCACCTCGCTGTTCCTCCTGTGGATCGGGCTCACCGGGGCGGGGCTCCTGTGCGTGCTGCGCGGCGCGCTCGCGCGCCTGAGCGTCGCGGCCAGCTCGGCCGCGGTGCTCGGGCTGATGGCGGCCCTGATCGCGCTGATCTCCGCCTGCGCCTGGCTGATCGGCCGCAGCCACATGGTGGTCGATACCGGTGGCGGCGTGCTGTTCCCGCGCGAGCTGCCGGCGTTCGCACTGCGCAACGTCTCGATCGGGCTGGTGGTGACCGGACTCGCGCTGCGCTACTTCTACGTCGCGCACGAGTGGCGCGCGAGTGTCGAGCTGCGCGCCGCCGCACGGGTGCACGCGCTGCAGGCGCGCATCCGCCCGCACTTCCTGTTCAACAGCATGAACACCATCGCGGCGCTCACCCGCACCGACCCGCCGCGCGCCGAGAGCGCGGTGCAGGACCTGGCGGATCTGTTCCGCGCCACGCTCAGCGACAAGTACAACACCATCACCCTCGCCGAGGAGCTCGAGGTGGCGCGCACCTACCAGCGCATGGAGCAGCTGCGACTCGGCCGGCGGCTCGAAGTCGCGTGGAAGACCGACTCGCTGCCGGGAGCGGCGCTGGTGCCGGGTCTGATGATCCAGCCGCTGCTCGAGAACGCCATCTATCACGGCATCGAGCCGCGCCCGGAGGGCGGCCGCGTCGTCATCACCGGCGAGATGAACGCCGGGCTTATCACCATCGTGGTGCGCAACCCGCTCGGGGCGGGTCCGCAGCAGCGCGACGGCAACCGCCTGGCGCTCGCCAACATCCGCGAGCGGCTCGAGCTCATGTATGGCGAGCGCGCGTTGATGAAATCCGGCACCTTCGACGGCGAGTACATCGTCACGTTGCGCTTCCCGCTGATCGAGCGGCAGCCCGCACCCCCGGCCGCGCCGGCGGCGGCCTGAGGACGCGATGAGCGCGGCCCGCCTCAAGGTGTTGATCGTCGACGACGAGCCGCCGGCCCGCGAGCGGTTGCGGAGCCTGCTCGGCGAGATCCCCGAGGCGCTGGTGGTCGGCGAGGCGGTGAGCGGCGCGGAGGCGCTGGCTCTCAGCCACGATCTCGCCCCCGACGTGCTGCTGCTCGATGTACGCATGCCGGGGATGGACGGACTCGAGGCGGCGCGCCATCTCAACGTGCTGGAGGAACCGCCGGCGGTGATCTTCACCACCGCCTACGACGAGTACGCGGTCGAGGCCTTCGCGGCGCACGCGGTCGGCTATCTCCTCAAGCCAGTGCGCAAGGAGCAGCTCGCGGCGGCGCTGACCCGCGCCGGGAGGCTGACGCGGGCGCAGCTGCAGAAGCTCGCCGCCGCCGGCGCCGAGACGCGCCGCAGCCACATCGCGGCGCGCTCGCGCGAGGGCCTCAAGCTCGTCCCGATCGAGGAGGTGCAGTACTTCCTCGCCGACCAGAAGTACACCACCGTCGCGCACCTGCACGGCGAGGAGCTGATCGAGGACTCGCTGCGCCTCCTCGAGGGCGAGTTCGGCGCGGCCTTCGTGCGTATTCACCGCAACGCGCTGGTGGCGGTGAAGTACCTCGAGCGCATCGAGCGCGGCGCCGACGGCCAGTATTTCGTGCGGCTGCGCGGCTGCGCCGCGCCGCTGCAGGTGAGCCGCCGCATCGCCGGCGAGCTCAAGGAGCGGTTCAGGATCTGAGCGACACGAGAGCGAGGCCCTCCGTGAGGAGGGCCGGCTGCCGCAACTCGTCCGCGCCCGGACGACTCTGCTCTCAGACCTTAGAAACTATAACTGCCATATAGCCCGACGGTGCGCGGCTGGTTGGTGAGGTAACCGACGCGCGCGCTGCGGCCGCGCTCATAATCGAGCGCCAGCTCGGCGGTCTTGTCGGCGACGTTGGTAACGTACAGCGCCGCCTGCCAGCGATCGGTCCTGAAACCAAAGCGCAGGTTGGCGAGCGTGTAGCTCGGCAGCTGGGTGTTGAAGTTGATCACCGTCCCGCCGGGCACGCCTCCGTAGGTAATCAGCCGCGCCGCGTTCGGATCGCCGGCGCCGCCGATCTGCCCCCAGCCCGGCTCCTCGTTCTCGAACTGCGAGAACGACGAGCCGACGTACTGGATGGTGAAGTTGGCGAAGAAGTCCGCCGCTCCCGTCATCGGCACGGTGTAGCCGATACTGCCAGCGGCCTGCGTCTTGGGCGCGGTCGGCAAACGGTTGCCATCCTGGAGCCCGCCGACGACGCCGAGCGAGGAGATGACCGATGAGGTCAGCTTCGCATCCAGGACCGTG
>Ga0210409_10008721_pt1 | contig 10294 bp, 8 predicted proteins | sample IncBWH17MmetaG_FD_161649 | JGI IMG/M metagenome (GOLD analysis project Ga0210409, IMG submission 161649) | Forest soil microbial communities from Barre Woods Harvard Forest LTER site, Petersham, Massachusetts, United States - Inc-BW-H-17-M | ecosystem: Environmental > Terrestrial > Soil >...
ACCGCGTTCGGTTCATACTTGAAGTATAATGGGGGTGTGCGGAGGCTCACTCTCACGGTCGGATTGCTCGCCGCGCTCCACGTCGCCCTCCTCGGGATCCGCCCCCGAGGCTCAACGGCCGCTCCGAAAGCCTCCGTCGGCATCGTCCTCGACATCGGTGGCCGGGGAGACAAGAGCTTCAACGATGGCGCCTTCGCCGGCGGCGAGCGGGCCATGCGATCGCTGGGCGTCGGGGTCCGCTACATCGAGCCGGGCGACGGCTCGGACCGCGAAGCGGGCCTCCGGCTCCTCGCCGCCGAGGGCATGAAGCTGGTCATCGGCGTCGGCTTCATATTCACCGACGATATCACAGAATTGGCCCGACAATTCCCGAACACGAACTTCGCCGGCATTGACTACGCCGCCGGCGTGACGCCTCCGCCGAACCTCGCGGCCATCAGATTCCGCGAAGAAGAGGGCTCGTACCTCGTCGGCGCGATCGCCGCGTTGGCCGGAGGTTCCAAGAAAATCGGTTTTGTCGGCGGCATGGACATTCCCCTCATCCACAAATTCGAAGCCGGATACCGAGCCGGCGTCGCGAAAGTCTGCCCCGATTGTGTCGTCATCGCCCAATACGCCGGGGCAACACCCGAGGCCTTTCGAGATCCGCCACGGGGTAAGGATCTCGCGCTGAGCCAGTATCGCGCGGGCGTCAACGTGATCTTCCAGGCCGCGGGCGCCACTGGCCTTGGTGTATTCGAGGCCGCGCGAGAGACCGGCAAGCTGGTGATCGGCACGGACGCGGACCAATACGATGAAGCACCAGGGCACGTGCTGACATCAATGGTCAAGCACGTCGACGTGGCGACGTTCGACATCATTCAGCACTTCAGCGGCGGCGTCCACGAGTTCGGCCTGGCCGACGGCGGCATTGGTTACGTATACGACGCGCGCAACCGGGCACTGATCCCTGACGCGGTGCACGCGAAGGTCGAGTCGCTCGCCAGAGACATCATCGCCGGACGCATTCAGGTGCCGACGCACTGATGCTCTCGCTCCAAGGGATCACGAAAGCGTACGGCACGGTCGTCGCCAATCGCGATGCCTCACTAGCCGTCGCGACCGGCGAGATTCACGCGGTGGTCGGCGAGAATGGCGCCGGGAAAACGACGCTCATGCGGATCGCCGCGGGCGAATTACGTCCGGATGCCGGTTTCGTGCTGCTCGACGATCGCGACGTAACGGGTTGGAGCGTCACCGACGCGATCACGGCCGGCGTCGGCATGGTGCACCAGCACTTCATGCTCGTCCCGACGCTGACGGTGGCCGAGAACATGATCCTCGGCCGCGAGCCGCTGCTGCTGGATCGACATCGCGCCTCACAGGCCACGCGCGAGCTGTCCGAGTCGACCGGCCTCGCGGTCGATCCCGACGCCAAGGTCGCCGATCTCTCGGTGGGCGAAGCGCAGCGAGCCGAGATCCTGAAGGCCTTATATCGCGGCGCCACGCTCCTGGTGCTGGACGAGCCGACCGCGGTGCTGACGCCCATGGAGATCGAGGATCTGTGGAAGGTCCTCCGCGCCCTGCGCGACAAGGGCAGCACCGTCGTGCTCATCACGCACAAGCTCGACGAGGTCATGGCGATCGCCGACACGGTGACCGTCATGCGTAACGGCCAGACCGTCGGCCAGTTCAAGACCAGCGAGATCACGCCGCAGGAGTTGGCCACAGCCATGGTAGGCCGTGAGCTCTCCGAGTTCTTCACGCCCGCGTCGCGCAAGGTCAGCGGCGCGCCGATACTCGAAGTTGAGGATCTCGTCGTTGGGCACGCCGTCGACGGCGTGTCCTTCAGCGTCGCGTCGGGCGAGATCTTCGGCATCGCCGGCGTCGAGGGCAACGGGCAGCACGAGCTGATCGAGGCCATCGCCGGCTATGCCAAGGTCACGAGCGGCAGCATACGCCGCAGTGGCGTGCCGCTCGAGGGACTCGGCGTGCGGCGGCGCGGCGAGTTGGGGATCGCGCACATTCCCGACGACCGGCAGCGGCGCGGGCTCGTGCTCGACTACTCGGTGGCCGAGAATCTCATCCTCGGCCGCGAGCGATCGTTCGGACGGTGGGAGCTGGATCGGATGAGGATCGCGATCGAGGCTCAGCGACTCATCACGGCGTTCGATATTCGACCCCACGATCCCCGGCGTCTCGCGCGAACCCTTTCTGGGGGCAATCAACAGAAAGTCGTGGTCGCCCGTGAGATGGGCGGCATGCGAGACTTCCACGTCCTCCTGGCCGCGCAGCCGACGCGCGGCGTGGACATCGGCGCCATCGAGGTTATTCACTCGCATTTCCGCCTGGCGCGATCGGAAGGCCGCTCGGTGGTCTTGGTGTCATCCGATCTCGCCGAGCTGCTCGCACTGGCCGATCGAATCGCGGTCATGCTTCGCGGGAAATTCGTGGCGATCATCGATCGCGCGGAGGCGACCGTCGAGACCCTGGGACGTTACATGGCCGGGGCAGCGTGAAAGCGCTGTTATCGGTGCTCGCGGGCGCACTCCTCGCGCTCGTCGTCGGAGACCTGCTTATCCTGGGCGTAGGCCAGTCGCCGGCCGAGGTCTATAGGCTCCTGCTCGAAGGCACATGGGGCAACCAGTATGGCTTCGCGCAGGTCCTCTATAAGGCGACCACGCTCACCTTCACGGGTCTCGCGGTCGCGCTGGCATTGCGCGCCGGGTTGTTCAACATCGGCGCCGAGGCCCAGTTGGCGCTCGGCGGCTTCGCTGCCGGTGCGCTCGGGCTATTGCTACCCGCCGGCCTGCCGGCACCGGTGGCCGTCGTGGCGTGCATCGTGGCCGCGGCGATGGGCGGAGCGGTTGGTGGCGCCATACCGGGTGCGCTCAACGCGTGGTTTGGCGCGAACGAAGTCATTACAACGATCCTGCTGAATTTCGTCATACTGTTTTTCTTGAATTGGCTGGTGACGGCGCATCTCCATGTGCCAGAGACCGTGCATACCCCGGCATTTACGAACGGGACCGTGCCGCGACTCTCGGCGTTTATTCCAGCGTTTAAGGGATCCGCCGCCAACGCGACGGTGCTGCTCGCGATAGTCGCGGCGATTGTCACGGGCTGGTTGGTGTTCCGTACGCGATATGGTTATGAGCTGCGGGCGGTTGGGCTGTCGCCGGACGCGGCCGAGGCGGCAGGGATCGTACCGGCCCGCGTGCGGGTAGCAACGTTCACGCTCGCCGGCGCGTTGGCTGGTATGGGCGGTACGAATTTCGTCCTGGGCTACAAACACTACTACGAAGATGGCTTCACCGGCGGGGCGGGGCTCATCGGCATCGCGGTCGCGCTCGCGGGTCGGGCGCATCCGCTCGGGATCATGCTGGCGGCCCTCGCGTTTGCCACGCTCTCGCAAGGCGGTCTCGCGATCCATGCGCTCGTGCCGAAGCAGATGGCCGACATTCTCCAGGGCGTCGTGATCCTCGCGATCGCGATCGCCTCGCGGCAGCGTTCATGATCGGCCTGATCCTACAGATCGTCCGCCTCGCGACGCCGTACCTGTTCGCCGCTGCCGGCGGAACCGTCGCCGAGCAATCGGGAATCGTGAGCCTGGGTCTCGAAGGCTACATGCTCGCCGGCGCGTGCGCGGCCGCGTTCGGATCGTACTACGGCGGCAGCGTCTGGTCGGGCGTACTGTGCGGCGCGATGGGTGGGGCCGTGTTGGCCGCGATCCACGGGATCGCGACGATTCGGTTCCGCGCCGATCAAATCGTCTCCGGCATTGCCATCAATATTCTGGCGGTCGGAACCACGCGGTTCGCGTTGCGCGTCGCGTTCGGCAGCTCATCGAATTCGCCGCGCGTACCGGGCGGCGCGAGCGGCCTGCTCGAGATCGCGGGGCTGTTGTCGATCTTCGCGGTGTCGGCGGTGATCGACCGCACGCGGTTTGGCCTTCGCCTCCGCGCGGCGGGCGAGCACCCGGAAGCCGCGACGTCGGTCGGGATTTCCGTCAGTCGTGTTCGGGCAGTCGCGGTCGTCGCGTCCGGTATCCTCGCCGGACTGGGCGGGACATTCCTGGCGCTGGACCAACACCAATTCTCGGATGAGATGACGGCGGGTCGCGGATTCATCGCGCTCGCCGCCGTGATCTTCGGCCGCTGGCAGCCGCTCCGCGTCGGGGCCGCTTGTCTCCTCTTCGCGGCGGCCGAGGCGCTCGAGATCAACCTGCAAGGAACCAGCGCGATCCCTTCGCAATTCGTAGCAATGATTCCGTACGTCCTCACAATCGTAGCGTTGGCGGGCATTGTAGGCCGTTCCGTCCCTCCGGCCGCCCTCGGTAAGAGCGGACATTAGATTTTGTGGCCTGGTGAATAAAAAACTGCTCGTCCTCATCATTACCGCCGGCGTGGACATGGTGGGGACGTTCCTGGTTGTCCCACAACTTCCGTTCTACGCCAAAGCGTTCGGCGCGTCCGCGTTCGTGGTCGCCGCCATCGCCGCGTCATTCAACGTCGCCACCTTACTCTCGGCCCCATATTGGGGCCGTTTTTCCGATAAGTACGGAAGGCGGCCCGCGCTCCTTATCGCGCTCGGCGGCTCGGTCTTCGGGTACGTAATCTTCGCGTTCTCCGGCAACATCTGGATGCTGTTCCTGTCCCGCATCGTGACAGGACTCGGCGGTGGAACGGTCGGGGTCATTCAAGCGTACGTGGCCGACGAGACGCCGCCCAAAGACCGCGCGAAAGCGTTGGGCTGGCTCTCGGCCGCCACGAACCTCGGCGTCGCTGGCGGCCCGGCGATCGGCTCGCTATCCGCCAGGCTCGGCCCACACGGGCCAGGGCTGCTCGCGGCCGTGATCTGTCTCGTCAACATGTATTTCGCGTGGCGCTATCTCCGCGAGTCGCGCGTCGTCACGCCCCGCGCGCGCACGGACGCCTCGAGCTCGTTTCGCGTGATCTGGCGCGTGATTCGCCACTCGGATCAGCCGGCGTCGCGCCTCATCCTGATCTACGCGATCGGCCTAGGCGCCTTCTACGGCATCACGCCGGTGCTCGTGCTCTTGCTCAACGAGAAATACGGCATCACCAAAGAGACGATTGGTTACTTCTTCTCCTACATGGGCCTCGTGTCGTTCTTCACGCGGGCCTTTCTGCTCGGACCCGCCGTGGACCGCTTCGGCGAAGCACGACTCGCGAGGATCGGCACGCTGCTCCTCGCGGTCGGATTGCTGCTCCTGCCGCTGCCGCCGACGATTCTCATCTTCTGCCTCGTCTCCCCGCTGCTCAACCTCGGCACGGCCTTCACGTTCCCTGGCGTGACGTCACTGCTCTCGCGGGTGATCGGCGTCGGCGAGCGCGGCGTGTACATGGGGGTCCAGCAGTCGTTCGGCCGCGTGTCGACCGTGGCGTTCCAGTTGTTCTGCGGACTGGTGTACGACCAGATCGGCCGCACGGCGCCGTTCTGGATCTCGTCCGCTTTCGTCGCCGGGACGTTGCTCCTGGGCCTCAATATGGAGAGCTACGCGCGCAGCGATGGATCGGCGCCGGTCGAGCCGCCCGCGCCCGTCGCGACGGTCGAGGGCGCGACCGCTAAACCGTAGTGGTCTGGCTTGGCGCGATTTCGGAGACGCTGACGCTCGCGCTCTTGGCGAGCGCCAGCCCACGCGTCTGCAACCACTCGAGCGGCCAGCGCAGCGCCTCGTGCACCCCGAGCGCCGGCGGCATCGCAACATCGATCTCGGCCATCGGCGCTGGCGGCAGCGGCAGCAATGGCTTCCCGCCGGTCTCGCGCGCGCGCCGCGCGACGGCGTCGAGCACGCGCATGAGATGCCGCAGCATGTAATCCGGCCGCGGCCTCGCCTCGATGATCAGCCGCGTGAGCTTACCACGCAGCGTCGGCTCGATGACGCCCGTGCGCATGGCGTCGAGTACCGCGAAGTAGAGTTTCTTGGCTCGCCGCTCGACCGCATGTGCGGCGTACGAACCACCTGTGGGTACCGGAGGGACCGGTAACCGAAACCGGTAACGAGTATCTCCATCACTCGACGAGCGGCCGCGCACGATCAGCGCTGGCGCACGACGCAGCGGCTGCGTCCGGTTATGCATCATCAATCAGTATCTCCCCTGCTCCTCTAGCGCTAGACGCGCGAGAAGATAGAGCCGGCACGGCCCCGATTCCAGTCACACGACGCGTGACGCAGTTGCTACACTAGTGTTGACCGGCTTGACCGGCATATCAATGGGGCCAGCGCTCCGGCTGATGATCCGGCACCCTCGCTGGTAGGTAAAGTAGGCGTAGGCCCACTCAATTAAGACGCTCAAACGGTTCCGGAAACCCGCCAGATACATAATGTGCACGAAGAGCCAGAGGTACCAGGCGGGGAACCCGGTGACTCTGATCCAGCCAAAGTCCGCGATCGCCTTGTGGCGGCCTATCGTGGCCAGGTCGCCCTTGTTCCAATAGTGGAACGGCTTCCGCGGCCGGCCCGCCAATGACGCAATAATGTTTCCGCCGGCGTGCCAGCCTCCTTGCTGCGCCGCGGGGGCGACCCAGGGGACGGGCGTTTTCCCGTCGTCCTTCATCAAAATCGCGAGGTCCCCGACGACGAACACCTCGGGATGACCCGGGACCGATAGGTCGCGCTCGACGGCCACCCGTCCCTGACGGTCCAGCGGCACACCCAGGTCCCGCCCGAGCCGCGACGACTCGTTCCCGGCAGCCCAGAACACATTGCACGTCGGGATCCGCTCGTCGCCGACGTACACCGCCTCTGGCGTCACCTGGGTGACTAGCTCCCCGAGTCTGACATCGACGCCGAGCTTGCGCAGATCATTCAACGCGTGCTTCGCGAGTGACTCCGGGAACCCTGGGAGGATGCGGTGCGTCCCTTCGAGCAGAATGACCTTCGTCTGTCGGGTGTCAATGTGATGAAACTCTCTCCGTAGTGCCTTACGCGACACCGGCGCGATGATCCCGGCCAGCTCACACCCGGTCGGTCCGCCGCCGACGATCACGAATGTCATCAAGGCTTGCCGCGCCTCGGGATCTTCCGTGCGCTCGGCAGCCTCGAACGCCGAGAGATATCGATTGCGAATGACGCGCGCATCGTCGAGGCTCTTGAGGCCCGGCGCTATGGCCTCCCACTCCGGGTGGCCGAAATACGAGTGGCGCGAGCCGGTGGCGATGACGAGAAAATCGTACTGGAGCTCGGAGAATCCGTTGTCTAGCTCGACGCGCTTCGTGTTCAAGTCGATGCGCGTGACTTCGGCCATCAGCACTTCGACGTTGGGCTGCCGGCGGAACAACCACCGAATCGGGATCGCGATGTCGCTCGGCGCGAGCGTCGCGGTCGCGACCTGATAGAGCAGCGGCTGGAAGGTGTGGTGATTCGAGCGATCGATCAGCGTGATATCGACGTTCGCGTGCTTGAGCCGTTGCGCGGCTTTGTGGCCCCCGAATCCCCCACCAATAATTATTACGCGCGGACGGGCCATCTACGTTATTGGCTGCTCAGTAAGTTCGACACGACCTTGCGCGCCGACTAGGCGTGCAATCGCCGTGAACGCCAACACGACGCCGATCAACAACACACTAAACGCCGCCGCAGTTCCAAACGCGAAATCGCGAATCTGGGCCAGGATCTCGATCGAGATCGGCCGATTCGCGTGGGTGTACAGCACGACCGAGGCCACGAACTCGCCGACCGCCGTAATAGCCGCCAGCAGCGCGCCAGCGACCAGTCCCGGTCGCGCCGCCGGCAGCATCACGCGCCGCATGACGAGCCACCACCGGGCGCCGAGTCCGCGCGCGGCGTCCTCGAGGGACGGATCCATCTGCGAGAGCGAGCCTTCGACGGCCGAGGCAACGAGTGGGACGCCTCTCACGAAGTAGGCGAGGGGCAAGATCCAGAACGTGCCGACGAGCAGCACGCGAAGTGTCAGCGCGTCATTGCGATTGAAGGTCGACGCGAGGCCAATCGCGACCGCCATGGGAGGGATGGCCCAAGGAAGCGCGGTCAGTAGCTCCAATGCACGCCGCCCAGGGAACCGCCGCAGCGCGATCAGATACGCCGCGATCGAGCAGATGACCACATTGCCAGCCGTCGCAATGAGCGCCATCTCGATGCTGTTCACGATAGGCGTGATGAGATCAGGGTCGCTGAACAGCCGGCGAAAGTTGTCGAACGTGTACTCGGGCGGCAGCACCTGAGTCGTCCAAGCCCCGTCGCGCGCAAACGACACGAGCACGATCATGAGGTGCGGCAGGATGAGCACGACCACCACCGCCGCCGCGGCCGGCAGTGTCAACGCCCGGAGGATCGGCGATCGCATACGCTGCCGCGTCACACGCCCTTTGCCGGCAGCGGCATATTGGCTCCGTCCCTGGATCCAGCGCGACAGCCACAGCGCTCCGATCGACGCGATCGCGAGCACCGTGGTCTCGACATACGAGACGCCCACGGCGCCATTGAGCCGCGACGTCACGATCTGCGTGGCGAGGACACGCAGTCCGCCGCCAAAGATGTACGGCGCCGAGAACGACCCGAGTGAGCTCATGAACACGAGCAGCATCGCGCCGACGAGCGAGGGCGTCAGCAACGGCAGCGTCACCCGCCGCAGCCGGAACGTATTGCCCGCGCCCAATCCAGCCGCCGCCTCATCAAGCGACGTATCGTATCGCTCGAGTCCAGCCGAGACGAACATGTACACATACACGTACATGGTGTATGCGTGCACAAAGACGATCGCCCACCCGCCGCCGAGTGTCCAAGGTGGAGTCGTGGTATGCAAGACGGCCTGCACCGCGCGTGTGATGACGCCGCTCTCGCCATAGAGAAACAAGAACGCGACGACGCCGACGAGTGGTGGTAAGGCGGCTGGCAGTGTTGCGGCGGCGCTCAGAATCTTGCGACCCCGGAACTCGACGCGCGTGAGCAAGAACGCGAGTGGGACGCCGATGGCGGTAGAGAAAACGACGGACGCGATCGAGATCCAGATGCTGGTCCACAGCGCCTCGCGATCCGCGGGGCTATCGGCGAACTGCTTCCAGTAGCCAAGACCGTGAGCAAAGCTGCCGGCTATTACGGACACGTTCGGATAGACGACGGCCCATAACAAAACAGCGAACAGCGGCCACGCGATCAGTGGAACGCGCGCGCGTCTACCCGTAATAGTCGAGGCCACGGACTATGTCGCGCAGGTCATCGTCGCTCATGCGTGCGAGCCCAGCCCATGAGGCGGTCGCGTAGGGCACAGCACGAAACATCCCCGTGCTCGACTTGAAGAATAGACGGGGAGGGCTCGGCGGAAGGGCCGCGCGGGCTTCGCTGACTCGCGGGTCGGGCGGAAGGTCCGATGGCCATGCCTCCCACAGCATCCCGTCACAGACGAAGCGGCGCCGTTTCTGGTCCATGGTTCTCTCAAGACCCACGTTAGCACGTCTCCCGAGAACACTGGTAACAAGATCGTACACTTAATCGCCAGAAGCGGTCGCCACGACCGGAATTGGCTCACGTACGACCCGAACCGCTACTCGGTCCCCTTCGTCCGCGCTGCGCTCGCCGAGTGCGACCTCGACTTCGACACCACCATCCAACCGTACGCGATAGTGATACGAAGATCCAGCGAAGCGCCTGCTGTGCACCACACCAGGCCACGCGTCAGACCATCCCGACGGCGCAAACCCCAATGCCTCGGGCCGAAGAACGGCCAATAATGCCCCCTTGGCGCCATTGGCCCTCACCACCCGCAGCACACGTTCGACGCCGCCGACGATTATTGCCGCGGTGTCTTCGCCGCGCTCTATCGCGGGGAGCAATGTGGCGCGCCCAACGAACTCGGCCACAGTACGACATGACGGCGTGTCGTATAGCTCTTCAGGTGACCCGATTTGAAGCAACCGGCCTCTGCTGAGCAGTGCCACGCGATCGGCGATCGCGAATGCGTCTTCCTGGTCGTGCGTCACGAATAGCGCCGTCACGCGCTGTCGTCTGAGCATCGCCCTCAGCTCATCGCGCGTGGACTGTCGAAGCTGCGGGTCGAGGTTCGACAGCGGCTCGTCGAGCAGCAGCACCGGCGGCTCGATGACGAGCGCGCGCGCCAGCGCCACTCTCTGCTGCTCTCCACCGGACAACGACTGAATCGGTCGTGGCCCGGCGCCCTCCAATCCCACTGATGCCAACGCGGCTCTCGCTCGCGTGCGTCGATCCCGTCGCGAGACGCCGCGAGCTTCGAGGCCGAACCCGACGTTGTCTTCCACCGACAAATGCGGGAACAGCGCGTAGTGCTGAAACACCATCCCGAAATTGCGCCGCTGC
>Ga0210409_10008722_pt1 | contig 10294 bp, 9 predicted proteins | sample IncBWH17MmetaG_FD_161649 | JGI IMG/M metagenome (GOLD analysis project Ga0210409, IMG submission 161649) | Forest soil microbial communities from Barre Woods Harvard Forest LTER site, Petersham, Massachusetts, United States - Inc-BW-H-17-M | ecosystem: Environmental > Terrestrial > Soil >...
ACCTGCAATAGCCAGACCCGCGCGGTGCCGATTAATCCGCAGGACGAGGAATATCGCGACGTCGAATATTATCTGTCTTACATGAGCAATGGATTGCCTATCTCCGGACCGGGAGCGCGCCCATGAAAAACCTCACGAGCAACATGATGCTGATTGCAACGTTGCTGATATCGGGTGCGACATTCGCCCGCGCGGCAAGCTCCGAGGCCGACTTCAAGGCCGCCTACGCCGCGGCCGAAGCCGCCAACAAGGAAGCGGCCGGCTTGCGCAACCAGTGGACCACGACGGCTGCGACCTTGGCGGCTGCGAAAAAGTCCGCTGACAGCGGCGATTTCGACCAGGCGGTCACGCAATCCAGAGAAGCCGAAGCGCTGGCCAAAGCCTCGGTCTTCCAGGCGACCAGCGAGAAGGAACGCTGGAAGGATTTGGAAATACGCTAACGCCCTTGAGAAGCGCACTGGCAGGCGCGGAGACATCGCGATGAAAATCCGCCGCCGCGACTTTTTGAAGATTTCGGGCGCGGCCGCACTGACCGGCGCACTGCCGCGGCTCGCCCGCGCCGCCGACAGTCCCAGCGTCTATGATCTCGAACGCTTCGGCAATGCCCGCATCCTGCACGTGACCGACACCCACGCGCAATTGCTGCCGGTCTTTTTCCGCGAGCCCAGCGTCAATATCGGGATCGGCGAAATGAGGGGCAGGCCGCCGCATCTGGTCGGCCGCGCGTTTCTCGACCGTTTTGGCATCAGGCCCGACAGCGCCGACGCCTATGCCTTCACCTCGATCGATTTCGAAAAATCGGCGGCGCGATTCGGCAAGCTCGGCGGCTTTGCACATCTGAAGACGCTGATCGACCGCCTGCGCAATGATGTCGGCGAGGGGCGCTCGCTGCTCGTCGATGGCGGCGATCTATGGCAGGGCACCGGGCTTGCCAACACCATGCAGGGCGCCGACATGGTGGAAGCGGCGAATTTGCTGGGCGTCGAGGCGATGACCGGCCATTGGGAATTCACCTATGGCGAAGCGGCGCTGCGCGCCAATCTCGAACGCTTCAAGGGCGAGTTCCTGGCGCAGAACGTCTACCTCACGGAGGAAGCCGCGTTCAACGACGCGAAAGCGTTCGATCCGGCGTCAGGCCGCGTATTCAAGCCGCACGTCGTCAAGGAACTCGGCGGACATCGCGTGGCCGTGATCGGGCAGGCCTTTCCCTACGTGCCGATCGCACACCCGAAGCGCTTTACGCCTGACTGGAAGTTCGGCATCCGCGACGAGGAATTGCAGAAGCTGGTCGATGGCTTGCGCAACAACGACAAGGTCGACGCGATCGTGCTGCTGTCGCATAACGGCATGGATGTCGATCTCAAGCTTGCGACCCGCGTCACCGGCATCGACGTCATCCTCGGCGGCCACACCCACGATGCCGTTCCGCAGCCCGTCGCCGTCAACAACGCCGGCGGCGTCACGCTCGTGACCAATGCCGGCTCCAATGGAAAATTTTTGGGCGTGCTCGACCTTGATCTGGCAAAAGGAAAAGTCGGCGATTTTCGCTACCGGCTGCTGCCGGTGTTCTCGGAATTGCTGAAGCCCGACGCGGCCATGGCCGCGCTGATCGACAAGATGCGCGGCGCGCAAGCGGCGGCATGGTCCGACAAGATCGCAACCGCCGACCAATTGCTCTATCGCCGCGGCAATTTTTCGGGTCCCGTGGATCAGTTGATCTGCGACGCCCTGCTCGGGGAATTGAATGCCGAGATCGCGCTGTCGCCGGGTTTTCGCTGGGGCACTACCGTGCTCGCGGGCCAATCACTGACCATGGAAGATGTGCTCACTGAGACCGCGATCAGCTATCCGGAAACCTATGTACAAGGCATGACCGGCGGCCAGATCAAGGATGTGCTGGAAGATGTCTGCGACAATTTGTTCAACGCCGATCCCTATTATCAGCAGGGCGGCGACATGGTCCGCGTCGGCGGCCTGTCCTATACTTGCACGCCTGTGGAAAACATCGGCCGCCGGATTTCCGAGCTGAAGCTGGCCGGCGGCCGTCCGCTTGAGGCCGGCAAGCGTTACAAGGTCGCCGGCTGGGCATCGGTCAATGAGCAGAAAGGCGCGCCGGTGTGGGATGTGGTGGCGAGATATCTGCGGTCGGGCAAGCCGTCGTCAAACCGGCAAACTCCCGGCGTGACGACCAAGGGCGTGGACGACAATCCGGGTATCGTGGGACAGGGATGAAGATTCTATCGATCCATCGGCCGCCCGCTCGCGCCCTGGTCGCAGCGTCGATGCTGGGCCTCATCCTTGCGGTCGCGTTGGCCCTGGGCGCGCCCGCTTGCGCCCAGCAGGCAGCCTTACAGGACAAGCCGTTCGCCGAGCACAAGATCGTGCTGCAGCTTTCGGACAACGATCCGAAGCGGCAGGCGCTGGTGATCAGCGTCGCCTACAATCTGCTGACATTCTACGACCCCGACAAGGTCGCGATCGAGGTGGTCGCGTTCGGTCCCGGGATCGACCTGTTGCGCACCGACAACGGCAACCGCAAGCTGGTCGAGAGCCTGATCGCGCAAGGCGTGCGTTTCGACGTGTGCTTAAATACCGTCGACACCGTCGAGCGCGAAACCGGCCAACGGCCGGAGATCATCCCGGGCGCGACCCCGGTCCAGGTCGGCGTCGGACAGATACTGCTCCTGACTGAAAACGGCTATACGCTGGTGCGGCCTTGAGCGTCATTTGCGAGCCAACGGGTCGCGCCAATGTCGCCCAGCTCCTCGCAATGACGGAACCCTTCGGTGACCGGCCATAACATGATAATGTCGGGAATCGTTTGGCGGCGGAGTTACCCATGATCTTTCGCCAGTTGTTCGACAGCGTTTCCGGGACCTACAGCTATCTCTTGGCGAGCCGCGCCGGCGGCGAGGCGCTGATCCTCGATCCGGTGCTGGAAAAGGCCGATCGCTACTGCCAATTGCTGCGCGAGCTCGACCTCAAGCTGGTCAAGGCCGTCGACACCCATCTGCACGCCGACCACGTGACGGGCTTAGGCGAGCTGCGCGACCGCACCCACTGCATCACCATCATGGGCGAGCAGAGCAAGGCCGACGTGGTGTCGATGCGGGTCACCGACGGCGACAGGGTGACGATCGAGGGGCTCGCGCTCGACGTGATGTACACGCCCGGCCATACCGACGATTCCTATAGCTACCTGATGGGCGACCGCGTCTTCACTGGCGATACGCTGTTGATCCGCGGCACCGGCCGCACCGATTTCCAGAACGGCAGTGCGCGGGCGCAGTATGATTCGATCTTCAACCGCCTGCTCAAGCTGCCGGACGAGACGCTGGTATATCCCGCCCATGACTACAAGGGCGATACCGTCTCCACCATCGGCGAGGAGAAGCGATACAATCCGCGCCTTCAAGTGCGCGGAATCGACGAATATGTCGAGCTGATGGGCAACCTCAATCTGCCCAATCCGAAGCTGATGGACGTGGTGGTGCCGGCCAACATGCATGTCGGCCTGCACCAGGACGAGCTTACGAAGCAGGGACTCGCCTTGAGCGCGCGCGAGGCGATCGAAAGCTTAGGAAGGCCCGACATCCTGCTGGTCGACCTGCGCGAGAATTCTGAGCGCGCCAAGCACGGCATGCTGTCGGGCGCGCTGCACGCGCCCTACCCCGCAATCGAAGAAAACTTGCAGCCGGGAGGGATGTTGCGCGAGGTGGCCGCCGCAACCGGACGCCGCATCGTGTTCTTCTGCGCGTTCGGCGAACGCTCGGCGATGGCGGTTGCCGCGGCAAGAGAAGCCGGCCTTGCCAACACCGCGCATATCGCCGGCGGCATCGACGCCTGGAAGAAGGCCGGCGGGCCAATCGTTCACGGCTAGGAAGGGAATCCGATGAGCAACGCCGGCAAGAAGAAGGAGCCTGCGGAGAAGGCCGACGACAAGTCGAAGAAGCCGCCGCCTCCACCTGTTCAAGACGACGATTACGAGGACGGCGATATCGCGACCCCGAAGCGTGACCGCTATGGCAATGATGATGAGCCGCTATAGCGGTTCAAGAAAAGTCGTCGCGCTCGATCCGCCGGACACTGGCAAGATCGAGCAGATGCGCGCCAAAGCCGCCTCGCGCCAGGCGACCTGCGAGGTTCGGTGAAGCCAACAGCAGCATCGCGGTCATCAACAACGGCACGGCGCTGATCCAGTCTGACACCACCGGCGTCAGCTCCTCGGTGCTATCGGCATAGGGCGCAGCACCCCTCAGCAACCGCCAGCATTCGCGCAACAGATCACGCCGCGTGCCGCCTCGCGAGGCGCATCCAAGCAGCGCCTGCACGGCAAGATGGGTGCGGACGCCCTCGCGGCTGTCACCTAGCGCCGGCGGCGTCTCGCCGCGCGAGAGCTGGAGCAACAGCCCGACAAGGTCGGTGCCGGCGAGATAAGCGCTCATCGGCTCGACCAGGCGCGGATTGCAGTCGATCAGCAGCGGCGTGTCGCCGCCGTCAGGCATGAGATAATCGATGGACAGCGCGCCGTGCCAGGCGAGCTTCGCGCCGATTGCCGCAAGCCACGCGCGGATTTCGGGCCGGCCGACGCTTTCTTTGATCGCCTCACCGCCGCCGGCGCCGGCAGCTATTTGCCGATAGCCGTGAAATCCGATCAATTCGCCGCGGCAAAACACGCCTTGCGCCTTTTCGGTGGTGCCTACGATGAATTCCTGCACCAGCACTTCGTCGGCGAAGGCGCCGGCCGCATTCAACTCCCGCGACGCGACTTCGAGATCAGCCTGATCGCGCACGAACCAGATGCCGCGGCTCGCGGTGCCCACGGACGTCTTGATCACGCCGGGAAAGCTGACGGCACAGCGCAATTCATGTTCGGATTTGACGATACGCGTTCTCGGTTGCGGCAACCTCAATTCGTCGAGCAGCCGGCTAAAGGGGGCCTTGCTATACGCGGTGCGATAGCTCGCAAAACTCGGCAGCGCCAGCCCGGCCTTGCCTGTCAAACGTTCGCTCACCCGCGCGAACAAAAATCCCTGCTCGTGGGTCGGCAGCAGCACGTCGAAGTGCTGCGCCGCGAGCAGATCCTCGACGAACGCAAGATATCCTGCCGGGTCGCCGCGCAAACCCGGACATCGGTGGAATTTGCGCACGAACCGCGAGAATCGCGCAAGGCACCAGCGGTTGGGATCGCAGACCTCGACGATGTGGCCATTGCGCCAGAGAATCGTCACCGCTTCGCGCGCCGACGTGCTGGAACCCTCTGATACGAGCAGGCGGAGCGGCATCGGAACCCGGGTTGAATTCACCAAGACTTAATAAAGCTTCACCGAGTTTAGCGTCGTTCGCGGGAGCTGCCATGCAGCGGCATTCATGGACAAATAACCGCACCAACCGATAGTTTGCGTCTTCCGAACCGGAATTGATATGGCCGACGTTCTCGCCGCACCGCAACAAACCAAGACGGACGCCTCGCTGCGCACGCTATTCGGCATTTCGGCCGCGCATTGGGTCAGCCATTTCCAGATGCTCACGCTGCCGATGCTGTTTCCCTTTCTGAAGGCGCAGCTCGGCGTCGGCTACATCGAGCTTGGCTTCGCACTGACCGTGTTCGCGGTGGTCTCAGGCGTGACCCAGGCGCCGCTCGGCTATATCGTCGACCATATCGGCGCACGGAAAATCCTGCTGCTCGGGCTTTGCCTCGGCGGCCTCGCGCTGGTCATGCTCGGCCTGCATGTGAGCTACCCTTGGCTGATTGCGAGCGCCGTGCTGCTCGGCATCGCCAACAGCGTCTATCATCCGGCCAACTATGCGATCCTGTCGGCACATATGGACGAGGCGCGGATGGGCCGCGCCTTTTCGATCCACACCTTTGCAGGCTTCCTCGGCGGCGCGATGGCGCCCGCCGTCGTCGCCGCGCTGGTCACGATCACCGGAGGCAGCGGCGCCCTGATCGCCTGCGGCGCGGTCGGCCCGCTGGTCGCGCTGCTGCTGATCGCAATCGGCATTCCGGACGCCGGCGCCAACAAGCACAAGACACCGGGCGAACGCGCGCCACAGCAAAACATCATCACGCCGACGCTGATCGTACTGACGATGTTCTTCATGCTGCTCGGCCTGTCCAACGCCGGCATCGGCAATTTCGGCGTGGTGGCGCTGATGAGCGGCTATGGCACGTCGTTCTCGACCGCCAACATCGCGCTCACGGCGTTTCTCGGGGCCAGCGCCGTCGGCGTGCTGGCGGGCGGCTTCCTCGCCGACCGCACCCGACGCCACGGCCAGCTCGCCGCCACCTGTTTTGCCGTCAATGCGGGAATCGTGCTGGTGATTGCAACGGTAACGCTGCCCCCGATCCTGCTCACCGCGGCGATGACCGCCGCCGGCTTCCTTGGCGGGGTGATCGCCCCCTCCCGCGACATGCTGGTGCGCAACGCTGCGCCGACAGGCGCGGCCGGCCGCGCCTTCGGCATCGTCTCTACCGGCTTTAATTTCAGCGGCATCGCGAGCCCGCTATTGTTCGGCTGGATCATGGACCAGAACGCGCCGGGCTGGGTGTTCGGCGTCTCCGCCCTCTTCATGGTTCTCACGGTTTTGCTGGCGCTTTTCACCGACCGCGGCGCGCGGGAGAGTCGTGCTGCGCCCGACGCAGGAGCCAATGCATCCCTGAGTCTCACCGGCGGCGGTTGACAGTTTTGGGCGAGGCCCGATGATCGCGTCAAGCCACGCAAAATTCGGCAAAATTCGGGATGAACGCCATGACTGTCAATCCGGACCTCGTGATCCGCCGCGGCACCATCGCTGACGGGCTCGGCGGCGAGTTGTTCGAAGCCGATGTCGCGATCTCCGCAGGCCGCATCGCCGAGGTCGGCAAGGTTTCAGCCAAAGGTAAGGAAGAGATCGACGCCCAAGGAAAACTGGTCGCGCCGGGCTTTGTCGACGTTCACACCCATTATGACGGCCAGGTCACCTGGAGCCAGGACATCACGCCCTCGTCGCAGAACGGCGTCACTACCGCGATCATGGGCAATTGCGGCGTTGGGTTTGCGCCCTGCAAACCGAGCGACCATCAGAGGCTGATCCAGTTGATGGAAGGCGTCGAGGATATTCCGGAGCCGGTGTTGAGCGCCGGCATCCCCTGGTCGTGGGAAAGCTTTCCGGACTACATGGGTTGGCTGTCGAAGCGCCATTTCGACATCGATATCGGCGCGCAACTGCCGCATGCGGCGCTGCGCGTCTATGTGATGGGCGAGCGCGGCGCGCGCCGCGACCCCTCCACCGCCGAAGACAACAAGGCGATGGCAGCCCTTGCCGGCGAGGCCGTCCGCGCCGGCGCGCTGGGTTTTTCGACCTCGCGCACCCTCAATCACCGGACCTCGACCGGCGACTTCACCCCGACCTTGAAAGCCGGCGAGGACGAGTTGACCGCGATCGCCGGCGCGATGCACGGCGAGGGGCGCAGCGTGCTGCAATTCGTGCTCGATCCCTCGACGCTGCATGAAGACCTGCCGATGATGCTGCGCGTGGCCGAGAACACCAGATGCCCGATCACCTTCTCGATCACGCAGAACGACAAGGCGCCACAGCGCTGGCGCCAGACCTTCGCGGAGATCAACGCCGCTGCCGCGCGCGGCCTGTCGATCACCGCCCAGATCGCGGCAAGGCCCGTGGGGCTTCTGCTCGGGCTTGAATTGTCGCGCAATCCGTTCCAGACCCATCCGAGCTACCGGGCGATCGCCAAGCTGCCGCTTGCCGAGCGGCTAAAGCGGCTGCATCAGCCTGAGGTGCGGGCGGCGATCCTGAGCGAGACCGCAACCTCGACCGACGATCCGCTGTTCTTCCGGCCGAACTACGACAAGATGTATCTGCTCGGCAATCCACCGGACTATGAGCAGCCGCTGGAAAATGCGCTGGGCGCGCGGGCCCGCCTTCAAGGCAAGAAGCCGGAAGAGCTCGCCTATGACGCGATGCTGTCGGATGGAGGCCGCGGCATGCTCTACGTGCCGTTCCTCAATTATGCTGACGGCAATCTCGACGCCACGCGCGAGATGCTGTGCGATCCGCGCTCGGTGCCGGGCCTCAGCGACGGCGGCGCGCATTGCGGCATTATCTGCGATGCGAGCTTCCCGACTTATCTGCTGACGCACTGGACCCGCGACCGCAAGCGCGGCGAAAAACTGTCGATCCCGTTCGTGGTGGCGGCGCAGTCGCGCAAGACCGCGCTTTCGGTTGGTCTAACCGATCGCGGCGTGATCGCGCCCGGCTACAAGGCCGACATCAACGTCATCGACCACGACCGCCTGCATCTGCATCCGCCGAAGGTGCATTACGACCTCCCGGTCGGCGGCCGCCGCCTGTTGCAGCAGGTCGACGGCTATGAGGCCACCATCGTCTCCGGCGTAGTGACGCAGCGCAATGGCACCGCTACCGGCAACCGTCCTGGCCGGCTGGTGCGCGGCGCGCAGAGACACTTGCAGGGGATTGAAGCGGCGGCTTCCTAAGGTCCGAGCCAGCTTCGCCGCAACGACGCAGTTTAACGATCTCGGCGAGCCTTGCCGGATGTCCGGGTGGTCAGGTCGTCGATCCTGGAAAGGAACAGCTTGAGAATCGGCGAGGTGTTGGTCTTGTTGTAACCGATGACGAGATCGATCGTCGGTGCCTCACCATCGAGCGGACGGCTGGTCACGGACCACGGCAGGAAGTTCTTCGCATAGGCAGGCAGCAGCGCCACGCCCCTGGTCGATGCGATCAGCGACATCGCCATCGCCAGATTGTCGACCCTGTGTGCTGGCCGGAAATCCATCCCCGATCGTTTCAGGTAGTCATCTATAACCACCTGGAGCGTGGGGGCCGTGTTCGACATGCCGATGAATGCCTCGCCCGCAATGTCTTGAAGCGCGACGGCGTTCTGCGACGCCAGGCGATGATCGCTCGGCATGGCAACGACAAGCGGCTCCTTGACGATGACCGTATAGTCCAGGTCGGGCATTTCCGCTTCGGGACGCATGAAGGCCAAGTCGAGCTTCCCCCTCAGCAGAGCCTGCGCAAGGTCGGGAGAATACTGACTGGAGACTGAGACCTCGATACTGGGCAGTTCATCTCGAAGGATGCGCATCGCCTCCGGAAGCCAATCCATCTCTTGTCCAGTCAAAAATCCGAGGGCAAAGGTCGGTTTGGCAGGTTGAGCCGCTCGCCGCGCCGCCGCCGTGGCCGCTTCCGCCTGGGTAAGCGCCAGCCGCGCATGGTCGAGAAAGGCGCGGCCGGCAGCGGTCAGTTCGATGCCGTGCACGCTGCGGCTCATCAACTCCACGCCAACCTCGTATTCGAGATCGCGGATTTGGCGGCTGAGGGAAGGTTGCGCCGTGTGCAGCCTTTTCTCTGCCGCAAGCGTCAGGCTGCCCTCCTCGGCGACCGCGATGAAATAGCGAAGGTGCCGTAGCTCCATTGCGCTCTCCATATCTCCGAGGCATGCCCCTCAGCCTATAAAGTATTTTTCGCGAGCGCCAGGGGAGACTACATCGGGTTAAACGACAGCACCGTGCGACTGGTCTCGGTCTCAAAGCCACAGCCAGAGGGTTCCACTTCCATGCTCTGCCGGTGGGGCAGCAAATTGTGAGGATTGCACATGAGCAACCCAGTAGTCTTGATCACTGGCGCCTTGACCGGCATCGGTCGCGCCACCGCCATCGCCTTCGCCACGAAGGGCGCGAAATTGGTCGTTGCCGGTCGGCGTGATGAGGCCGGCAAGGCGCTCGCCAAGGAGCTGCGCGCTTTCGGTTCGGAGGCCGAGTTCATCAACGCCGACGTCCGCAAGGAGGATGATGTCCGCGCGCTGGTCGACAAGACCGTCGCGCGGTTTGGCCGTCTCGATGTCGCCGTGAACAATGCTGGCACCGAAGGCAAGGTTGGCCCGATCACCGACCAGACCGCGGAAAGCTACGCCGCGACGTTCGACACCAACGTTCTCGGCGTGGTCCTGAGCATGAAGCACGAAGTACGCGTCATGCAGGGGCAGGGCAGCGGCAGCATCATCAACATTTCCTCGACCTATGGGCACGAGGGCGCGGCCGGGGCTTCTATCTATGTCGGCAGCAAGCACGCCGTCGAAGGCATCACCAAGTCGGTGGCGCTCGAGATCGCCAGGTCGGGAATCCGTGTCAACAGCGTGGCGCCCGGTCCTACGGACACCGGCATGTTGACCCGCTTTACGGGCACGCCGGAGAACAAGGCGGCTCTGGTGACGACCGTTCCGATCGGTCGCCTCGGCCTCTCGGAGGAACTCGCCAACGCGATCGTCTTC
>Ga0210409_10008723_pt1 | contig 10293 bp, 16 predicted proteins | sample IncBWH17MmetaG_FD_161649 | JGI IMG/M metagenome (GOLD analysis project Ga0210409, IMG submission 161649) | Forest soil microbial communities from Barre Woods Harvard Forest LTER site, Petersham, Massachusetts, United States - Inc-BW-H-17-M | ecosystem: Environmental > Terrestrial > Soil >...
AGAACGTTTCTCACAACTATACGGCCCCTGGGCCCTACGGAGTGTCTCTGACAACCAAGGACAGTCAACAACAAACCGTCAACACAACCAGACGGATGCAGATAGGGCCCGGAGTAGGAACCCAAACCAACGGACTAACTCTAACAACTCCATCATCACTTTCCGTTAGAACCGGGAGCTCGATCGCATTCACGGTAAGTGCATCAGACAGTGACAGTGAACCCGTCACTCTCTCGAACAGTACTTTGCCTGCGGGAGCAATTTTCGTCAAGAATACCGGTAAGTTCACTTGGACCCCGACGGCAGATCAGTCCAACAAGATCTGGGCCATAACATTCATCGCAAACGATACAGGGACACCTTCACTTTATGTGACGAATCAGGTTTTGATCGAAGTTTCGCCGCTATGGACTGGGGACATTCCGCTTCCGGCGTCCACACTTTCGCAATCGATTAGCGCAAACTGGCACGTCGATATTGCAGCTCTTAGTTCGGGGCAAGTGTACGCTGGCTACTGGGCCGACACGTTCCCATTGTTCGGTAGGCTATACGACGGATCGAATTGGCTTGGCGAGGACCAAGTTTCACTAACCACGCAATCTACAGATGTAAACTCTTTCATCTTTGCTTCAGGAACCTCGGTCTACGCGGTGTGGTTTGACACTAACAAGGGGACCCTGAACTCGGGGGTCAAGCCCCCTGGCGTAACGTGGCAACAAAATGTCATAGGTCCTGGAGAAGCAAAGTCCGTCCTCGGCCTCCCCGGTAATGTAAACGGTCATCGGTATTCCCTACCATTTACTGCGTCCTTTGATTCCGCTGACTCGCGAATCTACGTTTTCTGGTACAACCAGGCCAACAAGGCCATTGACGAATGGTCTGGGTTCGGAGGGGGGTGGAGTCTGACTCCAAACGCTTTCGCAACCCAACCGGCCGTTGATGAGTCTTCGATTGGCAGCTTCCACTATTCGGTTCCAGTCAACGGCCAGAACACGATCGGAATAGTCTGGATAGATGGAGCAACAACACCGTATAGGCTAAACTTTGGCCTAGAAACTGTCGGATCAATTCCTACGTTTCAGACAGATACGTCTTGGAATCCAAAGGTCGCCTGCACTCCGATCGTTGTTACCATTGAGCAGATCCTCGGAAGTCAAAGGAACGCTTCCTCAGGGGGCGCCACAGAGAGCGGCAGCATCTTTAACCCTGGAATACAAGCGAGAAGTCCTGGAGACGCCAAACGCTGGCTGACTCCCACCTCGTTCACAAACACTCTCTCAGGTTGGCAGCAAGGCGGGCCTCCTTGCACAATAACGAACGCTGACGGACAGAACGTCTCTGCATTCGTCGAGGTCAGAGGAGTCCAGAGAACCGGTCTCACCCAAGAAGACCCCGCCCTACCACTTAACGCACCTCACTTTGATCCTGTTAACGGAGGAGGACTATATCCAAATCCAATACCCTTCAATGACACCACCTTCAACATATACACACCCGGCTTTGGCGTCTGCACGACTCAAAACACGACCGGCTGCATGCATACGATACACATGGAATTCGACCACGACTGGAAGGAGGCGGGGTATTGCGGACCCAATACCGTCTGCGATCCAACCCAGCTTGCGAACCTATCCGCGTCGGACAAGACGCTGATTGATTTCCAGGGATTCATCTACTGGGACCCGGATCATGTTGGGGAGGCGAATCATGCCTTTTCAGGCTGGGAAATGCACCCGCTCACCGCCTGGAGAATATCCTGTCTGAATGGCCAGTTCTGCAATCCTACCTACACCCTCGCCGCCAGCCCGAGTGTGCTTACAGTAATTCCAAACCAGAAGGCCAATTCAACTATCACTGTAAATACGTTCAATCTCTTCACCGGGCCACTTCCGCTAAGTGCAACCGTTACTCCAACTAATCCTTCTGACCCCACGGTTACATTCACTCCTAACCCTGTCAACGTTCCCCCCTGCAACCAATGTGGAGCGGCAAACTCGACCCTGACAGTGACAGCATTGAGCTCCAGCACAGGCACATACATCGTCACGATAACGGGGCCCAACTGTGGCCCGCTATGCCAGACAACAGTAACGGTACAAGTGCAAGGATTTTCCCTTTCAGCCAACCCCTCTTCGCTAACGATCCCGGCCGGTGGCTCGGTCAACAGCACAATCACCGTGACCAGTCTTGGCAGCTTCAGCGGTCAAGTGAGCCTGAGCGCGACGGCTAGTGGTTGCGCGTGCGGTTTCACTACCAAATTCACTCCTGGCACTGTCAATCTTGCCGTGGGTGGGAAACAGAATGCAACCCTCACGGTTACGGCGGGCTCACAGACTGGCAACGTTGTTATCACGGTAATTGGTGCCTCCGGCACTCTATCTGCCTCGACTACCATTGCGGTTGTGGGTGTTGACTTCACCATCAGCGCAAGCCCTACGAGTTCGACAGTACTCACGAACCGGCTGGCGAACTCGACGATTACAGTTGCCGCGGTCAACGGTTTCAAAGGCCCCGTGACTTTCACTGATACAGTTCCGACGGGGCTCATCTGCTCCTTGAGTCCTAGCAGCGTGACTCTCAACTCAACCGCGCCTTCAGGCGCAGTTAGTCTGAAGTGTAGCGGCCAAGTGGGCAACTACAACGTAATCGTAACTGGGAGTAGCAATAGTATCTCTCATGCAGCAATTTTTGCGATTAGAATCCAAGACTTCACGATCGCCGCTAGTCCGGTGGCGTTAATGGTCAACGCCGGGTCCTCAGGAACATCAACAATCCTCGTGACTGCTGTCAACGGATTTGTGGGAACCGTTGGACTCAATCAAAATGGAGGGACGGTGTGTAGCCTCAGCGTCCCTAGTGTGACTCTAACCTCTTCGGCAACCTCTGCTAGCCTCAATCTGACGTGTACCTACGCAACTATCGGGAACAACAGCGTGTTGGTGGTCGGTTCAAGCGGCCCCTTGGTTCATAATGCAACAATCACCTTCCAAGTAGTCGACTTCGCAATCATAGCTAGCCCGACAAGCCTGACTCTCAACGCTGGATCACTGGGAAACTCAACCGTCACTTTGACAGCACTGAACGGTTTCAACAGAACGGTGACTTTGAGCTTCTCCGCACAGTCTGCGATAACGTGCCTGTTATCCCCCAACAAAGTTACTCTGATTCCCTCGCCGGTAAATTCCGTTCTATCCTGTCGTTCTTCTACGGCGAGCGATTACACTGTAATTGTAACAGGGACAAACGGGACTCTGTCTCATGCGACAGCGGCAATCGTATTCCACATTGTGGACTTCACATCTACTCCGAACATTCCTACGCTAACTCTACTAGTAGGTCAAGAGAGTCTATTTCCATCGGTGCACTACGCTAGTCTGAATGGTTTCGCTGGAACTCTGACTATCAGCGTCATTACGACGCCATCTGGGCCGTCTGGGACACCGCTATTTCCTAGCCTCAAGTTAACTGCATCTGGTAATTCGACCGGCATAGATATCAAGGCTGGACAGATTGCTGGAGTCTACACACTAAACATAACGGCCACATATGGTCAGCTAGCTCACTCTACAATAATTACTCTCATCGTTCAAGATTTCAAGATTCTACCATCTCCAGCAATTGTGACTGTTCTTGCTGGAACCGCCGGAACATCGACGATCACGGTGACTGGGCTCAATGGATTCTCTGGAACCGTGGCTCTCTCAAACGTCGTTTCACCACTCGCTGGTTTGACATGCAACCTGTCTCCAACCAGTGTCGTTCTAAGCGCGACCGTGACTAACGGCAATTCGACTCTGTCCTGCTCTGGCTCCACCGGCACGTACACGGTAACGATCACGGGATCGAGCAACGGCATAGCTCACACTGCCACAGTTACCTACAAGGTCCAAGATTTCACAGTCAGCGCAAACCCAACAAGTGTAACTGTCTTCTTGGGGAACAGCGCAACTTCGACCATCACAGGGATGGGTCTTCAGGGCTTCACTGGAACCGTTGCTTTGACGCTTACTGTTTCGCCTTCTGTTGGTCTCTCGTGTGTCTTGAACCCCGCAAGTTTTGCGTTTAACACGACAACGACTTCTCGAACTTCGACCCTGTCTTGTTCCGACTCGGCTCTGTCGGGAACCTTCAACGTAACAATAACCGGCACCGGCAACGGACTAGCGCGATCTACCTCAGTCAAGTATACTGTAGGAACCGCGTTCACCGTCACCGCGAACCCCTCAAGTGTCGCTGTCCTTGTTGGTTCTACTGGGACGACTACGATCTCCGTCACGTACTCTCCCACATTCATAGGCACTGTGACGTTGAATGACACAGTCTCCCCTAGTACTGGTCTTTCTTGCGCCCTTAGTGTTACCACCTTCACAGCATCAGGAAACTCAACATTGTCTTGCTCGGGCTCAGCGGCACAATACACGGTAACAGTGAACGGTTCAAGCGGTGGGAATACTGCATCGACAACCGTCATCTACCGTGTCCAAGACTTCACCATTTCTGCAAGTCCAACAACGGTAAATGTCAATGCGGGTGCTACTGGAACTTCTACAATCACTATTACGGCTCTCAACGGCTTCAGCGGAATCGTTAGCATAGCATCGACCATTAGCCCCACTACCGGACTGACCTGTACCCTTACACCAACCAGCATTACTGGTTCTGGATCATCTACGCTTTCATGCTCCGGCATAGCTGGAGTATACACCGTAACGGTAACAGGCACTAGTAGCGCGCTATCGCACTCTGCAACCGCGACTTTCACGGTTCAAGACTTCACGATCGTGGCCAGCCCAACAAGTGCTATCGTTCTTGCTAGCACGTCCGGAACTTCGACAATAACTGTCGCAGCTCTCGATGGATTCGCGGGCGTTGTCAGTTTGACTTCGAGCGTTAGCCCGGCAACTGGTTTGACCTGCACTCTGACTCCGACAAGTGTGACTGGCTCAGGAACCTCCACACTCTCCTGTAGTGGCACCGCCGGATCATTTACAGTCACAGTGACTGGGACGAGTGGAACGCTGTCTCACTCTGCAACAGTCACGTACACCGTTCAGGATTTCACTATAGCGGCAAGCCCAACTGGAGTCACTGTCATCGCAGGAACAGCGGGCACTTCGACCGTTACTGTAACTGCCCTCCAGGGTTTCAGTGGAGTCGTCAGCCTGACTTCCAGCATTAGTCCGGCTAATACTCTAGCATGCACTCTAACTCCAGCAAGCGTGACTGGATCAGGAATCTCGACTCTGTCCTGCAATGGTTCCGCAGGAGCCTACACGGTGACGGTTACCGGTACGAGTGGTATTCTATCTCACTCTGCGACGGTTACTTACACCGTCCAAGACTTCACCGTTACCACCAATCCTCCGACTCTAAGCTTCCCTTCAGGAGGAAGCGGAAACTCGGGCGTAACAGTCGCGAGTAGGAATGGGTTCGCAGGAACTGTTACCCTCACTATTGCCATTTCCCCGTCAGCTGGCCTGACTTGTTCTCTATCATCGACTAGTGTCACACTCAGCAGTGGGGGCACCGGAGCTTCGACTCTATCTTGCAGCTCTTCAACTCCCGGCACCTTCACGGTTACGGTTACAGGAACAGCGAGCGGGTTAACGACGAGTGCGATTGTGAGTATTAACTCTGGGACGCCGTACACCGTTACCGCTAGTCCGACAACTCTGACGGTTCTCGCCGGAGCGATGGGAAGTTCGACGATTACAGTTAGCCCACAGAGTGGTTTCACGGGCACTGTTAGTCTGACCTCGTCGGTTTCTCCGGCGAGTGGTCTAACGTGCACGTTATCTCCAACGAGCATCACTCTAGGACCATCGGGCACCTCCACGCTCTCCTGTTCTGGATCTGCCGGGGTCTACACTGTAGCTGTGACTGGCACGAACGGCCCCAACGCTGTCTCCGCAACCGTTTCCTACGCGGTGCAGGACTTCACCCTCTTTGCCAGCCCGACCTCTGTACCCGTTCTTGCAGGAGTTTCTGGGACCTCAACAGTTACAGAAACGGCTCTACAAGGCTTCAGCGGGGTCGTCAGCTTAACCGCAGTTGTTTCTCCATCGACTGGTCTTGCTTGCAGTCTTACTCCAACGAGCGTTACAGGCTCTGGGACCTCAACCCTCTCATGCAGCGGCTCAGCCGGCGCCTACGCCGTAACCGTTACGGGAACGAGCAGTAGCCTTTCACACTCAGCGACTGTCACTTACACCGTCCAAGACTTCACGATCGCTGCGAGCCCGACGTCAGTCACCGCTAACGCTGGTACAGCGGGCACCTCAACCATCACAATAACGGCTCTCCAAAGTTTCAGTGGAGTCGTCAGCCTAACCGCGACCATATCCCCCATCACTGGACTCAATTGCACGTTCACCCCGACTAGCCTGACTGGCTCAGGAACCTCTACGCTATCCTGTAATGGGAGCGTGGGAGCCTACACCCTGACCGTAACGGGAACCAGCAGTTCGCTATCGCATTCTGTAACTGTAAGCTATTCCGTGAAGGACTTCACTGTGGCAGCAAGTCCATCCACCGTCGCGTTCGTGGCAGGCTCCAGTGGAACTTCTACAATTACTGTCACAGCCGTGAATGGATTCACAGGATCGGTGAGTCTGTCCGCGGCAGTTGCTCCCTCCTCGGGTCTGAGTTGCACGTTGACCCCGACTAGTGTAACCCTAGGGGCATCAGGATCTTCGACACTATCTTGCTCAGGCTCGGCAGGAACTTACACCGTCACCGTGACCGGGACCAGTGGCACTGTCTCGCGCACTGCAACCGTCACCTACAGCACTCAAGACTTCACCTTGGCCTCCAATCCCACTAGTCTAACAACCAACACTGGCACGGCAGGAACCTCGACCATTACAGTAACAGCGGTGAACGGGTTCACTAGCCTCGTGAGCCTGACAGCCGACAACACTGCATGTAGTGTCACTCCCACAAGCGTAACCGGCTCAGGCACCGCTACACTGTCATGCACATTTGCAACAGCATCAAACATCCTAGTAACAGTCACAGGCGCAAGCGGCTCACAATCCCGCACTGCGACAGTCAGCTACACCGTTCAAGACTTCACCATTGCAGCGAACCCAACCAGCGTTACCGTCAATGCGGGTACAACGGGCACCTCGATCATAACTGTAACTGGTCAGAACGGTTTCGCGGGGACTGTCAATCTCGGCACAAATAGCACATCCTGCACGATCAGTCCCAACACCGTAACAGGTTCAGGAACCGCCAATCTATCCTGCACTTTCGCTTCTTCAAACACGATTCATGTGGGAGTAACAGGGACTAGTGGGCTTCTGTCCCACAGTGTGACGATCACCTTTACCCCTCAGGATTTCTCAATCGCAGCCGCCCCTACTTCAGTACCCGTTAACGCCGGCTCTGCAGGCGGCTCGACAATCACAGTCACGGCTCTGAATGGGTTCACCGCAGTCGTCAACCTATCGTCGAACAACTCTGCCTGCACCTTGACTCCTTCAACCATAACGGGATCCGGCAGCGCGAGCCTCTCCTGTAATTTCGCATCGGTCAGTACGATCAATGTCCTCGTTACTGGAGCTAGCGGATCACTCTCACACACTGTAACAGTTACTTACACTGTTCAAGACTTCACAATTACCGTCAATCCAACCAGCGTGACGGGCAATGCTGGCTCCACAGTGACCTCAACAATCACTGTGACTAGCCTCGACGGCTTTGCGGGGAGCGTCGGTCTAGCCACCAATAGCACTTCATGTGTGGCGTCTCCTGCCAGTGTTACTGGCTCCGGCAGTTCCACCCTATCATGCTCTTTCGCATCTGCCTCAATCGTCCACGTTACAGTAACAGGGACGAATGGTGGCCTGTCCCACTCAGCTACTGCTACCTTCACCATCCAAGACTTCACGATAAGCCTCACTCCGACCACCGTCGTCGTAAACGCCGGCACTGCAGGAACCTCAACGGTCACTATCTCCGCACAGAACGGCTTTGGCGGGGTCGTCGGGTTTGCAACCAATAGCACCGCTTGCGCGGCGAGCCCTACAAGCGTCACTGGTTCAGGTAGCGCCACGCTGTCCTGTACTTTCCCATCAGCCAGCACAGTTCATATTGCTGTGACTGGAACGAGCGCTTCTCTATCCCATTCCGTTACTATCACATACAGAGTCCAAGACTTCACGATTACTGGGAACCCAACAAGCGTCAACGTGAATGTTGGCTCGGCCGGCACCTCTAGCTTAGCAGTAACCGCACTGAACGGCTTCTCGGGAGTCGTGAGTCTCAACACGAACAGCACCTCGTGCTCGGCCGCGCCGAACAGCGTCGCCGGCTCGGGTAGCTCCATCCTATCATGCACTTTCTCAGCAACCTCGATGGTACACGTCTCCGTGACGGGGACGAGCGGAACTCTCTCCCACTCCGCGATCATTACATTCACCGTTCAAGACTTTTCCATAAGCGCCAGTCCAACTACAGTTAGTGGAATCGCCGGTTCCGGAAGCGCTTCATCCGTGACTGTGACGCCAGTGAACGGATTCTCTGCAACGGTAACTCTAGCCGTCACCTCAAACTCGACGAGCCTATCATGCACAGTCAATCCTACCTCCATCACGAGCGGTAGCGGCTCATCGACCCTGTCGTGCACTGGAAGTCAGGCTGGCAACTATCTTGCAACCGTCACAGGCTCAAGTGGCGGTCTATCTCACTCAGTAGGCATAATCTATCATATCCAAGATTTCGGAATCACCGTCAGCCCGGCCAACGTCTCAGTGACCACCGGCACGGGAGGACAGTCGACGATTACCATTGCACCATTGAACGGCTTCAGTGGTGGAGTCTCTCTCACGCAGACTACCAACTCGACAAGTCTGTTGTGCAACGTCAATCCTCCCAGTATCAATGGTGGATCTGGGACGTCTACACTGTTATGCACAGGCTCATCATCAGGTAATTACGCGGCGACAATAACCGCAATAAGCGGAGCACTCTCCCACTCCGCGACGGTGGTCTATGCCGTCGCCGACTTTGCGATCTCGTCGCCCTCGCCCGCGGCTGTGACGATCGGAACTTCTGCTACCTCAACTATTACTGTCACTGCTCTGAACGGGTTCACTGGAACCGTCAGCCTGACTGACTCAGCGTCGTCGGGCCTGACTTGCGGCAATCTTGCACCCCAAAGCATCACAGGCTCTGGAACTGCAACCGTCGCCTGTAGTTCCACAATCGCCGGAAACTACAGCTTGAGCATTACTGGCACTAGCGGCACGCTGTCGCACTCAGCCAGCGCTACTGTCACAGTAACGGACTTTAGCGTTGCTGCGACCTCACCAGGTCCAGTCGACGCTAGCATCCCTGCAACTTCCACCATATCCATCAACTCTGTAAATGGTTTCACCGGAACCATCAGCCTGACTGATTCCGTACCGACCGGTCTGAACTGTACTCCGATCTCGCAAGGCAGCGTTGCTAATTCAGGCACGGCTAGCGTCTCTTGCAGCTCAACAACAGCAGCAACTTACACTCTCTCTATAACGGGTACCAGTGGAACTCTCTCTCACTCCGCGAGTGCGACATTCGTAATCGACGACTTCACCATCAGTGCGAACCCCACAAGTCTGACCGGAAATGTTGGTTCACCACTAAGCTCGACGATTACCGTCAGCCCAGCGAATGGATTCGCCGGCAGTGTGGCCTTGACTTTCACAATATCTCCGACGACCGGCATAGGCTGTAGTCTGAGCCCGACCGCGATACCCGGCGGCTCAGGCTCCTCAACGCTATCTTGTAATCCATCTGCCCCTGGATCCTATACAGTGACGGTCAAGGGGACTAGCGGGTCGCTCCTTCACTCGGCGACCGTGACGTTCAGCATCAACGTGCCTGACTTTTCGATCAGCGCAAGCCCAACCAGCGTAACGAGCAATGCGGGCTCAGCCGTAACTGCGACTATCACAATCTCCTCAGTCAACGCCTTCCCAGGAACAGTAAACCTTACTTCTTCCATATCGCCCTCCACTGGTCTAACCTGCACTCTCTCACCCACCAGCGTAATTCTCACTCCCGGATCATCTGGCACTTCCACTCTCTCATGCTCAGGCTCAGCTGGCCTCTATGCGGTAACAGTGACAGGGACCAGCGGAGTCCTTTCTCACTCGGCTAACGTTGCTGTAACTGTTCAGGACTTCTCCGTCACCAACAATCCTACGAGTGTCACAGTGAATGCCGGATCAGTGGGAACTTCCACAGTATTCGTGACGAGTATCCAGGCGTTCACCGGAACCGTCACACTGACCACTGTAATCTCTC
>Ga0210409_10008728_pt1 | contig 10290 bp, 9 predicted proteins | sample IncBWH17MmetaG_FD_161649 | JGI IMG/M metagenome (GOLD analysis project Ga0210409, IMG submission 161649) | Forest soil microbial communities from Barre Woods Harvard Forest LTER site, Petersham, Massachusetts, United States - Inc-BW-H-17-M | ecosystem: Environmental > Terrestrial > Soil >...
TCCAGTTTCATCTCGCGTCCTGGCTGGATGTCGCAGGCCAATGGCACGAAGGAATTGCCTTTCCCCGGTGGGCCGAATGGGCGAACTGGGGCTTCGGTGAGCCGCGATTTATTTTCTACCCTCCGGCATCGTGGATGCTTGGCGCCGCGCTCGGTTCGATACTGCCGTGGAGAATGGCTCCGGGAGCGTTCATATGGCTGGCCCTGGTGCTGGCAGGAATTTCGATGTGGTGCTTTGCGCGCGAATGGCTTTCGCGGCGTGAAACCATCATGGCCGCAGTGCTGTATGCGGTCAACCCATATCACCTCATAATCGTCTATTTGCGCAGCGATTTCGCCGAACTGCTCGCCAGCGCTTTATTTCCTCTGGTGTTGTTGGGCGCGCTGCGTTGCTTGCGAGACGGCTGGCGTAGCTTTCCATTGTTGGCGCTGCCGTTCGCCGCGGTTTGGTTATCGAACGCGCCGGCCGCTGTGCTCGCGACGTATTCTTTGGCGTTGATGTTCGCGGTGGCGTCTATCTTGCGGCGGTCCGCGCGGCCCTTGCTTACCGGCGTACTCGGAATGGCCGCAGGATTCGGGCTCGCTGCGTTTTATATCCTGCCCGCTGCGTGGGAACAGCGCTGGGTGCAAATTCACCAGGCCTTGGCGGACATGCTTCGGCCGGATCAGAATTTCCTTTTCACACATAGCGCCGATCCGGAATTTCTGTTTTTTAACTGGAAAGTTTCGGGTGTGGCGTTGGGAGTAATTCTCACGGCGGCCACAGCGGCAGTTTTTGCCGTTCGCCGTCGCCGCCAGTTTCAGGATGCATGGTGGATGCTTCTTGCGCTCGGTACTGCCGCGACATTTCTCATGTTTCCACCAAGCTTGTTTCTGTGGCGATCGTTGCCTAAGCTGGAATTCGTGCAGTTTCCTTGGCGCTGGTTGGGGCCGCTCGATTGCGTACTGGCATTTTTTCTGGCCGCGGCCGTCGGAAGAGCGAAACGCCAGTGGGTTTGCTGGGTGTTGGCAGTTGTTATCCTGGGATCGCTTGGCACGGCGTTGGTGAGGGATGGCTGGTGGGACAGCGAAGACATCCCCGTTCTGTCCAAGGCCATTCAATCGGGCGTGGGTTATGAGGGGACCGATGAATATCAGCCGCTCGGCTGCGACCGGTACGAACTGCCCGGCAGTGACGCTGACGGCGAGCGGATTGTCAAATCACCCGCGCCGCGAATCCAACAGTTTGCTTCATCTCCTGCCGACACCGCGTCCGCAGCTCAGGTGAATTTCCGTGTACAGCGCTGGATCGCGAATCGAAGGGGTTTTAGGGCGCAATCTAGTGCGTCTGCTACGCTCGGACTGCGGCTGCTTGACTACCCTGGGTGGCAGGTTCAAGTGGATGGAACGAGCGGTCGCGCCATGGCGGCTCCCGACACCGCGCAGATGTTGATAACGGTTCCGGCGGGCGTGCAGGACGTGAATGTGGAGTTTCGCAACACGTGGGACCGCACGGCGGGAGCTTTGATCTCGTTGATATTTGCGATTGCGATCCTTGTATTCCTCCTGGCCAATCGCCTATCACTGCGAAAACTCTAACTCTCGAATTTTCAGCGCGGAAGCTTGCTTCGGGGCGCGGGCGTGTAGAGACGTCCCTTTCAAGTGGTCTGGAACGAATTACTTGGTCGCGAGCTCGAGAATCATAACAAGGCGCCGCGGGCCGTGCGCGCCCATCACTAGAATTTTCTCGATATCTGCCGTGCGACTGGAACCGTGATCAAACAAACGTAGGAATTTTGTGCCGCCGTACCACGCTCACGGATTCGCGTGAACGCGTCGTCGACAGTGGACACGAGTTGCGTGGCTCTCGCGAGAACAATGTGCACAGGCGCGACGATGAACGCCCCGCGTCCGCCGCAGGCCGCCGAAACCATTACAGATCCCGTCTGTGCGACGAGAACCTCAGCCAATGTCAGGGTCGCTTGGGAGCTCTCAAGCGGAGCGCCCTCGCTGGACCAGCGAATATCTTTTCGATCGTGTAAAGCCGACGATTTCTCGCGCAGTTCTGATGCGTCCCGCACGAATATTTCTCCGGGAGGCAACGATGCCAGCACCGTCTCCAGCGCTTCGCCGCTCGAGTTCGGCGTCACAATCAGCTCAGTCTTGTTACCGGCGCACTCGCGCTGGAAACGCTCGAGTGCATCCGGAACGGGCGCGAAGATTGGCTGCTTGCCGTGGGTAGCCTGGTTTGTCCAGTGAATAGGTGCCGGGGTTTTCGGCGTTGAAGAACGCGCGCCGCAATGAGTGGCGCGCCGCCGCTACCAGCTGTTGGGGATCGTCCGTGTCGATTCCACCCAATTTTTCCTTGAATAGCGCAGCTATATCCTTACGCGTGAGATGCATCGCGGGTGTGACGATGTGGTACGGGGGCTCATCGCGCAACTGCACGATGAATTCACCGAGGTCGGTCTCGAACACCCGTATTCCCTGCTTTTCGAGCGCGGGCGCGAGATGAATTTCCTCGGCAACCAAGGATTTCGATTTCGCGATGGTGCGCACGCCACGATTTGCAGCAAGGTCAACGATATAGCGCCGCGCTTCCTCGGCATTTTCGGCCCAGAATACGTGGCCACCGTGCTCTTGCACGCGGTGCCCAAATTCTTCAAGATAACGATCGAGATGATTTACGGCCTCGCGCTTGATGTTCTGACATTTCTCGCGCGCCGCTTGCCAATCGAGGAATCGCCCGCGGCCGCTGCTGACCGCGGCGTCATAATGATCAATGCCGCGGCGCAGAATCTGGCGATGAACCAAATCAGCGGACTTCGTCGCCGCGTTTCACAGAAAATCCTGCGCAGCGGTCATGATTTCACTCCTGCGCCAGACCTAGCCGCGTCGTCGGTCTGCACCAGAATGCTGGCCAGATGAATTGTGCGCGCTTGCGAATTGTGCCGCCGGAGAATTCCTTCCACTTGCATCAGGCAGCTTGGATCGGTGGAGGTCACATACTCGGCGCCCGACTTTTCCGCGTTGCCCGCCTTCGTGTCGCCCATCGCTGCTGAAATCATGTGGAACTTGGTGGCGAAAGTTCCGCCAAAACCGCAACATTCTTCGCTGTACGGCATTTCAACGAGTTCGATTCCGCGCACATGGCGCAGCAATTCGCGCGGCTCCTGCTTCAAATGCAGCTCGCGCAAGGCGTGGCAGGCATCGTGATAGGTGACGCGATGCGAAAAGGTAGCGCCCACATCGCCGACCCGCACAACTTTCACCAGATATTCGGAAAATTCATACACTCGCCGGCCGATTTGCACGGCTTCGTCATGCAGGGGACTGTCTGCAAGCAATTCGGGATAGAAATTGCGAACCATCGTGGTACAGGAACCCGAAGGACAGACAATCGCGTCAGCTTCGCGAAACACTCGAACGAATCGCTCGGCAAGGGGCCTGGCATCTTTCCAATAGCCAGTGTTAAACGCGGGTTGTCCACAGCAGGTTTGCTCGACGGGAAAATTCAGCTGGCAACCAATCCGGCGCAACACCTGGGCCATGTCCATACCGACCTGGGGGCTCAACTGGTCCACAAAACAGGGAATGAACAAAGCCACTTTTGGCATCGCTTGAGTATAAAGCTTGATTCCCTTTCGGGCTCAGGAGCCCCGATAAAATTGAAACGGCGCCCAATAGAATGGACGGCGGTACACGGTGCCGGAATGAAGCAGCGCGAGTTTCGCATCGCGCAAAGCCACGTACGGTGGTTTGCCCTTGCTGATTTCGGCGTAGAGATGATCCATCAGTTGAGGTGTGGAATTGTCATTTACTTCCCAGAGCGCAGCAATCACGCCGTGCGCCCCCGCGCGCAGAAAGGCCCACGAAAGTCCGACTAAGCCTTCGCCCGAGTAGGTGCGCACACCTTCACCGTGGCAGGCCGAGATTATCACCAGGTCGGCGTGCAGAGGATGCTGAATAATGTCGCGAGCATAGAGTTTGTAATTGTCGCCTCGCTTGCTGAGGATCACCGCCGAATCGAGCGGACTCGTACGGCTGGCCGTCCCGTGTGCGACAAAATGGATGTGAGAAAAGCCCTCGGGCTGGCTATTGAAGTATGCATCCGGTGTTGCATTCGTGCCTGCAAACACGGCGCGGTCGGACGCGGGGAAATAATTTTCGATCCTGCTTATTTCTGCCGCCGCTTGCGGGAGCTTCGGGAATTCTGCGTCCGGCGACACGGGATCGCCCACGAGCAAGAGTTTCTTCGCAGGCGACGCGTGGCGCGAAGCACCGGCGGCGAGAAGCGCCAAAGAATTGGCATACGAGACGGCAACATCTTCAATCCAGTAATGCAATCGGGGCGCGGGAGCCAGCAACGTCTCGAAATTCAGACCATAGAGGCTTCCATCGGGCAAGATCGTGACGCGCGAGCCCTTGGGGATCAATTTCGCGGCGGGCGCCACCAGCAGATCATAAAGCTTCTGGCCGGCAGCGTTTTGCGTTTCCAGTACGTCGCGCGAGCCAAGCAGCGCCTGCCGGTACGATTGCACGAGCGGATCAATTTCCTTCGCTGGAGGCAGGATATAAAGCATCACACGTGCCGGTGTGACCAGCCACAAATACGAATGGTCCGGACCCAACCAGTAGTCAAGAAGAACGGTATCGGAGCGCTTGGCAACCTGCCGCGGATTGAAATCCTTCGCTGAAAAGTTGATGGACGCAGAGTTGATGCCAAGGCCCTCGGCCAATGTGCGAGCACTACTGACTTCCGCTACCTGCAATGCTGCTTCTTCCTTGTGATGGGCCACAAGAAAATCTATGTAGTCATCGTAAAAATCGACGACACCGGCCAGAAAGGAAAGCCGAAAATCTTCACGTTTCACCGAAGACCGGGCCGCCTCAATTGCGACCATCGCCTTGTGAAAATGCACTTCGGCATCCGTTGGTCGGTTCTGAGCCGCATACACATCCGCAAGGCCTGCCTCTGCCTGACGGGTTAGATAGCGGTCCAAGTTCTTCTCACGAATCACCTGAGTCAGGTCGGATTCCGCTGCCCCAAAATCGTTTTTATCTGCTGCGACATAGGCGTCGGTTATCAGCGACTGGAGCCATCGGAGCCGGTCACCATCTTGGCGTTCGATAGCCAAGGCTTCGCGGCTGTGTTGCTCAGCGGCGTCATACTTCTGCTCTTTCAGCTCGACAACCGCCACGTTACTCAAGCAGGTCGCGATAGACGTCCTATTCTCAAGTTTCCTCGCTAAGACTAAGCCCTGTTGGAAGTCTCGCTCCGCCGCAGCATACAAACCCTGGACGTATTCTATCTCCGCGATGTTCATAAGCCATATGAGCTCGTCCTTATTCACACCCAACTGCATCGAGGCATCCTCTGCCTCCTTGAGAAGTGACAATGCTCGGTCGAAATCTCCCATTTTGTAATAGCTTCTGCCCATATTGCCGACGACCTTCTCTGTAGCGGTCCGGGCATCAAGAGTTCGGGAGAGTTCAAGCGCCTGAGTGTCCCAATCGATGGATTCGTCGTAGTGCTCCTCCTCCATAGACACCCATCCGAGGCTACCCAAAGATTTCAACGTGAGGAAAGACTGTTTGTTGTCCCGTGCAAATCGGAGAGATTGCAGATAGGCATTTTCTGAGGAAGGAAAGTCTCCACGCGCCAAGAACAGATTTCCCCGGGCGAGCAGAAGCTCGCCCATGAGGTGCGGTTCGTAGAGCCTCGCGAGGTGCTCAGCCTCGTCGAAATGCTGTTCAGCCTCGTCAAATTTCTGCAGCGAGCATTGGGCAAGACCCAGGACAATTTCTCGCCGAACGCTTACGTCTGAATGAGTAAGGTTAGACGGCAATGGCGCCTGAAGAAGTTCAAGCGCGTCTGTGCTCAAACCCCGCCAAACAAAGACCTCGGCCTCTAAGACCCGAAAACGCCAGGCCCACTCGGGGCTACGCTCGAAAAGCTGCTTATAGGCCGCATCCGATCGCTCAGAGGCGACAATCAGATCGCCTTGCTGAAACTTAGACTCAGCGTCTCTGTAAGCGGCTTCCGGCTGCAAGGATTGGGGATGACGGCGGCAACTCGATGCCACGCAGAGGGCAGCCAGCAAAAACAAGCTGATCACGGGAAGCCGGTGCCGCCTCCTCCCGTCCCAGGGCCGCTCGCAGAACCGCCAACCGCGGAACCCATCTCCACGCGCAACATCGAAAGCTCGCGTTCTTTTCGCTGAAGCTGCAATTCGGCGAGGTAGATCTTGCCGAAGTGGGGCACCACGATAACGTTGCCATATACTCGGAGTTCCGAGCAATTCGTTTTGACATCCTTGACGAGGGAGCACAGCACAATGCCTTTTGATTCCGGAAACTCGTCTCCAGCGAACCAGTTATACCTCTCGCGGAGAAATTCCGGTACATCGGACTTGGGTTTGCCCCACAGGAATCGCGCTTGCATCATTTCTCGGGCTTGTTGGTTCTCGGTGTACTCCTTCTTAAAGGCTGCAAACGTACCGAGCCGTACAAACAGGTCATTATCCAGGTCCACTTGAACGGGGCAGCCTGCGATGCGCAAGTTTTCAAAACGGCTTCCCACCGAAATGACGGTGGGCTCTGGGTCGTCCAGATGCTGCTTCGAGGTAATCCGCGCAACGACACGGTCCGCAGTGACCATATCCTGAATGTTTAAGCCTTCGATGGTTGCCCATGCCAGTGAGTTAAAGGTTGCATCCTTCACGTTGTGGCTGCCTGCCACCACCGAGTACGCCGCCTTGTACGAGATGATTCCCTTGAGGTGGAAATTCTCGGTCCGCGATGTCTCGTAGCCTCCGGTGGTTGGCAGCGTACTTCCGGCGTGAACATCCACAAGATGCTCGAACGGTCGGTCAATTCTCGCGCTCAGACCGTAACCGTGCGCCGTGTGGAGATAAGTCTTCTTGACTGGCTCCATCGAAATCGCCCTCCTGCTTGTGGGTTCTATTATTTATTTCGCAAATGCGAGCGTGAATGGATAGCGAGCTATTTCGGATCCGCTGCTGGCTGCGCTTGCGGGCGTCGCCAGCCCGCGAACAACCACCGCGTAATTTCCGGGCTTCAGCGTTGCAGGCGGTATCAGCAACTGCACGGAATTCTGCGCCTCTTGCCCGGAAATGTTCAAGGAATATTCCGTCGCGCCGGACGCGTTCACAAATTCACACACATACAGAGGAAACTGCTTTTCGGGTGGAATATCAATGTACAAGCTGAATGGCTTGTTCTCCGAAACGGTAATCGTCGGCGGCTCTCCGCCGCGGGAATTTGCGGTGATCAAGGAATACGACGGAAGAGTTTGCGGCGAAATGGAAGGTGCCGCCGACTTCAAATGAGGAATGACGATCAAATTCTGGTAACCGGCAAAGAGCAACAGCAGCGCAAAGACCGGAACGGCAAAGCTCGGACGCAGCAATCCCGCAAACCATCCGCTCGATGAAGGCTTGCGCTCGGTGGCCATCGGCACACGGGCCGACCCCGTCAGCGGCCCTGATTCCAGTACGGCTCGCGTGTTCTCAACAAACGCCGCCGCCAGCTTTAAATCCTCCGTACATTCCGGACACCCGAAATAGTGCTCCTCGTACTGTGCGCGGAGATCGCCCGAGAGTTCTCCAAGTACATAGCGCTCAGCCGCTTTCAACTGTACTGCCTCTGAATGTTCCATAGTTTTCGTCACATCAGTAGTGACTTGGAACCTCCAATCGTTTCATCGTGCAAAATCATTGTTTCGCCTGCGGCAAGCCGTCTGCCTGGCTTCTCTCGTAGTAAGCCCGGAAACTCTGCTTGGCCCGGTGCAGGAGCACGCGCAGATAGTCGCGATCGACGCCGAATTCACGGCAAACATCGTCTTTCTCCTTTTCTTCCAGGAAGATAGAGCGAAGAAGCTGGCGATCTTTGTCGCCCAGCAGTGCCAAAACTTTGCGTACCTGTTCCCGCGTCTGCTTGGTCACCAGAAAACCTTCGAGATCAATTAGCTTGTCCACCGGTTCGGGCGCGTCGTCATCTAAAGAAGCGCCATGATCGACCGATCGATAGAACTCCTGTAACACATTGTTGCAAACCGAGTTAACGAAGGCTCCGAGCCGCTCTGGCTGGCGGATTCCGCCTTCGGACTGCATCGCCTTAAACACTCGCAAGAACGTTTCCTGGGCGATATCGTCAACAGCCTGCGAGGAGCGGAGCCGAGACCTTAGTTTGATCAATAGCAGTTTGCGAAAATACGCAACGAAATGCTGCTCCGTGGGAAAGTCCCGCTCACGGAGGCGTTTCAGGTAGGCCTCATCGAAGGAAAAAAATTCCACGCGCGCCTCGAAAGGAAGGCGAGTATATCCCGGCCCCGATAACTAACGCAATCCAAGCCCGTTACGCTTTGTGTGTCATTTTTTTATTCGCCTAACGGCTCACCGCAGTTTGAAAGCGCAACGCTCGCTCCGCAAAATATTTTTCCCACGGTGAAACGCTTCGCTCGCCTGCTGCACTACCTTTGCGTAGTTGTACTGACATCGGATTGGGAGAGCAGGTGGCCCAATCCGGGTGATGGTGCAAGCGCTGGTCTCCCATCCCCTAAGGCGCATTCCGGCCCTGCCGGTCAGGGAACCCCACCGGGGTGCGCCTCCCCATCTGTGGCCCGGTCATGTTCGGGTACAAAACTGAGGAACGTCCAAATGAGTTCATACGTCGCTCTAGAGTTGGAAACGCCAATCAACGCCGTCAGCGAATTTGACTCTCGGATGGAAAGGATGCTCTTGGACTATCACGACGGCGCCGAAGCGGGCATCTTGAACGCGCGGGCAGTGGAATTCATCGCTAAGCCCGGCCGAGTGCAGCATCTGCAGAATTGCATGCGCCGGGAAGTGGCTGAAATTTTGAAACAACAAACCGGCTTTGCCGGAATATTCGTGCTGACCTCGCACAAAGAGCCGCGCCTGGTTCAGGTGCTGAGCTTCTGGGACAGCGCGAAGCAAGCGACCGAGAACTGTTGGGAAGAATCACGGGCTGTGCGCAAACTTGTTTCGCCGCTGATAGATGTTTGCGGGAAGGTTCATTCTTACGAGGCCGCACTGCCCGAATCATCCGACACAACGACGCAGACGTCCCGCGTGCGAACGTGCTGAGACGAGATCCAATGGCCGAGCAGGCATGGCCACTGAGGGGAGCAACGCAGAATCAATTTGCCACCATCATAGCGGCCAGATACATGGCTGCAGCGAATCAGGGTTCCGAGGGCCAAGGACTTATGTCAGAAGGTTTCTATGGATCATCAGATGAAAAACAAGACCGCTTGTCCGCGCCGCAGAAGCCTGCGCGTTGCGATGTCGGGAATTGCGGACGTCCGGCGATGTGTTGGCTCGAGCTAAGGCGTTTTTGCGTGAACCATTTCATTGTGGAGTGCTACGAACGATTGAACCGCTGCAACGCCAGCCCGTTTGCTGATCCTGATGAAGCGTCCTCTGTTTCGCTTGATCGCTTCTTAGATTCTTGCGCACAACAGGCCGCGAGTCTGGTTCATCCGATCCGCGGACTCGACAATCTGGAGCGCGCGCGGCTGTTCGATATTCTGCTATGGTCGTCGGAATTGGCGGCCAAACGCAGTGTCCTCAGATCAGAAAAGGCCTCGGGCGCAAGCTCTTAGTGCCGTAGGTAGTCGGTAAAACGGAGAACCCGCACGACTCAGGTGCCGCAGGTACGCAAACGTCAGAGACTGTTTTGCTCGTGGCACACTTAAAAAGTGAGCTTTAACCCAAACTCAATCGTGCGCGGCGCCCCGAGCGCGAAGACTCCTGTCCCAACTCCAACGCGCACGGAATTGGCATTCGCATAGGTTGTGCCATTTAGCGAGCCCGCGCCCCCCGTTAGGATCCCACTCAGAACGTTTCCGGGGATGTTGAAATTCGCAAAATTGAACAAGTTGTAGAAGCTCACGCTAGGTTCAAGTGACAATTCTCGCTCTTTTACGTTTACTTTGCCTATCCACGTAAGGCTCATGTCAAATGTTTTCAACCAAGTCAGTCCTACTTCGCCGGGAACTACCGGCGAGAGCGCCGGAGCCACTCCTCCTAGCGCCTGGAGTTGCGCTAGCGTGAACAGACCGTTGTTGATGAGCACGTTGCCGGCTGGGGTTGGGTTATTCGCGACGGTGTTGTTGTAGTTGTTCACGACGTTTGGAAGACCGGCGAGAGATACGCCGCGCATAAAGGAACCTTGCTTAGTGCCGGGAATTGGGTCGCCCGTGGTTCCGTCGCCGTTGAAGTCCGTGGCAAAGATTTCGCCGGCGCCATTGCCCGTGACCGGCACG
>Ga0210409_10008730_pt1 | contig 10289 bp, 10 predicted proteins | sample IncBWH17MmetaG_FD_161649 | JGI IMG/M metagenome (GOLD analysis project Ga0210409, IMG submission 161649) | Forest soil microbial communities from Barre Woods Harvard Forest LTER site, Petersham, Massachusetts, United States - Inc-BW-H-17-M | ecosystem: Environmental > Terrestrial > Soil >...
GACCATGTCGAGAAATTTGCCGGCGTCAGCGGGTCCAGGGACGGTCTGGCCCAACTCCCTGACGGGCAGTTTATGCCCGCTATGGCGATGAACGTCGTCGAGAAGGATCTGTCGGCCCGGTTGAAAGACCACTATAAAAACACGCGGCAGATGATCATTGGTCGCACGGCCAATATCACCGAGCCTTTACCGGGCCGCACCAATTGCCAATACCGTGACAAATGCTGGCTGGGCTGTCCTTTTGGGGCGTATTTCAGTACCCAGTCGTCGACCCTCCCTGCCGCCATGGCTACCGGCAAGCTGACGCTCCGGCCCTGGTCGATCGCGACACAGGTCCTTTATGACAAGGACAAAAAGCGCGCGACCGGCGTGGAAATCCTGGACGCAGAAACCAACAAGACCTACCAGTATAAATCGAAGATCGTCTTCCTCAATGCCTCCACGATCAACTCGGCGTGGCTGCTGATGAACTCGGCCACCGATGTATGGCCGGATGGCCTTGGCTCGAGCAGTGGAGAATTAGGGCATAACCTCATGGACCATCATCTGGATGTGGGTGCCTACGGGCGGGTCGAAGGGTATGAAGACAAATACTATTACGGCCGGCGTGCCAACGGCATCTATATTCCGCGATTCAGGAACCTGTTCGGCGACAAGCGTGATTATCTCCGGGGCTTTGGGTACCAAGGCGGCGCGGGCCGGGACGGATGGGACCGGGGGATTGCCGAACTAAATATCGGCGCCGAGCTCAGGGAAGCATTATCCGAGCCGGGGTCCTGGACGATGGGGGTAGGCGGATTCGGGGAAACGCTGCCCTACCATGACAATAAGGTAACGCTCGACAAGACCCGCAAGGACAAATGGGGCCTCAACATTCCGGCCATTGACGCGGTGATCCGGGACAACGAATTCAAGATGCGTAAAGACATGCAGGCCGATGCCATCGAAATGATGACGGCGGTAGGCCTCAAAGATGTAAAAGGCTTCGACAACAATCCAGTCCTCGGTCGCGGTATTCATGAAATGGGGACCTGCAGAATGGGCAAGGACCCGAAAACCTCCGTCCTCAACAAATGGAACCAGGTCTGGGATGCACCGAACGTCTTTGTGACCGACGGCGCGTTCATGACGTCGACCAACTGCGTCAACCCGTCCCTCTCCTATATGGCCTTTACGGCGCGGGCCGCAGATCATGCCGTGGAAGAACTCAAAAAAATGAACTTATCTTAATATCAATATTAAATCATGCAAAGAAGAGAAGCGTTACAGATGGTCGCCGTCCTGATGGGCGGAACTGTGATCGGCGCCGACGCATTCCTTTCGGGCTGTAAGACGCCGGCCCGGAAAGAGGGCTTGTTTTACGATACGGACGCGGCCCTGATGGATGAGATCGGCGAGACCATCCTGCCGGCCGGCCCGGGCGTCCCCGGCGCCAAAGAGGCCAAAATCGGTGATTTCATGAAAGTGATCGTAACGGACTGCTATACCCCGGAAGATCAGGATACTTTTACCAAGGGCCTCCAAGCGCTCTGGGACCAGAAGTTCATGGACCTCACAACTGCCCAACGCCACGATCTCCTTGTACGTCTCGATAAGGAAGCGCGCGATCCAAAATATAACGACAAGAACCAGCACTATTTCAAAATGATGAAGCAGCTGACGATCTGGGGCTACTTTTCCTCCGAGCCCGGGGCAACGGTCGCGTGCCGGTATATTGAAACCCCTGGTCACTACGACGGGGACGTCCCGTACAAGAAAGGTGATAAGGCCTGGGCGACCTAGGCTCGATGCTTAATCACTTGGCACCGAATGGTGCTCGTGTATTATGGTCCACTGATTGTTTATTTTTCTCAGGCCGACGGTTAGCCGAAAATCCAATTCTACATAGTCCACGCTATTACTCTTGTCCTCGCATTTCATGGCGGCATAACAAAAGGCGACATTTTGATCCGCAACGACGTGCAATTCCTGAATGTCAAAGACCCCCGGTTTTGCACAAGCAAAGAAGGCATTCCATGTCTTTCGATAGGCTTCTATGCCGATGGATTGAAAAGGCGGGGGAACATCGTACATCACCATATCCCCGGAATGGTGAGCGAGCACATCGTCAATATCGCCCCGGCGCACCGCAGCAGCCCAATTCTCTACTAACAGCCGGATATCCTTTTCTGTTTCGCGTATGGTTGCCATAATATTATTGTTTCAGCAAACTTACCATACACCCGCCAAACGATGATGCCCCTACCGGAAAAAATAGGGCCGCATGGAAATGCGGCCCGTAACCAAAACTAACTGCTTATGAGAAAATTGACTGCACCTCAAAGATACATGCATCCTTCCCGGCAATCTCCCGGTTAACGGCAAAATGGTCCAAATGATCGTTGAATAGGCAAAAACGGTCGGTGAGCGGTACGTTAACATTGGTTCAGAGCATGACCGATCTCACCGGGCAGGATAACAGAGTAGTGATGTACCGGTTCGCGGGAAATTTACCAGGTTTGGTGAAATACCGTAGATTTTTCGCTCACTGTTTTAAGTAATGAAGTAGCACACATCCTGATTTAAAAGTCTTTGACTCAACAAGTTTTAATCGTAATTTCTCTTGCAGGTTGATACCTTCAAACAACCGTCTCCCTTCTCCCGCAATTATCGGGTGAACCGCAAAATGGTATTCATCAATCAGACCAAGCTCTGCAAGTTGCGAAGCAAGAGTTACACCCCCTGTCATAATATTTTTACCTTGTTCTTTTTTCAATTTAAGTACTTCGTCGCGAAGGCCCGTACGAATAATTCTCGTTCTTTTCTCTTCAACGCTGTCCAATGATTGTGAGAATACAATGATCTTGTCGACCGCGCCAAAGGCCTGGGCAAATTCGATTGCTCCTGTTGTCCGCCCGGAAGGGTTTTTCGCGACATCGGGCCAATAAGGAACCATCAATTGATAAGTTTTACGCCCGTAGAGGAATGTGTCGGTATCTCGCGTGAGGCGGATAAAATACTCCCCCGTCTCTTGATCGGGGGGACCGATTTTCATATGGTCCACAACGCCGTCTAAGGTCGTGTTGATTGCGAAGATTACTTTTTTCATTTTTCATTATATTTATATATATCTGTACGCGCTTCCGGCAAAAGTGGGCCATTTATCCGGTCACGATGTATACAAAAGGGATTTATTTGTACCATTTATTAAAATGAGAAAATGGACGAAGTCTTACCAGAATTAACCATGGAGAAACTCCTGACGATGCCCAAAGGCGTATCTCGTGAGTTCGCTTCTCCTTTGAAAGACCTTTCCGGTCGGGTGAAGATAGCGATTACCGATGCGTTTATAATCTCGGACGGCACCATGATAGCAGACACGGATTCAGCCCCCTGGGTGCTGTACAACGATAAAAGCTTCGTCGAAATGAATTTCGTGTTGGAAGGACACATTTTGCAAACCCATGAAGGTTTGCTGGATCGGTATCACTATCGAAAAGGCCATCACCAGATCCTGTTTAACCCGTATTCGTTGGAAACGAATCAATTGCTTAGCACAGGAACGCATCGTGTATTTTCAGTATATGTTTCACCGGAGAAAATGATGGAGCTGTTCGCCGGGTACCTGGACGAAATGGCACCGTTTGCCGAAAAGTTGGCCAAAGGAGAACCCTTCGTGCTCCATGCCCCGGTGCCGGGCCTTACCAATGATTTAAAATATTTTTTCGACAGTTTCTGGGTGAGGTCCCTGCCCTTACCTGTCGGGCGCCTGTATTTCGAGTCACGGGTCATGGAATTGCTGGCCAATCAATGCCACCTTTTACTGGAGGCGCCTGTACGGCAACCGGAGATTGCGAAGGCCGATCTGGAAAAAATTTACCATGCCAGGGATATTATCCTCCGAAATCTCAGCAGCCCGCACTCGCTCACGGAGCTATCCAGGCAGGTATGCCTGAACGAATTCAAGCTGAAAAAATATTTCAGGCAAGTGTTTGGGCTGAGCGTGTTTGCACTCGTGCAGGATGAAAGGCTGAAACGGGCGAAGCAGCTCATCTTTGAAGGCGAGAAGAACATCTCCGCCATCGCCTACGAATTGGGGTATGCCTACCCTCAACATTTTCAGCGGGCGTTCAAAGAGCGATTTGGCGTTACGCCAGGAAGCTTATTGAAATAGGAAGGGCAGCAAGGCGTTCAACCCGCGAAAGTAAAATTATCCTTCTGTGCCGGATTCATCTGTTTCTGGTTTCGGCTCATCCTTCTTGTCTTTCGGCTTCTTCTCGTCAATCATATGCAACTCTTGATCCAACTCTTCCCTGATCGCATGCTCTTCATGTTTTTCGTCAATAGAGTGCGACTCAGTTAATGTATCCTGCTCCTTCGCAAATTTGCTGAGTTTCGAATAATACTTCTGCAATACCCTAAGTTCCTCCTCCGACAATCCTTCCACATCGACAAGCCGGTTGCTCGCAAGCTCATGAGCCGCGACAAGCTCGTTCAGTTTCAACTGGACAGCCAGAGAATCTTTAAATTGAGCCTTTTGAATAAGAAAGACCATCAGGACCGTAATGACACTCGACACTGTTCCTATTATCGATTCCCAATGTTGGGAAAAATGTGTTAAAAAACCATCGACCGTCCACAGAATAACGACTATAAAACAACACAGAAGCGCCATGTTTGAACTTGTTAGCCGGATAACGAATGAGCTGAGAGCTTCCATTTTTCGCGACAACCTTGAATTGAAGTTCATTTAAGTAAGATTTAGGACAAGGTACATAGGTTTTGTAAAACGTTCTTCGAAGGAGACCCGCGAATGGTAATCGTATCGTTCAATAGCGTTTGGTAGCGTACGTGTCGAGTATCGCCTCTTTCCAAACGTCGGGATCGCTTCCCTTTGTCAGCATCGTTTCCGCGCCCGCCTGTAGAATACAGCGTTCCTTATCGCTATCATAGAACTGGGTAATCGCAATTATTTTGATGCTGGGGTAATCGCGCTGCAACCGGCGGGCAGTCTCGTAACCATCCATGAACGGCATATCGATGTCCAGCACGGAAATATCCGGGAGCGAAGCGCGATGCGATAATAGGCTGAGCAGGTCAAGCCCGTCGGCCGCTTCCAGAATTACGTGGAAACCGATCTGGGAGAGGACAGTGACAGCAGCTTGCCTGAAAAGCGCATGGTCATCCGCTATGGCTACAGTGGGAAAGGGGGCATTCATGCGGGATAAACGACCAATATGGCGACTTTAGGCGGGATGGGGAAATTTAATATGAATAAGTAGGTACAAGTGCTGATCGTTCTATACTCCATCACCGCAATTTTTCAAGGTCGCTGCCTGAAGGGGAGCGCCTTGTTGGGGTGGCTATATCCCGATTGGCACTGCTTTTGTGCAGTATGCTGAACGCCATGGGTTCACAACCACCAAGTATCAGAACAATAGCCGCTCATCCGCTCCAGCTTAGAGTTTATCACGCGGGTGAAGCCGGCATCGGCGTGGCATCAGTGATCGTGTCCGGTAAGACTGACGCAATCCTGGTGGATGCCCAGTTTACGCTGGAAGATGCCGGGAATGTTGTCCGCGAATTTAGGGCAACAGGAAAAAAATTGACCACGATCTATATTTCTCATGGCGACCCTGATTATTATTTCGGGTTGGAAGTTTTTAAGAAATACTTTCCCGAAGTCACGGTTTATGCGACCAGCGAAACAGTCGAACATATCAAAGTAACGGCTCAAAAGAAATTAGACGTTTGGGGTCCGCAAATGGGAAATGCTATTACGAAAAACGTTATACTACCCCAGGTATTAAAAGGCAACTGCCTTGCTCTTGAAGGGCAAACTTTGGAAGTCATCGGTTTAACAAAGTTTCCGCAACGCACCTTTATCTGGATTCCATCTATAAAAGCCGTGGTGGGCGGCATAAACGTATTCGGCAATACTTTCAACCTATGGATGGCTGAGGATAAGGAATCCACCGAAGTCGATCCAAGAAACAAATGGCTAACGGCCCTTAAGGAAATAGAGGCCTTAAAACCCGAGATCGTGATACCGGCCCATGCTGATGCCCGATCTTCTTTCGATCTGGGGTCTGCAAAGTTTACAGAAGAGTATTTGATTTTTTATCAAGAGGCTCTAAAAAAAGACAAAACATCTGCAGCTCTGATCGCGACAATCAAAGCAAAATATCCAAACTTAGGCTTTGAAAGTGCATTGCTGATCGGCGCCAAGGTAAATACAGGTGAAATGAAATGGTAAAACAGGTCGGGTCTTGGTAAGACACTCCAGTCCCTGCAAAACGGGACAACATGAAAGACTTTATTTTTTACCTGTTTTCGATCCAACAGACCTTCAGTTTCCGCTCGGCAAACAGCCAGGCTCCATTCTGCTTCACCATGATGTCATAATACCGGATACCCGCGATCATCAACTTTTGTACCCCATCAGGGAGTTTTAAATGATAGGCCCGGCAATAGGTAGTAGCGGTTGCCCGGTCGCCGTCCACCTTGATAATGCTTTCCCCATTGAAATGCATCGTCGACACATACTGGTTCAGGTCGTCAAATACCGGGAACAGATTCTTCCTGCCTTTCACCACCTGGGTCGGCGTAGGTATTTTTTCGTCCATATAGACCTCAAAATTCGTATCCTCAGTAAAAAGCGCCTGCTGTCCCAGGTTGTTCCGGGTATCCGCGCAAATAGGATAGGAATCGATCAATTCCCGGATAGCGATCCGGTCTTCGAGTACCTGTAGTCTTTGTTCCGTTGTCATAATTAGTTATAGCAAATTTACCTTTTTGTTACAATTTCCGTTTGCTGCACAGTCCAAATTTCATTTGCTGTAAAGGCCGGGGCCGTCAAAGATTTGGGAGGACTCCCATGTGAATTATGAAACATTTTCCTGGAATTGTGTAATATATCCGTCACGAAAAAATGGGATATTACCATGAGACTAATATTGCACCCCGGAGCAATTGGCATGCAATGGGGAAAATATGATGACTTCACCTCACTCAAGAGACATTGAACGGGCAGATATCTTTAATGGCTATCCGGGTAAGCCGATGACTGAAATTATACCTAATGGTTTCTTTGTAGTGAATCATAAGTGGATTGTGAAGGAATGGAATAAAACAGCTGAAAGCTTATTGGCTGTCAAGGCAGAAAACATCGTCGGGCGCAACCTTTGGGACGCATTCGCCGGGACCATTCCCTTGGAATTCTATAGGGTCTACCACGATGCAATCCTCCAGGATATTCCAGTTCATTTTGTAGGATATTGGGAGGAGATGGGCGCCTGGTTTGACGCCGTCACTTACTATTACGAAGATAGCTTGTCCGTTTCATTTAAGTGTAGCACTCAACCTGCCCATCAGGAACTTCTTGCGGAACGGTTGAAGAATTTGAACGAGCTATATCGGTATGTGACGGAAGTGACCAATGACTGTCTTTGGGAATGGAACCTTTTCACGAAGGAGTTCTTTTGGATAGACGGAGGGCATAAGAAGGTTTTCGGCTATCCTATCGTGAATGCGATCGTTCCCCAACACTTTTGGCAAAATCGGCTACACCCGGACGATAAACTCAGGGTTTTGACAAGATTAAAAGAGATCATTGCCGTCGGGACTGCTGCCATCTGGGAAGATGAATATCGATTTAGAAAAGCGGATGATGAGTACGCCTATGTTCAGGATCGGGCGCATATCATTTATGGCAAGGACGGCAAGGCCTCCCGGATGATCGGTGCGACCCTTGATATCACCGCAAGAAAAATAGCCGAAATTCAATTGGTGGAAAGTGAGAGAAAGTTAGGCCGGGAGCGGCTTGGGATGCAAAAAGCTATCACTGACGCCGTGCTGAATGCCCAGGAACGGGAAAGAGCCGATATTGGAAAGGAGCTGCATGATAATCTGAACCAGATACTGGGCGCCAGCAAAATGTATATAGAATTGGCGAAAACGGACGAAGTGAATAGAGAAATGTGCCTCACTAAGTCTTCCGGTTACGTTATGATTGTGATTGAGGCAATCAGAAAGATTTCCAAAACGCTGACTTTTCCGGAAAAACACCTTATGGGGCTTTCTGAAAGTATAAATATCTTATTGGATGATCTGATGGTAATACAGCCCATAAAAATTGAATTTAACGAGACCGGTATCAACGAGAAAGGTTTGAGCGAAAAGCTTCGCCTTGATATTCTCAGAATAGTGCAGGAACAACTGAATAATATCTTAAAACACGCAAAAGCCTCTTTCGCGACAATAAACTTAAAACAGGAGAAGTCTCAAATCGTATTACAAATCGTGGATGACGGAGACGGTTGCAAGGTCCTGCAAGACGGCAACGGGGTGGGGATGATGAATATCAAGAGCAGGGCTGAATCGCATAATGGGACAGTTACGATCGCATCGAATCCGGGAGAAGGATTTGAATTGAAAGTTGAACTACCTCTCAACAGCTTTGAAGTGGAAGAAGTGAGAATCATGTAATGAAATTGGGGCGTCGTGTAGCAACGATGGGCAAGAATAGCCCCACCTTTACCTCAGCTAAAATCTCTTAACATGAAATCTCCGACTGCCTCAAACCACACCATTATCCCATTTGATTGTCAGCCTTCACTATATTTCCCTTCCTTTAACGCGGCCCCGAATCAAACAGACCTTGACATCCCGTTCCCCGCGGCCAAAACCTGGCGGGTCCCGTCCGCCCGATTCTCTGCCCGGTTCGCCTCTGCGTTGGCTCACGAAGTCCGAAACCCATTGACTAATATTAATTTGTCCATCGACATGCTTAATTCCGCCACAACGGACAATGAGCTTAAGATGTACTTCGATATCATTCTTCGAAGCTCGGCGCGGATTGACTATCTTATCAACGAGCTCCTCAAATACCAGGAGGTTGAGGAATCACAGACAAACAAGCACTCCCTTCATCAACTGCTGGACGAGGTCTTGACTTTGACCGCGGATCGCATCCTGCTCAAGAAGATCAGGGTCATTAAAAAATATGGCGCCGAAGACGCCAAAATATCCGTAGATAAGGAAAAAATAGGTATCGCCCTCACCAATATCATTATCAACGCCATTGAAGCCATGTCGGCGCAAAACGGTGAATTAACCCTGGTTACCAGATCAATCGGCAACAAATATGTGATAGAGATTGCAGATAACGGTATCGGGATTAAAAATGAACAGTTGAAAGATGTTTTTAGCCCATATTTCACCAATAAACCTGGCGGGATGGGTTTGGGACTGTCCACGACCCTCGAAATTCTTCAGTACAACCATGTAGTCGTTGATGTCAGCTCCGTGGAAGGCCACGGTACCTGCTTCATTCTCTTTTTCGACAAGGCCGTTTGACGGTGGATCTTTGGTCTTACAACTTCACTTATTTATTTTGCAGCCGCTTATAAAACCACTGTTTCGCCGCTTCCGCCGACCCGAGATACGCCGTCACGATCAGCAGCATCCACCCATAATAGGATAGCGGCATCGGGACAAAACCCAACAAACCCGCCACCGGCGTAAACGGCAGCCCGATCACCACCACCACGATCAGCGCCGTTGCCATTACCAGGTATTTGCCCGGCGGGCTCTTCAGGAATGGCAGGCGAGTCCGCACTACCAACACGATCAACGAGGCCGACACGACCGACTCGATAAACCACCCCGTCTGAAAGGCCTTTTCCCCCGCCTTCATAAAATACAATAGCACGCCGAAGGTCAGGTAGTCAAAGACCGAACTCAGCAGCCCGAAGATCAACATGAACCGCTGGATAAATTTGATGTCCCAACGCCGCGGGGCTACAATCGCCCCCTCATCAACCCGGTCCGTCGCAATCGTCATCTCGGGAAAATCCGTCAGCAGGTTGGTCAGTAAAATTTGTTTGGGCAACAGTGGCAGGAAAGGCAGAAACAGCGAAGCCCCCGCCATACTGAACATATTGCCGAAATTGGCGCTGGTCGCCATGAAAATATACTTCATCGTGTTGGTAAAGGTCTTACGCCCGATCAGTATCCCATCGGCCAGTACCGCCAGGTCCTGCTCCAGCAGCACTATATCTGCCGCCTCCTTTGCCACATCCACAGCGGAATCAACCGAGATGCCCACGTCGGCAGTATGCAGAGCAGGCGCATCATTGATCCCATCTCCCATAAACCCCACCACATTGCCCGCTTTCTTCAGGAACAGAATAATGCGTTCCTTCTGATTCGGCTCTACTTCCGCGAAAATATGCGCCCCCACCGCCTGGTTCCGCAACGCATCGTCGCTCATCTGGCGGATCTGCGTCCCGGTGATGATCACCGGATCG
>Ga0210409_10008732_pt1 | contig 10288 bp, 7 predicted proteins | sample IncBWH17MmetaG_FD_161649 | JGI IMG/M metagenome (GOLD analysis project Ga0210409, IMG submission 161649) | Forest soil microbial communities from Barre Woods Harvard Forest LTER site, Petersham, Massachusetts, United States - Inc-BW-H-17-M | ecosystem: Environmental > Terrestrial > Soil >...
CATTTCCTCAGGTCCGCCGTCTTTGGCCCACTGGGCCGCTGGTACCCCGCGCTCGCCTGGGCGCCGCGCTTCCTTCGTGGCCGGGCCACATTCCAAAGCCTCTCGCGCACGCCGCTGGAGGGCTATTTCAATTCGATTTCCTATTTCCGTCCCGACGAAAAGGAGCGGCTGTTCACCCCTGAATTTCAAAAGAGCCTCGGCGAGTACGACACCCTCGACGTTTTCCGCGAACACTATGATCGCGCCGACACCGACGACCTCCTCTCGAAGATCCAGTACCTGGACATCAAGACCTATTTGACCGACGACATTCTGGCTAAAGTCGACCGCGCCAGCATGGCCGTCTCGCTGGAAGTCCGCGCCCCGCTCCTCGACCACCAGTTAATGGAAAAAGTGGCGCGCATTCCCTCCTCATTAAAACTGAATGGCCGCTCCGGAAAATATATTTTCAAGAAAGCCATGTCCTCCATGCTTCCGGACGGAATCCTTCACCGCCGCAAGCAGGGGTTCGCCGTCCCGCTAGGCCAATGGTTCCGCCAGGAACTCAAGGAAATGACGGAGAAAACGCTTTTCGATTCGAATGACGGTATTCTCGATCCCGCTTATCTTCGAAAAATTTGGAATCAGCATCAGCGCGGACACTATGACCGCTCGGCGCATCTCTGGTCGGTCTTGATGTTCCGCAAGTGGAAAGAAACCTTTGCAGCCTAGAGAGACCAGATGAGCGGTATTTGCGGAATCTGCGAACCGGGCCGGGCGCTGGGTCCGGCGGGCATCAAAGCCATGCTCGCCGCCTTCGTGTTGCCCGAAGAATCTCCCCAGCAAACGCCGGGCGCCGATTCCGTTTCTCTCGCGGTGGCACGTCGCTGGGTTTTCCAGCAAGTCGCAAACATTCCCGGAGTACGCATTGCCGCGGACGCCGAACTCTTCAATCGCCCGGAACTTACAAAACTTCTCAAAAGCGCCGACTTCGATCCCGCCAACCTTACGCCAGCTGAATTGCTCGCGCGTCTCTATCGCGAACGCGGCATTTCATTCGTCGAACTGCTCGACGGTGTGTTCTCCTTCGCTCTTTGGGACGATGAGCACCGCCGCCTTGTCCTTGCCATTGACCGCCTCGGCGTAAACAGCCTCTATTGGCGGAAAGAGGGCGACCGCATCCTCTTCGCGTCGCGAGTGGGTGCGATCCGCGGCACGCAGGAAGCGCCGGCTGCCGTCGATCCGGCCGCGCTAGTGCAGTACATGCTTTTCAGCGCCGTTCCCGCGCCGATGGCGATTTATCAGGGCATACAAAAGCTGCGCCCTGGGTTTTGCCTGGTGTATGAGGCGGGCCAGATTCGCCACACTCGCTACTGGGATCTCGAATATCGCGAAAGCGAAAATCACGACGTGGTTCATTGGGCGCGCGAAGTCCGCGAAGGCATGCGCTCCGCAGTCCACCATCATCTGACCGATCTCGCTCCGGAAAAGACCGGTGCGTACTTGAGCGGCGGCACGGACAGCAGCAGCGTCGTGGCCTTCATGAACGAGCGCCACTCTCCCGTCAATACCTTCTCCATTTTTTTTGCCGAAGCCGTGTACAGCGAAATCGGGTTTGCCCGGACTACAGCCGAGCATTTTCGTGCCAACCACCACGAACTTAGCCTGACTTCACACGATACGTACGATGCCATCCCGAAAATCATGGAGTATTACGACGAGCCTTTCGCCAACTCTTCCGCCATCGGGGCCTACCATTGCGCCCGCATGGCGCGCGAATCCGGCGTGACGACGCTCCTCGCTGGTGACGGAGGCGACGAGCTTTTCGCCGGCAACGAGCGTTACGCGACCGACAAGCGCTTTTCCCTGTACCAACATATTCCGGCCTTCCTCCGCAAAGGCCTTATCGAGCCGCTCGCTTCGTTGCTTCCCCCAAAGGAGACCCGTTTCAGCCTTCCCCGGCGCTATGTCAAGCGCGCCAATATTCCTCTTCCGCGCCGTATTCTTTCCTACCATCTTCTGCTGAGCACTCCGCCGGAGGAAATATTCGAACCCGATTTGCTGCAGAGCGCTCCGCCGGAATCCTGGCTGAATGTTGCCGAGGGACACTTTCATTCCGCCGTGGCGGAAGACGATCTGAACCGGCTCCTCTATCTCGACGTCAAAATGACCCTCGCCGACAATGATCTTCGCAAAGTGCTCGGCACCGCGGAGATGGCTGGCGTGCGCGCGCGCTTTCCACTGCTCGATTACAAGCTCGCTGAACTTTCCGGGCGCGTCCCCGCCTCACTCAAAATGCGCGGCTTTGAAAAGCGCTTCATCTTCAAGGAAGCCATGAAGGAAATTCTTCCGCACAGTGTCCTTTACAAGAAAAAACATGGTTTTGGTGTCCCAGTCGCGCTATGGTTTCTGCAGGATCCGCGGCTGGAATCACTCGTCTCCGACGTGCTCACCGATTCTCGTACCCGGCAACGAGGTTACTTCCGCCCCGCCTTCCTCGACCGTTTGTTGAAGCTCCATCGCGGCACGGACGCCCATTTCTACGGCGAAATTCTGTGGTACCTGGTGGCCTTGGAACTCTGGCATCGCCAGCACTTGGAGCAGTCTTTGGAGAGTGTCTGTGCGGATTGATCGCACTGCAACCGACGGACTCCCCGCCCTCCGCCCCGAGAGCCAGAGTTGGGTCGATGCTTCCAGCCCCCACAGGCCCCTGCTCGATTGGCGCGAACTCGTTATCAAGAGCATGCACTACACCGGCGTCCTGCATCTTGCCCGCCGTCTCGCCAAATCCCATCAGATTCATCCGGACTCTTCCTTTTCGTTTCCGCGCTTCGAACGCGTCATGACTCCAAAATTCGTAATCCTCTGTTACCACGGAATCGGTGAGTCCGGAAACCCCCTCGGCGTTGCGCCTACTCGCCAGCTTTTCCAAGCGCAAATGCGCTACCTCCGCGAGAATTATCGCGTCGTATCCCTCGACGAAATTTGCCGTGAATTAGGCAGCGGCGTGAAATCCGAGCCCGGAGTCGCCATCACCTTTGACGACGGCTATCGCAGCTCCTACACTGTTGCCTTTCCGATTTTGCAGAAGTACCGCCTGCCCGCCACGATTTATGTGACCATCGAGTCCGTCGAGACTGGCCAGGTTGCCTGGTATGACAGGGTTTTCCTGGCCATGGCTGTGGCCCCCAGCGGCGCACTTCAGTTGGATTTCGACAGCCCTTGCCGTTTCCAGTTGAATTCCCCCGTAGATCGCTTGCGCGCGGCCCTCGAACTGGTTGCCCTCCTTCGCACCCTCTCCAATTCAGAGCGGCGCAAGTGTTGCGCGTTGCTGGAGAGAAAGATTGGTCTTCCCCAAAACGCGCTTTCCAGCCGCGTTTTGACATGGGAAGAGATTCTCACCATGCACCAGGCAGGAATAGCCTTCGGCTCGCATACCCTCACTCATCCGGTGGTAAGCCAGTTGACCCATCAGGAATTGGAGCAGGAGCTTGGCTCTTCCAAATGTCTTCTTGAGAAAAAACTGGGAATCCCCGTTTTGGATTTTGCTTTTCCCTTTGGCAAAGCTTCCGACCGCAGCCCGCTGGCCCTCGAAATACTCTCTCGCTTCGGATACCGTTCCGCTGTTACCACCGTCGCCGGCGTGAATACCCCGCATGTCAATCCTTTTGAACTGCGCCGCTTGCAGGTCGGCTCCAATGGTTCGCTCGCCCGTTTTGCCTTCGATCTTGGGCGCGCCTTTTTGCGCGCCGATGAGGTGGGTGCATTGGACGTATCACTGGTGGGCTCTGCGGGCCCTCAACCAGTCCACCGCCCGGCCAGCATCGGCGGCGCACTAGAGGACCCCGATGCGTGACCTGATCCTCTTCATCATCATTCTGATCTCGATTCCCATCAGTTTTTTTCGGCCCTACTTCGGGATTTTAATGTGGACATGGATCACCTTTTTTAACCCTCATCGTTTCACCTGGGGCTTCATGTACAACTCTCCCGTGGCGGCGGCTGTCGCCGTTCCCACTCTCCTAGGTTGCCTTTTCACGTCCAGAATCAATCGCAACATCTTGAAGCTTGAGACCCTCATGTTGGCCGGTCTGTGGGCCTGGTTTGGGATCACCTTCCTTCATGCCTTGCAAGTTCCACTTTTTCGGGAACACCTGGGGGATGCGAAACTGGAACTAGCGAGGGTTAGTAAGATCCTTCTAATGACATTTATTATAATGCTTTTGGTAACTTCGCGCACCAGGTTCAAGTATCTGGTGGTGGTTACGGCAGCATGTTTTGGGGTCCTCGCCATGAGGGGCGCCATATTCGGAATCCGTACTGGCGGGGAAAATCGAGTGTTTGGCCCACACGATTCTTTCTTAACTGACAACAATGCATTTGCGTTGGCTATTAACATGGCACTGCCAATGTTTCTCTTCCTCGCCCGTGACGAGAAAAGGCGCAATTACCGTTGGCTGTTATATCTCGCATTTATATTGGGCGTCATTTCTGTTGTACTGACGTATTCGCGCGGCGGCCTGCTTGGCTTGGTGGCTGTACTCCTGGCTATCATCCTCAAGTCGCGCTACAAACTAATCAGCTGCTTTTTCGTGGTTTTGGCTTGTGTCGGCGTCTTTGCTTTCGCCCCGCCACAATGGATGAGCCGTATGACCGGCCTGGCCCGAGGCGAAGTGGATATGTCCGGCCGCCAGCGGCTTGTCTCCTGGGGAACCTCCTGGAATTTTGCCATGGACTATCCGATCACTGGTGGTTCCTTCAATGCACTTCCAAACGTTGAGTTATTCCAGCGTTACCAGCCCGAACCGCTGCCGGGAGGCTTCCTGTCTTCCGGCCCTCATAGCATCTACTTCCAGATGCTGGAAGAGCAGGGTTTTGTAGGGCTCGCCCTTTATCTGTTTCTGGTGGGCAGTTGTTGGGCGAGCCTGCTCAGTTTGCGCCGCCGTTCCGGACGTTCGCCTTTAAGTCAGTGGATCGTTCCCTATACTCATATGATCGAAGTCTCTTTTCTCGGTTTTTTGGTAAGCGGCGCATTCTTGGGTTTCGCGAACTTTGATCTTTTCTATCAGTTGGTGGCCATGGTGGTAATCCTCAAGATCATCTATGAGAAAGAGATGCAGCCCGTCCTCCCGGTTCATTTAGAACAAGCTGAACCGGTTGAGGTTATGGGGGATACCCTCTTGACGCAAGGTGTTACGGAATAAAGCACAATGCAGAATGGATCTGGAAAAGTCCCAAATTGGAGTGAAACATGTTGGAGATGTTAAGACCTCTGGCGGAGCATCTTGGCCGATGGTGCATCTGGGCAGCGCTCGTCCTGATCTTGTTGAATGTGACGCCGAGGTCTGCTCATGCGCAAAGTTGGTCTTGGACTTTTGAAAAGATCGACTCGGGGGCAAAATTCACTTCCCTTGCCGTAGATGGCCGCGGGAGTGTACATGTCAGCTACACCGATAATGCCTCCCACGTCGTCAAGTATGCATTTCGTTCCGTGGAGTCGTCGCGCTGGTTTACCCTGGTGCTTGACAAGAATCTTGGAAATGCGACCACGCGTCTCACACTCGATTCCCAGGGCTATCCGCACATTTGCTATCCGGACTTAACTAATCTCAAGTATGCGTATTGGAACGGAAAGCGCTGGATAACTCAGGAAATTTCCCCCGGTGGCGCAAAAGAATTCACTTGTTCTTTGGCTATCTCATACGATGGCATACCTTACGTCTCGTGGTATCAGGTTCGCACCGCCAACGGCAGTAGCTATGATCACATCCGAACGGCCGTGCTACAGGACGGAGCCTGGCTTGCTCGCACGCTCGATTTTGACGGAGAAGCTGGTAAATGGAATTCGACAGTCGTGGACAGTCAGGGAAGGGCTTTCGTCAGCTACAGTGTTTTCTCCGCTGGTGAACTCAAAGTTGCCCAATTTAACGGCAAAGAATGGCAGGTGAGTCTTATCGACTCCTTAGGGCGAGATTCTTCGAAAGGTGTCCGTGGCATGGGCAATTGCCTTAGTGTGGATGCGCACGGAAAACTTCACGTCAGTTACTTCAGCAATAAAGAACTTCGTTACGCCGAGCAGCAGGGCGATCGATGGTTGGTTCAAAAGGTGGACGACGTCTCCCCACTTGAAGGCTGGGCCGGATATTTGAGCAGTCTCGGTATTGACCATGCAGGCCGTCCACACATTAGTTACGACGATGGCAGCGCGCTAAAACATGCTTACTGGGACGGAACAAGATGGCACATTCAAATCGTCGTTCCTGTCGGAGGTGAGCCTTATCGTTACAGCTCACTCGGAATAGGACCGGATGACACCATTTACATCAGTTATCGCGATTCACAAGATGGCTCGCTGAAAGTCGCGGTCGGTCGATTAACTGATATGCCTACTCAGGCGGCTGCGCCGGTGGCGCCCCCAGACAAGAATTAGGCCTGGACGCGCGCATGGGTCTTCGAATCTGGTGAAAAGATGGAATTTCCGTTTGAAATTGTGTTCTGGTTCTGCGCCGCATTACTGGCGTACATCTATATTGGCTATCCCCTGCTTGTCGGAATTCTCGCGACACTTTTTCCTCAGCCAGCGGAGTCTCCAGATGGAGAGGAGCCGTCCGTCTCGATTATCATCTCCGCCTATAACGAAGCACCAGTGATTGCAGCCAAGATTGAGAATTCACTCGCGCTTGAATTTCCGGCGGAACGTTTGGAAGTCATTATCGTCTCCGACTGTTCCGATGACGGGACCGATGAAATCGTTCGGAGCTGTGCAGGTCTGGGCGTGCGGCTGGTTCGTCAAAACCAAAGACTTGGAAAGAGCGCGGCGTTGAACTACGCCGTTCCGCAGGCTCGTGGGAACATATTGGTTTTCTCTGATGCTAACGCGCTTTACCAGCCTGATGCTATACGCCATCTCGTGCGCCACTTTTCGAATCGTAAGGTCGGCTACGTTGTTGGGAACGCCCGGTATTACAAAAAGAGCATTGAGTCTCCTTCCGCGGAATCAGAAGGGCTCTACTGGAAACTCGAAACGTACTTAAAAAAGAAGGAATCTGCCTTTGAGTCTGTCGTCGGGGGAGATGGCGCCATCTACGCAATCCGGAGAGAACTTTTTTCACCGCTTCTTTCGACTGATATCAACGATTTCATGAACCCCCTTCAGATCGTGGATCGCGGTTACCGCGGGCTTTTCGAGCCAACTGCGATCAGCTACGAAGATACCGCTGAAAGCTTTGAAAAGGAATATCGCCGCAAGGTGCGCATCGTGAGCCGAAGCTTCAACGCCCTGCGTCGCGTACCCGGTGTGCTCAATCCGTTTCGCAATGCGCGACATTGGTTCCTGCTCATTTCCCACAAGCTACTGCGCTGGCTGGCGCCGTTTTTTCTGTTGATTGTTTTCAGCGCTTCGCTTTTTCTGTGTCGGCTTCCGCTCTATCGCGCCGCGCTCCTCTTGCAGTTGGTTTTCTATGCTGGGGCAATCGCCGCATGGCTGATTCCGGCCATCCGGTCCGTGTGGAAGCCGATGTTGCTTGCATATTACTTCTGTCTGGTGAACATGGCGTCTCTCATCGGATGCATCAAGTGTTTCCGTGGGAGGCTCTCGGCCACCTGGACGCCGCCGCGCCAAAGCCTCCAAAGCAAGGATTGACAGACTTTATGAATGTCTCAATTTGTAGGGATTCGACAGCAAGCCCACGCTGGGATGAATTTGTCAACGCTCATCCCGCGGCTAGCTATTGCCATCTCTGGAATTGGAAGCAAGTGATCCAGAAGAGTTTTGGTTGGCAGGCTTCCTACCTTCTAGCTGAAGAAAGCGGGCTTGTCCATGGGGTGCTGCCGCTAGTGGTGCAGAAGAGCTGGATCTTTGGCAGCTTCGTTTCGTCAATGCCATTTCTCAACGCCGGAGGCATCCTCGCGAATTCGGCCGAAACCGAACGTCTTCTTCTTGATGAAGCGGTGCGGCTCACCGGGGGGACGAGAGCCAGGCACCTCGAACTACGCCACCGGACAGATCATGGCCTCGGCCTGGCAGTGCGCACGAACAAAGTCACGGTTGTTCTGCCGTTAGATCCGGATACGGACAGAATGTGGAAGCTGCTCGGCACAAAAATCCGCACAAAGGTTCGCAAATCCCAGTGCTTCGATATGGTCGCAGAATTCGGCGGCGAGAGTCTTTTGAACGATTTCTATTCTGTCTGGTCTGAAAACATGCGCGACCTCGGAACTCCCGCCTACAGCCCCACGTTCTTTCGCGAGATTGTCGCGGCGTTTCCCCAAAACACACATCTGTGCGTGGTCCGCCACAAGGGGCGGCCCATTGCTGTTTCCTTCCTGATCGGCTTTCGTGACCGCGTGGAAGCGGTCTGGAGTTCGTCAATCCGCGAAACTTTGAATCTGAAACCCAATTTGTTTCTGTATTGGAATTTGTTCTGCTTCGCGGCGCAGCAAGGTTATCGCCTCTTTGATTTCGGCCGCTCGACGATTGGTTCGGGTACACATAGCTTTAAGCTGCAGTGGGGAGGGCAGACGGTGCCGCTCCACTGGGACTACTGGCTCGCGAATGGCGGCGATCTGCCGCAGATCAATCCTTCGAATCCAAAGTACGAATTGGCGATCCGCATGTGGCAGAAATTGCCGCTTTCGTTTACTCGATTGCTCGGTCCGCGGATTGCCCGTTGTCTTCCCTGAACGGTTATGTCTTCTGCCTTTGCAGGCGATTCTTGCCAATTGGCTTTCGCTGGCGGGCGAGGGGAGTCGCCAGTAGGATTGCAAGAATATCAGTTCGCCTTCCATTTCTGCGTCCTAGATCCAGACTCTCTGATTGGCAGGGCCATTTATTTGCGGCAATCTATGTGCCCGGTCGGTGCCGCAACATGGCGTCCAGAACCTGGCCTGGGTTTCGAAAGTATTTGGAGGAATGAAATTGAAGTGGTTAAAACAAAAAGATGGCAAGGGAATTATCTCGCCGCGGCCTCAAGAAACCCGGTGAACGTGGAAAGTTTGCGAAAAACCGCCGAGCAAGAACCTGTATGGCCCCTTCGGGTAATGCATGTACTTGACCATTCGTGGCCCGTGCATTCGGGCTACAGCATCCGCAGCCTTCATCTCATCGCCGCGCAGTACCGGCTGGGTTTGCGTCCTCGCGTGCTGACCGGTCCGCTCCAGATTGTTGACGATCCGGACGCCGTGGAAACCATCGTCGAAAATATCACCTATCGCCGGACACCGTTCCGCAGCAAGTTTTCTGAGTGGGCCATTTCCCGGCATTGGCCAGGCTCGCGCGAAGCCGCGATTGTGCGGCTCATTCGTAACAGAATTCTAGAGTTGGTGAAGGATGAACCCGTCGATTTGATCCATGCGCATTCTCCCGCGCTATGCGGCCTTGGCGCCCTGCTTGCTGCTCGCTCGAAGGGCATTCCCTTCGTGTACGAATTGCGCGCGTTCTGGGAGGACGCGGCCGTGGACCAAAACAAAACCAGCGCGCGTTCTCTCCGCTACCACATGAGTCAGAAGCTCGAGGACCACGTCGTGCATCGCGCCCATGCGGTCGTGGGAATCTCCCACTCGATCCTCGATGAACTCAAAAAGAGAAAAGCAGATCCCGCAAAACTTTTTCACGTGCCGAACGGAGTCGACGTGGAAAAGTTTTCCCCAGTCACCCGCGACGAAAGCCTTGCCGCGAAGCTCGGACTCGGTGGCGAACCGGTTCTGGGTTTCATCGGCTCCCTTTACCGCTGGGAGGGAGTGGCGTGGCTGGCGCGCGCGGTCGCGGAACTTCGCCGCCGCGGAACCGCCTGCAAATTGCTGATCGTCGGCGACGGCGAAGAAATGCCCACGGTCCGAGAAGCCGTGCGCGAATTGAACGCGGGAGAGTTTATACAAATTTTGGGAAGGGTGCCGCACGACGAAATTGAGCGCTACTATTCCGTCGTCGATGTGCTTGTCTATCCGCGGCACAGCATTCGCCTCACGGAGCTGGTCACGCCGCTAAAACCCCTGGAGGCGATGGCGCTGGGAAAAGCCATCCTGGGAAGCGACGTCGGGGGAATTCGAGAACTGGTGCAACCGGAAAAGACCGGCATCCTATATCGTGCCGACAATGTCGAAGATTTTTGCGCGCAGGCCAAGAGGCTGCTGTCGGAAACTAGCTTGCAACGCAAACTCGGCGAGCAAGCACGGGAATTCATCTTGCGCGAGAAAGACTGGAGCGTTCTTGCCCAGCGCTACATAAACATTTACGATTTCGCGATGCACCATCGCTGATGCTGCAATTCCTATTCGATTGGATGGCTCGCGCCGATTCTCCAACTCGAGC
>Ga0210409_10008734_pt1 | contig 10285 bp, 10 predicted proteins | sample IncBWH17MmetaG_FD_161649 | JGI IMG/M metagenome (GOLD analysis project Ga0210409, IMG submission 161649) | Forest soil microbial communities from Barre Woods Harvard Forest LTER site, Petersham, Massachusetts, United States - Inc-BW-H-17-M | ecosystem: Environmental > Terrestrial > Soil >...
GCGCGGGATGATTCCAAAGGTAACATTGACAATTTTATCAGCGTCACTCAGTATCGTTAACGAGACTGAGCGCTTCCCGCCCTATCCGCAGGTCATCTGAACTAAGTCAGGTCATCTGAGATTTCCCCTCTTAGCCGAAGGATGCCATTCGTGTGCCAAAATTCTCGCTTTTTAGGTAAAGAAAAGACCAATGCTGACTGACGCACTGCAACGCAACGGAGCCAATCGGGAAGCTGGCTGGGTCAACCGCCTCTTCAACAGCGAGGGCGGCACGCCCGAGCATCAGGAGCTGAAGTTCACCCTCCACCGCAAGCTTCTGGATCGCATCAACCTGGAGGCGCTCTCCGCTATGGCGGGCGAACGCGCGCGTGCGGAAATCCGCGCGGCCGTGGCGCGGCTGATCGAAGAAGAAAAAACGCCGCTCAGCTTGATGGAGAAGGACCGCGTCATCGAAGAGGTGCTGGATGAAGTGTTCGGTTTGGGCCCGCTCGAACCTTTACTGCGCGATCCCACCATCTCGGATATTCTGGTGACCACGCCGCGCCTGGTGTACATCGAGCGCGCCGGAAAACTTTATCGTACCCCGGTCGAGTTCAAGGACGACGCGCACCTGCTGCGCATCATCGAAAAAATTGTTGCCCGCGTGGGCCGTCGTGTGGACGAGTCCTCGCCGCTGGTGGATGCACGCCTGCCTGATGGATCGCGCGTCAATGCGGCCATTCCGCCCGTTGCCGTGGACGGGCCTCTGCTTTCCATTCGCCGTTTCGGCCGCGACGCCCTGCAGGGTGAGGACCTGGTGAAGAAACTGGCGCTCACCGAAGGCATGCTGCAATTGCTGCAGTGCTGCGTCAAGGCGCGGTTGAATATTGTGATTTCAGGCGGCACCGGCGCCGGCAAAACTACTTTGCTGAACGTCCTCTCTTCCTACATTCCGGAAGACGAGCGTATCGTCACCATCGAAGACGCGGCGGAGCTGCGCCTGCGTCAGACGCATGTGGCGCGCATGGAAACCCGCCCGGCGAACGTCGAAGGCCATGGCGCCATTCGCATTCGCGAACTGGTCGTCAACGCCCTCCGTATGCGCCCCGACCGCATCATCGTGGGTGAGTGCCGTAGCGAGGAGGCGCTCGACATGTTGCAGGCCATGAACACGGGCCACGACGGCTCGCTAACCACCGTCCACGCCAACAATCCCCGAGACGCTATCGGACGCCTGGAAGTCATGGTCGGCATGGCGAATGCCAACATGGGCATGCGAGCCATGCGCCAGCAGATCAGCTCCGCTGTCGACATGTTCGTACAGGTATCGCGCTTCAGCGATGGGACCCGCCGCCTCACGCACGTCACCGAATGCGTCGGCATGGAAGGCGACCTGATCACCATGCAGGACATTTTTGTATTCGAGAAAACCGGAATCACGGAAAACGGAAGGGTCACCGGCCGCTTCCGCGCCACCGGCATCCGTCCCAAGTTCTACGAGCGCCTGCGTTCGTCCGGCATGCAGTTGCCGGCAGCGATATTTCAGACCGTGGTCGAAATTTCGTAGCCGCTACCGCGCCCGAAAGGAAGCGGTTATTTTCGTTATAGCGCCTCACCTTTGGCGGCTTGACCGCGAAGCGGGAATGTTTTCGGAAATGGCCCACGACCGCAGACCTTGAACGAGCCAAAATCCTTATACCGGTCACCCTCCGGCACGTCCGGCCTCGATGCGATCCAGAGACGAAGCTGACTTAGGTCGGCGATACCGATCGCGCGGTTCGCGCATTCGTTCGATTAGGTGCTGACGAACGCCCAGTGGCAGGTTGTCCCAATTCTCGATCTTCGGCATCAGCCGCCGAAAACCATGCGGCCCATCTGATCGCCCAGGCGGCTGACTTCCTTCGGGTCGGTGGCGCGCCGGAAGCGCTCGGCAAGATCGAGAAATTCCTGCTGTTTGCGCTTCTCAGCCTCTACTCCGTTCTCGATGAGTTCTACCAGCATCCGGTTGGCACTGAGCCTGCGCCTCTTGGCCAAGCTGCGAACTTGTGCGGCGACGTTCGCCGGCAAGCTAACGCTCTGCCGTACTGTCTTATTGGCTGTTCTCATGACACCATTATGCACCAAAGTGGTGTGTGAATATGTGCCGCGGGAACGCGGTCCGGCACGACCTACCTATGACTCGAACGAGGATACGCTCCTTCTCGTCACCAGGTTCCTACTTCGTCCCCTTCGGCCCATTCACCCTCAACCCCGCCCCCGCAAACCACGGGTGCAGCTCGAGCGTCAGCCGTCCTGCTTTCAGCAACGGGTCGGCCTCCATCAGCGCGCGCGCTTCGTCCACTGAAGCGAGTTTGAAGATCAGCATGCCGCGCAACTCCGTGTTATCGCTGAAAGGACCCGCCACAATCAGCTTGTCGGCCTCCGCCAGTTTTCCAAAGTTCGCCAGATGGCCTTCCTGCATACGTTCCGCTTCGGCAGGATCTCCTTTTCCCGCGTTCGGGCCTCGGTGAAAGAATCCCACTACGTACGTCGTCATCTCATATTGCGGTTTGGTATCTGCAGCGGTCAGCACACACGCGAGCAGCACAAGTAGCAGTGTTCGTGACATGCAGGCACTATAACATCTAAGGAGATTTCCCCTAAAGATGAAGCGGGGATTCCCCCGATCAAGTAGGTGGAGTGTGCAGTGCTTGAACTTCTCGCCCGTCCGCAAGCGCCATGGGCGCTGCGCATTCTTGCCCTCGTCGGCAAAGAACACGTTAGCGCTCATGAACTCAGCGATCTTCTAACGGGCCTTGAGAAGATTCTGACCGTCAGATAATCTGAGAGTATGCCAGCGAAGACGGCCGCAACTCGAGAGCGAATCGGACGCGTAGGGCAGCGCCGCCAGGTGGTCATCCCGCGGGATATCCTCCAAACCCTCAAACTCCGGGAGGGGGACTTCGTGGCGTTCAGCAAGGAAGCCAACGGCGTGCTCATCAAGCCGAAGCGCGTGGTAGATCTCGACAACGTGCTCACGCCGGCGGAGGCGAAAAAACTGCGCCGAAGCCTGAAACAGGCTCGTCAGGGGAAAACGCTCCCCTGGTCTCAGGTCAAGCATGACTTGGGCCTGTGAGTTTACCGAAGAAGCCAAAGAAGATTTCCGCAGCCTTCCGAAAGCCATTCAGAAGCGCGTATCGCGCGTGGTGACCCAGATGGCATCCGATCCCTTTCAGGGAGACATAAAAGCTCTTAAAGGCGAAGAGTGGCATGGCGTCTTCCGCCGTCGAATTGGCCACTACCGCCTCCTCTTCACTGTCGAGCGTAGCCACCAGACAGTTGTTGTCCATTAGATCTCGCTTCGATCCGGCAAGACCTACCGATGACGTGTTCCGCTTTGGCAGTATCCCCTTTTCCCGCATTCGGGCCTCTGTGAAAGAATCCCACCACGTACGTCGTCATCTCATATTGCGGTTTGGTATCGGCCGCCGTTGTTCGTGACATGCAGACACTATAACATCTAGGGAGATTTCCCCTATTGATCAAGCGTCTGGACAATTTTCTGCGAAAATTTCAGCCCCCGGCCTACTCGCTCTGCCGCCGCTCCCCGTCATACGGCTTGTACCCGTTCTCCCGCATGATGCGATACGTCGCCTCCAGCGCCTCCGGCAGCACGTAAAAGAATGCCCCGACGCGCTCAGTCTGAAAAACAATGCCGCCGCGGTAGGTGTCAGCCTCCGCTCCGTAATCGACGCCTGCGCCGGTCAGGATGGATTCCAAGCGCTGGGCGTCTCTGAGTTTCTTGGCGATATAGACGAGTTCCGCGCGGCCTTCGCCGAAGAAGTCTGCGTCCCGTTTCATTTGTGTTGAGAATCCGGGCTGATGGAGCCCACAAACTCATCTTAGGAGATTCGCGGTCCGCTCGCCCGATCAACAGCCTCACTATGCCCGTAGAAACTATCAATCGTGACGAAGAGCTACACTGGCTTGCGCTGCGGCTGGTTCCGGGCCTCGGAACGCGCAGCGCCGGGAAGCTGATCGCGCAGTTTCGCACGCCGCAAGCCGTTTTTCACGCCTCGCGCACGGAACTCCAAGGCGCGGGCCTCAGCGGCGCTCTGGCGCAGAGCATCGTCAGCGGCTGCACATTCGAAGACGCCGTGGCGCAGCAGGAGAAAATGCTGGAGACGGCGACTGCGGCCATCGTCATCACCGATCCGCGCTACCCGGCGCTGCTGCGCGAAATTTTCGATCCGCCGGTGCTTCTGTTTGCGCGCGGCCAGACCGCCTTGCTCCAATCCATCATGCTCGGCGTGGTCGGTACGCGGCGCCCCACTCCCTACGGCATGGCGGCGGCGGAGCGCCTGTCGGGCGATCTCGCCCGCGCCGGGCTCACCATCGTGAGCGGCATGGCGCGCGGCATCGACACCGCGGCACACAAAGCGGCATTGGCGGCCGGCAGCCCTACCGTCGCGGTGCTGGGCTGCGGCGTGGATGTGATCTACCCTTCCGAGAACCGCAATCTGTCGGCGGAGATTGCATCCAAGGGGCTGATCGTATCAGAGTTCCCTATGGGCTCCGTCGCTTTCCCGCAAAATTTTCCCATCCGGAATCGCATCATCAGCGGGATGTCCGCCGGCCTGCTGGTGGTCGAAGGCGCACAGTATAGCGGCTCTGCCATCACCGCCAGGCTCGCGCTCGACCAGGGCAGGGAAGTCTTTGCCGTTCCCGGCAATATCACATCGAAAATGAGCTGGGGGCCGAATCTGCTGATCAAACAGGGCGCTAAACTGGTGCAGGATTGGAATGACGTGGTGGTCGACCTCCCTCCCGAAGTGCGTCGCCAGTTGATTGAGAGCGGCAAGAACCGTCTGCTGGCTCAAGGACTTAGCGCGCAGGTTGCAACTTCTGAGCCCGTTCAGGCATCCTTAATTAGCGGCGGTGTTTCCCGCAGGCTTCTGGACAAGCTCAAGCCGGATTCCGGCACGCACTTGGATGTGCTTGTAGAATCAATAGAAGACATCTCTGCTTCCGAAATTATCGCTTCCCTGTTTGAGTTGGAGATGATGGGTCTGGTAAAACAGCTTCCAGGGAAGAACTTTGTTAAAGTGTGGTAGCAAGATCAGAAGTGGGAAATGAAACAAGATGGCTAAGGCGCTCGTAATTGTGGAATCGCCCGCGAAGGCGAAGACCATCAACAAATACCTGGGACGAAACTACGTAGTGATGGCTTCGCTGGGTCACATCAAGGACCTGCCGAAAAAAGATCTCGCAGTAGATGTGGACAAGGGCTTTGAGCCTCACTACGAAGTGATTGAGGGGAAAAAGAAGCTCATTCAGGAACTAAAACAGGCGGCCAAGAAAGTCGAGCAGATTTACCTGGCGGCTGACCCCGATCGCGAAGGCGAGGCCATCTGCCATCACCTCCAGGAAGAACTCGACGGCGAGAGCAAGGGCAAGAGCAAAAAGAAAACCGGCCCCGAATTCTTCCGCGTGATGTTCAACGAGATCACCTCGCGCGGCATCAAGAAAGCCTTCGAGAATCCGGGCCAGGTGGACATCCACCTGGTGGAAGCGCAGCAGGCGCGGCGCGTCCTCGACCGCCTGGTGGGCTACAAAATCTCACCATTGCTTTGGGATAAAGTCCGGCGAGGCCTTTCCGCCGGCCGCGTGCAAACCGTCGCCTTGCGCCTGATCGTGGAGCGCGAGCGTGAAGTCCGCGCCTTCCAGAAGAAGGAATACTGGACCATCGACGTGAACCTCGGCGCCAAGAAACCGCCGGCGTTCGATGCCCGGCTGATAAAGCGGGCGGTGGCGGGGGCGGAAGCCGAAACGCCGGAGATCGGAAACCAGCAGGCCGCCGATGCGTTGGTGAATGCACTGACCGGGGCTGAGTATGTCGTCAAATCGGTCGGCACGAAGGAAAAGCGGCGCCACCCAGTAGCTCCGTTCATTACCTCCACTCTGCAACAGGAAGCGGCGCGTAAGCTGCGTTTCAGCGTGAAGCGCACCATGATGCTGGCGCAACGCTTGTATGAAGGCATCGAGCTCGGAAAAGAGGGCTCGGTCGGTCTCATTACTTACATGCGCACGGACTCTACCCGTGTCGCAGCAGAGGCCATCGATGAGGTGCGGGGTTTTGTGGGCGACAAGTACGGCAAGGACTACCTGCCTGAGTCGCCAAATGTCTATAAATCGAAAAAGGCTGCGCAGGACGCACACGAAGCTATCCGGCCGTCATCAGTATTGCGCACGCCCGATGAAATCGAGCGTCATCTTTCCGACGACGAGATCAAGCTGTACCGGCTCATCTGGATGCGCTTCGTCGCTTCGCAGATGACCCCCGCGATCTTCGATCAGACCACCATCGATGTTACGGCGAAAGGCTCCGACGCCGAATACACTTTCCGGGCTACGGGATCGGTTCAAAAGTTCGACGGATATTTGCGCATTTACGAAGAAGGCAAGGATCAGAAGGACGAAGAGGACGAAGAGCTGCGCCACAAGTTGCCGCAGGTATCCGAGGGCGAAACGCTCAAATTCCGCGACATCAAGCCCGAGCAGCACTTCACCGAGCCGCCACCGCGTTACAACGAAGCCACGCTCGTCAAGAAGCTCGAAGCCGACGGCGTGGGCCGTCCGTCCACCTATGCTTCCATCCTTTCCACGATTCAAGAGCGCGAGTACGTCGTCAAGGAAGGCGGCAAGTTCAAACCCACCGAGCTGGGTATGGTGGTGACCGACCTGCTGCTCGAAAGCTTTAGCGACATTTTCGAGGTGAAGTACACCGCCCGCATGGAAGAGGAGCTGGACGAGATTGAAGAGGGCAAGCTCGACTGGCGCGAGGCCATGGCGGATTTCTATGGGCGCTTTGAAAAGGATCTGAAGTCGGCCGAAGAAAACATGACCGACATCAAGCGCATGGAGGAGCCCACCGATCTCCTCTGCGAAAAGTGCGGCAAGCCGCTGGTGATCAAGTGGGGCAAACACGGCCGCTTCATCGCTTGCACCGGATACCCGGAGTGCACGAACACGCGCGAAGTTCCGGCGGAACCTCAGAGCGGAGACAGCGCCGATCTCACCGAGCAGGGTGACGAGGAATATTGCCAGAACTGCGGCCGCACCATGGTGTTGAAAAAGGGCCGCTTTGGGCAGTTCTATGCCTGCACCGGCTATCCCGATTGCAAAACCACGCGTCCCATCGGCGGGACCCAGAAGAAAGCCGATGTCCCGCTCGACGAAAAATGCCCGCAGTGCGGCAACAATCTGATTATGAAGTATGGGCGCTTCGGCGAGTTTACGGCGTGCAGCAACTATCCCACCTGCAAATACGTCAAGCAGAAAACCATTGGCGTGAAGTGCCCAGAATGCTCCGAAGGCGAAGTGGTTGAGCGCCGATCCAAGCGCGGTAAAACCTTCTACGGATGCAGCCGCTATCCCGAATGCAATTTCGTCACTTGGGCCAAACCCGTTGCCGAAAAATGTCCCGACTGCGGCAGCCCTTACTTACTGGAGAAGTGGCTGAAGTCCGGCGCCACCTTGCAGTGTCCCAACCAGGAGTGCAAATACAAAAAAGTAGTTGAGCCCGAACTCGTGAGCCATTGATGGACCTCACGGTTCGCCGCGTCGCCGCGTCGCCCGGCCGCCATGTCGCGAATTTACGCTGGTGGATCGGCGCTCTGCTCTTCGCCTCTACCGTCATCAATTACATCGACCGCCAGACCATCAACGTTCTTGCGCCCTTCCTAAAAGCCGAATATCACTGGACCAACAGCGACTTCGCCTTGATCGTCATCTCCTTCCGCCTCTCGTACGCCGTCGTGCAATTTCTGGGCGGGCGGCTTGTCGATGTGTTAGGCACGCGCCGCGGGCTGAGTTTGGCCGTCGCCTGGTACTCCGTGATGGCCATGCTGACCTCGCTCTCGCGCGGTTTGTGGAGCTTCTGCGGCTTCCGTTTCCTGCTCGGCGCGGGCGAGGCGGCCAACTGGCCCGGCGCCACCAAAGCCGTTTCCGAATGGTTTCCTCCCAAGGAGCGCGGCATCGCGGTGGCGCTGTTCGACAGCGGCTCGGCGATCGGCGGAGCCGTCGCGCCCGCGCTCGTGGTATGGCTCTATCACGTGTTCGGCACGTGGCGGCCTGCGTTTCTCATCACCGGCACGCTCGGCTTTTTGTGGTTGCTCGCGTGGCTGGCCACGTATCATAAACCGGAAGACCACCCGCGCATCACCGATGCCGAACGCGCCATGATTCTCGGCACGCGCTCTGGCGCCGGAGAAGCACCGCGCGCCCGGACGCCCGTCGCAACGCTGGTGGGATATCGTCAGACCTGGGGGTGCGTTCTGGCAAAAGCCATTCTCGACCCCTACTGGTACCTGGTCGCCGACTGGTTCGCTCTGTTTCTGGTAAGCCGCGGATTCAAGCTGGAGGACACGCTCATCGGCTTCTGGATTCCGTTCGTCTGCGCCGACCTGGGCAACTTCGTGGGCGGCGGTTTGTCCAGTTACTTCGTTCATCGCGGCTGGACGGTCGGCGCCGCGCGCCGCATCATCTTCCTGATCTGCGGCCCGCTGATGCTGCTCATGATTCCGGCGGTATATACGACGCGGCTCTGGCTATTGATCGCGGAGTTCGGCTTAGCCACGCTCGGCTACGCCGCGTGTGCCACCATCTTCCTGACGCTTCCTTCGGATCTTTTCGAGAGCGGCTCCGTCGCCACAGTCAGCGGCCTCGCCGGCATGGTCACGGGCTTCGTGACCATCGCCGCGACGTACACTATCGGCGCAGTCACCGACCGCTACTCCTTCGCCCCGATCCTGTTGGGCGCCAGCGCTGCCCCCATGCTAGCGGCCATCGCCGTCTTCACCCTGGTACAGAACACCAAGAATTCCGGAAATGGAGTGCTGTTGAGGATTTGAGAGTGTACGTCATCTCTCCTCCAGAACCTGGGACGGAGACTGGAGTGCATGCCCCTGGTTTGCGCGTCGAACGAAGCTAAAATTGGAATTACCAAAAGAACATGTTTCGGATCGCACTCGCGAACATTCGGTTCCCGGCGACTCCCGAGGAGTCGGTCATGTTTACCGAACAAGCCATCGCGCAAGCGTCCATCGAGCGCGCCGGCCTCATCTGCTTTCCGGAATGCTTCGTTCCCGGCTACAGAGGATTGGGGAAAACGGTGCCGTCCCCCGACCCTGCGTTCCTCGAACGCGCCTGGTCCACCATTCGAGCGGCAGCCTCAAAGGCAACCATCGCGGTTGTTCTCGGTACCGAGCGCGTCGTCGATGAGGACCTGTTCGCCACCGCCCTGGTCATCAATCCGGACGGAACGGTCGCCGGTTTCCAGGACAAAGTTCAAATCGACCCCTCCGAGGAAGGTATCTATTCTCCCGGTTCTGGAAGGCAGGTTTTCCAAACCGGCCCGCTGACATTTGGTGTCGCGATCTGCCACGAGGGTTGGCGTTATCCGGAAACCGTCAGATGGGCTGCCAGGCGCGGCGCACACATCGTGTTCCACCCTCATTTTCATATAGGCGAGCCTGGTAGTTACGCGCCCTCAAGTTTCGCCGACCCTGCGAACTCGTTCCATGAGAAAGCAGTCTTGTGTCGTGCGGCAGAGAACACCTGCTACTTCGCAACTGTAAACTGTGCAAGCGCCGGGTCGCCGACCACGTCGGCAGTGGTGCGGCCCGATGGGACGCTGCTCAGCTACCAGCCATACGGTAAAGAAGGGGTGCTGATTGCGGACATCGACATCACGGAGGCCACAGGCCTGCTCGCGACGCGCTACAAATCTGGCTAGAAGTTCCGCGGCCCCCCAAAACGCTGAAAATCGGGTGACTGATCCGAGGTCGCTGATTTTGTGAGAGTTGGCACGCGGCGCGCTCTCAAGGGCGGGAAGGTGTGCGATTCTGGTTGCCTGAGGGTCGATGGGCACGGTAGGATCTCACGAGATGCGTCAGGCTTTGGTTATCACAGGCTCGCTGGGTCTCTTTCTCCTTTCCTGTGGCGAGAAGCGTACGGTGCGGGCTGCCATTCCGCCGCCTCCGCAGCTGAGCGGCGTGGAAGTCGGTGTGGCGAGCTGGTACGGCCATCCGTATCACGGCCGGGTTGCGGCCTCGGGTGAGACCTATGACATGGAACAGTTCACCGCCGCGCATCGCACGCTGCCGTTTGGCACTCTCGTGCGTGTCGTCAATGTGGAAAACAACAAGACGGTGGACGTTCGCATCAACGATCGGGGTCCGTTCGTGGATGACCGCATCATCGACCTCTCGCTGGCCGCCGCGCGTTCCATCAATCTAGTGGGTCCCGGGACCGCAAGAGTGCGCCT
>Ga0210409_10008735_pt1 | contig 10284 bp, 9 predicted proteins | sample IncBWH17MmetaG_FD_161649 | JGI IMG/M metagenome (GOLD analysis project Ga0210409, IMG submission 161649) | Forest soil microbial communities from Barre Woods Harvard Forest LTER site, Petersham, Massachusetts, United States - Inc-BW-H-17-M | ecosystem: Environmental > Terrestrial > Soil >...
ATTGGGGCGGCGACGCAGCAACGCGCCACCTGCGGCGACGTGGGACCGCGTGGTTGCGGTGACCGGCACCGTTCGATACGGGCCCGCCATTAGAAGGGCATGAGGCCGAGCTGGAAGACCCGGTCGACGAGCCAGAAGGAACCCAGGAGGACGATCGGCAGCGAGCCAAGGCGGACCAACCACCACTGACGACGTTCTCGTGCCTTTTCGTCGGGCGCCCTCCGGATTAGGGTGAGCACGGGGAGCACGACGAGCAGAATCGAAATCTGGCCGAGTTCCACGCCGAGGTTGAACGACACGACGGGTATCGCGATGGACTGAAGGTCTTGCAGCCGCTCGCGCAGCACGCTCGAGAAGCCCAGCCCGTGGACGAGACCGAAGGCGAACGTGAGCATCCACCGGTGGCTTCCCTGGGTGATGAAATAGTTCTCAACGGCCACGTAGACGATCGACGCGGCGATCAACGACTCGGTCAGGGCCCCCGGCAAGCGGATCAGGTCGAGGGCCGCGAGCAGGAGCGTGATGCTGTGGGCTACCGTGAACGAGGTCACGACACGCACCATATCGCGCAGACGCTGCGCCGCCAGGAGCAAGGCCATGAGGAACGCGATGTGATCGTACCCAACGAAGATGTGGTGCATCCCCCAGAGGATGAACTCCGCGGCAGTGCTAAGGATCGTCGGGTTGAGCCGCGCCGTGGTCAGGTCGAGCTCGAACGGGCCGTACTTGGTGAAGATTTTCTGCACCCCACCCCACGAGACGATGACCGCTGCCTGGTGGTTCCTGATGACGGTGAAAAAGAGCGTGGACGAAAGCTGAACGCGCTTCACCTCGGCGGCCGACGGGAACCGGAAGTGCTGTCGCGCGTAGGAGATGTACTTCTGGCCGGTCGCGACGGTGGCGGCATAGACCGGCTCCAGTGCTCCGGGTTCGGCCTCCACCTCCGTCCCGTTGATCTGGACCTTGAGACATTCGAGCAGATAGGCGTCGATGTCCGATTTCGACTCCTGGAGCTGGGCCGGGGTGAGTTCGAGCTCCCCAGCCGGAAGCCTCACGACCTTCTCGAGACCCGCGACGCCGACGTCCACTGTCCAGAGAACCTCGTTCGACTTGATCTCCACCCTGGAGGCGGAGAACCGCTCATCGTGGGCCGAGGCGACGGCCCAGGCGAGGAGGACCACGAAGAGGGCGAGGGCGAGCCGGCGCGTCATTGACTTGATTTGTCGATCCAGGCGGACATGAGCCGCCCTCCGTAGTCGGGACCGATGTTCGGGCCGAAGTCCATGACGTTCGGGATCCAGGCGGCCACCACGCTCGGCGAGGGACCACAGGCGTAATAGACCTGCTGGGAGCAATAGCGTTGGATGTCGTAGATGATGTCCCGGCGCGCGCTGTCCTTGAATGTGCGCCGCTGGCGCTTGATCATCTCGGTGAGCTTGGGGTCGTTGACCCCGGATGAGTTGAGCGAGTCGCCCGGCAGCAGCGCCGCGAGATAGGAGTCAGGGTCAGTGGCGGCGTCGCGCATGCTCAATAGCATTCTGTCGAACTTGCCGGACATCGAGCCGGCGACGAACGCGTCGTAGTCCTGGACCTTGAGCTCCGCTCCGATGCCGGCCGCCTTCCAGTTCTTGAGGGTGACCTGGACAGCGTCCATCCATTCGGGCCCGTACCCCGCTGTCGTCTCGACGGGAATCTTGATGCCGTCGGGGTAGCCGGCCGCGGTGAGCAGCTGTCTAGCGCCCGCCGGATCGAGGGGCTCATAGAGCTTCTGGCCCTCGGGCGGGAGTTCCTTGATCGGGACCGACCAGTCCTTGAACGCGGCGGGGATGATTGGGCTAGGCGCGCCTTTCCCCTGCGCCAACGGATCGTGCTCGAGGATCTCGCGCCAGTTGTCAGCGGTGGCTATAGCCCGGCGAACCCGCACATCCTTGAGCGGAACCTGGTCGAGCTTCATGGCGGTGATCCTGCCGGAGGGCACGAGGAACTCACGGGTTTGCAGTGGCAGCCACCATCGGCCAAGACGCTTCTTGGCGGCGGCTACGTCGCCCCGGCGGAGCACCATACCGTACTCCGGGGCGAAGTCGTACTTCCCCGCCAAGAACGCAGCGAATGCCGCGCTCGGATCGGCGTTGATCGCGATCTCCACCGCGTCCACGTACGGCAAGCCGGGATAGAAGCAGTTCGGGTTGCGGACGAACCTGAGCCTCGCGCCCGGCTCGTATCGCTCCAACATCCACGGGCCGGTGCCGACGACTGATTCCCACTTCTTGAGGTCACCGTATTTTTCGACGCATTCCCTGGCGATGATCCAAGTCGACGTGGAGGCCAGACGGTCGACGAACCAGGCATTGGGTTCCTTGAGCGTGAACTTCACCGTGTATTTGTCCGGCGCCTCCACCTTGTCCACCATCTCGAGGAGGGGTCGGTTCGGGTTCCCCTTCGTCGCCAGGAAACGGTCGTATGTATATTTCACGTCGTCGGCGGTCAACTCGCGCCCGTTGACCGGCGGTTTGGGCTGCCACCGCACGCCCTCTCGCAGTTTGAAGACGTAGACCGTCTCTCCCACGTGATCCCAGGATTGTGCGAGGTCACTGTCGAGCGGCTGCGTGCCTGGTACGATGTTCGAGCCCGGCTTGATCATGACCAGTCGGCTATACGCGAAGGATAGCGGCACCATCGTCGAGTAGGCGGCTGTCTGGTGGGGATCGAAGTGAGCAGGCGACTGCCCGATGCGTATCCGGAACGTACCGCCGCGATCTGGTTGCTTGGCCTTCGCTGAAGGCGGGTCCCCGTCCGCGAAACTTTCGCGTGGCCGGAACCCGAACGTACCTGCGGCCGTGGCAGCGGCCCCCAACTTGAGCAAGTCGCGGCGGGAGATTGGATGCGGCGTGGGGCCTGACAGCATCACGGAGTCCCTCCTCCGCCCGCGGTTGGCTCGCGCGGGCCTAGGCCTTGCTGTACTGCACTCAGCATGGAGATTTTGTGAATGTCGACGGTCCCACGCGATCACCGGCGTGGCGCATCATTGTATTGGCCACTAATGGCGCCGCCTTTTGGTCGTCCGCAATCAGCAGGATGCGCATGCTCATACCGGACACGGGACGAGCGGTGGTCATACGCATAATTGCCCGCTGCGCCTCTCAAATGCCTAACGTGAATGTTTCAGCGCGCGCGTCCTCGGAGACGTCATGGCGCGCTGCTGCCGGCTGCCGGGGGGGCCGGCCTGCCGCTAGTCGCGGATCAGGAGCCGGCGGGAGGCTTACAAGGTGGCGCGCGAGGACGGTAGCGTGTTTCTAGTGGAGCTGAGAGAACGTTATGTTCCGCTGGCCCGACGCCGTCATCAGCCAGCCACAGGGCCCCGGCATCGATGACGGCTGGGGCAGAAATGGCGGACACGGTGGTGATGAAGTCGACGACGGTATCGAAGTCGTCGTCATCCCAATAGCCGCTGATCCACGCGGGGTCAGGTGGGTCCGCGTAGGCGAGAGGCGTCAGCCCGGCGAGCAGGATTGCAACAGCAACCGCGAATATGCCGCCGGGACGGCGCATGGCGCCAATCATTGCCGCATGGCCCGGACAAGTCAAGTACCGCTCTGGGCAGAGCTCCGCAGCCGACCTAAGGGAATATTCAGATTCGCTTCAGGTGATCTTCAGCCGCGGCGCCGCACGATCAAGTGGAGGGACTATGCGAGGCCAACCGACCACACAAACGCGGCATCAATCACGCACAACAGAACGACCGCAGCCAGCCGGGTGCCCATCTGCTCACGCCCGCGTTCGTTGATCGTCCTCAATGATCAAGACGCGCATGGTGCCCTAGCGCAGGGATTGAGGGCGTCGATTGGTTCTCACGGAACGCCGCGCTCCCTGGCGCCAGATGGTCACGTCACTGCACTCGATCGTGGTGGGGCGGCTCCCTATCGGGCCGCGCCCGGCGCGGCTCCAAATGATCCCGGGCCATCCGAAGGAGAGCCTCGACCAACCGCCGGGTGGGGTGCTTGCACCAGTTCCGCTGAGCCCCGCCCAGATCTCTCCGAGCGTGTCTTGCGCCCGCTGCAGCCGGGCCGGCGGCAGCGGCGCCTTCATCATCTTCGAATAGTGCTCCCGGAGCCGCCGCAGCAGCTTGAGCATGACGTGCGACGGCACGCTGCGGTCGCCTTTCCAAGTCACCAGCAGAGAGTAGGGCGAAAGGAGAGCGCCGCGCTTCATCTTCGAGCCAGGTCGGCGGAACTTCCCGGATAGCCTCATGCCACGGGGTCGGGCTCGCATAGGCGCGCGCGGTGCTCGTTTGCTTCGACACGGACATCTCCCGAGGGGCCATCGGCCATCCTCTCGACGTCAGGCTCACGGGGGCCGCACCGTCGCGGACCACAGCCGCCGGCAACGACATGCTCAGGATCACGGGGAGCACCCAGGAGATGAGGATCGGGACCAGGAGCATGCCGCCCACGACCACCACGGCCAATGGCCGCTGCACCTAGGACCCAATGGCCGTCGAGGTCGCCGCGGGCAGGAGCCGCTGAGCCCGTAGCTAGAATCGAAGCGCCAGGCCGCCGAGGAAGGTGCGAGGGTTCCCAGGGACGAAGTGAGTGTCCGGAACGCCCGTCGCTGGCTCGCCCGGCAAGCGCGACGCGAAGAAGAACTGCGCTTCGCGCCACTCGGTGTTCAGCAGATTCTCGATGCTCAGGAACGCCTCGAGATTCTTGTAGCGGTAGCGGCCCGTCCAATTGACCAGCGTGTACCCACGCGCCGTCTGTTGGCGAAGGGGGTCCAGGGCGCGATTGCCGACGTAGATCATGCCCAGGTCGGACGACAACCCCCACGGCAGGCGCGCCGTCAGGTCCGCCCGCGCCGTCCAGATCGGCGCGAGTGGGATGGCGGTGCCGGGCACCGGGTCTGGGGTTGCAGCGAGGGTCGGATGCAGGAAGTTGGCATGCGTCGTATAGGTGAAAGCCCCGTCGAAGGTCAACCAATCGAGGAGCCGGATCTTCGTCGCGAATTCGAGCCCCTCGCGGTGCGTCGCGCCCAGGGCCGTGGTCGTGCCATCGTCGCTGTTGAACACTAGCTCGCTTTGCAGATTCAGAAACCAGTAGGTCGCCGAGAGGTCGACCCGGGGCAGGATGCGAGTCTTGACGCCGAATTCATAGCCCGTGGCGGTGGGCAGGGCTGTCTGGCTAGGATTGGCGAGGACCGCGCGGGCGTCGTTACTGTGGAACCCCGTCCCGAAGTTCGCGAAAAACTCTGTCTCGGCCCATGGCCCCAGGATCAGGTTGACCTTCTCGTTCAGGCGGGCCCGCGTGACGGCCCCGTTCACGGGCTGGTCCGTGTTGTTGACGTGCTGGGTGATCCGATAGATGAAGACATCCTCCCGCAATCCGGCCACGAGCCGGACCTTGTCCACCGGCACCAGATCGAACTGTACAAACGGCGAATAGGACTGCTCGACGATGCTGACATCCTGCGTGACCCCGGTCTGATGCCGCTGGGTTGCCGTCGCCAGGGTCACCCGCGGGGTGTCGATCCGGTACTGCACGCCGGCGGTGGTGGTCAGGTTTGTGCCGAAGGGTTTGGACTTGACGGCATACTGCGTGCCAAGGCCGCCGAGGAAGCGCTGGTCGCGCTGATTGATCTCGTCGCCCAGCACCGGATCGTTCAGGAAGAAGGTGAAGTCATTGAAGAGGCTCAGCTCGTAGTAGGTCAGGTAGGCGTTGGCGGTCAGCGTCTGATTGTCCGTGACGTTCCACGTGTAGTTGGCGACGAGGTTGTCGCGCTGCGTGTACTTGCCGCCCTCCGACGGGTCGATCGTGCCGAAGCGGTCGATCAAGCCCGAGCGGACGGCCCGCTCCGGAATCTGGCCCGAGCCGTGCCAGAGGGCCTGATAGTAGGACGCCGACACGGACAGCGTCATATCGGAGTCGATCTGCGCAGTGGCCTTGCCGAACACGTTGACGCGGCTATAGAGGGAGGGATGCTCAAACGGCCCATCGCTGTGATAGAGCTCGGCCGCGAAGAGCGTCTTGACGGCATCGCGAGTCGGCGACAACAGCGCCACATAGCGTTGCGTATTCCAGCTGCCGCCGGCGACTTGCAGGGTGTTCTCGGGCGCCACGTCCAACGTCCGGAAGCGTACCGCGGCGGCGGTGTCGAAATCGCCGAACTCGGCATAGTACGGGCCCTTGAAAACATCGACCCCCGCGACCGTTTCCGGGATCAGGAAATGCAGGTCCGCGTAGCCTTGGCCGTGGGCGTGGCTGCGGAGATTGACCGGCATGCCGTCGACGAACAAGGCGATGTCGGTCCCATGGTCGGCGTCGAATCCGCGGATGAGGTACTGGTCGGCCTTTCCGCCCCCTTGATGCTGGCCGATGATGAGGCCGGGGATCAGCCGGAGCACATCCGCCGGCCGGCCTTGGGGGCGGAGTTCGAAGTCCTTACCGGGGATCAGCTGCTGGGACGAGGAGCTGACTGGGGGCGGAGCCGTCACGAGCACGGGCGGCATGACCGACTCCGCCGGCGAGGGCCCCGGCGCGGGCTGCTCTGAAGGTGCCGGCGCAGGTGCGGGCTGCTGCTCGGCGGGCGCCGGCTGCTGCGCCTGGGCCACTGCCGTGGCTCCCCAAAGACCCAATAGGATGACCAGGCAAGCCAGCGTCCGCGGTAGTGTGATCATTGGCTTGACCCTCCTACCAAATCCAGGGTGGCGCCGAGGGAGCCCTGTTGGCCCCGCCCTCGGCACAGCCTAGAGCAGGGTGCGTCGGACGGCGAGCCCCCATTGCCAACGGGTTTCGTGTATGATCATCGCGACGTCCCTCATATCACAACGGCCGACACAGGGGAAGGTTAAAATATGGGCGCACGGAAGGCCGGCGATCGCGGCAGCCGGTTCACGGTGTCGCTACCCAAGACACTGATGCACACGCTCGACCGGCTGCAATCCGAACGCCGGTATGCCAACCGGAGCGAGTTCGTCCGCGACATGCTCCGGGCCGAGCTCGTCAAGGAGGAGTGGCAAGAGCAGGCGGGGGAAAGTGTGGGCGTGCTGGTGCTCGTCTATGACCATGACACGCGGACGCTGGCCGACAAGCTGACGGACATCCAGCACGAAAATCACGGCGCGATCACGGCAGCCCTGCACGTGCACCTCGATGCGCACACCTGCCTCGAGGTGATCCCGCTACGAGGGATGGTGAGAGACATTCGGCGGATTGGGAATCAGCTGCTGGCCATCAAGGGCGTTCGCTACGGCCAGCTCGTCCCGGCCACCGGGCAACGGTTGCGGTGAGCGGGTCCGAGGTGAGCGGGTCCGAATAGTCATGCCGGTGGAGCTGGTCAGTCCGAGTCCTGAGTCACGGCCTGCTGCTCCGCTTCCGCCCGTGACGCGGCCAGCATCGCAGCCCGCCGTTCTACCTCGGCCTGACGCGAGCACCTCCCACGAGGTGCCGGTGGCACCGGCCCAGGCGCCGATGGAGGTGCCATCACGAGTGCGCCCGGCTGCGAACCCCGCTCCGGCGGCCCCCACCGTGACCCAGATGGCCGTCCCGGTCAGTCCCGCACCCGGAGTGGCGAGGACCGATGTCGACAGCCCGTCCGCGCGACCGCAGCCTACATCGGGTCCCTCGGTCAATCAGCGGGACGAGCGGTACGAGATCCGACGTGGCACCGGCCTCGGGGTCTTCGCCCCGCAGTTCGGGCCCCGCCGCGCGTCCGACGGCGGGCTGCAAAAGGAACTCTAGAAAGAGAGGACGAAAGGAGCTCCGATGCAAGATCTCCACGGGTTCGTCGCCGCCCTCCGCGTGGGCGGGGCCATGATCTATCCGCTCTTGCTACTCGCGGTCGTGGCCGTGGTGGTGATCCTGGAGAAAGGGTTTGTCTTCTCGACCCGCACCCGCCTGCCCGCCTCGCTGCTCGCAGTGCTCGAGACCTACGGCTTCGCCTGGGACGACCTCGAGCAGCACGTGCGCCGGCTTGGGCCGCAGAGCTACTTCGGCCGCTTCTTCCGCGTGCTCCTCGAGAACCGCACGCGGCCGGCGTGGTGGGTCGAGTCCCGAGCCGCCGAGGAGGCGACCCTGATCGAGCAGGCGCTCGGCCGCTGGCTCTGGATCCTTGAGACCATCGTCACCGCCGCGCCGCTGCTGGGCCTGCTCGGCACCATCACCGGCATGATCCGCGCCTTTCACCTCTTCGGGACGGAGGGGCTCGTCGATCCCCGCGGCGTCACCGGCGGGGTGGCGGAGGCCCTGATCGCCACCGCGGTGGGGCTCTTCATCGCCCTGATCGCGCTGTTCGCGTTCAACTACTTCTCGCACCGCCAGGCCCAGGTCATGGACGAGATGGAGCAGCTCGGCACGCGGGTCGTCGACTTCATCCGGCTCGAGGCGAAGGAGAGCGCCCCGTGAAGTTCCGCGCGCTCCGCCAGCGGCGCCGCGGGCGGATCGAGATCATCCCGATGATCGACGTGATGTTCTTCCTGCTCGCCACCTTCATGCTGGCCTCGCTCTCGCTCCAGAACCTGCACTCGCTGGCCGTGAACCTGCCCCGCGGCCAGGCGCCCCCGCTGCAGGCCATGCGGTCGGTCACGCTGACCGTGACCCGCGACGGCGAGATCCTGCTCGATCGAACTCCGGTCACCCTCGACACGCTGCCCCCCACGCTCCGGCCCCTACTCGCCCCCGCCGGCACCAACGTGGTGGTGGCGGTGGACAGCGCCGCGCCGAGCGGCATCGTGGTGCAGGCCATGCTGAAGGCGCGCGAGGCCGGCGCCGAACACTTCCTCTTCGCGGTCGCGCCCAGGTAGCCCATCGAGTACGCATGACCGAGACGGCGATCCGGTTCCGCGACGACCCCTGGTCGAGGCTGCCGTGGCTGGTGCCAGCTGCGCTCGTCCTGACCCTGCTCTCCCAGATCGCCTTCCTGTCCTTGCTGCGCCAGCCGGCCAATCAGTTAGCCCCGCGGCCGGTCGACGTCCAGATCGTCGAGCTGCCCGTGACGGTGACGCCGCCCGCACCCCAGCCCGCCCCACCGGCCCAAAAGCCTCCCCCGCCTGCTCCACGCAGGGTCGAGCCGCCGCCACGTCCGACCCCTCCCCAGCCGGAAGCGCGGGTCGAGGTGCCGCGCGATCCGACGCCGCCCGCCGCGGAGGAGCCGATGATGCCAGCGCCCGAGGCCGCCGCGACGGTCCCGGTCCCTGCCACACCCGCGGCGCCGGGCACGGTCGTCGGCCCTCCGACTCAGGCCCCGGTCGCGGCGCTGCCATCCCCGCCCGCGCCGCAGGCGGCACGTCCGCCCGCCCAGATCCCGCCGCGGATCACGCGACCCGCCCGCCCGAGTGGGGGCTATCAGGTTCGCCCGGCCTACCCGGCAGCGGCTCGACAGGCACGCGCGGAGGGGACGACCCTCCTCAGAGTTCATATTCGCGCGGACGGGACCATCGACGACGTGCAGGTGTCTCGGTCAGCGGGCCACGCCGCGCTGGATGAAGCGGCGGCGGCAGCGGTCACGCGGTGGCGTTTCGAGCCGGCGCGAAGCGGATCCGAGGCGGTCGCGGTGTGGGTGCTTATTCCCGTGGAGTTTCGACTGCAAAACGAGAACTGATTCGGCTTGGTTCGAACCCCGGCGATCGCCGGCCCCCTGAGATCGCCCGGAGATCCCGGCCGATCCCATATTCATCGTCATTCCCACGCCGATTCCCAGCGAAGTCTTGGACACCGAGCCTTGGGAGAGAGCGATCGCGTGGACGTTGATGGTATAGCGGTCGAATATCGACCGCGTCAGGTGTCCGGTCCCGGCCATCGCCGCGCGTTCTGGCATCCCGGCCCGCACCATGTTGCGCGCGGCGGTGCGGCGCAGGTCGTGAAACAGCCGGTCCGGGGGAACCCGCTCGGTGCTGTCCTCTGGATGGCCGTACTCCACTGTCAGTTCTTCCTGCCTGCTTTCGCCGGGCAGACACGGGTCCTCTGCGACCATAGTCGAGGCAGTCGGGCTAGAATCGTCGAAACGGAAGGACAACATCCACAAGTGCAACAATACGAAGTCCCGGGAGGAGCTGAGTGGCTCGCGCCAAGAAGGCATCGTCCCGTAAGCCGGAGTCGAGCACTGGGGCCCCGCTTCGGTTTCGAGCAGAAACTGAGGGCCGCCGCGGACCGTAGCAAAAGGGGGCGGACCGTGATTCTCAAGAGGCACGTTCTTGTTCCGTTCGGCGTGACCCTTGTGTTCTGTTGCGTCGGGAACGTCTTCTCTCAACCGATATCCCAGGAGTCGAAGTGGTGCGCAGGCCAGGACGGTGCCTCT
>Ga0210409_10008736_pt1 | contig 10284 bp, 8 predicted proteins | sample IncBWH17MmetaG_FD_161649 | JGI IMG/M metagenome (GOLD analysis project Ga0210409, IMG submission 161649) | Forest soil microbial communities from Barre Woods Harvard Forest LTER site, Petersham, Massachusetts, United States - Inc-BW-H-17-M | ecosystem: Environmental > Terrestrial > Soil >...
CTCCCCTCGCAGTGTTGCAATGCGCTCGTCGCATGCGCCACACCGGACAGCGCGGGCGTCAACGACGCGGGGGCAAGCGCGTGCGAGCAGCTACTCGGTTGCGTCCTCGATTGTGTCGCGGGAAATGCCGACGCCGGCGTAGCTCCCGGCACTTCGAGCCAGTGCCAGATGATTTGCGACCCGATCTACACGCCGACCGAGCAACAGAACGCGAGCGCGGTCCTGTCGTGTCAGACCTCCAGCTGCGCATCGATGTGCCAATGATGCGTCGCCGCGGGGCGGTGACGTCGAAGCCGGCGACCGGCGCGTCACCCAAGCCGCTCAAGCTGCAGATTCAGCGTCGCTGAGCGACGCTACGCGACGGTGGCGACGGCGCCCGCCTCAACGTGCCGCTCGACCCTGTCTTCGCGCATGCATTCGTTCGGTTGCTTGTCGTCGCAGAGCCTTAAGAACGTTGGGTGAACCACTTGGCACCCATGCGTCCACTCTGCGAACTGGACCTCCACAACGTGCCTCGGAAGCGCCCAGCGCTCGAGCGTTCCGAGCCTAGGCGAATCGACGACCGCCGGCTGCTGGACGTGATCCTTTTCGAGCAGCTCGCCGAGTTGCACCCGGATTGAACCTGTGAAGCCAGTACGGACAGTGCCCGCAAAGTGGTAGGCGCCATCGTGATCGCAGAGCGCAAGCAACAGACAGCCGACTTTGCCCCGCGCACCCAAGAACGGAATGTAACCGACGACCGCAAACGACCGCCGCAACATGCCCTCCCCACGGAGCTTCCGGACGACTTGGAATGGCCGACTCATGATGGAAAAATCCGTCCTGGCAATAGTGAATACCAATTGAGGGAGACACCCTCGAATACCAATGCAGCCTCGATGGCATTCCATACGTCGTTGTGGGGGGCCGATCCTGGCAAAATCCGGAACAAACTCGGAAATTGGGACTGAACGAGCCCCTATCGTTGTCTGGATCTGTTCAGGACCAGCTACGAAGCTGCTGCTCGGCTCGGCGCGCAAGAGGGGCCATCCCCATTCGCCGGCTGGCCTCGAGTGCACGTTCGAGCAGCGTGCGCGCACGGCTTTGCCCGCCGCTGGCAGCAGTCGCTGTCACCGCGCGCCCGAGCTCGTACGCGGAGTGAGCCGCGCGACCCTCGAAGCCTGCTCGCTCGTTGGCGTTGAGCGCCTGTTCGAAGTGCTCCACGGACTCGCGCGCAAGACCGAGCGCGCCGGCGAGAAGCCCCAGAAAGTGCGCGACCGAGCCGTCGCAATGGAAACTCAGATCGGCGGCATAGAAGTTCGGATACGGCGAAAGCAGAGTGTAGAGCGCCTCGACGTGATTCAGGTCGTTGGTCGCCAGACTAGCCACCGCCAGGTGCACGAGCGTGCCCAGGTAATCGCGGTCGTGAGGCAATCGCGAAAGGGCTTCGGACGGAAGCTCTCGGAGAATTCGGCGCGCCGCCTCGACGTCCCCGAGCTCTGCCAAAAATCGAATCTTGCGAGCGCGCCTGAAGGGACAGTCGGACTCGTCGGGCATCATCGTTTGCTCGTACGACGCGAGCGACGCGATGTCGCCCGTCTCGCGCAGCAGAACCCCCCAGTCGACCGCATACATGGAATGTCGTCCGAAGAGCCGCGCCCGTTCCGCCCAATCCCTGAGGTCCCTCAGCGCGACTTCGGCTTCGGCAAACTCGCCCCGGTTCATCCGCTGAACGGCGCTTGCCCGACGATGGTGCCACTCGAGCTCGGGGCGCTTGAATTGACGGGCGATGGTTCCCAACGCCGCCGTGTGCCGCACCACACCTTCCATGTCCGCTCGCTGAAGGCACACGACGGTGTTGGTGAACGCAGAATTGACCGGCCACGACGCGAGGTTGCGATGGCCGAGCTCCCCATAGAGTTGGTCGACCTGATCGGAAATGGACTTGGCGAGCTCCGGCGAATCCGGCCCGCTGGCGAAGTAGAGCTTGGCCCAAAGCACGATCTCGAGCACGGCGGTGTTGCCCGTCTCGATGGCCAGGGCCTCCGCCCGCTCGACGAGCGACGCCGCCTGCCTCGCATCGAAGCAATGGGGCGCCGTCCATGCAAGGCGTGCGAGGACCTCGGCGCGCAGCGGCTTTTCGTCCGGAGGGAGCGTTCGAAGCGCGGCCTCCAGCACGCCCTGCGCGCCGGGTACGGCGAGGAAACCCGGGGCAAAGGCCAGCAGCCGTGTCGTATCGGCGAGGACGTCGCCGAATCCGTGCTCGCGCGCGATCGCGACTGCCTCGGCCAGCCGCTCGGAGAAGCGACTGTCGACGGAAAATCGCTCGCAGACCGCAAGACCGACGAGCATTTCGCACCGCAAGCGAGGATGAGCACCCTGGGCGAGGTCGAGCGCGGCAAGTGCTCTTCGCAGCAGCTCTCCGGCATCCGCATGCGCGTTCACGCGAGCCGCCTCGCGCGCCGACCGCTGCGCGTACTCGACCGCCTTCTTGACGTCGCCCAGCGGCAGCGCAGACAGAAGGTGATGCACTAGTTCATGGCGCGGGGAGCCGGCTCCGACCGGGTATCGACGCTCGAGCGCCTCCGCCACGCGCAGATGCAAACGCGCCGCTTGCGTGGCCGGCAAGTCATCGAGCAAGACACTGCGAATTAGCTCGTGTCCAAAGACAAAGTGGTCGACGCCCGCGCGCGATTCGAGAACGATCTTGGTCTCGCGCGCCTTATGGAGAAGGTCGAGAACCTGTACCGGATCACGCTCGGCGACCTGGGCAAGCAGAGCAAGGTCGAAGTCGCGCCCCACCACTGCCGCGGCAGAGAGCAAAGTAGCGGCCTCGCTGGGCAGGACACGGACGCGCTGCCGCACGATGTCCAGAGCCTGCCCCGGTAGCGCCAGGTCGTCGGTGCTCGGTGGAGCCGATCGGCCGAACGGACGCAAGAGCTCGACCATGAAGAAAGGGTTGCCTTCGCTCTTGGCAAATACGGCTCGACTTACTTCACCCTGGCCGTCTCCGAGGCGCAGCGCGGTATATTCGGCCACGTCGCCTTCGGAGAGGCGATTGAGCGCGACGGTCTCGCAGTTTCGATGGCCCAGGATGGGGCCGAGATCATCTTCCCCGGCGCTGGGCTCTGTGTCCCTCGCAGTGCCGAGGACCATCAGGCGCATGCGCCCGATCTCGGGCGCCACGTAAGCGAGCAGATGCAGCGAAGCAGCGTCCGCCCATTGCAAGTCGTCGAGCACGAGCAGCCACGGCAGCTCGTCGGACAAGACATGCAATGTCCGCATCACGTCGTCGAACAATCGGAGACTCAACGTCGCGTCTCCCCAGCCTGGCGGCGGCTCTCCGTCCGGCGTGAGTAGCTCCAGCGAGTGGTCGAGCGCTTCGCGCGCAGGGCCGGACGCCCTGCGTCTGCAACCGCGAAGAACTTGAATGAACGGCCAGAAGGGCGGGCAGATTGCGCGCGGACGACACTGACCCCACGCCCATGCCATCCCGAGACCGGCCGCTCGCTCGGTCGACACCTCGGCCAGGTGCGTCTTGCCGATGCCCGGTTCGCCCGCAGCGACCACGATCCGACCCCACCCTTTGCGCGCTTGCTCGAGAGCCGCCTCCACGCGTTCGAGCGCGGCGCTCCTCCCTACGAACGGCACGTCGCTCATGCTTCGGTCGACGCTTCCGTCCGACGGCGGAATGGTCGTCGCTTCTCGTTGGGTGACAGCGCCCGTGAAGCGGTATCCGCGACCGTAGACGTTCTCGAGCAGCGCGGGCCCGCCGTTGACTTCGAGCGCCTTGCGCAGCCGCGACATCGCGCCGGTCAAAACCGTGTCGCTCAGGGCACGCCCTTCCCACACATGCTCCACGAGCTCGTGCTTCGAGACGAGCTGTCCGGGCTTGCGAATTACGTACGAGAGTACGTCGAGGACCTTCGGGTCGGCTTTGACGAGGGCGCCGCCTCTCCGCAGCTCGAAAGCCGACTCATCGAACACGAACTCGCCGAATTCGAAGAGCACAGTCGAAAGTTAGCAAAAGGCGCGGGGATGATGCGCCTTGTGTTCAGTGTTTTTTTGACCTTGCCTCCCGGCACCCTCCGCTTTACAGTTCAACCGCTCCTGTAAACGAGCAAGACGCTGCATGGCGGACATGTCAAGAACTGCAATTGCCGCCGAATTATCGGCAACCGCCGACGGCGAGGCCACCGCCCCGGGCATCTGGCGAGATCCCAAACGCTACGCCTGGCTCCTCGGGCTGATCATTCCACTCTTGCCGCTGGGAGCATGGTTTCTTTCCACACGGACGGGCCTCGGCTTGTTCTGGTACCTGGGGCCCTTGGTCGTCTTCGGCGTGATCCCGATCATCGACCTGGCGTTCGGAATCGACGAGAGAAACCCGCCCGAGAGCATGCTCTATCGCCTGGAACGGGATCGCTATTACCGGTATTGCACCTACGCGTACCTCCCGCTGCAATACGCGTCGCTGGTGCTCGCGTGCTGGTGCTGGGGCCGCGGCGCGCTCTCGCTCGGAGCCAGCATCGGGCTCGCGCTCACCGTAGGGTGCGTCGGTGGCATCGCAATCAACACGGCCCACGAGCTCGGGCACAAGCGCGAACGCTTGGAGCGATGGCTCAGCAAGATTGCCCTCGCGCAAACCGGCTACGGTCATTTCTATGTCGAGCACAACCGCGGCCATCACGTCCGCGTCGCCACGCCAGAGGATCCTGCCAGCTCGCGCTTCGGCGAGAGCTTTTACGCCTTCTGGCCGCGCACCGTTCTAGGCAGCCTCGAATCGAGCTTGGAGATTGAGCGCACCCGGCTCGAGCGCACGGGCAGCTCGTTTTGGACGTGGAACAACGACATCCTAAGCGCCTGGGCGATGACGATCGCGTTGTATTCGGCGCTGCTCGGTTGCTTCGGCAGCCGCATCTTGCCGTACCTCCTCTTGCAGGCCGTTGTCGGCTTCTCGTTGTTGGAGGTCGTCAACTATTTGGAGCACTACGGTCTGGTGCGGCAGAGGGGCCGGGATGGCCGTTATGAACGCTGCTTGCCGGCGCATAGCTGGAACAGCAACCGCATGGTGTCCAACGTCTTTCTCTACCATCTGCAGCGTCACAGTGATCATCATGCGCACCCCACTCGGCGCTACCAGGCGCTTCGCACCTTCGACGAGGCGCCGAACTTGCCCTCAGGCTACGCGACGATGATCCTCTTTGCCTTGGTCCCACCGCTCTGGCGGCGCGTCATGGACCCGCGGGTGTTGTCCCACTATGGCGGGGACCGGTCCCGCGTGAACCTCGGACCGCACAGGGGAGAGGGCTTGGACGACGGAGCCGCCCAGGCAGCCACGGAAGACGGGGGGGCCGGTGCGAATGCTTGGCCAGGTGCGTGCTCAGGAGCGCGTCCTTGGCGCCGCTTTCGGTGTCCGGGGTGCGCGTACGTGTATGACGAGCGCCGTGGCAACGCGCGGGAGGGCTTTCCGGGGGGCACCCGCTGGAGCGCTATCCCCGCGCTCTGGCATTGTCCGGAGTGCGGTGTGCGCGACAAGGTCGACTTCGCACCCATCGACGAATGATCGCAAGCCGTCCTAGGTATCCGGAGGCGGCGCGCACTCTGCTTCGCGACACCCTACTGGCCGCCGCGTCCGATCTATTGCGCGAATATGGTTGGTCGGAGATCAGCATGGCGGCCATCGCGGCACACGCCGGGGTCAGCCGCCAAACGCTCTACAACGAGTTTGGCTCGCGCCAAGAGTTCGCCCAAAGCTTCGCGATGCGCGAGGCAGACGTATTCCTCCGTTCGGTCGAAGCGAAGATCGCGGCGCACGCCGATGATCCGCTCCGGGCGCTGGAAGCCGCGTTCGAGCATTTTTTGGTCGCCGCGGCGGAAAATCCGATGGTGCGCGCAATCCTCGTGAGCCGCGACGGGACGGACGATTTGGTTGCGATGTTCACGATCCGCGGCGGTCCGGTTGTCGAGCTTGCCACCGAGCGATTGACACGGGCCGTGTGCAAACATTGGCCGCGCGCCAGCGAAAGCGACGCGCGCGTAGCGGTCGAGTGTCTCGTTCGCCTGGCCATCAGCCATGCTGGCTTGCCTACGGGGCCCGCCTCGGAGGCCGCGAAGTCGATTTCAGCGCTGATAGGTCCCTTCGTGGCTCAAAAGCTGGGCCTGCGGTCGCGCCGAAAAGCACGCAAACCGAGGAGCCCCTGACCGAATCAAACAGCGGAGGGTAAAACGCTTCGTCGCACGACTACCGAGTTAAGCACCCGCTGCAGCACACCTACGAGCTGATCTGCGCCGACGAGGCCTACCTCGACCAATCGCGCTTCGACTTCCGCTGCGGCTTTTGAGACGCATTCCAAGTCCTCGGCTCGAATCATCGACCCGACGACGACCGCGATGGGTCGGTTGACGCGGATGCGCTCGCATGCGGGCAGCGGATGAAGCACCCGCAGTACCCGCACCCCGAGGCTTTCGATGGCCTCATGTACGGACGGCTCCTCGACACGCACCGTCAAGATACTGAAGGGCTCAGCAAGCCTGACGCCTGAACGCAAAAGGGATCGGTTCACGCCTCCCCCGATTGAACGCACGACGCGTGCCCGCTCCCGGACGCCGGAAATTCCGCAACAGTCCATAATTGAAGTGGTCACCGCGGCGACCAGTTGCAAGCGCCGGTTGCCACCTCGGTCGAGCGTACCAGCGGGACGCTTGCACATACCTGCAGCCAGACGGTCATACATCGCGTGGCAGTCGCGCCAGCGCCTCATTTGCCTCGTCGCCGATGAGATAATGCAGTCCAGTCATGGATCCGCGCGCCGAAATGCGCCGACATGTCGAAGTCGACTTGCCCGAGGAGGTGCGGCAGACGGCCACCGGCATCTTGCGGCTTTTGGACACGACCGCGCTGCCGGCCGAGCCTGCAGCCAATGTACGAGCAACGTGCGAAGGAGCCCGCCGCCGCCTGAGTGGTACGCGCTTAACGGTGGCGTTCGTCGGCGACGCCGGCGTCGGGCGACGCACGCTGTATAACGCGATGTTGGGCGAACGAGTGCTCGCTACGGGCACGCCCCGTCGGGGGTCAACGGTCACGATCGTTCGCCGAGCTCCCCTGGGCTTCGTCGCGCATTCGCTCGAGGGGCGTTGCGTTGCGCACCTTGCGCGAAAAATGCCCGATCGGGACGCCCTTTTCTCAAGGTCGATGGATCAGATAAAGCGCGAGGTTGCCGCCAGAGGAGAGCTCGTTTCGCGCCTCGAGGCTGCGCGGGCGCAAGCTGACGCTTTGCAGACTTCGATCGCCATACGCGACGATCTCGGTAGGTCGCCTGCAGCGGCGGCCAGGCCCGAGCTCCTGTCGCGGACAGCGGTAGCGATGTGGTCCTGGTTGGGGCTCATCCGGTCTTGGATTGCGCGCATCTGGATATGGCTTTCGAGGCACTGGCAGCGGGTGCTGCGGGCAACCAAGCGCTTTCCTCAATCCTTCAGCGGTCCAGCCAATCCGCCGAGTGGCGCCGCTGAGGCCGACGGGGAGCCGACTCGACTTCTCGAGGAGGAGAAGCGCGATCCGAAGGAGCGCCTCCGGAACGAACGGGACGCAATCGCCGCGCTCGAGCGCGAGCTCAACGGCCTGACGACCGCCGAGCAAATCGAGGCCCGCATGGATCGCCTTCGTCTGGAGCGCGAGACATATGACGGTGAACGTCGGGCGGCGCTCCTCTCGCTGGTGCGCGATGTCGACGGGACCGACATCGCTGAACGAATCATCGAGTACCCGGCTGGCCTTTCCGAGGATCTGACGTTGGTGGACTTGCCATGTCCGACTCCCGTGAACGCATCCATCGTGGGGCCAGTGTGGAGCCGCGCGATGCGCGAAACCGATGCTCTCGTGCTTGTTGCCGATATTCAGCGGCCGCCCGCGAATGCGACGGCGGCTCTGATCCGCGAAGTCAGGGAAACGGCACCTCTCGTGCTCATCGTGCTGACGAAGGCGGACAAGGCACTCGCCGATGCTAGCGGCGCAAATGGCGAAGTGACGTCGCGGACTTCTCGGCTGCGCCTCGAGGCGATCGATCGCGTTGCTGGCGCCCTTGGCCTCGAGGCCAAAGAGCTCCCTTGCGTCGCGATCGCCGCGGGGACGATTGGCAGCCTTTCCGATCGACTGAATGACGCAAAGCCTGCCATCCTGGCGCTGCGCGAAGCGATGCGGGTCCGAACGGGAGCGGCCGAATTCGCTCGCGCGGGGGCACTGGAAGAGGAGTCCTGTCGCAAACGGCTCGCGGCGCTGGAGGGCAAGCCGATTCCGGATCCGGCGGCCTTTCGCGAGCGGCTGATGAGCCGAGTCGAGAGTGCCATCGCCACGGGCGCCGATGAAGTGTTCGCCGCAGCGAACAAGCGCCTCCACGACGAATTCGAAGCCCTGCGCGCCGAGTGGCAGCAGCAAATCGTCACGTGCGTCAGCCGCGAGGACGTCGACGCATGCGCCAAAGCGATAAATGAGAGTGCGCGGCAGCGCATCAGCGATGTGCTCGAGCGAACGGTTGAACAGGTGGCGCGCGAGCTCCAAGAGCTCAGCGAGTCCCTCGAGCGATGGACGCTCGATGAAGTCCACACGCAATACCAGTTGGTCCGACGCCTCGGGTTCGAGGCACTGACGCCGCTCGCGAGCGAGCTCACGCGCGAAGACCTCGAACAAGAGCGAAGCGCGATGCAGCCCGGAAAAGGGGCGTTCGAGGCTTTCGAAAGGCAGCGCGTCGGCCTTGGGCTCAGGGGTGTTGCGGCGGGAGCTGCGCTCGGAACGTTGATTGCTCCTGGTATCGGGACCGCAGTCGGCGCCGTCATCGGCGTCCTCGCAGGGCTCCTCAAGGGCATCGAGTCCCTTAGGCAAGAGTGCCTCGATAAGACTCGGGCGTGCCTCGATGGTGCGGAAAGACACGCGCACGCTCAGCTTGCAGCCCGGAGGACAGACCTATCGCGTGTCGTCCGAATCACCCTCGACGAGGCGCTGGACGCGGCTTTGACGCAACTCGGTGACGCAATCGAGCGCCTAAGGGTGATCGAGAAGCAAGCCATCGAGCGCGAGCGGGCAAAGATGAGCAGCCTGAGCGAGGTACGTCTCGCACTTGAAAAGTGTGACGCGAACTTGGCCAGCCTCATGGCAAGGGCGAGCCGGCGAGCGTTGGGCATCGACGACGCCGACCCAAAGGGTTTAGCCTTGTAGGCGTTGTCCGAGATCTTCCTCCCGTACCGGCAAACGCCCATCGCGCCTGTGACGGAGGCGCGCAGCACCTTCATCGTCGCGGGCATGCAGATGCTCCGCGCGCACGATCTCTTTCCGAGGTACATGGAAGCGCTCGCGCCCGAATGGCGCGAGCGGCTGCTCGGGCTCGTCGCCGGCATGTGGATTCCCATCGAGGTCGCGATCGAGCACTATCGCACGGCCGATCGGCTCGACATCGACACTCACACCATCGATGCCATCGGAGCGGAGGTCGCCGGCCGCACTTTCAAAAACGCGCTGTCGCCTGCTTTCAAACGGCTCAATCGCAATGAGGTCACACCATGGGACATCTTCGCGTTGTCCCACAAGAACAACGAATCGAGTTGGCGAGGGGGCGATCGCCAGATCATTCGGGAAGGCCCTAGGCAAGCTCTTTACGAATGGGCCGGACAGCCGTGCGCCAGCATTCCCTACTTCAACAAGACCTTCGCTTCTTTCTTGCGAGCGCTGATCAACATGACCTGCACGCAGGCATACCAGCGCATCTTGCCCGATCGTTCCACGGACACCCACCTCTGCGTCCGGTTGCACTGGGTGTAAATGGCTTCGGGGGGTGCACCTGCGCGATGGGAGTTGCGTCGTGCGGCAGCTCCTGCGCCAACCTCGCGAGCGATCCCAACAACTGCGGCCGGCGGTGCTCGATGGGCACCATTGCGTGCACGGCGGGCCAGCTTTGCTGCGCGCCCGGCTACGCCGATTGTGGCAGCGGCCGCCGCGGCGGCGCCGGATGCGTCGACCTGCTCACCGATCCGGCCAATTGCGGCACGGCCTGCACCAACAGCCAGATGCATATGGGCATCTCCGACATGTGCATCTGAACACGACAGGATCTTCTCTCTCTTTTCTCTCTTCCTCGGCGTCGTGCGACAGCACGACGCTCGCCGAAGGCGATGCCGGGGAGGCTCGCGGCGTAGCGCAGCGGAGGCATAAGAGGGGGATGGCGGCCGGAAAGCGAGCCAGGGACGTAAGCGCGACCGGGACTTCGCCCGTAACGCCACCAGCCGCCTCGGGATCGATCGAGCTTCCCACGGGCA
>Ga0210409_10008738_pt1 | contig 10284 bp, 12 predicted proteins | sample IncBWH17MmetaG_FD_161649 | JGI IMG/M metagenome (GOLD analysis project Ga0210409, IMG submission 161649) | Forest soil microbial communities from Barre Woods Harvard Forest LTER site, Petersham, Massachusetts, United States - Inc-BW-H-17-M | ecosystem: Environmental > Terrestrial > Soil >...
CGAACTGCTCAGGACCTTCGAGGTGCCGGTGGTGTTCATCACCGCCTATCCCGAGCGCTTCCTCACCGGCGAGCGTCCGGAGCCGGCGTTCCTGATCTCAAAACCGTTCCAGCCGGCGATGGTGTCGGCGGTGGCAAGCCAGGCGTTGTTCTTCCAGCGCAACTCGCGCAACCGGAAAGCGCCCGCGGCGTAAGCATTTGAAGCTGGTTGGTCGAACTGATCCGGCGCGCTTCGCAAGGTGCGCCGGTTTTTTGTGCGGGTTAGGCAAGCGCCCGGCAGAAGGATTCGGTGTCGGTGAAAATCGCGTCGCCTGAAAACTTCAGCGCCTCGATCGAGCGCGCCGCCGCGTCGGCGTGACCTGATCCGCAAGCGTCCGACACGATCACAGGAATGATCCCAAGGTCCGCGGCGTGCCGGGCCGTCGGCTCGATTCCAATTTCCATGGCGACGCCAACGAGGGCAACTGACGTGATTCCGCAGTCGCGTATGGCGATGGAAAGCGGCGTGCCTTCAAATGCCGACATGGTGATCTTGTCAAAGATTGCTTCGCTTGGACGCGGGGCCAACTCAGGGGTAATGCCAAAGCCAGGCGAGTCGCGGAGAAACCAGGGATTGACCGCGTTGGGATCGTCGACGCGTTGCCAGGCCATCGCCATGCGATACTGAAATGTACCCATCAGTTCCTTGGGCAGCGACATGTGGCGCATAAAGAAGATACGAACGCCGGCGGTTCGCGCCGCGGAAAGAACCTTTGAAACAGCGGTGATGACCTCTTGTCCATTCTCGAGCTGCTTCAGGATTCCGATCTGCATGTCGTAAACCACCAAAGCCAGCCGACGGGGATCGCAGACTTCCTGAAGCGTTTCGGGAATGACGAGATTGGCGGCACGTTTCACGAATTAGCCTCCCATGCTTGGAGCGGCTCAGCGCGACGGCAGGTTCACGATGCCGGGTTATAGAGGAACAGCGCCGCGCGTTAAATCCGCGTCGTGGTGCAAACCGCGAGCGCGCTGCCGGCTCAGCGTCATCCATGTAAATGGCTGAAATTCCAAAAAAAGCGGGGCGCGACTGGCATCACCACAACTGCGGTGCAATTTCGCAGCTCTTCGCTCCCATTCGTGGGCGAGCTTCTAAGTATCTGTTGATTCAGCTATAATCCCTCTATCGAAGGTCTGCCAAGGTTCACGGAAGTTCGCCGGAATCCGCCGCGATCCGTGTTCAATGGTGGGGCGGATGGTGGGGCGGAGATGGCCAAGAGACAGTTGCATAAGCTTTCTGCGCGCGAGGCGGAAACCATTGCGGAGCCCGGGCGCCATGGTGACGGTGGAGGGCTTTACCTCGTGATCGAGGCCGGTGTGCATGGGCGACGCCAATGGATTTTCCTGTACCGTGTGCGTGGCACCAGCAAGCGCAGAGAGCTTGGCCTTGGACCGGCAAAGGGAAAAGGCAAGGACGGCCTGTCGCTCGGCGATGCTCGGCTAAAGGCCGCAGCCGCGCGCAAGACGCTCGCCGAAGGCAAAGATCCGGCGGTGGAGCGAAGGGCCGAAAAGATGGCGGGTATCACCTTCGGAGAATTTGCCGATACGTTGCTGCAATCCATTAAGTCCGGCTTCAAGGGTAAGAATACCGAGGCAGATTGGAAGCGGGATCTCGAGGTACGATGCAAGCCCATCCGCTCGAAGCATCTTCAAGAAATCGATACGACGGACATACTGGCGATCTTGTCGCCGATGTGGCTGAAGATCAATCGCACGGCTCGCGAGACGCGAAGCCGCATCGAGCGCATATTTGTGGCGGCGCGGGCCAAAGGACTGCGTTCCGGTGAAAATCCAGCGATATGGCGTGGCAATTTGAAAGAGCTCCTTCCAAAGGCCAAACGCTCAAAGCGCCACCACCAGGCCGCACCATATAAGGACGTGCCAAGGATCGTACGGGCTCTTCAGGAAAAGCATAAGAGCGCCGATACCAACGTGAACCTTGCCGCCGAATTCATCATTCTTACGGCAGTCCGTACCGGCGAAGCCCGGTTCATGCGTGTGCGCGAAGTGGACCTTGTCGAGAGGCTCTGGATCGTTCCGGCAGAGCGCATGAAGACGGAAGATGGTCCGGAAGGCATATGTTTCGAAGTGCCGCTCTCCGACCGCGCTGTTTCGATTCTGAAGGCCGTGATCTCAAAATGCGCTTCCTCGGATGCATATGTTTTCGGGGGCCAGTGGTCGAGAAACGGGGAAAAGCCGCTGGGCATGAATGCCGTGCTCCACGCACTCAAGGCGGTTTACCCAGCGATGACGACGCACGGGTGCCGCTCGAGTTTCCGTGACTGGGCAGGCGACGAAACGACGTACGAACGCGACATCGCAGAAATGGCACTGGCCCACAAGGTGGGCGACGAAGTTGAGCAAGCCTATCGGCGCGGCAGCGCTCTCAAAAAGAGACGTCAGCTTATGGAGGCATGGGCTCGCTATGTCGGAGGAGTCTCTAACGTCGTGACTTTCGCCTCGCTGGAGCCACCGTTGGACGACCGGGCGCCCCCTCCGAGACAAACTGCGGAGTCGCGCTAGGCGCCGCATTTGGACAATTGACAATGCTTTCTTAAAAGCCGCGGCGCGCTGCCAATCGCACATCAGTTATGGGCGGCTCTTCCTTCATTTTCGACAATTCCTATTCTGCGACTGATCGCAAAAAATTCATTCACCGTCGTTGACATCCGGATATTTTCGAACGGCCGTTGCCGTACGCTATAGTACGCGGGGAGCCTCGGACATACGTATTGACCTCTCTCGTCGCACGATCAATTTTGCACAGTCGAGTTTTTTGTGTGGAGGAAGGTCTGTGAGATACCGCGAGAAGAATGAACCAGGCGAGCCGCCATCATCTTATCCGAAGCCTGAAGAGCCAACCATTCCCTTTTACCAGCGACTCAGTTGTACGATCGATGAAGCATGCGAGGCAACGAGCTTAGGGCGCACGAAGCTCTACGAGTTGATAGGGGCTGGACAAATCGCGACGACGACCGTCGGACGTCGGCGTCTGGTGATTGTGCGCGGACTTCTATCGCTCCTCGAGGCTAACAAATCGACATGATGGGAGCCGGAAACCGTACGTCTGAATGGATCGACGTGTCTCGCGGACGTCGGGCGCTTCTGATCCTTATCTCTGGGCCCCAAGACGCTCTTCGGAGCGGGACCTGGCCGGAATCGAACCACTGTAAATTGACCGTATTTTATCGGATCTTTCGCGGCCTTCCATTTCATCTACTCACAATTCTACTCACACATTTTTCGCTCTGCGATGTCGCGCTATGTCGCGCCATGGGAGAACACACAGCTGCCTCCTAATCAGCGGGTCCGAGGTTCGAGCCCCTTTGCCCCCAGCTCATTAGTGAAATCCAAGCCGCCTAACCGGAAGCATACTACCGTGGATGGTGATGGCGCCACACGGTCGAATAACCATAAATATCGCGCGCGTTGTCGGGCCGTTTTGACTAATCGTTCGACCACTTCCAGTGTAGCCCCAAGTCCAGACATCTCACTTCACCACGCTAACTGTCGCGAAGGGCCCACGAGTCGTAATACTCGTGAACAGCAAATCGCGTCAGCTCTCCACTCGAAAGAAAACCCCAGCGGGGCACGCCGAATTTATCGCCATCGGCCAGAAGCAGCCGATGACGGTCAAGTGCTGAAATACCGCGGGCGAGTGCCGTCTTAAGCTGTCCGGTGGGACGGAGGTATCCCAACTCGATCCCCGACCGAGACGGTGTCGCGTGGGGGGTGACCGTCTTGCGGCTCGCTTCGACGGCAAACCAGATTGCGGCCATCAGTATCAAGCTGCGAGCGCCTGCGACGAGATTGCTGTTGAGTTTGAGTTTGAAGAAGTATCCGGCGGCCTCGACCAGAGCAGCCGCTCCAAAGTCGAACGCGAAGACGAGCCACATGGTAATCTCCCGTTGTTCCGGACAATTTGTGCTCGAAGGTGCCAACGGTCCGCCAGCGGAGATCTACTTGGGTGATTTGCCCTTTGATTTCTTCAATAAAGCGGTTTGCCAATTGCGCAGGCTAATGCTCGGCGGTAAGCTCCGCAAGGCCTGCAATGCTAGGTGAGAGGAATGGACCGAACTCCATATTCGAATGGCAAGATAAGTAGCGCCTGGGATGCCATCATCAGAGCGGTCGCAATTGGCGCGGCCTTAGTAATCGATTGGAATGCGCCTTACGCTTGGTATTGGCGCGTTCTCATATTTCTTGGGATCATGTTTGTGGTGGCGATCACTTATCATGGTGTGATCGCTTATCATGGTGTTCAGCGCCATCACCGAGCTAAATTCTAATTGAGACATCCTCCTATTTGCAGCCCTGATGCCGCGTTGCGCAAATGCCAATCGCACGGTTAATGCTGGTGGTCACATGACCCAGTAGCCTGAGATCGCAACCATCGTACGGAACTGAGAGCAAAGGAAGCAAAGAAATTGCGGTACATCGAAGGAAGCGATGGCGATCCGGCTTGCGCTCTGTTCGAAACGGGATCGTGATCGCGACCCATGATGACAACGCGCTATGCCTCGATGGTCAGCAGGCGATGCGATTCGAAGGCCTACAACAACGGCAGATTTTGATCGACCTCAACCGGACGGCGACGTTTGATCTCGCCTGTCGGCAAGATCCTGGATGCGGGTGTCGCTTTGTCTCAATTGAACGCGACGGCCTAGCTAGGTGGTGTGGACTCTAAGGATTCCCTTTTAGGAGCAAATCAGATTCAAGGCTGCTTTTGGGGAGGCAGTCTTGGGTGTGATGGACCGTTTGGTTTTGAGCGACGCGGCATGGGAGCGGATGGCGCCGCTGATCATAGGTCGACCTGACCAGAAAGGCTCCACCGGGCGCGACAATCGGATGTTCGTGGAAGGTGTGCTGTGGATCGTGCGTACGGGCTCTCCCTGGCGTGACTTTCCGGAGGCGTTTGGGGATTGGAACAGCGTGTTCCGGCGCTTCAGTCGATGGAGCATCAAGGGTGTTTGGTGGCGTATCTTCGAGGCGATGTCCGATGATCCGGACTTCGAATATCTGATCGTCGATTCCACCATCGTCCGGGCGCATCAGCACGCCGCCTGGTCGAAAAAAGGGGGTCTGAAGATCAAGCGCTCGGCCGCTCGCGCGGTGGCCTGAGCACCAAGATACATATGGCCGTTCGCGGCTTGGGATGTCCTGTGCGGTTCACGCTTACCGCAGGTCAGAAGGGCGATGCACCGCAAGCCGCCGCATTGATCGAGGGATTACCCGCCGAGATCGTCATGGCCGATACGGCCTATGACGCCGATCATTTGCGCCAAGCCATCGCCGCCAAGGGAGCGCTCGCCGTCATTCCCAACAACCCGTCCCGCGCGCTCAAATATCCGCTTGACAAGCATCTCTATGCTCAGCGCCTTCTCGTGGAATGCTGCTTCTCAAAACTCAAGCAGTTCCGCCGCGTCGCAGCCCGCTTCGAAAAGACCGCCCGAAATTACCGGGCCGTCGTCACTCTCGCATGGATGCGATAAGTGTCCACACCACCTAGTCCGCTGGCAGTTCGGCTTAATATACGTCTGGGTACAAAAGCGCTGCCAAGGCAGTCAGCAGTAGGTAGGTCAATAGGTAGAGAATCTCGAACCCTGCTGCGTACAGGATGCCGATGGGGCCAAGGAACAAACACAGTACCGTTGCGATCACCGCGAACCCAATCGCGATTCTAACGATAGCGGGGTGTTTTCGAAACCAGCTCGCTCGAAACATGGGTGCTCCTCATGCCACCCGGTTCCAACCGGTTCTATGACTAATATATGGCAATTTTGGCAACCGTGTGACGTGCTTGGTACCGTTAGGAACCGGTTGGACCCGATTGACCGGCCGATCGAATGGAGGTATGCGAATGTGCCGTGCGAGAATCTGACACACCACCTCACAAAACACGCGAACGCTTTGCCAAACTCTTGGAAGAGAGCAAACGGTCGCTAGCTTGGCCTCTGGCCGGGGATCGCGACACCCACGGCCCAAACAAGCGCTTGGCGGCGGCAATTCGAATTTCGCCGAGTCGCGTAGGGGAATTCCTTGATAGTAGTTACTCTATCCACGTCGTCGAGCGAAGTCGGACGGACGACTCCCTCAAGCTGCTCTCGGAAGCGCGTATTAGGAAGACCGTTGCCGGATTCGCTGCCTCAGTCCACCGAACGCTGTCATGGCTTCGGGCCAGCAGGAGGTTACCCGAGGCCGACACACTGACGACTGAAATGGTCGTGAAGGCTTATTGGCCAACGGAACTACTGGCCCAGTTTGATCGGCAGTCGGTGTCCGATGGTATCTCGGACGCCGAAGTCATAACTCACGATGAGATCAGTAAGCTCAGGAAGATAGATATCGAGATCTGGGTCGTCAGTTACGGCCCTTTTGACAAGACCGATGACGACGACCACGAAGATTTTTTTTCATCTTTCGGAAGAGCACTCATTGCGGGCATTGACCCAATCGATTCCGTCGTAACTATTAAGAAGAAACCGCTCATCGAATTGCTGAACCTACCCGCACCAGACCGACGGCGGGGCCGCGCCATAGCGATGGGACCCTTCGCAACTCTCTATCGGCGATTCCGCGGATATAAATTTGCTACTCTCCCGGTGATAGGAATTCCGTTAGTAGGGCTTGTGATTTCGGATAGACGCAGCTCAAGAAGCGGGGTGCCTTTAACTTTTAGATCGATATTCGACACGAAGACAACGACAATTAAGCGAATCGTGGTTGCCGACGAAATAGGTCACTTGGTCCTATATTCGATGTTACCTGCCATTGTCAGGCATGACACGAGTACGGTGGAAGTGTTGCCTGGTGATGATCATAGAAATATCCCGGACGCTATTCTGAAGGATATCGTTTCAGGACCCGTTATTTTTTTGTCCGATTCGGTGCTGGCGTTTCAAGTGTATTCTAGCCTATCGAAGGAGGACGTCAGCATCGACGTAATTTCACAATGGCACCGCGACGAAAGCGAGTTCTTGAATCGCGAGTTTGTATATGCGCCGGGAATCATGTTTCACGATGAAGACCGGGACTTCGCCGCCCTCATAGACGACTCTCAGCAACAAATATTTAAGTCAAATTGGCGGATAGAGGATGAGCTGTTGGAACCGCTATTTCGTGGATTGGAGGGATGGTTGGCCACATTGCGGGTAACTGAAAGCGCAGTAGAAAACTGGCCTAACCACGCTCCGATCTTTTTATTTCCCCGATTCGACATCGCCGATTATTTACGTGACGTCATTCCTCACGCGGCTACACGAGCCGATTTGATTGGAAAGGTTTGCGATTGGATCGAACGTCGTCGTAATAGTTCGGCGCGCAAGGACGCACTTTCTAAGCTATTCAAGGTTTCTCCACCTAGAGGCAGTCACAACAATCATGGCGATGAATAGGCGCCATGTTTGGCGCTTCCACTTCTCTACCGAAGGAGCGACATGCCGCATGCAAAGGATAAAATCATCAAGCTGACTCAGCTAGAAATCTTGGACAATCAACTCTCAGTAGTCTTGCGCAAGTAGGGTACGTTCTTCACCGTCATCCGCCCGGAACGCTAGGCGAAAACAATGTGCCGCGTTCCCCGAGTCCCGCCAACCAACTGTTCGGCAATAGCTCTGAATTCCGCTAGCAACCTTCAAGCAACGGGGACCAGATTCTATGAGCACGCGACCTGAACACGAGCAATACCGGAACGCATTGGCAAAAGATCTCCGGGCAATGGCCAAATGCCGGCGTCGCAACGCCAAGTTAAACATCGAGCAGACAACGAATGACTATGGGAGAGCTTTTCAAGCGCATGCCGCTAGTCAGATCAAAGCGGGGACGAGGAGGGATCTATCATTCGAACGAACTACTCTATATCGCCATTTAGAAAGCAAAATCGGGAATACTCCGCTCGTTGAGCTTCATAATGTGCTGCCAAATAATAATCGACTATTCATAAAGAACGAATGCGACAATGGCGTTGGCCATAGTCACTACGATCGCGTGTATATTTCGCTTTTCAAGGAGAAAGAGCGCCTCGGACTTATCAGACCCGGCATCGCGGTTTTTGAAACAACGTCAGGTTCAGCGGGTGTTTCCTTCGCAGCGATCGGTCGAAAACTGGGGTACCAGTGTCATGTTGCAATACCTGCCGGCGGGGAAAAGGCGCGTGAAAGAGCAATCGAGAACGAAGGAGCGCAAATTTATCTAACGCCCGCCGAGCGATATGTGAATGGTTTCTTTGAGTTTATACGTGGTTTTTCGAAAGAGCACCCGGACTATGTTTTTTTAAATCACAGCATGGGAAATATTCTCGGCCGTGGACCCGGCATAAACGAAACTGCCATTGATTCAATGAGGGATGTCGCCGATGAGATATCTAAACAACTAAATGAATTCGGCGAGATAAAGCTCAATTTTGTGTTATCCGCTTTTGGGAACGGCACGAATACGTTGGGGATTGCGAAGAGATTCCAACTAACTGAACCGCAAGCATCCATTTGCGCCTATGAAATGGTCTTATCTGGCGTCGGCTACGCACAGAAATATGGAGCGGAAGAGTACAGGAAGCTTCTTGACCAAGCGCAGCGATTTAGTGCGAGCGATTTCGCCAGACACAATATGCCCGGCACGTCATATCCCGGCATCGATTTTCCGGCAGCACGGCAGGCAATCTCGCTCGTCGATCGAGTTGTGCTCGTTGCTGACTCAGATGCTGAGCGGGAGTATCAAAAGGTAACGGCCAATACGTTACCGGGCGAAGTTGTAAAAACTGAATTTGGAAAAAGCCGAAAGTACGGCAGGTCAGCGGAGGCTGGCATATCCGTTGCACGAAGATTAGCAGAGCAAGAACGAGGGAAAAGCTTTGTTGTCATAGGCTATGATAGGCACGATCGGTACGATCGTCCGATCATCAAGGACGCGCGTCTGGCAACAATCAGCATTTTGGGTGGTCAAGGCAAATTCGGCGCCGCACTCGAAGCCCGCTTAGCGAGAACAGCCACGTCCATTAAAGCGACGGTGGACAAAACCCACAACCGGGAAATTGCATCAGGTTCAGATCTTGTAATTGTGACGGTTCAGCCGCACAACGTCGAAACTCTTTTGAAAGAGATTAGTCCAACGCTACGGCCGGAAGCTCAAATTGTATCTTTTGCTGCTGGCTACCCACTTGAACATATTTCTAATATTACGGGAAGACCAGCCGCTCGGGGTATGGCCGACCCTTGGTGGAATGTATCCGCGGTTATGAGGGGAGCTGGCTTCTCTGATGCAAACCTTCATCGCGTATTTGATGGGCTAACACGGAAGCAGACCGTGCAAGTGAATACGGATAGGGAATTGAACAATTTTACGGTCGCCATTAGTTATGCCTTTGTTGTGCTGCTTAGGAACAGGTTTGGCGTTATGAATAATTCTGACGAGCACTTGGAATTTATTGCGCCGAGAATCGGCATGTCGAGGATGGAAATGAGCGGCTTCCTTCCGCAGTGTGATCCAAATGAGTTGATTGTATTGGCCGCGACAAAGGGTGGAGTTAGTGAAGCGATAATGCAAACGATTCAAGATGAACCGAATATAGAGCCAGCCAGATTGTTTGGTCGCATTGAGGGGATTTCGATGGCGAAACCGGAAACGCAAATCCCTCCGCAAGTGCTAGCCGAACCGCTGGCGCGCGCGAAGCAATTGGCCCGGAGGATCCCGCGTGTTTAAGGATGAGGAGCTTTCCGATGTGACGGTGGCGGTCGGGCTGCACACGAGTGGCGTCATGATTCGCCAGATATCTCGCGGTTGCCGGTGGCTGCTTCCGCATATCGCCCTTTTTCATTGAGCCATTTCATTGATGGGACAGCAACGCTGGCTTGATCAGCATCAGCCCCAGTCACACATCCACGCTATCGGGGATCGTTGGCCCGACACACTGGCAACGCACCAGCCGCTTCATTGAGGCCGTGCGTCCAAATAAGAAGAGGCACCGCATTCGAGCGCCGCTCGACGCGGCACACCTCCACGCAAAAGCAACGCAACGGCAAAAGCCGTCGAGGGAAACCTTGGCGGCTTTTGCGTGTGGCAAGCAACCAAGTCTCGCGCTTCATGACGCTCCCGTCGCAAAGCAGGAATTGATCTACTAGGATTAGGATAGTGGTGACGCAGCGGACGACCACGCCAAAGGAACCGGAGGACTGATGTTCGGAACGATGGAGCCATGGGGCTACGGCGGAGATGGACAATTTCACATGGTCATCTGGATCATTCTACGCCA
>Ga0210409_10008739_pt1 | contig 10283 bp, 10 predicted proteins | sample IncBWH17MmetaG_FD_161649 | JGI IMG/M metagenome (GOLD analysis project Ga0210409, IMG submission 161649) | Forest soil microbial communities from Barre Woods Harvard Forest LTER site, Petersham, Massachusetts, United States - Inc-BW-H-17-M | ecosystem: Environmental > Terrestrial > Soil >...
GCACAGGTCTAAATCCGCTCAGTGGCTAGAACACATTCTGGACGCGAATGTTGCGCCTGAGGAACAACCTCCAAATCAGTGACTTAACAGCAAGGGTCGCAGATGGGATTCCAAATGGGCGTGCAGAAGTATGCCTGGGCAGGACACGACGAGGCGATGTGTGCTCCTCTTGTTGTTTTGAAGTTACCGGGTCCTACGCGCGCCGCTTCTTACGACTTTGTCGGCCTCACCGCGTCGCCGGTTCCCTCGTCGTGAAAAGTACAACGGGGATAGGCGTCCTCACCGCACCGACGCTATCCCCGCCATGCATTATGGTCGCGAGCCCTTTGGATTCGCGGGCGTGCGCCATTGCAGATACGGGCTGCCCATCGTCGCGAGCGGGGCCGCGCTGAATTGCGGGCTGACCGCTGCTGCCGCTAGGCACACGGTGCTTACCGTGGTGGTGTTGGCGATGTTATTCGTTCCACTGAAGCTGGCCGGAACATCGCTGAGTCCCACCCCCGCGTCGTTGATGGTGTTGTGATCCCCGTTGGTGGCAAGGCAGCTGAACTCAATGGCCGTCGAGGACTGTGTGATGCGATTGGATTGAAGCGTTGACCCCGGGGCGGCTATAGCGACTCCTACACCAGAGTTCATGATGTCGTTGGAGCGAACCGTAACCGGAGCGAGAAGCACGAGACCATTGTCGGCTGCGATGATGCCGTTGGCGGAGATATCAAGACCCGGCGCCAGCTCAAAAATTCCTCCCAGCGCTGCACTCAGATCGTTGTCCGAGACCTCTCCCGTCACGCCCTCGGCGACAATGTCGATCGCGGACAGAGAGTTGGGGGAGACAAAATTATCTCGGATGTCCACGTTAAGAACCGAAGTCCCCTGCGTGCCCAGAAAAATGCCCCCGATATCCGCGTCATGCACGCTGCTTCCCTGAACGCTAACGTGGTCCCGTGAGGTGCTTCCATTTTCCGCCCAGATTCCTACGCCGCAACCGCCGTCGATTTGGTTACGAGTACGGACCCGCGATACGCTCCCCGAAGAGCCGGAGCTGTAGAAGATTCCCACCAACCAGTTCACACACGCCGAATCTCCTCCCGTTCCATCTGTCGTAATGTTCGAGATGTCGACTTCGCCCGTGGTCTGCACCAGCACTTGCGCGCTAACGGACTCGTTGAAAATGCTGGTCACGTTTGCTCTCGGGCCACCGCTGGGTATGGCGATGATCACTTCGTCACTGTTGCTGTCAGCAATGCCTTGCAGCGTGAGAGATTGCGAGATGGTGACTTGCTCGAAATAAGTCCCCGGACACACCAGAACCGTGGATCCCGGCGGAACGCCGCTCACGGCGGTCTGGATCGTCGTGAAGCTCTTGAGCTTGGGTTTGCAAGCTCCCACCGCGAACTTGTTGTCATCGCCGAACAGAAACTGCGTTCCCAGCAGCATGACCAGTAGAACCAAAATCCGCATATTTCACCTCACTCCAGAAAAATCCGGTAATTGCGCCGAGGCGCGAATTCGATTGTCGCGGGGGAGAATTTCGGCAGAGGGAGTTGCCGATTTCTTGCTGTGATAATTACTAGTGGCCCAGTAGCTGATTCTTACCTCTGATCCTGCATCGACGTGCGTAAAAGAATCGTAAACTTCTGCAATCGCACTCCAACGAAACGGACGCGTTAATAGCAACTCTGCAACACTCCTGCACTCACGCGACGCGCGATCGATCGGCTCAGGCGCACACATTCGCGCCCGCGCGATTTCGACTAGCAACAGCGCCGTCACACATTCAATTGTTCGTTGGGCCTAGACGTCGGACATCCAGAACAGCTGTCTCATCTGCTGCCGGTCTGCTGTCGTCTCCTGCTGTGCTTGTGCTGAGGGAGAAAATATCTGCTAGCTCTTGCTACAGCGCTGTGGCTGCATGCGCGTTCAACCATTCCCACACCTACCATCGCGCAAGCAGGCAATTTCGGTCGACAAGACTTTGGGCTCGGCCGACATCATGGCCGTCCTTCTTTCTGGCTGGTGGGGGAAACCGGCTGCGAAGAGTTACCGATGAATTTCGAACAGGGCTGGCCGCGATTGTCAGTCCGCGTCGCCGCGTTGTCAAGAACAATGTGGATCAGTGAAGTTTGCAAATCGATTTTTGCAAAAAATTTAAGAGTTCTTGTGCTGCAACAGATAACGAACGATCGAGAATCCGGACAAAACAAATTTTTTGACACCAGGAACGGCCGCTTCTTCGCAGCTCACAGTCCGGCTTCTATCCGCGATCGCGGATCCAGCAAGTCTCGCAGCGCGTCGCCGATGAAATTGAAGGACAACACGGCCAGCATCACGGCCACCGCCGGGAACAACACCAGATGCGGCGCGTCAAACAAATGGGCGCGCGCGTCGTTGAGCATCGTCCCCCAGCTGGCGGTGGGCGGTGGAACGCCGAGCCCGAGAAAGCTCATGGTCGCTTCGGCGAGGATCGCACCCGCCATGCCGATCGCGGCCTGCACGATCACCGGCTGAATGATGTTCGGCAAAATGTGGCGCACAATCACGCGCACGTCGCTCGCGCCCAGTGCTCGAGCCGCTTCGACAAATTCCCTCTCGCGCGTGGCCAGTACCTGTGCCCGAACCAGGCGCGCGTAGCCCACCCATCCTCCCAGCGAAAGGGCCAGCACCAGATTGAAAATTCCGGGTCCGCGAAACGCAACGAACGCAATTGCCAGCAGAATTCCTGGAAAAGAAAGAAACGCATTCATCAGCACCACATTCACGAAGCGATCAATGCGCCCGCCATAATATCCGGCGACCGAGCCAATCACGAGCCCGAGACCAAGCGATGCCAGCACAACACAGCTCCCCACCAGCATCGAGATGCGCGCCCCGTAGATCAGGCGCGAGCAGATGTCGCGCCCAAGCTCATCCGTCCCGCACCAATGCGCCGCACTCGGCGACATGAGACGTGAGGGTAGATCGATGTGCGCCGGATCATACGGCGCCAGCCACGGCGCGAAGACCGCGCAGAAAACAAAGACCACGACCAGCACCGCGCCCACAGTAGCGAGCGGATTGTGGCGGGCGAGGCGCGGGAGCGAGATGGCGTTAGTGGACACTATGTGCGATGTCTCTTATACGTTACCCACACGGTGACCGCCGATAAGCTTCTTCCAGAAAATGGTCGTTCCGGGAAAGATTCCCGAGCCACCAACGACGATCAGCCTGCCCCACAGGGACAGGTCTGAGAAATCAGGAATCTCCATCTAGACCCACACTTCCAGGTTGAATTTGCGATACCTCTGGATAGCCTCGAAGTCTGCACGATTCGACGTAATAAGGCGAGCGCCATGAGAACGGGCCGTGAGAGCGATAAGAACATCAAAGTGAAGATCGCGTAACTTCTCGGGAGGAAATCCGATCTCGGAGCGCATGCGGCCGAGTATCTCGCCGGACTCCAACCAATTGTTCTCCGTCGGAGTAAGTACTGTTTGATTCTTAACCATCCGGACTAACAACTGGCGTTCTCCGGCGGTACCGGCGCCACGCCAGAGTTCAGCCAGCACCACCGCGGACAACCGAACCAAGCCGGGAGCAGCCTGAACTCTCTCCTCATAGCGCCCAGTGCGGAGATCGTTCACCAGCACCGATGTATCGAACATGATGAAGTTCACTCATCCAGCCCTGCGAACTTGTGCTTGCCCGCATTCTTCTTCATCAGTTCCTTAAATTTCTTGGTGGCAACAATCTCTCGCAGAGCGAGATGCACTGCCTCGGTGCGCGACTTTGCGCCCAGCAACTTGGCAGCTTCGTCTGCCAGACGCGTGTCCAACCGGATAGAAGTCAGGGTTGCCGACATTCGCCACCTCGTATATACAAAGTACAACGTCTATATATACATTGCAACCGCGGGGATCGGCACATTCCTCACTGCCGTATCCTCGGATTCACCAGCGAATACACCAGGTCCGTCATCAAATTTACTGCTACATACGTCAAACCAATTGCCAGGATGCATCCCTGCACCACGAAGTAATCACGATTCGAGATGGCATCGACCGTGAGCCGGCCGATCCCCGGCCACGAAAAAATCTTCTCCGTCACAATGGTGCCCGCCAGTAGCGCGCCGAACTGTAACCCCAGGACCGTGATCACCGGGATCATGGCATTGCGCAATGCGTGCCGGTAAACAACCTCGGTTTCATTCAGTCCCTTGGCGCGTGCCGTGCGAATGTAGTCCTGGCTGAGTTCTTCGAGCATCGAAGTGCGCACCATGCGCGTCAGGATCGCCGCCAGCGCGCTGCCCATCGTGAGGGCCGGCAACACCAGGTGCGCGAAGCTGCCCGCGCCCGACACCGGCAGCCATCCCATCTTGATCGAGAACAACAGAATCAGAATCGGCCCCAGCGCGAAATTTGGAAAAGACAAACCAAAAAGACTCACCACGCTGATGGTGCGATCGTCCCACGCATTGCGAGTTCGCGCCGAGTGCACCCCGGCCGGTATCGAAAGCAGAATCGCCACCACCAGCGCCGCAATGGTCAATTGCAACGTGTAGGGATACCGCTGCAGCAGCAGCTTCGTGACGCACTGGTTGTAGCGAAACGACGTCCCCAGATCTCCGCGCAGCACGCCCTTCCAATAGTTGAAGTACTGTTGCCCAAGCGGAAGATCGAGCCCGTAGGCATGGCGCGCGGCCTGTAAATCAGCCGCCGGAGCGCCTTCCCCGATCATCTGCACGATCGGATCGCCCGGCACCATGTGGATCAGCAGAAAGACCAGCGACACCACCAGCCAGATGACTGGAAGCGTATAGAGCAGACGGGTTAGAAGGTAGCGAGGCAAGAAGAAGTCGTCAGTCGTTAGTCGTTAGACGCCAGTCGTCGAGAGCAGCGACAGCACCCTTCGTGCAACCTCAACTGCACGCGTATCTTGGCTGAAGGCGAAACCCTCAATCCCCCGCCTGCTCCAACGCCAGATGCAAATTTTCGATTTTCACCTTCGCGATGCGGTGCGCTTCCATCTCTTCCACCGTGTAGCGCCGTCCCTCGAACTCAAATGTATCTCCCACGCGCGGAATCTTCTGCAGCCGGTTCAGAACAAAGCCTGCCAGCGTTTCAAAGCCCGCATCGCGGGGCAAGATTAATTGATACTGCGACTCCAGATCGCGAATGTTCAGCGCCCCATCCAGCGTCAACGCTGTATCTTCATCGAGCACCGGCTGTTCCGCCGCAGGAATATCGAACTCGTCTTCGATCTCGCCGACCAACTGTTCGAGCACATCTTCCACGGTGATCACGCCGGCCGTCGACCCGAACTCATCCACCACCACTGCCAGATGCCGCTTGCGCTGCTTGAACTCGGCCAGTAAATCGGTCAGCGCCTTCGTCTCCGGCACCACCAGCACATTCCGCATGATCTGGCTAACTTGCATCTTGGCGATGCGCGAGGTCACCGCCTGGTTTCCCCCCAACGTCAGCCGCAGCCGCATCCACCGCATCAGGTCCTTCGAATAAAGAACGCCGATGATGTGTTCCCGTCCCCGCTGCGGATCATACACAGGGACGCGCGAATGCTGTTCCTCCACCACGCGCGCCAGTGCCTCGTCGAGCGAAAGATCGGCGGGCACCGAGAAAATGTCCGGACGCGGCACCATGACTTCGCGCACGGTCACGCTGTCGAGTTCCAGCGCGTTATGAATCATCTCTTCCTGGAACTCGGGGATCTGCCCCACCTGCCGGCTCGCCGTGACAATCAGCTTCAGTTCATCGGGCGAGTGAATCGCGCCGCCCCGCCGCATTTCCTTTGATCCGAAAACGCGCAATACAAACCCGCCCGACTTTCTCATGAAGTAGAGGAACGGCTTCATCACCGTGAGGAAAACATCCATCGGCGCCGCTACAGCCAGCGCGACGCGTTCGGCCTGCTGCAGAGCAAGCGTCTTCGGCACCAACTCTCCCAGGATCACGTGCAGGTAAGTGATGAGGGTGAAGGTCAGGGCGATGGCGATCGTATGCGAGTAGATCGGCGCATGCGGAACGCGCCCGAGGATCTGCTCCATGATGCGCGCCAGCGTGGGCTCGCCCACCCAGCCGAGCGTAAGACTGGTCAGCGTGATGCCGAGTTGAACGCCGTTCACGACCTCGTCCAGGTTCTGGTGCAGCCGCAACACGGTGCGCGCACCAATTCTGCGCGCCTCAATCAACTGCTGAATGCGCGTGTCGCGGACGCTCACCAGGGCAAACTCGGCGGCGGCAAAGAACGCGTTGGCTGCGACCAGGAGCAGGATCAACAAGACCCGGAGCAGCACGAAAGCCATCATGGATAGCTAATTCTAACATTCGAAAGGGTATAGACGAACACTAGAAAGCCTAAGTGCAACATCAAGATAGTGATAAGAACGATTTGTCTCGAAACCAGACCTCCTCAGTCCGATGTCCTCACCCGCTGATCTTCCCCTCCGACCAAGCCCCAGCCGTAACTTCCCTGCTTTCTTTTCGTTCGGACACCGGTCTAACAAAATGTCACTGCTAATGTGCAATGCCATTCAGGGAAACCCGAAATGGAATTTTCTGAATCCAAAGCAATCATCGGGAACAAATCCTCCTTTCACTCCGTAAGATCGATTGAAGGCAGAATGCAGGGCTCACCTTTGAAAGCAGCAGGAGGCCGACGTGAACGGCAACGGTAACGGCAATCTTAAGAAGAAGCGGCGCAGAAGAATCATTTACATCTGCCTCGGCGTGTTCGGATTCCTTGCGGTCGCGGGTGGTGTCATTGCCGCCACGCGCGGTGGAACGAAAATCGATCCCTCCAAGCTGGCCAAGGTCGAAAAAGGAGACCTCGCCAAGAGTGTGGTTGCCACCGGCAAAGTCGAGCCCATCACCAAGGTCGAAATCAAGTCGAAGGCCAGCGGGATCGTTAAGAAGCTCTACATCGACGCGGGCGATCGCGTGAAAAAGGGCCAGTTGCTGGCAGAACTCGACAAAGAAGAGATTGCGGCCCGCGTAGCCCAGGCCAAGGCGCAAGAAGAAGCTTCTACCGCGAGCGCTAAGGGGACCGAAGCGGATCTCGAGCGCGCCAAAGTCGACGCCGAAGGACCAGATGTCCCCATGCTCAAGCGAGCCTACGAGCGCTCTCAAGGTATGGCGAAAGAGGGCGTAGTCTCCGCCTCCGCGCTCGACGACGCGCAGAAAAATTATGAACTGGCCCTGAACAAGCAGAACGTTGCCAAGGCGCAACTGCAGGTTCTCAAAGCCAAGATCGGCCAGGCTCAGGCCCAGGTCGCTCAGGACCACGCCAACTTGACTCAGCTTGAAGAGCAGTTGAGCTACACGACCATCACGTCCCCAATCGACGGAATCATTTTGTCTCGCGACGTTGAAGTCGGTGACGCGGTCAGCTCCATCCTTGTCCTGGGATCATCCGCCACGTTGATCATGACGCTCGGCGACACCAGCGAGGTGTACGTCAAAGGCAAAGTGGACGAAAGCGACATCGGCAAGGTCTACCTCAGCCAGCCCGCGCGCATCAAGGTCGAATCCTTCAAAGACAAGACCTTCAACGGCAAGGTCACCAAGATTTCTCCCATGGGCGTGGAGAAAGATAACGTCACCACCTTCGAAGTGCGCGTTTCCATCAACAATCCAGGCGGCGAACTCAAGGCCGCGATGACGGCCAACGCCGAAATCATCCTGGAAGAACACAAGAACGTTTTGCAGATCCCCGAAGGCTCGATCCTCTACGACAAGGACAAGAAAGCTTCGGTTGAAATTCCGGACGAAAAGGGCAAAGAAGGCAAACGCAAAATAGCTGTTAACATCGGGATCTCGAATGGCGCAAAGACCGAAGTCCTGGGCGGACTCAAGGAAGGCGACCAGGTCGTCCTGCAGTAGAGTCTTTTTGCGGTAAAAGCGAGATCGTGCAGTGCAATTGTGGTGAAGCCTCCGCCCGAGGAATTTCAACCCGGAGAGGGCACAGACTTCGGTCTGTGCTTTTTCTGTTTTTCGCGGGAATCTCTTTGATACTTCAACGAGGAGCGTGCTGCTTGATCGGCAGGATGGTCGCGTACTTCCGAAAATCGGGATCGGTCGTGAAAACGGGCCGTTTTCCAATCCCAGCCGTCGCCGAACCGTATACACACGTTTCCCTCCGAGCCTTTTTAACCCCCATCTGCTCTAATGAGTATCGTTATGCACGACTTCGCGCGCTATGAACGAGTCTTCGAACTGCCCAGTCCGGCTGGAAAGATCGAATTGAAGATCCAACAGGGGGGAGCGGGCCGTTTCTATATCATTGCCACGCTACCCACGGTGCCCCAAGCGAGGGAGATCGTTCTCTCCATTCCCACCGAGCTGACGGATTCTCTCAACGCCGCCATCGGCAAAGCCGCCGACGGGTCGGGAGAGTAGGAAGCGCAGGTGTCGGGTCGCAGGTGTTAGGGCAAGCAGCGGCCGTCTGGGCGCTCGCGCGAGCGAGTTTCCGTATCAGAGATGTCGCAGGGAGCGTTGCGCCATCTCAGGTTAAGTGCCGTCGAGCCTTGGCAGCCAGAAAGTTGGATCCTAACGCCTGGCACCTGAGACTTGCTCCCCCCGAACCTTTTCCCCCTTCCACTCGTATATATCCCTGAGGGCGTAACGAACCGGGAGTCCGTCCGTCTAAGTGATGGAGAACGCTAGCCTCTCGTCATTGGCCACCCAGCCCTTGGGACCGCTATGAGCCTGTACGAGATCTTTCGCCAGACCGTCGCCACCTTCCGCGCACACAAGATGCGCATATTCCTCACGATGTTCGGCATTGTGTGGGGAATCGCGTCGGTGATCCTTCTGGTTGGTCTGGGCAAGGGCTTCAGTTCGGACCAGAAGCGGCGCATGCAGACTCTCGGCAAAGATCTGGTCATTGTCTGGGGCGGCCGCACCAGCTCCCAGATTGGCGGCCTCGCCGCCGGACGCGAGATCTCTCTCACCATCGACGACGCCCGCCTGATTCACAACGAGTGCTATCTCATCAAGCACGTGAGCCCGGAACTGCGCCGCACGATTCCCGAGGTCAGCCAGTTCAATTCTGCCAATCGCGGGGTTGTGGGCATGTGGCCCTCCTATCAGGATTTCCGTTCGCTGCTCATATCGGAAGGGCGCCTCATCACCGACGACGACGAAAAGGATTCCAACCGGGTAGTGATTCTCGGATCCGCGGCGCGTCGGCAACTCTACCCCGGCCAGCCCGCCGTAGGTGCGACTCTGTTGGTCAAGAGCGTTCCCTATACCGTAATCGGCGTACTTGTAGAAAAGAAGCAGAACTCCAACTATAGCGGACCGGACAACGACTACCTTTTCGCTCCCTATTCTTCGATCGCGCGCGATTTCCCTCCGCCCGAGAAGAAAGGCATTGTGCGCGGCTATCTCGAGGATATCGTCTTTGAAGTCGGCGACTCCGAAACACACGAAGAAGCCGTGATGCAAGTGCGCAAGACGCTCGGCCGCGTCCACCACTTCGACGCCAAGGACAAAGACGCCCTCTTCATTTGGGACACGATGGAAGGCGCCAAGCTCGTCGCCAAGATTTTCGAGGTCGTCACTATCTTCTTCGGCTGCGTCGCGATTGTGACGCTGGGCCTCGGCGGCATCGGCGTGATGAACATCATGCTGGTCTCGGTCACCGAGCGCACTCGCGAAATCGGGGTGCGCAAGGCGATCGGCGCAACCCGCACCGACATCCTGCGCCAATTCTTCGCCGAATCGGCGCTGTTAACCAGCGCGAGCGGCATCCTGGGTCTCACCTTCGGGATGGGCGCATGTCTCGCCCTCTCGAATTTGCCCTTGCCCGATTTCGTTCCTCATCCGATCATTTCTCCGATTTCTATCTTCGTTTCCGTCATCACACTTTCCGTTATCACCCTGACCGCCGGGATGTATCCGGCGCAACGCGCGGCCGACATGACCCCGGTGGAGTCGCTGCGTTATGAATAACCACTCAAGGAGGAGGACGCCTATGCGTCGAACGATGAAAAATTCGCTGGCAATCGGTATTTGCGTGCTAGTCGCCTCGGTCGCGGCCTTCGCCTCCGAGCAGGGCCACTTTGAGAAGACGCTCAACGTGAGCGGCGCTGCCGATCTCGAAGTGCTCACCCGCTCGGGCAACGTGACCGTTCACAGCGGGTCCGGCGGAAGCATCAAGATTATCGGCCGCATTCACGTGGGCGATCGCTGGTTCACGGGCAACCGCAAGGCGGACGTCGAAGCCATCGAGAACAATCCGCCGATCCAGCAAAACGGCAACAGCGTGCGCATCAATTACGTCGACTA
>Ga0210409_10008740_pt1 | contig 10281 bp, 7 predicted proteins | sample IncBWH17MmetaG_FD_161649 | JGI IMG/M metagenome (GOLD analysis project Ga0210409, IMG submission 161649) | Forest soil microbial communities from Barre Woods Harvard Forest LTER site, Petersham, Massachusetts, United States - Inc-BW-H-17-M | ecosystem: Environmental > Terrestrial > Soil >...
GAACCCCCAGCTTGCTCAGGCAGGAGCTCCAAAATGACCTTGACTCGAAACACACCTGCTCCCCCGCATCGCCTTCGGCGAATCGTGCTGCGCACGACAGAGCACGACAGAGAGAGTAGAGCTGATCCCGTACTGCAGATATGTGCAGTGCTGCGGACTGCCGCCTCGCTCCAAGCCACGGGGGAAAGAGGAAAGATCCGCGCAACGCAGCCGTCGTATTTGACATCAGTTACTGTAACAGTTACTACTGGTACATAAATGGTGTCATCATGACGATCGAATCATCCATCCAGCATATTCATGCGCCCCCGCGAACGGAGGAAGACCTTCGCCGCTTTGGCGACGAAATCGACGCAGTGAGGCGGAGCGCCTTCGCACGCGTCGGCGCCGAGGACGTCGCTTACGTCCACAAGCTCAACCGTTTCTCGCGCGCCATGGAAGTGGCCGGCCGAGTCCTGATTCACTTCAGCCCGGAGCCAGTCACGTTCGTACTCGGTGTGCTCGCGCTTTGGGTGCACAAGCAGCTTCAGGCTACCGAGATCGGTCATACCGCGCTGCACGGCGCGTATGACCGCCTCTCGGGCGCAGAGTCGTTCGCCTCGAGCACGTTCCGCTGGGACACCCCCGTCGACGAAGAGTCCTGGCGTTACGCGCACAATATCCGCCATCACGGCAACACCAACGTGTATGGGCGGGATCCCGACGTCGAATTCGGACCCGTGCGACTGACCGAGCAAACACCTTGGTCACCCGGGCACCGACGGCAGCTGGCGACGGCGCTCTTGGTGCTTTTTCCGTTCTTCGGATTCGTCATCAACACCCACGTGACCGGCTTGGTCGACACGTGGGCCTTTGGCGATCGACCGCCGGCCGTTCTTCCCGACCGTTCGGCGGCGAGCGTGCGCTTGGCGTATAAGCGTGCACTGCGGAAGTACGTGCCCTACTACCTCTACAACTTCGTGCTTTTCCCGGCGCTCGCCGGACCGCGCTTCTGGAAGGTCCTGCTCGGCAACGTTCTGGCCGAGGTCCTTCGCGACCTTTACTCGGCGGCGACGATTTTCTGCGGTCACGTAGGCCACGATGTAAAGAGTTACGGACCGGCCACGCGCGCGCACGGTCGCGGACACTGGTACGCGATGCAGGTGGAGGCCACGAACAACTTCGAGGTAACGAGGCCCATTTCGATCCTCTGCGGGGGGCTCGATCGACAGATAGAGCATCACCTGTTTCCGACGCTGCCTCCGCCCCGCCTTCGCGAGATTGCGCCCGAAGTGCGCGCCATTTGCGCCCGATACGGGATCCAATACAGGACCGAGGGGTGGGGGCGGACGCTGCGCAAGGCGCTGTCGCACATCGGGAATCTCGCGCGGCAAGGGGGGCTCCGCGAGGTCGTTTCCTCCATGACGTAGCTCTATGTTAAATGGGACGCTTTTTGCGCCGAACGCGTCCCGCGCACCATGACCACGACGGCCGACACCCAAGAGATCGAGTACACCATCGACGAGCTCGCGTCGGCCGCCGGCGTGCCGAGCCGAACGATTCGCTTCTATCAATCGCGCGGCGCGCTTATGGCGCCACAAAGGCGCGGCCGGGTCGCGTACTACGGACGCGGCCACCTGGAACGCCTCAAGCTCATTGCGCAGCTTCAGGATCGAGGGCTGCGCATCGATGCCATCGGCGATTTGCTCGCGAGCATCGACCGCGGCGAAGTGGCCTTGGCAGAATGGCTCGGCGTCGAGCAGCAAATACAAGCCCCGTGGACGGCCGATCGGGCGCGAACGATGACCGAGGACGAGCTCTACGAGCTTTCCGGAACGAGGCGACTGGGACTGCTCGCAGACTTGCTTCGCTTGCGGATGGTCGAGCGTCATGGCGACGTGTACTTCGTGCCAAGCCCGGCACTGGTGTCGATCGCCATGCGACTCGAGGCGGCGGGCATCGACCTCGAAACGACGTCGGCCGCGTCCGATATCCTACGAAAGCGCATCGGGCAGGCGGCCAATCAAATCGTGCATCTGTTCCTGGATCGCGCCGACGCGGGCAGAATCGACCCGCACAACCTCGCCAAGCTCGATTCGCTACAACCGCTCGGTCTCGAGGCCGTTCGCGTTGCGTTCGGTCGCGCAATGGAAAACGAGCTGCGCGAGCTTTTCGCCTCGGGCCGAATCGCGAAGGTGCCCGCGCGTTCGCACAGAGCACGAAAGGGCCGACGCTGATGGCTGCTCCCTAGCCCGTCCCCGTCCCCCTCCCCGCACCCGATTCTCGTCATCGCAGGCCGGGGACGGGAACGGGGACGGGGACGGGCTGATCACTCTCTTGCGCCGGGCTGTACTAACTAAGGAGTGCAGCAGAATGTGACTGCGGGGCCGGGCCTAACCGTCCCGATTGGTTGGCCGCCGTCGGCCGCGCACGTGCCTGCATCGAGCGTGATCGGTTGGTTAAGCCTGAAGTTCGCGGGCGGAAGGGTCGCCGGAGGAATCGCCGGCAGAACTTGGCATGAGGTGGGCACCGTGAACCCCTGATAGATGGACGGCGCCATGCACATCGAATCCCAGGCGCTGCCCGCTTGGGGTGGGCTCGAGATCCAGCAAGAGCCGCCGCTCGGTGGCTCGCACGAGCACTTGGAACAGTCGCGCGTGTCTTGGAGCGGGTCGTTCGTGTGGGTCGTGAGGGCCACCGAGTACTCGCTGCCAGGCGGACACGCCACTTCGCCGGAGCTCATGATGCACCAGCGTGGCCCGAAAGCCTGCGTCGGAAGTGGAACCGAGAGCTCGTCGGTCTTGCACATGCCCGGATCGGGCGAGAGCGCGAGAGCGCAAGCACGAACGGCGTTGGTCCACGTGGGCGGCTGCGTCGTCGCGGTAACGTTGCTGGCCGCGCAGGAGCCCGCGTCGTCGACGCCTGCTGAGGTCACGCGGACAGCCTGCGCCGTGCACGACGGCGGGGAGCACTGGGTGTCCGAAAGGATTACGGGACTACCGCACACCATGCGGCACAGCGGATCCGAATACGTGGTGAGCACGGGCGGAATGCACGAGCTGCCCTGCGGTGGGGCGCATGTGCACTTCGAGCATGCGGCCGGCGGGGCGACCAACCCCTCGTTGCCGTCGAAAACAGCCTTCGAATAGTCCGGACCACACGGGGGAACGGGCGCGGCCATGGGACCTCTGTGAATTGCGAGCGGGCCAGTCCAACCGGTCGGTGTCGTGCTGACGCAGCAGGACTTCGGCGATATGCAGCGCGGGCCACTTCGAGATGAATCGGCGGACGCGTCGCGGCTGGGGCCCGCATCGACGACGCTGGCTTCTTCGGCGTCGCCGTTGCTCGCCTCGCCGTCGCTTTCGGTCCCACCGGTCCCGTCCGTGAAATCACTCCAATTGAGCAGAAGTGAGCAATCGAGCAAACCTGTTGCGAAGAAGGCGACGCCGAGCGACAGAGCAAGCGGCGCCAACAGACCGCTTCGACCAGCGTGGTCGGATGCGCCACGTTGCATCGGCTAACCCTAGCATCGGGTCATCGCCTCGGGCACGGCCCACCCGAGGTCTGGCCAAGGTCGCCGCCGTGAACGCGGTCACGCGGATGCGCTACGGACAGCTTTCGGCGCCGTTGGACGAAGGCCCGGCGACGAACGTGGAGTCCCCGCCTTTCCACGAACACCCCGTGTCGGCATTGAAGCTCGGCGCGTAGATGCCGAAGACGTTGCACATCTCACCCGAATAGACGGCGTTCGCAAATTTGATCGAGGTTGCATTGTACGGATAGGGCGAGTTCGTCGAAACATCGTTGTTGTCGATCACGCACTCCCAGTCGATCTTGTCGCCGGGCTTCATGTAGACCGCTCCGCTTGCAGCGCCGGAGATGTGATTGGCCGCATCCGGAGTGGTGTTGGTCACGTTGCTCACGTAGCTGTAGTTGCCCGGCTCGGGCGGCACCTCGGTGAACTGCTGTGCAAAGGTCGACTGGCCGAACTCCTGGAACAAAAGGTCCTTCTGGCCATTGATCGTCTTCCACGCGGTAAAGCTCACCGTGTGAGCGTGATAGTGAGGCGTGGCGAGAAGAAGCCGGAAGTCGGAGGCCGCGTCGGTCGGAACTGTGGCGCTGCTGGTAATGGTCTGCGTTTGCCCCATCGCGACGTTCATCGTGAACCCGGCGATGAAGAAGATGGGGTCAGCCAGCTCTTTCACCTGCGCTTTGGGGAAATAGGCGATATTCGCCCAAACCTCGCGCAACATCGGCCCCGAGATGGCGTTGATGAAGTGCGCCTGCATCACGACTTGCTGGTTTGGATTCAGCATCACCGCAACGCCGTCGTTTTCCGGGGAATTGAACGCCTCCATGTTGCCGTCCCAGGTGGGCTGCTGAGCGCCGAACAGATTGCGCTGCCGAGCAGCCTGGCTGGTCGCCATCATGTTGCAGTCAACGGGGCCGTCCGATGTCGTTGGACTCTGCCCTGCCGCGAGCGGCGAGAGGAAAAGCAGCATGTGATGCGAACCCGGGCGCATGCGCGAGTGGTATTCGCGGAAGTAGACGGTGTCGGTATTCGTGGAAGGAAATAGCCTGCAGTCGGTGATTTCCTGGCCCGGCGTGATCACGTATTTCGCCACTTCGTTCGGGTCGCTGTAGTTCGACGGACCGTAGTGAAACTGCATGCCCAAGCTGGGGTCCGGCACAGCGATGCATTGGGTGTCTCCGCCGTACGCGGCCTTGGTCAAACCCTTGGTCGGATCAAGCGCGTACACGGCCTTGGCAGCCGCCGTGGTGTCGAGGGTGCACGCCTCGGTCACCGGACTGCCGTTCGAAGCAACCGCTCCCGCTGCTCCAGGCATCCCCGACGCCGTGCTGGACCCTTGCGGGGTGCCGGTCATCTTCTGTGGGTGACCGCCACTGGAACCGCATCCGACAACGAAGGCGACGAGGGATACGAGCGACGAAGAGAGAGTCGACCGGTAGACGTTCATGGAGCCCTCCGAATCGGGCTGAGGTTTGGTTGAGGACGCAACCTCTTGATGCACAGCATAAGCATTCATCGCTGGGCGATGGTGGGCAAATTCTGGTTATTGGGTGTGCCCTTGCGCCGCACAGACCGTTTCACAAAACGCGGGCGCTCTGGGCGATGTTTGCAGCCGGTGTGCGGCGACGTTACGCTGCACGGGTGAGCTTCTTCTTCGGGCCTTTTGAGCTCGATCCGACCACATACAAGCTGCGGCGTTCGGGCCGCGAGCTTCCGCTGCAGCCAAAAATTTTTGATGCCATAAGATATCTCCTCGAAAACCGCAACCGGGTCGTGCGCAAAGAGGAGCTACTAGACGCGCTCTGGCCCGGGCAACACGTCAACGAGACTGCGGTTCCGTGGACGATTAGTCGCGCTCGCAAGGCAATCGGGCAAGACAACCAAGAAAATCATCCCATCGAAACCGTGCGCGGTCGCGGATATCGATTCACCGGCGAAGTTCGCGAGGTCAACCAGGACTCGCCGACTGAGCCCGTCGCGTCGGGCCCATCCTCTCCGCCGCCCGCCTCCTTGTTGAGCGTGCCCTCGTCGGCGAGACCGTCGACTCCTCGTCTCGCAAGGGATCCCTTCGTCGGCCGCGCGGAGGTCATCGAGCGGCTCTTCGGAGCATTGCACGGCGCGGTTTCAGGCCGCGGCCGGCTCTGCCTCGTCACGGGCGAGGCCGGCATCGGCAAAACGCGCTGCGTGAACGAGTTCGCGATGATATCGCGGCGCTTGAAGCGTAGCGTCTGGTCTGGTCGATGTCTCGAGGGTGGAAGGACTGCGGTCTTTTGGCCCTGGGTGCAAGTGCTTCGCGATGCGCTCGCGCAAGGGCAGTTGAGTGCCGCGCTTCAACTCGAAACGCGTTCTCTGCTGGCGGAGCTCACGCCACGAACGGATGGCGGCGAATCGACGAACGGCGGTGGGTCGCCGGCCGCGGACCGCCAGGCGGCGGCGCGCCGCCCGGAGCTGGGGGTGGGCGCGAGCAGCGGGGTCGCCGCTCGCTTTTGGACGCTCGAGAAGCTGAGCCGCTTTTTGCTCCACTGTGCCGAGACGGCGCCGCGGGTGGTGCTGCTCGACGACGTGCATTGGGCCGACGAGGCGTCGCTCGACCTGTTGTGTTTTTTGGCCGCCGAGTTGCCGCGCATGTCCGCGTTGGTCGTGGCGACGGCGCGCGATGTCGAACTGTACCACTCGGAAGCATGGGCGAAGGCGCTGACCCGCCTCGGCCCCTGCGAGCGAATCGAGCTCTCGGGCCTCCGGAGTGCGGACGTCGAACAATATGTGGCAGAGGTCACCGGATTGGAGCTGCCCCCGGAGATTCCGCGCACCGTTCATTCGAAGTGCGGCGGCAACCCGCTCTTCATGCAGGAGACGGTTCGCCTGCTCGCCGCACGCTGTGAGCGCGCCGGAGCCGAATCGCTACGGACCGATGACATCAGCGTCCCGGGCGTGGCGAGAGACGTGTTGCGCGCGCGACTCACAGGCCTTGGCCCCGCGCCGCGCGAGGCGCTCGAGGTGGCCTGCGTCATCGGCCAGGAGTTCGAGCTGGTGTTCTTGCGGAGCGTGCTCGCCGTGGATGCGGAGCAACTTCTCTCCGCGCTCGACCAAGCCTCGCGAGCCCACCTGATTGCCCCCCGGCCTCGGGGCGGCACCTATGGGTTCACGCATGACACGATTCGTGAAGCGCTTTACGAGGAACTATCGACAGCGCGACGCGCTGAGCTTCACAGCCGGGTCGCCCAAGCACTCGAAGGGCGCGCGGTCGGCGACTATCGTCTCAACGACCTCGCGTACCATTACTTTCGCGCGCTCCCTCGCGCCGATCCCGAGCGTGCCGAAAGCTTCGCGCGCAAGGCCGGCCATGGCGCCATGGGGGTGTTCGCTTACGAGGACGCCGCGCAGTTCTACGCTTGGGCGCTCGAGGCACAGCGGTTCCGGGAGGACGTCGACCCGAGGAGCACGTGCGAGCTGCTCCTCGACCTCGGCACGGCGCAGCGCTTGTCGGGACAAATACCCGAGTACCGCAAGCCGGTGGAGCGTGCGATCGCGATCGCCACGCAGCATTCGCTCGCCGACGTATTGCAGTTGGCGGCGCGGCGCCTTCGCCCTACGCCAAGCACCGCGCTGATCCCCGACCCGCTGGCGCTCAAAGCGCTGGAGGAAGCGGCCCGACTCTCCTCGGACAAAGAGCCCTCGTTGCGGATACGGGTCCTCGGTCAGCTCGCGTGCATTCCGCCCTACTCGCTGACCATCGAAAAGAGCAGGGAGCTCAGCGGTCAAGCCGCCCAGCTCGCGCGACAGACCGGCGATCCCCGCGATTTGATCGAGGCGCTGAAGAACCAACTGCATGCGCTTTCGGGACCCGACGACATCGACGAGTTGCTCGCCGTCACGCGCGAGATCGTCGAATTGAGTCCCGCCCAGCTCATTCACATCGGCTTCGCTCGGTACCACGCGCTTCTCCTCAAAGGGGATATGGCTGGCGCCGCGCAAGCCCTCGAAGAAGTCGCCGAAGCCAGCCACACCGCGCGCTATCGCGACGGGATTTGGCACTGCGAGCGCCTTCGCGCTCAGCAAGCGTTCCACGCGGGCGACTTCGAGAAGGCAGAAACCGCGTTCCGCGAGCTGTTCGTCGAGGCCCGGCGGTTGCGCCTGCCCTACGGGAAACGATTTTTCATTGTGCAGACGATGGCGCTGATGCAGGAGCGGGCTGTCTTGACGGGTCTCCCGTTGACGGGACTCCCGTTCAGCGAGCGGGAGGTCCAGTCCGAGCTGGATTTCGTCATGGTCACGTCGCTGCCCATGTATAAGGCCCACGAGGCGCGGCTGCTTTTCAACATCGGACGCCCGCAAGAGTCTCGCCAAAGCTTCGAAACGGTCGCTCAGAGCGGCTTCGAGAATATTCCGCGCGACCTCGGTTTGCTGAACACCCTGGCCAACCTGTCCGTCGTCGCCGTTGCGCTCGACGACCGGCGCCGCGCGGAGACGTTGTATGGGCTGATGCAGCCATACCCGAAGCACAACACGCCGAACGGATTCCAGATCGTTCTAGGCCCCGTGTCGTATTTTCTCGGGAAGCTCGCGCAGCTTTTGGGCCGACCGAAGGACGCCATGGCGCACCTCGAGGATGCGCTCGCTTCGAACGCAGCATGGGGCTATGCGCCGCGTCTCGCACACGCGCAGGTAGCGTTGGCCGAGCTTTTGGCGGAAGACGGCGCGCGATCAAGCCGCCAGCGGGCGAGCGCCCTCCTCGCCGACGCGATGGTTACGGCTCGCCGGTTGGACATGGCGCCGCTCCTTGCCGATGGCGAGCGCTTGCGCGAGCGGATGACTGCAACGGGTGGGAGCTCGCGCGCGCGCTGATTCGCGGCGTCGCTGTCACGCTTTTCGCTGTCGAGGGCGGATGGGGCAAAGGCTCGCTTTACGACGGCTTCAAAATGGCCTTGCGCCGCTCGAGGCTTGCCGCCGGCCAGAGCGTCTTCGAATCGTAGTAAGCCTCGAACGATGGAACGCCCTCGGGAAGCTTGACCCAAGGAAGCTTGGAGCGAACGTAGATGTGCACCTCCGGGGTCATCACGGCGGGGTTGTCCAGCGTACCGACGCGCATGAAGCGCAGAGCCGCGACGCCGCCGTATTCGCTCCATACGGCAACGCCGCATTCGGGACAGCGATCGATGGCGTGGGGGCGGCCGCTGTCGGTCGGCGCCGAGAATCGCGCCGGTGACCCGCGAAGGACGCTCACGCGATCGGTCTCGATGAGGGCGTTGAGCACGAAGGCACTGCCCGTTTGGCGCTGACAGTCCCGGCAATGGCAGCAGTGCACGAACATCGGGCCGCTTTCGAGCCGATACCGCACGGCGCCGCACGCGCAGCCCCCTTCCATCTTGTCTGTCATGGGATCCTCGGAGCTCGGTAACACGTTGGTCTCAGTGCGTGATGCGTGGAAGAATGGCCGCGTTGAGCGCGGTCGGTTGCCCTCGCTGCGCCAGCGCCATGTCGCCGCGGTCGTCGACAATGCCGAAGGTGCCCGCCCGAAGCAACGGTGCAATCTCCTGCGCTTCTTCGCGGGCCCCTGGGACCTCGAAGAGCACGTAGTCCGCCTCGTGGACCCCAAATCGGAGCGTGTAGCAGACCCGCCGTCCCGATACGTGGGGAACGAGCTGCTCGGAAGCGGACAATTTCGCGTCCGCCGGCAGCTGCGCGACGAGCGCCGCTAGCTCCGCGCGACGCCGCACGTCCACGGGAGTGGACGCGAATCGAGGTCGATTGAACCCGGCGCGGAGCGACTCGTGCGGCAAGATCGCCCCGTACAGATAACTGCACGGGACCGACGCAGCCACGACACCTGCCAGCAAGGCGCGCCGCTCCAGAGTGCCCCGCGGATGGACCGTTGCTTCCCTGCCCTCCGCGCTCGTATGCGCGCGTTCGAAGCGCTCCAGCTCGGCGACGACTCCCACGAAGACGAAAGGGATCCAATACGCGGTGTATTGAAACGAGATTTGGTAGAGCGGCTCGTATCCGGTCGATAGCAGCGTAAACAAGAACCCGGGCAGCACCAGCAGAAGGCCCGTCGGCCTCGCAATGGGCAGCAGCAGCGCCGGCACGAGAAGCTGCAGCACGTACACGAGCTTGCGGTCCTCGAGCACCACATGCGCGACGAAGGGAGGATTTCCGACGATGGTCTTGAGCACGCCGGCGAATGAGTTTTCGCCCTGAGGGAGTAGTCCGGCATATTGGTTGACGAATGTCTCGGAGCCGGACGAGAAGAGGGGCATGATGCCGAGCTTCATGGCGAGAAAGTAGACCGTGCCCGCGGCCGCAAGAGCAGCGCCGGCGCGCGTGTGCGCGCCGCTGATCCATAGGTAAAGCCCCAATACGGCCAGGCAGAAGCCGACGTCCTCACGCACTGAGAGGGCCAGAACGGCGGCCCCGGCGCCGAGGAGCCACCGCTCGGTCTCCACAGCATGCAGCACGAGCCAAAGCAGCGGGATGGCCAGCGGAAGAAACTGGAAGTCGTAGAGGTTCGCGCCATGCAATGGCGCATAAATGAGGTAGAGAAGCGCGACGGTCGCCGACGTCCACGGCGGCACGTGGCGCCGCGCGTAGAGGTGCAGCACGACGGCGGCACCCCCCAACATCGTCGCCGCGACGATGAGCAGCGTCTCCGGGTGCGGCGCGACCCAATAGATGGGCGCGAGGACGTAGGCGAAGAAGAACGCATGGCGCGACAAATGCCAGCCCGTGGGGCCCATCAGCGTGGTCGACTTGAATCGTGGGTCTCCGCCATG
>Ga0210409_10008741_pt1 | contig 10281 bp, 7 predicted proteins | sample IncBWH17MmetaG_FD_161649 | JGI IMG/M metagenome (GOLD analysis project Ga0210409, IMG submission 161649) | Forest soil microbial communities from Barre Woods Harvard Forest LTER site, Petersham, Massachusetts, United States - Inc-BW-H-17-M | ecosystem: Environmental > Terrestrial > Soil >...
GGCCGGCGGCGGGATGCACGAGGCGGCGCTGCTTCAGCTCGACGAGGCCGAGGCGCTGATGGAAGAGCAGGCGCAGCACATCTGGCGCGCCGAGTTGCACCGGGTGCGCGCGCTGACGCTTGCCCGCAGCGGTGCGGAGTATGCGGCGATTGCGCCGCACATCGCCCAGGGCTGCGCGGTGGCACGCCAGCAGGGCGCGCTATTCGGCGAACTGCGCGTCGCGCTGGCGGGTGTCCACATCGCCGCCGAACACGGCGCCGTCGAACGCAACGCAGCCGCCGCCGTGCTCCGGCAAGTGCTGCCCCAGTTCCCGGACCGCCTCGACGCGCCCGACCTCAGTGCCGCTCGCGCGTTGCTTGCCGCTGTGCCGATCGTCGCCGCCTGACTGCTTACGCCTGCAGCACGGCGAGCGCCGCCTCCAGCGCCGAGGTCAGGGCGCCTTGGATCCAGGCCTGTTCGGCCGAGCAGTGCTCGCCCGCGAAATACACCCGCGCCTCCGGCCGCTTGGCGTCTACATACATCGTCTCTAGCTGGCCCGGCAGAAGGTAGGCGAAGGCGCCGCCCGACCAGCGGTTCTGGTGCCAGACCATCGAGGCGTGCTCGGTCACGTGGTCGGCGATCTCCGGATGGAAGCGGGCGATGCCGCGCATCACCAGCTCGGCCCGCGCCTCGGTCGGCAGGACGCCGAGCTGGTCCGCGTCGGACCCCCATGTATACGCCGCCAGCAGCGCGCCTGGCTCGTCCGGGTCCGCGCCCGGGCGTGGCGCCCCCCGCATTTGGCCGAGCGGCGCGGCGTGGATGTTGGCAAAGCGGCGCGTATGGGGCAGGTCGGCTGGCGACGCGGGCGCCGCGTGGTCCATCGGATAATAAGTCTGCCGCTGGGCGCCGTCGGAGACCGACGCGCCCGCATAGATGCCATAGCCGGTCTCCCAGAACCGGCGCCGGCAGGCAAAGCCCACCTTGGTGGAGCTGACATAGGACATCTCGCGGATCGCCCGCAGCTTGGCGTGGCCGAAATTCTCGAGCGACGCGAGTCGCAGCACGGAATAGGGGATGGTGCAGATCACGAACGGAGCGGCGAACTGCACCGGTCCGTTGGCGGTGTGGCAGTGCACGATGGTGTTCGTGGGCGAGTCGATGTGCATCCTCGTCACCTCGTGGCCGAAGCGGATCGTCCCGGGGGCGAGCTTCGCGGCCAGCCTCTCTGGCAGGCCGCTCATGCCGCCGCGCAGCGTCTGCAACTTGCCGGCGATGCCGATCAGGCTGTCGCGGATGAAGATCGACAGCGCCTTGTCCATAAGGTCGTCGAGGCAGGTGAACGCGCCAATCAGGTCGCACACCTCGGCCGAGGCAGCGCGCGCCATGAAATCGCCGATCGAGAGGCTGTCGAGATAGCGCAGGCGCGGGCTGCCCAATCCGCCCTCTACCACGATCCGCTTCTCAAGCTCGGTCATCGTCTCGATCAGGTTGGTCACCAGCCAGCCCAGGATCGCGCCGCCGGGATATTGTGGATACAGCTTCGGATCGGGGTTAGCCCCGGCGATGCCGTAGAGCGGATAGAGGCGCCGCGCGCCCTCGGCGCGGCGGCAGACCACGCCGCGGATATCGAGAAAATTCTCGTCCACCATATTGACGAAATCGATCAGCGTGCCGGTCAACCCGACCATATCGATGTAGTGACGGGTGTAGTCGTGCGAGCCCGGCACGCGCATCGCGCCCAGTTCGACATGGCTGCCGTCGCCGAAACGGTGCGTCAGGATGCGACCGCCGACGCGATGGCTGCCTTCCAGCACGCACACGCGGTGTCCGCGCCGCTGCAATTCGTAGCCCGCGGCAAGGCCGGCCATTCCGGCGCCCAGCACCAGCACCTCTCTGCGCGGCCCCCTATCGGCGGCATCCAGCGCGCCCAGCGCATCGGCCACTGCCACGTGCGGCGCGCGGGCAAGCGATGGATCGGCGTGGTTCATGGTGCCTTCATCTTTTCGAACAGGGGGAGCGACAGCGTCGGCCCTTGCCACGGATAGGCCGCGACCTGCTCGCCGGCGAGCGGCCACAGATAGTCGAGGGCTGCGTCGAAATCGGCCTGGTGCAGGAAGGCCACGATCGGCGGCACCTTGGGCTCGACCTCCGGATCCCAGACCCGTGCCGGCTGCCGGAGGTTGTATCCCATCGCCTCCATCGTCCGCATCCGCGGCGCGCCCTGATAGGCAAGCCCGAGGGCCGAGCGGAACCCGACGTCGCGCGCCGCGGTCAGGCAATACCAGCGCAGGACGGAGTTGAGTCCGCGCCCGGTGCGGCCCGGCGCCGTCGCCGCACGCCCCATAACCACAGCCGGGAAGCATGCGGCTGCCATCTCCACCGAAGCACCGATCATCGCCTCGGCGTGGGCGGCGGAGCCGGCCGCCCTGCATTGGATCGTCGCCACCAGCCGCCCCGCGTCGTCCCAGCCGCCGAGCACGATGCAGGACGGATCGTGCGCCTCCCAGGCCAGCAGATCGGGACGCAGCAGCCGGAATTCGGGAGCGGCGCTGTATGTCTCGAGCCGCAGGCCGTTGACCGCTTCCTGATCCGCCGGGCCGGCCAGGCCGACGCAGTTTCGCCGCATCAGCTCACCGTCCCCGGGGCCTCGCGCCGCGCATCCTCGTCCAGCAGCGCGATATCGAGCGCCGCGCACACCGCGTCGAATGGGTTGAACCAGGTGTGGCCGCTCCTTGTGCCCCCGAACAGCAGCCCCACCGCGCGGTTTTCCTCGTCCACCAGCAGCGAGCCGGAATCGCCGTAGGCGCAGTCTATCTGCGCCACGATCTGGTTGACGAAGAGCGCCGGCGTCTGTCCGAAACCGAGCGGTGCGTAGTTCGGCCGGACCGAGGCGCCGACCACGGTCACGATGCCGCTGGTTAGCCCCGTCGCCCGTCCCACCTTGCGCACGCGCGCGCCGAGCGCGATCGCGGGCGCGACCGCGGTGATCGCGCCGATCCCGTCCACCCACGACCGCGCCTGGCCCGGCGCACAGGTTGCTATCGCCGCGTCGGTCATGTTGCGCTCCACGCCGCCGAACGCCACCGGCGTCCAGCCCAGCACCCCGCCGATGATCGACAACGGCAGCACACCGCCATCGGCAGGCGCGGGTTGCAGCACCTCGTCGCCCAGGCGCGCGGCGTTGAGCTGCGACAGCACGTGGTTGCAGCTCAGGATGCAGTGCGCGCCGCTCGACCGGTGGCGCATGCCGAGCGCGATGGTGCCGACCGGGAACGCGTGATGCGCAACGCTCGCTCCGCCCACGGCCGGCCGCCGCGGCACCCGCAGCCTCGCCGCCGCCATCGTCGTGTCCAAGCGCGGCGCGTGCAGTGGCGGGATGTCCGGTGGCAACATCTCCTCGACGTCCACGGCGGCCTCGCCTTGAGGCGCCTCCAGCGTGGCCGGCATCACGGCGCTGGCTGGCAGGTCCGCCTTCTCGCGCTTGTGCGCCACAAACACCTTCACCACCACTTCGTCGGTCAGGCGGCCGCCGCGCCTGCGCAGGCCGAGCCCGACTCCGGTGACCCCCGGCCGATTGAGCAGCGCCGCGTGGTGATGGCGATAGGCCGCTTCCTTGCGTCCGTTCCGTTTCTGGTCATCCGCCATGCTGCTAACGGCGCCTCCGTTCACAACCGCCGTCCGGCGGCGATCACCATCGTCAGATGACCGGCGAAGTCCGGCTCGGCCAGCCGCGCCGCGGCCGCCGCACGCCAGCGCGCCAGCTCCGTCTCATCCAGCGCCCTCGACTCGCCCGCGTCCTGCGCCGTGCCTGACAGCAGCTCGAACGCTCCCGCGGCGGTGAGCGGCACGGCGACCGCCTCGGTCACGACGAAGCCCAACCCCTGCGCGCGCAACAGCCGGCCCAGCGTGCGCCCCGAAAACGGATTGCGGAACCGTGTCAGGTGCAGCGCCTGCAGCCGCCGCTCGAGCTCGGTCTCGCCGGTCTCCACCGAAAAGCTCGCCCAGTCGCTGTCCACGAAGCAGATCGCCCCGCCGCTGCGTGTCACGCGCGCCGCCTCGGCCACCGCCGCAACCGCTTGCTCGGGGTCGAGGTGCTGCAGCACCCGCTCGCAATAACAGGCGTCGAATGAGCCGGACGGAAACGGCAGCGCGGTCGCGTCGCCCTGCTGATGCCGTGCCCAGCCGGCGATGCCCGTCGCGCGCGCCGCGGCGTCGGCGCTCTTCACCATCTCCGGATCGGCATCGACGCCGATCACCGAGCCGAACATCCCGACCAGTGACGCAAGCCCAAGCGTCGCTGTGCCGGGGCCGCAGCCGATGTCGAGCACGCGCGCTCCCGGCAACAGCCCCAGGAGCTGCCAAGCCCGCGCGCGCACCGCCATCACCCCGGGCGACGCGGCGGCGCGCCGCAGATAATCCTCGCCGACCGGCCCGATCTTGCTCATGCGCCCTCCAGCGCCATCGGCGCATCCGGAAACGGCATCGGGATCGGCAACGGTCCCCAGCCGAGCGTCCAGGCCGGCAGCAGTACCGGTCCGAGATCGAACAGCTCGGGCGCCGCGCCGGACGCGCCGGCGCGGGCCAGCAAGAGCCGCTGCGTTCCAAGCGGTGGGCCGATCACCATCACGCCGCGCTGCGCGCCGGCCAGCAGCGCCGGGCTGAATGCCGGCTGCGGCGCGCCGATCAGGACCGCATCGAACTCGCCGTCGATCGTGCCACGCTGGATATTGGCGAGCGCGGCCGCTTCCAGCACGCCGTCAGTGCGGTCGATCGTGTCGACCGTGACGGCTTCGCGGGCGAGCAGCGCGAGCAGCACGGTCAGGTAGCCGCAACCCGTGCCGATCTCCAACACGCGCTCGTCCGGCTGGGGGTCGAGCGCGCTCAGGATGCGCGCTGTCACCGCCGGGCCGGGCAGCACCGCGCCGCTGGGCAGCCAGTTGCCGCTCGCGACATAGGCGGTGCGGCTGAGAACGGCGGGAACGAAGGCGTGCCGCGGCACCGCGGCGATCGCCTCGACGATGCGGGCTGGAATCCCGGCGATCTCGACCTGCCGCCGCAGCGCCGCGCGAGCCTGCGGCTGGTCGACCAGCTCGAGTCGCGCCAGCAGTCCGTCGAACGCGCTCACGCCTTTGACTCCAGGCCACACGCATAAGCCGCGTCGAAACCTTGCAGCGCTGCCGCGATGCCGGCCGGATCGCCATCCAGCGCCACGAAGGCGAGCGTCAGCACCACCGAGCGGGCGCGCGCGACCTCGATCGCGTGAAACGCGGCGTAGTTGTCTGCCAGCATGTCGTAGTCGGCCCGCGTCAGGAACAGCGTGTCCGCCTGTGCCTGGTCGAAGCGTTCCACGAAGATGGCGGTTTCCAGATCGGCAAATTCGGCCAGCAGGGAGACGTTATTCTCGGATAGCGAGTGCAGCGACCCCGGCGTCGTGCGCGCAACGCCCGGATGATGATAGTCGTGCAGAAAGCACAGCCGGCGGAAGGTCGCGAGCTGCTTGCCGAGACAGTCGGCGAACCACGCCGCGTAGAAGCGATTGTCGGGTCGCTCGGTTTCCGGGTCGCGCCCCAGCTCGACCGCCAGGCGGGCGCGTGCCAGCCGGAGCAGCACCGGCGCGTACAGCCGCACGAGCGCGAGCCGGCGCGCGCGCGCCTCGCCGAGCCCCGCATCGGGCGGCGGCATCAGCGCGTGCACCGCCAGCTGTCCGAGCGCGGCGCTCTGCGCGTAGGCCTCGAGCCCCGCCAGGGTTTGCTGCTCCTGCCATGCCGCCAGCGGATCGGCCGCGCGCCGCGCGCCCGGCGCGTCCCAGAACGGATGCAGCATCAGCGCGTGCGCCGCCGGCGTGTACTGCTGGCTGTGCAAGAAATGCCCAACCGGATCGAGTTGCTTTACGCGCAGCATGCAACGGAAGCCCCGCACCACGATGGCAGCTTCGATCTCGGGCGCGTGCGGCACCCGGATCACGCAGCCGGGCAGGCCGATCACGGCGACGACCTGCCCCGCCCGACAGCCCGCCGCCTCCAGGCGTGCGGCACAGTCGCGCCGATGCAGCCCGCGATCCCGCCCGGCCATGCCGTCGATCAGGCGCCCGACATTCGCGTAACCGCCCGAGGCATAGGGCGTGACTCCGGCGCCGAGTGCCGAAAAATCCACCAACTCCGGCCGGCTGCGCAGCGTCAGGCGATCGACCAGCACGCTCCGGCCAACCCCCGGCTCGACGAGCCGCATCCCGAGCGGATCGCGCGCCGCTGGATCGATCGTCCGACCGAGCCAGTGCAGCAGCCCCGGCTCGCCCGTCGGATGCCCGGCGATCGCCGGGCCTTCCAGCTCCGCTGCGAGATGCGCGAAATACGCCTTTTCGTGCGCCTTCGTCGCCACCTGCACCGGTCCCTCCGCCGGGCAGGGCAGCAGCGCCGCCAGAGGATGCGGCGGTAGCGGATCGGGCGTCCCCTCGGCTTTGTCGAGCCTGCTGCGCAGGAGGGCAGGCGCCAAGGCGCCCGGCATCGGCAGCAGGATCGGCGGAGGCGGCGCGATGCGCTCGCGCGCGAGCGCCCGCCAGGCCGTGAACAGGTCGGCATCGACCGGCGCGCCGCTGCCGGCGCGGAAGCCGAACGCCGCGCCGTTCACCGCGAGCACGAGTCGCGACGGATCGGCCAGCGCCGAGCGATCGCTGCCCGGTGGCACGCGGCAAAGCGCCTCGCCGATCAGCCGCAGGCGCGCCGCGTCGCCGTCGTTGTTGCCAAGCGCCTGCGCTGCAAACGGCGCGAGCGTCACCAGGCCTGCGAGCGGCGGCTCGTCATCTCCGATCGCCGGCCGGTCCGCGCTGCAGCCCAGCACCGCGTCGGGATAAAGGAGTCCAAGCCGCGTCGCGGCCCACAAGCCATGCGGCTCCAGCCAGTCGATTGCCGCGATCAGTTCGGGCAGCAACCGTGTCGGCCGCGTCAGCGGACGTGGCGCCGCGCCCGCGGCGAAGGCGAGCCCCGCCATTGCCGTCGCGCCGTCGAGCTGCCAGCTGAGAGAGCGCCAGGGAATGGCGAGAACGTCGAAGCCGTCCTTATCGGCATCCACGCAGGCCTTCTCGGCGCTCGCATCGAGCCCTTCGCCGGCGCTCAGCAGCAGCAACTGCGGTCGATGCAGCGGCGCCAGCGTGTCGGTGCGCGCGAACATCATGCCACCCTCGCCGCGCTCGTCGCGTCACGATCGCCGCTGACGCGGCCGGTGAACATCGCGCCGTCCGCCCGCAACGCGAGCAGGCTGCCATCCCGCCGGCCGAGCAGCCGAACCGCAACGCTCGCCTGCGCGCCGTGCCAGACCGCGTTCGGCGCGTCGAGCCGCCAGATGCGCCCGGCGCCGCGGCTCGCCGCCCAGACGGTGCCGGCCTCGTCCACAGCCAAGTCGGCGATGTTATCGCCGATGCGCCGCCACGCCGTCCCCGCCAGGCGCAGCCCCGCACCGTCTGCACTCACCGCCAGCAGCACACCGGCCGCGTCGATCTTGAGTCGCCTCGCGACGATGCCGCTGTCGGCGAACTCGCTGCCGGTCCAGCGCTGCACCGCGCCCTTGTCGTCCTCGGTGCGCGCCACGATCCACAACGCGCCGTTGGCCGCCACCGCGATCGCGGCGGCGCGGCCGGGATGCACGCGCCAGCCCGACCCGTCGAAGAATCGGATGACGCCCTCGGCGTTGGTTAGCCAAGGATTGCCGTCGCGTCCCACCGCCAGGGCGCAGCCGAACGCACCCAGCACCGCCGTCCAGCCGAAGGGCGTGGCGCGAAACAGCTGTCGCTGGCCGGCGGTCTCGACCGTTCCGAGTGCCCAGAGCGTGCCGTCGCGTCCCTCCGCGACCTCCCGCGCCAAGCCAGGCAGCCAGGTCCAGTCGAGTGCCACTTCCGTCGCGGCGCGGGGGCCGGGACCCTGGTCGGCGTCGCACAGCATCGCGTCGAGCAGCGCCGCGCCGTTCGGCGTGCCAAGGCCGGTGCAGGCGTCCCAGCCGAGCCGCGCGAAGTAGCCGCCGACACGCCCCGTCGTCTCGTTGCCGCCCATCGCCGGAACATTGAACAACCCGGGCTGCACCAGCCGATAGAGCGTGGGCGCCACCAGCCCCAGCGGCGCGTCGCCGGTCTCGGCCATCGCCTGGCCGATGCGCGCAAGCAGCGCGGCCCACAGTGCCACCGAGAGCGCGGTGCCGCCGCACGCCAACCAACTGCCGCCGATTAGGCATAACAGACCGGGTTGGCGCGCGGCGTGCGCGGCCACGTCCGGCACCCCGCGCCCCGGCCGGCCGGTCCGCACCGACAAGGGCGGTCGGCTGGCGGTCTGCCACGGCGGAACGCCCGCCAGCGCGCTCACCCCGCCGCCACCCGCTGCGCCCTCCGGCCCTTCGTTCCACACCCGCTCGCACCAGCCCGCCGGGCCGGGGGCGAGCGCGGTTCCGCCGCAGGCGAGCGCGTACGGGCTCGCCGCTGGCAGCACAACGGCGGCGAGGTCGCTGTCCCGCTCGAGCGCCGCGCCGCTGTCGCCCGTGGCGGCGCAGACCGTGATGCCGAGCGCGGCCGCGTCTCGCAGGATGCCGTCGATCGCGCGCGCCGTCGGCCCGGTCCAGCTTTCCTCGGCCGCGCCCCAGCCCAGGCAAATGATATGCGGCGCCTCCGCCGCATGCACTGCCGCGAGCAGCGCCTCGATGCAGCCACGCTCCGAAGCCGCGGTCAGGTAGGCGGTGAGCCGCGCCCCAGGGGCCAGCGCGCCCAGTACCTGCAGCATCGCGGTAAGCCCGGCATGATCGTTGTCCGCCACCGCATCGGGTGCGCCCGGTTCGCAAACCCGGACCACCTCGACACGCGGCGCCGCGCCGCGCATGGCGTCGGCGTATGCCTTCAGATCGTCCTCGGCCACCCCGTCTGCGAAGCCGATCACCGCGACACGCTGCCCGCTACCGTCGCGATCTGGCGGAAAGTTGTAGGCCGTCGCGAGCATCGCGGGCGTCAGCGCCAGCGCCTGCGGGGCCGCGCGCCCGCGCAGGAAGCAGGTGTGCGCTACCCGTGCGTCCTCGAACCCGACCACCGCTTGCACAACCGGGGCGAGTGCGGGAGGCAGGATGATCGGTTCGGCGTAGCTGCGGCAGGTCTCGCCCGCGCGCTCGAAGACGCCGAACCGCACGCCGAAGGCTTGGGTGAACGCAGCCGGGCTGGCGCGCAGCACTATCGCGCGCCGTCCCGCCTCGGCGCTGGCGACCGCGAGCCCCGCCGCTGTCGCGAACCCAGCCACCGTCGTCATGTCTGCCTCGGACGCACCGTGCAGCATCGCGTATTGGCTCGCATCAAGCAGCAGCGGCGCAACATCCTCCGCCGCGGCCGCGTGCGGCAGGCGGCGCGCGCGCAGCCTGAGTGTCACCTCGATGGGCGCTTGCTCGGGCAGATCGCCGACGCGGCGTGCGTCCCTCGCGAAAATCGCGTCCGATCCGGTCAGCACCGTCGGCGTGGTCATGTGTCGCCCACTCCCCCCATGGTAGTAGTATGCTACCGTAATGGCGTCCGTCCACAGAGGAAACATGTCATGCCCCCCACGCTGATCCCGCAAGACGCCTGGCCGAAGCTGGAGGCGGAGGCGGTGGCGCTCCTGCAGGAGCTCGTGCGCATCCCTTCGATCGATCCCGTCAACGCGACGACCGATGATCCCAAGACCGGCGAGAGCGTGGTCGACGAGTTGATCCAGAAGAAACTGGCGGCGGACGGCATCAAATCGGAAATCCTCGCCAAGGAGAAAAGACGCAGCAACATCATCGCCCGGCTGACCGGCAACGGCAGCGCCAGGCCGGTGCTGCTGCTCGGCCATCTCGACACCGCTGAGGTCGCGAACGACTGGAAGCCGGGGATCGATCCGTTCGGCGCGCAGATTATCGACGGACGCATGTACGGTCGTGGCACCGCCGACATGAAGGGCATCGTGGCTATCCACATCATGACGCTGCTCGCGATCAAACGCCTCGACATCAAGCTGAAGCGCGACGTGATCCTGGCCGGCGTGGCGGGCGAGGAGACGGGCAGCCACGTCGGCGTGCGCTGGCTGATCTCCGATCACTGGGACAAGATCGACGCCGAGTTCGCGCTGAACGAGGGGTTTACCGGCGGTCCGCAACTGGGTCGCGATCATAAGACGGTGATCTGGGTGGGGCTTGAAGCTACCGAGAAACGGATCATGGAAGCGGTGATCGTCGCCACCGGCCACGCAGGCCACGCCTCCAGCGAGCAGCCGGACAATTCGATCTACCGCCTCGCCGCCGCGCTGCACAAACTGCAAGCTCATC
>Ga0210409_10008742_pt1 | contig 10280 bp, 8 predicted proteins | sample IncBWH17MmetaG_FD_161649 | JGI IMG/M metagenome (GOLD analysis project Ga0210409, IMG submission 161649) | Forest soil microbial communities from Barre Woods Harvard Forest LTER site, Petersham, Massachusetts, United States - Inc-BW-H-17-M | ecosystem: Environmental > Terrestrial > Soil >...
CCGTGCGAGGAGAACCTCGATCGTCGAATCCAGCCACAAGACTGGGATGCCGGCAGCACGCAGGAATTCGGGGCAACCCGGTTGCGCGTAGGTGCCACCGCCGAGCGCGAGAACGGTGCTTTCTTTCAACTCGGTCGCGCGTCCGAGGGCGGCGCGTAGCTGATCCGCTTCAATCTGGCGGAAAGCCGGTTCGCCGAGGCGTTCGAAGATCTGGGGAATCGCAAGGCCGGCGGATTCTTCGATGCGATCATCGAGATCCACAAAGCGCCAGGCAAGCTGGCGGGCAAGGAGCGTGCCAACAGTGGTCTTGCCGGAACCCATGAAACCGGCGAGGCATAAAATAGGGACGCGGGATTGCGGCCCGCGCAAGAAAGGTGTTGTGGTCACGCGATCGTGGCGCGAGAAACTAGTCGCGCTTCAGAATGCGAATTGTACCACTGTAGGAGGAGAGTTCGACTTTGGCGAGACCCTGACCGACCGAACCGAACAGCCCGTGGGTGTACCTCGATACTAAATGTTTGACGCCGTGCGAATCCGGCTTGAGGTAAGCCGCAGCCCGATTGTCGACGGTGCCCGTGGCGGTCTGGGCCTTCAGGTCGAAGGAATCGTTGCCGGAGAAGCGGACTTCGACGGTGCCCTTGCCGCTCTTCATGGTATACAGGCCGGTGCGGACGAAATCTCCGTCAAAAAGAATATTTCCTGCCGTGGTGAAGAGGCTGACGTTGGTTAGCGCCGGTTGGAGCACCTGCGCGCCACCGCTGATGGACTTGAAGTCCAGTTTTCCAGCGCACTGCGTGCAGAGAAGCGACCCTTCCGTCGTGCGCACGATGATGTAGCCAGAGACTTCTTTCAGGTGGACGTCGCCAGCGACGCTTTCCAACGTCATGTCGCCCATGACCTGTTCCACGTAGATCAGTCCGGTCTCCGTCTTGAGTTGCAATTCCGTCTCTTCGGGGACTGTGAGTTGCAGATTGGCCTCCATCTCGCGGGGCTGCGAAGAGGCATTCAGAATCGTGGCGGTGACGTCAATGCGGTCTCCCGCCTGTTCCATATCAAAGCCAATCTTGTCGGAAGTCTGGCTGGCGAGGACGTCAACTTCGGCGTTCTTCCAGGATTTCACTTCGATGCGGCCATTGGCAACGTTGTGGATTACAACCACCGGGCGGGCGTTGACGGCGAAATGCTTTTCGACGTGCTGGCCCTGCTGGCCCGCCACCGCGGTGTTCTGGCCCAAGCAGAGGAAAGCTGCGGCAACGAGTAGCGGCAGCTGGCCGCATCTCATGGACGGCCGCGAAGCAGCCAAATTCATATGTGACCGGAGAGCGGTCACCCCCGTCATTCCAGTTCGCATGTTAGTGGAGACTCCCTTCGCGATCCATCATCGCGGACAATAATTCGGCTTTTTGCTGATAGGCGTTGGACAGATATTCACGCGCCAGTTCGTCCTGTGGCGCGACGCTCACGCGGTGCTCGCAGTCAGCAATAAAATCATCGACTTGCTGCAAGTTCTGTTGGAAAGATGTATCCACCGGAGAAGGGGATGTGCCGGCAAGCTGCATGTTTCTGAGGTCGACTTCCTGTTCATTTAGAACTTTGGCAGTTTGCGCGAAGGGAATCTGCCAATCGGGCTTGGAAGTGCCTGCGGGACGCTGCGCGACTTCATCGGGCGGCTTCTGCCATTGGACGACTCCCGCAACAATAATCAGCAGCCCCACAGTTGCAGTCGCTAGAACTCGGCTGCGGAACAAGTCGCTAAAGCCATGCCACCAGGACGAAGCCTCAACGTGGCCTGGAACCGCGGGTGTTTTGATAATTCCTTCGAGCTCCAGTTGCGCCTGCAGGGAAACCCACACTCGCGCGGGTGGTTCGACTTCGGCGGGCAATTCATTCGCAACCGCAACAATCGTCGCGAGGTCAGCCACATATTCCTGGCAATGATTACAAGTGGCCACATGCGCCCGAGCTGCTTCCGGCAGCGGCGCCAGGCCTTCCTGCTCCACTACGAATTCCACGTCCTTACACTGCATGACCCTGCACTCCGCCGGAGCTGGCGCTGGATGCCTGCCCCGTTCGACTTCTCTCAAACCGTTCCGGCGCATACCCTGGTGTTTCGCCGTGAAGTCTCTGACACAACCCTCGATTGGGCCCATTGTAGCTCAATCATCGTGCGCCGTCTGGCTTTTTGCCGCATGGCGTTCCTGCCGGGCCTGCTGACGTACTTCTTCCTGGAGAAGGTCCCGTAACCGGGTGCGTGCCTTATGCAACTGCGACTTCGAATTTCCCACCGAGCATCCCATGATGTCGGCAATCTCGTTGTGCTCGTACCCCTGGACGTCATGCAGCACGAACACCGTCCGGTAACCCGGCGGCAACTTTTCCACGGAACGTTCCAAATTGACCCGGTCGACGGCACCACTTAAGCGCAAATCCGGCGCGCCGATGTCTTTCCTGGGGCCCCCCGTTTCATCGTCGGGATCCGTCGTTTCTTCGAGCGAGGCCACCGGGAGCGACTTCTTGCGCAACCGCATCAGCACCACATTAACCGTCATCCGGTGCAACCAGGTCGAGAAGGCCGACTCTCCGCGGAAGGTCCCAATCTTGCGGAAAAGCTGCAGAAACGCCTCCTGCATAAGGTCTTCCGCGTCGGAGGGGTTATTCACCATCCGCAGGCACAAAGCGTAAACGCGGCGGCTATGCAAGTGGTACAGAAATTCGAAAGCCGCAGCATCTCCGGCCTGGGCCAGACGGATGGCCTCCGCCTCAGTCACCGCTTTGGTGACCTGCCGAGAGGTCGACGCTTCGGGATCGCGTGGTCGGTTTCGGGCCAACGGTCCATCAGCGGCGCATCCACCAGTTCGGATGCACCGAATGCCTCCTTGAGTTGTCCTGACAGAAGCCCGCATGTCCCATATAAGACAGCCCCAAAGGGGCGCCTATTCCCCGGGAGTCTCCGGGATGCCTGCGGGCAAGCAGGCTTGATCATTCTCCCGCGATCGCGGTCATTCGTCTATGGCGGATCTCAGGCTGGGCGGATGGGATGCTGGCTTGCATTGGCAAAGATTGCTGGCGAACCGTATCTTGGAAAGCCCCGAGCTGGCTTTCGGGTAGGGCAATCAAGAAAGATTTGTACACGACAATGGCTTCTCGCAAGCAAGTATTGAGGTCATAATGGCCCGAATCCAACTCAGCCCACATTTTCTTGGGGTTTAATGACAAACCATCGGCGAGGTCATCGGCGGCATGGCGGTAATCCTTGTCCAGGTCCTCTACCATCTCTTCCAACGTGCTGATTTTATGGAGGAATTGCAGCCGATGGGAGAATAGCACGTGGTTGAGCAAGCTGCTCATGCGCGCGGAACGCTGGACTCTCAGTCCTTGAAAATTCGCGGGATCCAGAGGCGCGGCGTTGGGAATCGTACCGTAGTGTTTTGCATGTTCAGACAAAGCCCGGAGCAAGCCAGCGAGCGTTTGAGTCAGGAGCCTGCAGAGCCCTGACGTCATTCCTACTGCCTGGAAAGATTTGTCAGGCTGGCCTTGCTGCCGAAGCTCCAAAGCTTCGTTGAGTGAGACACTCAACATGACGTAGCTGGACTCGAGTCGCTGGACGTGCTTATCGAAAACCTGTGCCTTTGCTGCTGGAAGCCACGCGCGCCAGTCGTCACTAACAGACTTTCCGCGGGTGGGGGGGCGGAGGGAGTCTTTCATCGGAGCTCTCCGTAGGGACAGGCTTGCAGTCTGGCAAAATATTTTCCGCAAGTCAAAGTATTATTTCTATATCAATGAGATGGTTCATCAAGACCTCTCGTGGATGTCACATCGAGCGCCAGCGACCACCAAAGGCCGCTCCGCGTGCCGTCTTGTTTCCTCCTGAGGATGGCACAATCGAGTTCCTTGCTCAAGCAGGAGAGCCCCCGTTATACTCGAACTCCATCATTTCCGAAAGGATTTTCCCTTTGCAATTTGAGCCGCGCGACCAGTTTGAACAGCGCCAGAAGAAACTCGAGCAAATCCAGGCGCTGGGACACGATCCCTATCCCCGTGAATTTCGCTGGACGGATACGCCGGCCGCGCTGGTGGGAAAGTACGGCCAGACCAGCGGGCCCGAACTGGAGGCCAACAAGCGCGAAGTGCGGGTTGCCGGACGCATGGTTTCGTATCGCTTGATGGGCAAAATGGGATTCGCCCATCTGCAGGGGGCAGGGAAAAAAATCCAGATTTGCGTGAAGAAAGACGTGGTCGGAGAGCAAGGATTTCAGTTGTATCACCTGCTGGACTTGGGTGATTCGATTGGTGTCCGCGGGCACCTCTTTCGAACCAGGACCAATGAGCTGACCGTTTGGGTCGAGGAGATATTCTTTCTTTCCAAAGCGCTGCTTCCTCTGCCGGAAAAATGGCATGGCCTGACGGACGTCGAACTGCGTTACCGTCAGCGGTATGTCGACTTGATCGCCAACGAGAAGTCACGCCAGGTTTTCGAAACGCGAGCCCGGATTGTCCGCGAACTACGGAAGTTTTTTGATGCCCGCGGCTACATCGAAGTCGAAACACCGATGATGCATCCTATCGCCGGCGGCGCCGCCGCGCGTCCGTTCAAGACGCACCACAACACGCTGGACATCGATCTGTACCTGCGCATCGCGCCTGAGCTTTATCTAAAGAGGCTGACGGTCGGGGGATTCGACCGCGTTTACGAAATTAACCGCAATTTCCGGAATGAAGGCATTTCCACGCAGCACAATCCTGAATTCACCATGCTGGAGTTCTACGAGGCCTACAGCAATTATCACGACTTGATGGACATGAACGAGCAACTCTTTGCGCTGCTGGCAAAAAACATCACCGGCTCGACCACCGTGAAATACGGCGACGCAGAGCTTGATTTTTCCAAGATGCAGCGGCTCACCATGCGTGAGGCCATCGTCAAGTATTGGCCGGCAGCCGCAAGAGAGGCGCCCACATGCGAAACGCTGGGATCGCCAGGCGGCGCTCAGGAAGCGACAAATCGCTATAACCATTGGGCGAAAGGCGCCGGTGCGCCCTACGCGGCCAGCAAAGGAACACTGAAAGACGGCGAGTGGACAGGGCTCCTCTTTGAAACCATGGCCGAAGACAAGCTTGTCCAGCCCACCATCCTTTACGATTTTCCAACCGAGATCTCGCCGCTATCCAAACAAAAACCGGAAGATCCATCGCTGACGGAGCGATTCGAGATTTACATTGCGGGAATGGAAGTCGCCAACGGCTTCTCCGAGTTGAACGACCCTGCCGAGCAAGAACGACGCTTCCTGGAGCAGATAGCGCAGGGCGGAGAAGAAGTCCCCAAGCAGCTCGACGTCGATTATATTCGTGCGCTCTGCCACGGCATGCCGCCGACTGCCGGTGAAGGCATCGGCATCGACCGGCTGACCATGCTGCTGACGGATTCGCCTTCCATCCGCGACGTTATCCTTTTTCCGCAGTTGCGTCCCGAAGGCGGCGGCGAATCATCTTCCGAAGGGCACGGCGCCTAACGTATTCTTCCAACCAGCATGCGATTCGAATGGTTTGTAGCGCAGCGGTACTTGCGGTCGCCGTACCGGCCGGCAGTGCTGCGCCTGGTCACGCTGTTTTCCATGATTGGCGTGGCCGCCGGCGTGGCGACGCTGGTGATCGCGCTCTCGATGAACACCGGTTTCCGCGAAACGCTGCAAGACCGTCTACTCGGGGTGACGGCCCACGTCTCCTTAACGAGGCCCGGCACCAGTGGGATCAAGAATTACGAGGAAATGGCCACCAAGCTGGCCGGAGCCACCGGCGCGAAGTCTGTCACCCCAGCGATCTACCAGACGGTGCTGCTCTCCTTCGCTGGGCAAGCGCGCGGCGTGGTCACGAAAGGAGTTGACCCTGAGCGCGAGCGCAAGAGCGACGAAGCGCTGCAGCGCATCATCGCTGGCAAAATGGATTTTTCCCCCGATGCGGACGGCATCGACGCGCTGCTCATCGGAAAACAGATTGCCGAGGAATGGAAGGTTTCTCCCGGCGATTACGTGACGCTCACCAGTCCGCAAGGAAGATTGACTCCCTTTGGTTTGATGCTGCGGACGCGGCGCTTTCGCGTTGCCGGAGTTTTCGATTCCGGCTTTTACGACTATGACGAGAACTGGTGCTTCCTCACGCTGGCGGCCGCGCAGGGGCTCTCCGGTGCGGGTGACGTCGTCAACGTCCTCGAGTTTCGTTTGTATCAGCCGGAACGCGCGGGCGAAGTTGCAGAACAAATACGCCAGGCTGCCGGGCCCGGTTTTTCAACCCCCACCTGGATGGAAGAAAATCGCGCCTTGTTCCGAGCGCTGCGGCTCGAAAAGCTGGTCACTGCGATCTTCATAGGTCTCATTACCTTCGTCGCCGGCCTCAACATTTTGGTGGTTCTCTCCATGACCGTCACCGACAAAGCGCGTGACATTGCCGTGCTTCGCTCCCTGGGCGCCCGCCGCGAACAGATCCGAACAATTTTTCTTTGGCAGGGAATCAGCATTGGAACCGCAGGCACGCTGATCGGCCTCATCCTCGGTTACACGTTTTCTTTTGTAGCAGGGAATTACCATCTGATTCCTCTTGATCCCCAGGTGTACGCCGTCCCGTACGTGCCTTTTCATCCGAGTATTTTCGATGGCTTGTGGATCACTACCGTGGCGATGGGGATTTCGATTGCCGCAACAATTTTGCCCGCACGAGCCGCGGTAAAGCTATTGCCGGTGGAAATTCTCCGATATGAATGAAAGCAAGAATGGGTTTGCAATAACCATATTCCGGGGGCCATTTGGCGCAAGATTTGCTCCTAACAGGGGGGAGAGGCTGGCGGGTGAGACTGGGGAGCGTCCCCCCAATCTCGGTTGTACCGGGACCCGCCGCAAGCTGTTGAAAACAGATAGAATATTAGTGTTTCAGTTTGAAGCAAAAATGCCCTCTTTTTGGCAGGCAACGGACTGTCCGAAAAAGGGAAACTCTTTGGGTCATTCCGAGCAGCCCTGCCGAGTTGCACGGCACTGGGATTGCATTGGAAGCATCTAAGTAAGTAGCAGGAATTACGATTCAGGAAGTCGAGAGACCAGTCCAGGGATGATCGAGCAAACACAATTCGCGGACCGAAGGCCAGCCGCAGATTTGCGCGGCGCGGCGGTGGTGCTGGAATCGCGCGGATTGACGAAAATTTACGGCCGCGGCGAGAAAAGTATCTCCGTGCTGGCGGATGCCAACTTGGTTTTGCGGCAAGGAGAGATGGTCGCGATCGTGGCGCCATCGGGAGCCGGCAAAAGTACTTTGCTCCACCTGCTTGCCGCGCTAGACACGCCGACGAGCGGTACAGTATACTTCGCAACGAAAGCCATTGAATCGATTAATGACTCGGCGCTGGCGGAATTTCGGAATCGTGCCATTGGATTTTTGTGGCAACGCCACCAGTTGCTGCCGGACTTTACGGCTGCGGAAAACGTAGCCATGCCGCTGCTGGTGCGCGGCGAGAGTTTTGCTTCCGCGCTTGGGATGGCGCGGAAGTGGATCGCGGAGGTAGGCTTGGAAAATCGAGCCGAACATCGCGCAGGGGAACTCTCCGGAGGGGAACAGCAGCGCGTCGCGATTGCCCGGGCGCTCGTCACTGGGCCGTCAGTGCTGCTGGCAGATGAACCGACCGGGGATCTGGACGAGCAGAATGCTTGGGCTGTGTTCGAGTTGCTGGAACGGTTGCACCGCACGCACAAGTTGACGTCGCTCATCGCGACGCACAACCTGGCGCTCGCCGCGCGATGTGATCGGATATTGGCGCTGGAACATGGCGTTCTGCGGACTCGTGAGGCTGCGGCCTTGGCGAGCGGGGTCCCAGGGGGAGAAGCGAGCTAACGTGTTCGAACGTTATACAGAGAAAGCGCGACGCGTCATATTTTTTGCCAGGTACGAAGCCAGCCAGTATGGCAGCCCGTACATCGAGACGGAGCATCTGCTGCTCGGCTTGATGCGCGAGGACAAGGCGCTGGCCAACCGCTTCCTGCGCCAGCAAGGCTCGATCGAATCGATACGGAAAGAGATCGAAGCCCGCATCACTATCCGCGAGCGCATCTCGACGTCGGTCGAAGTGCCGCTCAGCGCAGAGTGCAAGCGCATCTTAAATATGGCGGCGGAAGAAGCGGAGCGTCTCGGCCACAAGCACGTCGGCACTGAACATCTGCTCCTCGGCATCCTGCGTGAAGAAAAGTGTTTCGGCGCGGAAATCTTGATGGAGCGCGGCTTGCGCCTCTCCACGCTGCGCGAAGAACTGGCGCGCACGTCCGGCGAAAAAACGGCGGCAGCGCGGCCGAAGGAAACTTCTTTGCTCGCAGAATTCAGCCGCGATCTTACCCAAGCGGCTTCCGAAGGTTCTCTCGATCCGCTCGTTGGTCGCGAAGGTGAAGTCGAGCGCGTCATTCAAATTTTGTGCCGCCGCACCAAAAACAATCCGGTTTTGATTGGCGAACCCGGCGTGGGCAAGACCGCCATCGTCGAAGGCCTGGCGCAGCGCATTTCCGATGGCGATGTTCCGCCGTTCCTTGCCGACAAGCGCATCCTCTCTCTCGATCTTTCCCTGATTGTGGCCGGCACCAAGTACCGCGGCCAGTTTGAAGAGCGCCTCAAGACCATCATGAAGGAATTGATGGAGAGTCAGAACTCCATCGTGTTCATTGACGAACTGCACACGCTCGTTGGCGCCGGTTCCGCCGAAGGTTCGCTGGACGCCGCCAACATTTTGAAACCCGCGCTCTCCCGCGGAGAGATTCAATGCATCGGCGCAACCACGCCCGGCGAATACCGCAAGTCGGTCGAGAAAGATCGCTCGCTGGAGCGCCGCTTTCAGTCCGTCAAAGTTCCCGCCCCGGATGAAGAGCAAGCAGTGCAGGTCATCCAGGGCGTCCGCGAGCGCTACGAAAAATTCCACGCCGTCAGCTACACCGACGAAGCGCTCCGCTATTCCGTTTATCTTTCAAACCGCTACATCCCCGACCGTTTTCTTCCCGACAAAGCGATCGACCTGATCGACGAAGCCGGCGCGCGCGTCAAGCTGCGCCAGGCCACCGTCCCCGAGGAAGTCGGCGAAGTCCAGAAGCGCGTGAAATTCATCACCCACCGCATGGAAACGGCCATCGCCAATCACGAATTCGAAAAGGCGCGTTTCTATTCCGAGGAAGAGCGCAAGGAAAAAGAAAATCTCCGCGGCCTCCGCGAGCGCTTTAAGCTGGACGACGCCTCGACAGGCATCGTCACTCGCGAAGACATTGAAGAAGTCGTTTCCCGCTGGACTGGCATCGGAGTCACCTCCATCAAGGAAGACGAACAACAGAAACTTCTGCGCATCGAGCCGGAACTGCACAAGCGCGTCATCAGCCAGGACAAAGCCATCACCGCTCTCGCGCGCGCCATTCGCCGCAGCCGCGCTGGCCTCAAGTCGCCTCTGCGTCCCGTGGGCTGCTTCTTCTTCCTCGGGCCCACTGGTGTGGGCAAAACCGAAGTTGCCCGCCGCCTGGCTGAATTTTTGTTCGGCTCGGAGAAATCGCTGGTGCGCTTCGACATGTCGGAGTTCATGGAGAAACACTCCGTCTCCAAGCTGATTGGCGCGCCTCCAGGGTACGTGGGTTACGAAGAAGGCGGCCAACTAACGGAGCGCGTCCGCCGGACACCTTACTCGGTCATACTCCTGGATGAAATTGAGAAGGCCCATCCGGACGTCTTCAATATACTGTTGCAGGTCTTTGAAGACGGGCAGTTGACGGACGGCCTCGGCAATACCGTGGATTTCCGGAACACCATCATCATCATGACGTCCAATCTCGGCGCGCGTCACTTGCAGAAGCGCACCGCAATGGGCTTCCAGTCCGGCGCGGATGAAGCCGGGCAGAAGAGCATGGAAGATATGGTGATGACTGAAGTAAAGCGGGCGTTCAATCCGGAGTTCTTGAACCGGCTGGACGAAGTGATTATTTTCAATCCGCTCGGCGACGAAGACCTGCTCCGCATCATCGATTTGCTGGTGGGCCAGCTGAACGACACGCTGATTCACCGGCAGGTGCAGATCGTCGTTTCGCCGGAAGCAAGACAGTGGATCCTCGAGAAAACGTGTGCGGATCGCAGTTATGGGGCGCGTCCGCTGCGCAGGGCCTTGCAGAAGTATGTCGAGGACCCGCTCTCCGAGGCGCTGATCCAGGGTGGGATTCAAAGGCCGGCGACATTGCAGATTTACGTCGCAGGGGAAGGCCTGCAGTTCCGTCCGGTCGGCGAGG
>Ga0210409_10008743_pt1 | contig 10278 bp, 8 predicted proteins | sample IncBWH17MmetaG_FD_161649 | JGI IMG/M metagenome (GOLD analysis project Ga0210409, IMG submission 161649) | Forest soil microbial communities from Barre Woods Harvard Forest LTER site, Petersham, Massachusetts, United States - Inc-BW-H-17-M | ecosystem: Environmental > Terrestrial > Soil >...
CACCGAGATCGGCCCAGAAGATTGTGGACTCTTGGCTGAACGCGAAGAGGAAATCCGTACGACTTTGAAGCCCGCGCAATTCAAGGACGAATTTGCCCGCGTCGAACGCGAAGAAGCCATCCAGTCTTGGCTCGAATCTCACGAAGTCGCCGATGCCTGGAGGCTCTCACCATCCCTCGCCGACGCGGGCCTCACGGATGCCCACCTCGCGAGCTTCGCCGCCGCCGCAGGCGCATCCGTTGGCCCCGAGCTCACTCGCTTCGCCACGCTTCTAGAAATGGAACGCATCGCCGAAGAACTCGAGCACAGCTCCGCGCGCATCTCCGATCTCATCAAAGCCATAAAGGAATATTCCTACATGGATCAAGGCCCCATGCAGGAAGTCGACATCGAGCGCGGCCTCGAGACCACGCTCACCATCATGAATCACAAGCTCAAGCGCGGCATTACCGTCATCCGCGACTACTCCCCGAATCTTCCCAAAGTCATGGCCAGCGGCAGCGAACTCAATCAGGTCTGGACCAATTTGATCGACAACGCTGCCGACGCCATGAACGGCAACGGCAAGCTGACCGTCCGCACTGCCCGCGAAAACGATTTCGTCCTCGTTGAAATTGCCGATAACGGCGTTGGCATTCCCCCCGAAGCGCTCTCCCGCATCTTCGATCCCTTTTTCACCACAAAAGGCGTAGGTCAAGGCACGGGCCTTGGTCTCGACGTCGTCAGCCGCATCATCAAGAACGTGGCCGGCCAAATAAGTGTCACCTCTGTTCCCGGCAACACGCGTTTTCAAGTGCGCATCCCAGTCGAATCCACAAAGTGATGGTTCGAGGAGAGAACAAATGGCCGATGTCTGTACTCACGTGAACCAAATCCGCCCGGTAAAGCCCAAATCGCAAGGCTGCGAAGAATGCCTCAAAATGGGCGACACCTGGGTCCACCTACGTCTCTGCCTCATCTGTGGCCACGTCGGTTGCTGTGATTCCTCAAAAAACAAGCACGCCACGAAACATTTTCACGTCACGAAACACCCCATCGTCCGCTCCATCGAACCGGGCGAAAACTGGATGTGGTGCTACATCGACGAATTAATGTTCGAAGAGGATTGATTGTCGAAGAAGACTAATGTTCGAAGAGGTTTGCAGCGTTAAAATGATCGACCGCACTACTCTACGTTCGCGCAACCGTTACGCGGGAAATGCGTCTCCCGGTACCGGCGGTGCAATCGGCGGGATTGACCCGCTAGGTGGCGTCGGGGGCGCTACCGGCGAACCTGACGGAAGCATCCTGCTCCCGAGCGGTCCATAGCGCGGCGCAAAAAACTCCAGCGTGTACGATTGAAAAAAGACCAGCCCCGGCGCATACACAAACCCAACCACGTAGAGTATCCCCGCCAGAACCAGCAACCCAAGTCCCGCTAACAGCAGTTCCGTCGAAATATCCCATGTAAATCCTGCGCTATTGCCGATGAAATATCCGGCAAGTCCGAGCAGCCCCAGCGGAATCAGCAGAATCAAAATCACGATCAGGTCAACGATCGAGAAAACGATCGCTCCGCCCATCGCCAGCACAATCTTCATCAGCACATAACCGGTATACGCCATCTTCTCCGCGCCCATCATCTCCAGTAGCCGTTCCCAAGCTTCGATTGGCCCCACATCCTCGAAAGCCATCACTGGCACCAGGAAATCGCGTCCGAACATCTCAACAATAGCCAGCACCGCCACCAGTGCGACTACCACCAACACCAGCAAAATCCCCCCGAGGATAAGCGCTCCTAGGTGCTGATCCGGTTTTTCAAACCACCCCGCTCGATATGCTAGCAACATCGGCACTCCCGCCACGATCCCCAGCAAAACCAATGCGCAGAAGCCAAACGCCACCACCCAAACAAAATAGCGGCGCCCAGCTTCTCTCCAACGCCGCCACCCTTCGCGCAACCGGCACCGCCCGCTAATCGCCGCATCCAATAGAATGAACCGGTAAACGCAGTCGCTGTAAATCCACAAAAGCACGACCGCCATCGCCAACACTACGCCCAGGACGATCAACCCAACATAAGGCTGCATCTCCTGCCATCCCGATACGCTGAAAAGATGCGCCGCCCTAGCCCAGCGATCGGCCCATTGACTGGCCCATTGACTGCCGAAATGACTGGCCCAATGATCGTCGCCTCCCCGACTACGGTTGAAGTTCGGGATGCTTCCCCCTCCTCCCCCTACTCCTCCAGCTTCTCCGGTAATCAGAGCAACCACCGCCAGCCGCGCCCACAACGCAAAACGAAAGGGCAAGAAAAGCATCTGCTTCGTCCGGGCAAAAGCTGGCGAAATGGATTCCACCGCCGACACGCGCTTCGACACGCAGCACCTTCCCGTGCGGTCACTTTATTTCTATCCTGGAATCTTTAGCAACAGGTGTTTGGCGAATCCCAATCGGTGGTAGCGATGCGGGCGGCCTACTTGGGCCTCCATGGGCTGCGCGTTATCTCGACAAGATTGCTATGGCTTGCTAGAGGTTGATCGCAGAGAATCTATTTCCCGTCGTTCCGCAGTCGCTCCCGTCCCTAAGAATTGCGCGTTCTTCCATCGCCGCTCGACCTACGTGAGAAGTGCGACCCGCGCCGCATGTGCCGCGCCGTGGTCCGCACTTGCCGGGACCGCTCGAATACGATCCACAACGCAGCTAGCCCAAGAGCTGTGAGCGCCGCCCCGAGTAAAACGTATTCGTCCGCGTACGGTCCGGCATGACGAACTGAATCGAGCAGTACGTGCGCGCCGAACGAACACAGCAAGACGGACAGCGCGGCACATAAATAACGGTCTACCTTCATCGAAACCCATCCCGGTTCGGGCCCTCGTGATCGGTGCCCATCCATGGGTATTAGTTTCCCTCCTTTCGAGCCCCTAAGAGCTTCTTTGTCGTTAACTAGGCACTAATAGATAAGCGTATGGAATTGTGTCCTGCGTACGCTAACGAGGGCGTTATCGCTTGTCGAATCGTGGCCGACATCCGCTTCGACCTGCTTGCGCTCGTCGCGCTTGCCGCGCCGCGTGATTGCAAGGGCGCACCACGTTTACCATGAGCCTCGAAGGGCTACGCTTCCTTCTCGGCAAGGTCGATGAGTCTCGTGCTAGCCATTATTGTTTTGCTTTTGGCGCGAACACCAAAGAACATGCCAAGGCCACCAACAAAACCCCCGCCACCACTCCAAGCGAGATCTCCACCGAAACATGCACCCACGGCTCCGCGATCATCTTGGCCCCAATAAACGCCAGGACCATCGCAAGCCCCGCCGTCAAATACCGCAGCCGCCCCAGCACGCCCGCCAAAAGAAAATACATCGCTCGCAATCCCAAAATCGCAAACACATTTGACGTGTATACAATAAAAGGGTCCCGCGTAATCCCAAACACGGCCGGAATCGAATCTACGGCCATCGAAATATCCGTAATCTCCACAATCAACAACACCACAAATAAAGGCGTCGCAAACAACCTTCCGCCATCCCGTACAAAGAATTTGCTCCCGCTATATTCCGGTGTGACCCGCAAATAGCGCTTGGCAAATCGCGAAATCCGGTTCTCCTCAGGGTGTATCTCCGCTTTCTTCGCAAACAACATGTGTAGTCCGGCAAACACCAGGAAAGCGCCAAACACATAGAGGATCCAGCTGAACCGTTCAATCAAACTCGCTCCCGCCGCAATCATCGCGCCGCGCATCACCAGCGCCCCCAAAATCCCCCATTCCAAAACGCGGTGCTGCACCTTCTCATCCACCGCAAAGCCCCGGAAAATCACCAGGAACAGAAATAGGTTGTCCACGCTGAGCGCTTTTTCGATCACATACCCGGCAAAAAACTCCAGCCCGCGCTGCTCCCCCGAGAAATGCATCACGCCAAGTCCAAATGCAAGCGACAACCCTACCCAGGCAATCGTCCAGGTAAGCGCTTCCCGCGTTTTCATTTTGTGGGGTCGCCGGTGAAAGACACCAAGATCCAACACAATTGCGGCGAGTACGAAAAGATTAAAAACCAGCCAAAGGAGAGGCGTACCCACGGCTGCTGCGACCCGCGTACCTTACGGTGTCGCTGCTGCCACGGTGTCGGCTGCGTTCAGGTTGGTGAGTTCAATGCGCAAGGCTTGCCCCGCTTGAATCGTGACCGGCACGTCCCAGCGCACCCGCGCGTCACCGGCGTTGGCATCAAGATTTAGGGAACTAATCCAGTAATTTCCCGCCGCCAGCTCCCGCAGAAAAGCGTGCCCTTCCAAGTCCGTTTCCACTTTGGCCGCCAGATATTTTGTCTGCGCCACTTCCGGCGCCAGCTTCTGGACGCGCCTCTTCTGATTGCTGATGATTAGCGCCCACTTCCTCTGCGGATTTACCGCGTCCAGCTCCAGCTCCACTCCGGAAACCGTCGACGGATTCGACTGGATGAATTTCTTCAGCGCCGTGTAGTACGTTTGCTTGTCCTTCTCGTACTTCTCAGGATGATCCGTCTTGTCCGCTTCCTTGTATCTGGGCTTTGGTATTCCATTGGTCACGCCGCCGCTGTTCGAATGCTGGTAGGCTAGCAAAAATTCCGGCGTCTTAATAATGTCGTCCGGTGTGAGCATTTTGTCCAGTTCCGGCATCGTCAGATCGAGAATGTCGTGCGCCTTCAGCCAGGCCTTCAATTCCTTCGACACCTTCAATCCTTCGATAAACTCATCGCGAGGCGGCACGACGTCCCCCTCTTCGACTTCCTTGGCGATGTCTGCATAGCTCTTCGTCAAGATGTAAAAGGTAAATGCCCGTACCGGCTCCGGCCGCGCTGCCGTCGGGGTAATGCGCGCGGTGATATCCAGCGCGCCAGCGGAGTTCTGCGCCCGGGTACTGCAGGTAAAACACAGCAAAACACCAAGGATAGCCAACGAAACGCGGGTTGCTCTTCTCATGCCGGAATCCTAACAGATTGTCCACAACCCAGACACAAGAACCATCCAATGTGTTGCTTGAATCACTCTCTGCCAAGGGAACTGCTGAAAGAAGCCAAGTCACCGGGAATCAGCATCGTGAACCTCCCCGAATTGATACCGGCCGTCGCTTGCCACAGTGACTCTTGGTAAGCGATGCTCCTTCTCGAACAAGTCGAATCCTTGCCGGAGATTGCTCCAAAATGCAAGCAGTTCCGGCTGGTTCGGATGACTCTGGGCGAGCGAATGGAATCCCTCTCCCGTCAGGCGCGCGGGAAATATCTCCATGGGAATGTGCCGCTGGCCCGCTGCATGCACCTGCACAGCCAGCCAATAGACCTCCTTTATGCCTTCGTCGGTGATGGGAATGCATCCGATGGTCACGCAATTTCCATGGAGAAAAATATCCCCGCCGGGATTCGCGCGCGAACCGAGAATTCGGTCGGCGCTGTTGGGGTAGCTGATGTGCAAGCTCAAGAAAAAATTGCTCTGCGGATTGAACCAATCGAGCTCGTAGAAGCCCTCCGGCACCTGCACGTCGCCGAACTTCCGTTTCGGCCCGAGCACGCCCGAAGTCGCGCAAATCGCGTAGGTGTGCACCAGTGTCAACGAATCTCCTGCCTTGTCCGATGCCCAGAGTTCGAGCTGCGCCTCTTTCTTGAAGGCGCGGAACAAGATGGCCCGCGGCGGGTAAGGAAGTTTTTTGTCCGCGAACATCCTCCGCAAAGCATCATCCTTCTCTTTTGCAGCAATTCGGACGCGCGGATACTGAAATTGCTGGACGCGGAAGTTAATGGCTTCCTGCGAAACAGCAACGCCGCACAGAACGGCCAGGCCCAGGGGCAAAAGAGCTATAGGCTTCATGGGCAGAGTGTATCAGGCACAAACGCTAGAACGTGGGCGCGGCAGTTTTATACGCGCATCAATCTCGGGGCTGCTAGAAAGGTTAAAACAAGCGAAAGACAGCTTCCACAGTGACCCACGCAGCCACAGTATGCTTAGCCTCGTCTCGCGCAGCCGTGAATTTCCACCCGCGAACGGTTTCCGCAGCTCGATCATCCAGGCCAAACCCGATGCCTTTGACGATGCGAATATCCTGCGCCCGCCCGTCCGCGCCCACAAGCACCGCCAGCGTCACCGAGCCCTGCACCTTGCCGTGCCGCGCCTCATCGGTGTACGTCGGATAGGGACAATACGCGCATCCGGGAGGTATGAATCCCGGTCCGTATGGCCGATCGGAACCACCGATCCCCGCAGGGCCGCCGTCGCCATCGCCGAGAGTTCCGTTCTTGCCAGTCCCGACGCCGTGTTTGTCGCCCGCGCCGGGAGAGTTCGTGTCGTTCGACATCCAAGGGAGGCCGAGTTTCTCTGTCGGTGTGAGAATAGCAGCTGCGTTCGGATCAAGAATGGTTGGTGGCTCGGGCAAAATAGGGTTTTGATTCTCCGGAAGCGTGGGCCTCACAATCTGAATAGACGAGTGAGGAGGAAGATTTCCGCTCGTGGCAGGGATGGGATTGCGATTGCCACCGCTGCCATCTCCACTCGAAGGATTTGCTCCAGCGGTTGTGCGAATTACGGGAAACTGATATCGAGTCACGGATGTCGAGCCCGTCGTGGGCCGCGGCATGGGCCGAGGTGGCACACGCGTTACGAGAAAGAGGATTGCCGCGAAAACAACTGCATGTGTGAGCAGGGAAGCACCTTGGGCCCGTGCCGGTCGCAGCGATTTATCGAACTTGAGCAAATGAATCGGCGCGCCGTTTGCCGAAGACGCTTTGAAATGCGCAGGGATCAGAAGCTGGCCCAGATTCTCTCGAACGCGATTCCACCAGGAATCTGCCGAGGAGAATTCCTTTGTGGAATCGTTTCCGGAAAAAAAGCGCAGAAATGGATCGCGCATGCGCAGGCCTCCGTCTCCGCCTCACGGTCGGCGCAACCAACTTCTGGAGGCGGGCACCAGTCGGCTAGTCAGAAGTCTCGAAGCAGAGTTTGGTTGCCCAACGAGAGAAGATTGAAGGATTCGAAAGAAAAGTAAATTGCAACCGAACGATCATGAAGCGACCGATCGGTCTGCGCAGCTGCGACAACGTGAGCGCGGGGAACTAATACAGCCGGAAGGTCACTTCAATCGGCACTTGCACCGCCACAATCTTGCCGCTGGGTCCGGCCGCCGGCCTAAACTTCCATGTTCGCACGGCCTCCACTGCTCTTTCTCCGAGGCCCATCCCGGGATCTTTCACGATGGAAATGTTGACCGCGCGCCCATCGGCCGTAATGGTCACCTGCAGGACGACGATGCCCATGTATTTCGCTTTGCGCGCGTCATCCGAATACATTGGCGGCGGGCAATAAATGCACTCCGGCACGCCAACTCCATTCACTCCAGCGCGGAACGCGCCCCCGCCCGTCCCTCCGCCTTCGCCAGGCCCGAGCCCTCCACCCGTGCCGCTCCCGATACCTGTTCCATTGCCATGACCGAGAGAATCGCTCACGCCATTCGCCAGCGGGTCGCCAAAGTTTGCCGCATTAAGATTCGGAGCCTTGAGATCCGGCGGACCAAGCAACGACGGGTCCATCGCCAACTTAGGATTAGGATTCTGAATCTTAACTTGTGGCGGAGTGAACTGGGTCCATTGGAACTTCGGGATTTTGCCTTTATTGACCGGGGCCAAAGTATGGTCGTTAGCCCCACCGCCGCCGCCCGCCTTTTTTGCGCCGGCCGGAAGTTTGGACATGTAGGGCGAGATATCGAGCGGGGTCACATCAACATTTTTGTTTTTCGCCTGCGTCGCCGACCCAAAATGCCAGAACAAGGGAATCAGGATGACCAGCGCGAAAACGCTGCCATGAATCGCGAAAGAAATAATCTGCGTCCAGCCGAAGTTTTCGTCCTTCGTCCAGATGTCCTTCACTTTCACGGGCTTGCTGGTGAAGTTCGCCGGCGGGAGCTTTGCCGGAAAGAATGCCTCTTTGATGCGTGAGCCAAACCCGCCAAAATTCGTGCCCCAGGAAACTGCCAGCCGGCTATTCACGGGCCCTTTCGGCACCGGGCGCGAACTAAAGAAATCCTTGAAATTGTCAAAAACGCCCGCGCCGAACCCAGGTTTCACAAACGGCGCGTCCGCGCGCTCTCTCACTTTGATGGGGCGCTCTGTAAGAAACTGCTTGAGGTTAGACCAAAAGTTGTCGGGAATAAGGAGAGCAGGCGCGCCAAACCGGGGAACCGCAGTTACCGGTACTGGAACGGCCTGACTACCCGAGGCCGACACGCGGGGCTTTGTTGCTTCAGGTGGAACGAGATTGACGATTAGGTCCGGCACCATCTTCCCCCTGATTAGACGCAATTTCACTGCGTTCGGTGTCCCTATTATCCATAAGATTCGAGGCAGCCGGGAAAGGTTGCGCCACCCAGCCGCTGACACCGACACCCAACCATTGTAACATACGCAATTACACCGCTTTCCGATCTTTCTGGCTTAATACCTGAACCAAGGGACGGCAAATTAAGCGACGGCTTTTGAATCGAGCCAGTTGATCCACGGGCGCACAAATCCAATGGCCGAACCTTTAGAGCTCAAGAAAACACTGAACCTGCCAAAAACGGATTTTCCGATGAAGGCCAGCCTCCCGCAAAATGAGCCGAAACAACTTGCGGCCTGGGAGGAATCGCATCTCTACGAGCGAATTCTCGAAGCACGCAAGGGCCAGCCCCTGTTCGTTTTGCACGATGGCCCGCCCTATCCGACAGGAACGATTCATCTGGGCACGGGGCTCAACAAAATCCTGAAAGACACCATCGTGAAATCCAAAAGCATGGCGGGCCACTACGCGCCGTACGTGCCCGGGTGGGATTGCCATGGCTTGCCGATCGAGACGCAGGTCGAAAAGGAGCTCGGCGGAAAAGGGAAAGTCCCGCCAGCCGAGTTTCGAAGGCTTTGCCGCGAATTCGCGACCCGCTACGTGGCGCAGCACAAGCGGGACTTCAAGAGGTTGGGTGTGCTGGGCCGGTGGGACGATCCTTATTTGACGATGAGCCACGATTATGAGGCGGTTGTCGCGGGCGCTCTGCTGGATTTCATGGAGAAAGGCTATGTGTATCGTGGCAGAAAGCCGGTCTACTGGTGCATTTACGATACGACAGCGCTGGCTGAGGCCGAGGTCGAGTATGAAGATCACACGAGTCCTTCGGTTTGGGTTAAGTTCGGCCTGGTGAGCGGCAGGAGCAAGCCGGCGGGAATGAGCGACGTGAGCGCGCTCGTTTGGACCACTACGCCCTGGACCCTACCGCACAATCGGGCGCTGGCCTTTCACCCTGATTTTGAATACGTCGTCGTTGAAACCGAGAAGGGAGCATTGCTGCTTGCCGCGGACCGCGTGGCGGCGTTGCACGCGGAGTGCGGAGTCAAGGAGGTCCGGCTACGTTCGCATTGGAAGGGCCGGGATTTTGAAGGCGAGGAATTCCGGCATCCCTTCTTGCCGATCGAGGTGCCCGGCATTCTCGCGGACTACGTGACGCTCGATCAGGGCAGCGGGATCGTGCACACCGCGCCCGGGCATGGCTCAGACGATTTTCTTTCCGGCCAAAAATATGGTTTGGAAATTTACGCGCCGATCGACGACAAGGGCGTGTATTTAGACGGTTTACCAGAATACAAAGGCAAAAACGTTTTTGAGGCGAATCCCGTCATTGTGAAGCTCCTCGACGAACGCGGAGCTCTTCTCGGCAATCACAGTTACACGCACAGCTATCCGCATTGCTGGCGCTGTCACAATCCAGTGATTTTCAGAGCTACCGAACAGTGGTTCATCAAGATGGATCAGGCGGCGCAAGGCAAAGACAAAACTCTGCGCGTGGCGGCGCTCGAAGAAATTCACGGCGTGAAATGGATTCCCGCCTGGGGCGAAGAGCGCATCTACGAAATGATCGAAAAGCGCCCGGATTGGTGCGTCTCGCGCCAGCGTTTCTGGGGCGTGCCGATTATTGTCTTTTATTGCGAAGGTTGCGGCGCGCGGCTGGAAGATTATGCAGCGCTGCGGAACGTGGTGAGTTGGTTCGAACGCGAGGGCGCGGACGCGTGGTACAAACACACCGCGGCGGAGTTGCTGCCGCCGGGGACAAAATGCCAGTGCGGAGCCCACGCGTGGCGGAAGGAAAACGACATTCTCGATGTGTGGTTTGACGCCGGATCTTCGAATCTCGCGGTTTTGAAGGACGGGGAGTGGCCCGCGGACGTTTATCTCGAAGGCCCCGACCAGTATCGTGGGTGGTTTCAGAGTTCACTGCTGATTGCTACTGGGCGGCGCGATCACGCGCCTTATCGCAGCG
>Ga0210409_10008744_pt1 | contig 10277 bp, 12 predicted proteins | sample IncBWH17MmetaG_FD_161649 | JGI IMG/M metagenome (GOLD analysis project Ga0210409, IMG submission 161649) | Forest soil microbial communities from Barre Woods Harvard Forest LTER site, Petersham, Massachusetts, United States - Inc-BW-H-17-M | ecosystem: Environmental > Terrestrial > Soil >...
AGGAAAGCATCAAGGGCGGCATCATCATTCCGGACTCCGCCAAAGAAAAGCAGCAGGAAGGCGAGGTAATCGCCGTCGGCCCCGGCAAGCGCGAGAAGGGCGAACTTTATCCCCTCGACGTCAAAGTCGGCGACCGCGTCCTGTTCGGCAAGTACGGCGGCACGGAAATCAAGATCGACGACGAAGAGCTGCTCATCCTCCGCGAAGAAGAAATCCTCGCGAAGCTGGGCGGCGCCGCAAAAGCAGCAAAGAGGTAGTTTCGCGTTCCTGGGCGATAGCCCGGTTGTAGTGGCGGGTCTTCAGACCCGTGCAGTTCTCCAAAGGTTTTCATAATTAGAACGAAGAATATCAGGAGGAATGACCAGTATGGCGAAGCAGATTGTAACAGGTGAAGCGTCCCGCCAATCGATTCTGCGCGGCGTGAACGCTCTTGCCGATGCAGTGAAGATTACCCTCGGCCCCAAGGGCCGCAATGCGGTGATCGAAAAGAAGTTCGGCGCGCCCATCATCACCAAGGACGGCGTGACCGTGGCCAAAGAAATCGAACTCCGCGACCCACTCGAGAACATGGGCGCGCAGATGGTCCGTGAAGTCGCTTCCAAGACTTCCGACGTTGCCGGCGACGGCACGACCACCGCGACCGTGCTCGCTCAGGCTATCTTCCGCGAAGGCGTCAAGACTGTCGCCGCAGGCGCCAGCCCCACCGCTCTCAAGCGCGGCATCGAGAAGGCCGTCGAAGTGGCCGTCGAAGAGATCAAGCGGCTCCACAAGGACGTCAAGGGCGAAATGATCGCCCAGGTTGGCACCATTTCCGCCAACAATGACAAGCAAATCGGCGGCATCATCGCCGAAGCCATGAAGAAGGTCGGCAAGGATGGCGTCATCACCGTCGAGGAATCCAAGACGATGGAGACCACCCTCGAAGTCGTCGAAGGCATGCAGTTTGACCGCGGCTACCTCTCGCCCTACTTCATCACCGATCCCGATCGCATGGAATGCGTCCTCGAAGACGTTCGCATCCTGATCCACGAAAAGAAAATCAGCTCCATGAAGGATCTCCTTCCTCTCCTCGAGCAGACCGCCAAGATGGGCAAGCCGCTCTTGATCGTCGCTGAGGACGTCGAAGGCGAAGCCCTCGCCACCCTCGTGGTGAACAAGCTCCGCGGCACGCTGCAGTGCGCTGCCGTCAAGGCCCCTGGCTTTGGCGACCGCCGCAAGGCCATGCTCGAAGACATTGCCACCCTCACCGGCGGCAAGGCCATCACCGAAGACCTCGGCATCAAGCTCGAGAACGTGAAGCTTGAGGACCTCGGCCGCGCCAAGAAGGTCGTCATAGACAAGGACAACACCACGATCATCGAAGGCGCCGGCAAGTCCGCGGACATCGAAGGCCGTGTCAAGCAGATCCGCTCGCAGATCGAGAACACCACCAGCGACTACGACAAGGAAAAGCTCCAGGAGCGCCTTGCCAAGCTCGTCGGCGGCGTCGCCGTCATCAAAGTCGGCGCAGCCACCGAAACCGAGCTAAAGGAAAAGAAGGCGCGTGTCGAAGACGCTATGCACGCCACCCGCGCGGCTGTCGAGGAAGGTATCGTCCCCGGCGGCGGCTCGGCGCTGCTCCGTTGCATCTCGGTCGTCGAGAAGCTCAAGCTCCACGATGACGAAGCCGTTGGTGCAGGCATCGTGCGCCGCGCTCTCGAAGAGCCTTCCCGCCAAATCGCGCTCAACGCCGGCCATGAAGGCGCCGTTGTGATAGGCAAGATCCGCGATTCCAAGGAAGAGAACTTCGGCTTCAATGCCGAGACCGGCGAGTACGGCGACATGATCAAGATGGGCATCATTGACCCAGCTAAGGTCACCCGCCTCGCGCTGCAGAACGCAGCTTCCATCGCGGGCCTCATGCTCACCACCGAAGCCCTCATCGCCGACATCAAGGAAGACGACAAGAAGGCAGCCGCCGCCGGAGCCCCCGGCGCTGGCGGCATGGGCGGCATGTACTAAATCCAGGTAGCACAGGCACTCCTGCCTGTGCTCGGGCGTCGCATCGCTTTACCAGCTCGCCCACAACCTCAATCCTAAAAAGGGCGGTCCTCACGGGCCGCCCTTTTATTTTTTCAAAGCGCGGTGTATGGAGTCTGAGTACACTTCGGAGTATAATTCGCTGGTATGTTTCGGCTTGAGCAGTTCAGGACTGGTCGCGTGCCATCTATCTTTGGCTGGCTAGCTTTAGTTCTGGTGTTAGTTGGAATTTACTTTGGGCTCTTCACGAGTTATAAGCCCGGATGGTCGATTTTTTGCATGACAACGGCGTTCATTCTCTTCGCTGTCGACGACCGGAGGAAGAAACCACCGGAGATTCCAAGCCTCTTCCGGCACTAGCTTCCTTGCCTCCATCCCTGCCATCTTCCGAAGCCATGCGATCTTGCACCTCGGCCACGATTTCATAAGATCGCAACCGCGCGGCCTGGTCGTAAATGAGTCCCGCGACAATCAGTTCGTCTGGCTTCGTAATCTCGAGGAATTCGCTCAATCCGCGCTCCACCGTCATCGACGAACCAACGAACGAGCACGCCAGCGACTGGCTGGCCATGGCCTTCTCCGCGGGACTCCAAAACGTTTCGATGTCGTCAATCGGCGCCGGAATCTGCCCTGGCCTTCCCCGGCGGAGCAGCGCAAAGGCTTGCTGATGCGAAGTGAACAGCCGCCGCGCTTCCGCGTCCGTGGCAGCCGCGATCACGTTCACCCCCAGCATGGCGTACGGCCGATCAAGCTGCTTCGAAGGCGTGAAGCGCCTGCGGTACAGCGCCAGCGCCTGCATCATATCCGCGGGCGCGAAATGCGACGCGAACGCAAACGGCAACCCCTTGATCGCCGCCAGTTGCGCGCTGAACAAGCTCGATCCCAGCAACCAGATCGGTACCTGCAACCCCGCGCCCGGGATCGCTCGGACTTGCTGCCCAGGCTCAGCGGGCTCGAAATACGATTGCAATTCCTCCACGTCTTGCGGGAATTCATCACCCGTGGACTTGCTGTCACGCCGCAACGCCTGCGTCGTCGCCATATCCGTTCCCGGCGCGCGCCCCAGGCCGAGATCGATCCGCCCGGGATACAGCGATTCCAGCGTGCCGAACTGCTCCGCAATCACCAGCGGCGCATGATTCGGCAGCATCACTCCGCCAGCTCCCACGCGAATGGTCTTCGTGCCTCCGGCGACGTATCCAATCACCACCGCCGTCGCCGCGCTCGCGATCCCCGGCATGTTATGGTGTTCGGCCAGCCAGTAGCGCTGGTACCCCAATCGTTCTGCGTGCCGCGCGAGCTCCAAAGTGTTGCGGAAGGCGTCGGCCGGGGTCGCACCCGCACATACGGGCGCGAGATCAAGCACTGAGAACGGGATCATCCAAAGCTCCTGCGCCAGCGACAATAGGCCAAATTTACCCGATGTCCTGGCGCTCCCCTATTTAGATGAATCCCCAAGCCCCATCGGCACACCCGGAAGTCTGACAGGCACCGAGCGCGTCGGACCCTCGCTTGCCTACCCCGAACCTGCTCTGATATCGTCCCTTTGCCTCACACGGACTCTTCAGGGGAGAGTCACCCATGCCAGGACTTTTGCAGCGCTTCTTGCCGCGCGAAGAGGGCTTCTTTGTCCTCTTTACCAAACAAGCGGTGAACATCCACGCTGGCGCCGATGCCCTCCTCAAGATGCTCTCGCATTACACGGGCGTGCCCGAGCAGGTGCAGATCGTAAAGGCCATCGAGCACGAAGGCGACGAAATCACTCACGCCCTTTTCACCAAGCTGAATCAAACCTTCATCACACCCTTCGACCGCGAAGACATTTACGAGCTCTGCAGCCGCCTCGACGATGTGATCGACCTCATTGACGCCGCCGCCAGCCGCTTCGTCCTCTACCGTGTGGACTCCATTCGCACCGGCACCGTGGACCTTGTCAAGGTTCTTGTCTCCGCTACTGCCGAAGTCGAGGCCGCCATTCGCGCCCTGGAAAAGCCGCAAGAAGCCCTGAAGCATTGCATCGAGATCAATCGCTACGAAAACGACAGCGACCGCCTCTGCCGCACCCTCATCGCCCAGCTCTTCGACGAAGAAAAAGATCCCGTCCAGATCATCAAGTGGAAAGAAATCTTCGAAGTCATCGAGACTGCGGTTGACAAGTGCGAAGACGTCGCCAACGTCATCGAAGGCGTCATCCTGAAAAGCGCCTGAGCCACGATGACCAGTTTTTCGCTCCTCGTCATAGTTATCTTCCTCACCCTCGCCTTCGAATTCTCGAACGGCTGGCATGACGCCGCCAATTCCATCGCCACCGTCGTCTCCACTCGTGTCCTCACGCCCTTCCGCGCCGTCGTCTGGGCCGCCTTCTGGAACTTCATCGCTGCCTTCGTTTTCGGCACCGCCGTCGCCAGCACCATCGGCAAAGGCATGATTCACATCGAGCTCATCAACCAGCAAGTCCTCCTCGCCGGCCTGCTCGGCGCAATCACCTGGAACTTGATCACGCTCATCCTGGGCCTCCCCACCAGTTCCTCCCACGCTCTGATTGGCGGCTACGGCGGCGCTGCTATCGTCCACGCCGGATTCAAGGCGCTAATCCTCAGTGGCTGGGTCAAGCCGGTTCTCTTTATCTTCCTGTCGCCGGTCGTTGGAATGCTTCTGGCGATCCTTTTGACCATCCTCACCAGCTGGATTGTGCGTCGGCAACGCCCTCTTAAAGTGGACCGCTGGTTCCGCCGCCTTCAGTTGCTTTCCGCCGCGCTCTTCAGCCTCGGCCACGGCACCAACGACTCACAAAAAGGCATGGGCATCATCACCACCGCGCTCGTCGCCGGCGGCATGCTCAAATCGTTCGCTGTTCCCTACTGGGTCATCCTCTGCTGCCATCTCGCCATGGGAGGCGGCACCATGGCCGGCGGCTGGCGCATCATCAAGACTATGGGCCAGCGCATCACCAAGCTCACTCCCTTTGGCGGCTTTGCCGCGGAAACGGCCGGCGGCATCACGCTGGTCATGAACGCCGTCTTCGGCATCCCCGTCAGCACCACGCACACCATCACCGGCGCGATTGTCGGCGTGGGTGCGACACGCCGCCTCTCCGCAGTTCGCTGGGGCGTCACGCGCCGCATCGTCTTCGCCTGGGTCCTTACCATCCCCGGTGCCGCCCTCTTCGGCGCAGGTCTCTACCGCATCCTCATCATTTTCGTCCGCTAAGTTTTCCCTTGTGGAGAAGCGCCCTTCCGCGCCCGGTCTTCGCCGCGCCCCTGCCTAAGACAATCCCTTGCGCACCAGATCTTCCAGATCCGCGATCTGATCGCCCAACAGATTCATTTTCCTCGCCAGCCCCTGGATTTCCGTTTCCGCCCGCCGGTTCACGTCAAAATCCAGTTCGCTTCGCAACCGGTCTTTCGTGTCCTGGCGGTTCTGGCTCATCATGATCACCGGAGCCTGAATGGCCGCGAGCAGCGAAAGAAAAAGATTCAGCAGAATGTATGGATAAGGATCCCACGCCGACCGCTTCAGGTACACGTTTACCGCGATATAAATCGAAGACAGGATTAGAAACGTAATAATAAAAAACCACGATCCGCCAAAGCGCGCCACCGAGTCGGACACCCGCTCGCCAAACGTCGCTTCCTTCTCAATCACCTCGTTCGGATGGCGGTTCGCGCGCAGCCGCACCAGCCGTTGCGACGCATGGAACTGCCGCCCGATCACCGTCAGCATATCCATCCCCGCATGCGGCTTGCGCTGCAGTAGCACGCCGATATCGGTCCGCGTGACTTCCAGGCATTCCGTCTCTTCCAGCGCCACCGCGCTTGTCTGATGCGGTGTCTGCTCCAGCATGGACGCGAAGCCAAAAAATTCGCCGTGCCCCGGCTCATCCACCACCACTTCCTGATTGTCCTCGTCCACCGTGGTAACGCGCACTCGTCCCGTCACCATCACATACGCCTGCCCGCTCGAGTCCCCCATCTTGTAAATGCGCTGCCTCGGCGCAAACTTCTTCATCTGCACCTGCGCCGCCAGCACCGCCCTCTCGTCGTCATCCAGCAACGCAAACAGCGGCACATGCTTCAGTTCTTCCGGATTGCAAGACATTGGCCACCTCGCTTGGTGAGCACAAATCCTGCCTAATCCTCTCCCCCATTTCAAGGATTGCCCGCGCGGCTTGCTCTTGTCCTTTGTCCGCGGATATCGCGAGCGGATCGCTTCCTAGCCCGCCTGCGCGCGCGAACGCACTCCATCTTTCAGTTCGCGTTCCGCTTGGAGCCAATCGTCTAGCTCGCGGCCCGGTTGTCCGCCGCGTTCGAGATAGATTTGGTATGCGCGACGTCTGATTTCCTCCTTAATTGCCGAGTTTCCTACGGAAACCGCTCTCGTCTCTGGCTGGGTGGAGGTTGCTTGAGGCTCTGTAACTTCCCTACTCTTTGATTTCGACGACCTACTCATCTGCCTTTTCCTGTATCCGACCTCTAAAGAACCAAAGAGGCTTCCTCAAATTCCAGGCGCGGGTTGCGCGGGTAGAGCTTGTTTTGGTCTCCATATCCCAGATTGCAGAGAAGGTTGACCTTCCACTTTCCGTCCGGAAAAAATTCCGCATTGAGTTTGCCCGCGTCGAACCCGGACATCGGTCCGCAATCTAACCCCAACGCGCGCGCGGCCAGCATGAAATATGCGGCTTGCAGCGAACTGTTTCGGAAAGCGTTCTCCTCAATCAGAGGTTTATTTCCGACAAAGTAAGACCGCATATCCGCCTGCGGAAAGAGCCTGGGAAGTTTCTCGTGGAATTCCGTGTCCCACGCGATGATCACCGTTGCAGGAGCGGCCATGGTTTTCTCGACATTGCCCGGCGCCAGAACGGGCTTCAGTCGCGCCTTGGCGTCTGGCGTTGTCAGGAAAACGAATCTGGCCGGCGAGCCGTTCGCGCTGGTCGCCCCAAGACGCGCCAATTCGTAAGCCCTGTGAAGAAGCTCTACTGGCACGGGTTCGGGAAGCCACGCGGAGTGTGTCCGCGCTTCGCGAAACAGTTGATCGAGGGCCTCCTGTGAGATAGGTGTTTTGATGGCATCAAAACTCGGTGATTCAGATTGCTTGTGCATTTTGGTCCTCTCCTTTTAGGCGCGTTCAGCGCGAGCGCCGGGCGTCAAGGCTGAACGGTCCCGCTCCGAACTGAGAAATCAACAGGGCGCCGCCGAGCATGGCGACATTTTTCATGAACAGAATCATCTGCATTTGCGCCATCATGGGATCCTGCACCGCCCAGAATTTGTGCATCATCAAGGTCACCGGAACCAGGAACAGCACCAGCAGCCAGGCGCCAAGTTTCGCGCGATAGCCCAGCAAAATGCTCAGGCCGCCGGCGATGGCCAGCACGCCGGAAAGCGGAACCGCGATGGAAGCCAAAGGCACGCCCTGAGAAGCCGCATAGCCGATGGTCTGCTTGTTAAAATGATTGGCGCCGGCCACCAGGAAAATCAGCACAAACAAAAATCGCCCCAGAACGACCACTGCCCCTTGCGAAAAGCTTCTTGCCTCTACACCCTGCGAAATTGCCATTGAATTCGTTGCCATGTCCTTCCTCCTTGTGCCATTCGATGAGCGGACCTGCTTCTTGGTTACTATAAATAACTACTTGTATTTGTACAGTGGGAACTTTAAAGTAACTAAGTGAGGAACTTCCATGCAAAAGTCAGCAGTAGAACCACCCCATTGCCCCTTCGGTGAGCTACTGGAAATCCTCGCCCGCCCTTGGACCATGCACGTTCTGTGGGTTCTGAGCACCAACGGCCCCACGCGCTTCGGAGCCCTACGCCGCCAAGTCGTAGGGATTTCTTCGCGCGTATTGACCGAGCGCCTCCGCGTCCTGGAGCAAAAGGGCTTCGTCTTCCGCGATTACGAACCCACCATCCCCCCTTCGGTCACCTACGGCATCACCAAGCGCATGAAGGACATCGGCAAGGTAATGGGCGACTTGGACGCTCTGGCACGGAAGTGGCAGCAGGAGGACGCCCATCTGCCTGCCAAGCCAGCCGGCGCCAAAGTCCATCCTCAACGTGCGGAGCTTCGAGAAGTCGCTCCTGCGTAACGTACCTCTTCCCTGATCGTCACTGCCAAGATCCCGAGGCACGGGGTACTGGCCAACCGGCCGGTGCTGGGATGGAAACCCGCGCCTGAGAACCGCAGGGACACCGGCTGGCGGACTCTATAGGATTTAAGGAAGGTAAGGGATACCCATCGTTTCGCTGTTGGTCTATACGTTTTGACCGGTGAAGGGTCCAACCAGCCACCTCATCCCATTCACCCCAAGGGTAGCCCTTTGGAGGTGTGAAGTGTTTCACTCTCAATTGCATCGGAAGCATTGGCTTGTTTTGGCAGCGGCAGCCGTTCTAACGGCGGCGGGCTGCTCCAATGCGGCCACGGACGAAGCCAGTAACACGCCAAGGCAAGCCGGGACATCAAAACCTGCTGCCGCGGCAAAACCTGCGGCCGCAGCGAAAGCTACCCCCGCGGTGAAAGTGCCGGAGCCAATACTGGTCACCGTGCCGAAAGGCACAGCGATCAGCGCGGCGACAAGACAAACGCTGGCCACGGACAAGAACAAGGTCGGTGACACTTTCACCGCCAGTCTGACCACGCCGATCGAGGTGGATGGAAAGACGGTGATTCCGAAGGGCGCGCAAGTAACCTGCCGGATCGTCAAGGTGAAAAAGCACGAACTGAAGGTGACGCTTGCTTCGGTGCTCATCCACGGGAAGTCCTACCCGTTGGACACCAATTCGATCACCGGACCGAAGAGCCCGGCCAAAACCAATGCTAGCGATGCTAAGGATGGCGATAAGCCCAAGGCCAACAAGGACGTAAAAGTAGTTACCGCCAAGAGCCAGTTGACCTTCAAGCTGGCGAAGCCCGTCACCATTCCGGTGAAAGGTTAGCTAGGATAGCCCGCTAGTCTTTAGCCGCCGAGTCCCAGCCAGCGCAAGTTGACGCCATGCTGACTGGGTTCGGCGGTTTTTTCCGGCTGTTCGGGTGACCGACGAAAAGATTTTTAGCGGCGGTGGAAGTCCCTCAACTGTTAGCCACGCTCCCTTGGCAAAGATTGACAATCTTTGCCAGCAGCACTATCCTTGGAATCATCCGACTTCCGAGGTTTCCCTCCATGCCCATGAACATTAGCCTTACTCCCCACCTTGAGGAACTGATCCGTGAGAAGGTCGCCTCGGGCTCTTATAACTCCGCCAGTGAGGTAATCCGGGAAGCCCTGCGCCTCCTGGAGCAAGAGGATCAGTTGCGCGCCCTGAAACTTCACAATCTCCGCCAGGACATACGAAAAGGCTTGGACAGCGGCCCGTCCACCGCCTTCGACCCCCAAGAAATCAAACGCACCGCCCGCGCGAAGAAATCGCACAAGAGCGCAAAATAAGTGCTCCCGCTCCACATCACCCCCCCTTGCAAGCTCCGACCTAATCGAAATTTGGAGCTACATCGCGGATGACAGTGTGGCGAGTGCGGACGCCTTTATCGACAAACTCTACGAAACCATTCAATTGCTGGCCGGCAATCCCGGTTCGGGGCGCCACCGGGAAGAGCTGGCTCCCGGGATTCAAAGTTTTCCCTTTGGCCGCTACATCATTTTCTACAGAGTGATCGCCGGAGCGATCGAAATCGTCCGCGTGCTCCACGCTGCCCGCGACATCGCAACTCTTTTCGACGCTGGCTCCCTCTAAGTGCTTGGCACTCAACGGGGTGGCCTTCCCTTTGCGGGTTTGTTTTGGGCAAAGGGTGGGCCAGTCTTCGCTTCCGCTTTCTCCCGTGAGAACCGTTAGACGCCCCTACTCAACCATTCAATCCTCAATTCTTCCCATTCCCTGCCTTTCCCTTAACCTGTCGTTACTCCCATGCTATCCTTTCCCGTGTATCGTGAACGCCATCCCCGCTCGGCCATCTCTCACCCGCGTTTAACCTCATTTCCCTTCTGCTTTTCCCAACCTTCGAACCTTCAAACCTTCCAACGTGCAAACGATCGTAGTTCCAACACACTCGAGATCTTTCCATCCCACACCTTTCCTCTCTTAACGACCGCCCATCCCGTAAGTCCTTTAGCGGCAACACTTATGGAACTCCCCGCAAGTGCTGGGCTCTGTTGACATCCTCTTTGAGCGGACCGATGCCTCAGGCGGTAGATGTTGTAGGCCAGGCCGAGCAGCAGGGCTTGGCGGATCTGCGTGGCCAGGCTGCGCCCGGGTGCGCGCGAAGAGAGC
>Ga0210409_10008745_pt1 | contig 10277 bp, 7 predicted proteins | sample IncBWH17MmetaG_FD_161649 | JGI IMG/M metagenome (GOLD analysis project Ga0210409, IMG submission 161649) | Forest soil microbial communities from Barre Woods Harvard Forest LTER site, Petersham, Massachusetts, United States - Inc-BW-H-17-M | ecosystem: Environmental > Terrestrial > Soil >...
CAAAGCCACGGCGAGAGCGTCGAATGGCTCCGGCATGGGCTCGCCGCGCTCGAAGGCGAGCACGAGCGCTCGAACACGCGCGTGAAGCGCATCGCTCGCGCCTTGCGGGCTCATGAGGCATCGAGCGCGTCAGCCAAGACGCCGGTGAAAGCGAAGAGAAGGCGTGCATCGACGTTGAGGGGAGGCGTGAGCGTGAGTACATCTCCGCGTTTCCCACCCGTCAGCACGATCCATCCTCGTTCGAGTAGCAGGCGCGCAATCGCAAGAGCGCGTGCGGCACCGCCCTCCACGGCAATACCGACCATCAACCCGCGGCCGCGTACGTCGGTGACTCGGAGACCTGCGGAGCAGTCGCGCAGCTCTGCAATCCATTGCTTTCCAACGAAGCGAGCGCGCTCGGGCAGTTTGCCTTCCGCCAGCTCCCTAAGTGTCGCCAGAGAGGCCTCGCAGGCGAGCGGCGCGCCAAAATGGGTCGCCGTGTGCAGAGCCCCTCCGCCGTGCGCCTGCCAGGCCGCCATGGCGCTGTCACTCCCGACACATGCGCTGATCGGTAGCCCGGCGCCGAGCCCCTTTCCAAAGCACACGACATCGGCCACGACCCCGTCGTCTACGCTCGCAAGCCAAGCACCGCTTCGGCCAAGCCCCGTCCAAACTTCGTCGCAAACGAGAAGTGCCCCGCTTTGGTCGCACGCCGCCCGCAACGATGCGAGGAACCCAGGCGGTGGCACGACGCAACCTCCCCGTCCCAAGATGGGCTCGACGAGCACCGCCCCAACGTCGGCTCGCGCGAGAGCAGCCTCCACGACCGCCATGGTTTCGCCAAGAGTTGCGCCCATATTCGGATAGGGCGCGAAGGTCACGCGCGGGTTGAGCTGGCCCGCGAATGGTTCCCTGAACTTCGGCTGGAGCCCGCAGGCGCTGAGAGGACCGTGGGACAGTCCGTGATATCCACCATCGAACGCAATGACTCCGTCCCGGCCGGTCGCCAGGACCGCGGTCTTCAGAGCGGCGGTGACCGCGTCGGCACCGCTCGATCCCAGGAGAACACGCGCTCCCGGGTGTGGATATAGTCCCGCGAGCCGCTCACAGAGCTCGACCTTCGGGCCCGACGGATACACGTCGCCCAGTGCGAGCCAGAGCTTTTCACGCTGCTCATCCATCGCGGCGCCAACGCTTGCCGGCCGGTGACCGAGGACAAGGGAGCCGAACCCGGCGGCGAGATCGACGTACCGATTGCCGTCGACGTCGAAGACGTTCGCCCCTTGCGCGCGCGCATACACGATCGGGCTCTGGTCGCGTTTGCTTTCCTGGGCGCGCGCGGCGCGGCGGGCATCCACGGAGGGTGACTCCACCGCCGCGAGCCTGGCGGCGAGCTCCCGCGAGCGAGGACCCGGAGGCTGGACGTGGATCTCGGGCAGCTCCTGCCCGCGCTCAGTCGACCACGCGATTGCGTCCTGCCCGCTTCGCGTCATAGAGCTTCTCGTCGGCCCGTTTGATGAGGTCCATGCTGGTCCGATCAGCGTCGTTTAGCACGGCGACGCCGATCGAGATGGTGACGCGGATGGTCTCGCCTTGAAAGGTGAAGCGGCTCTGGTCGATTCTCTCGCGGAGCCCTTCGGCTAGCGAGTGCGCCCCCTCCCGCGTCGTCTCGGGCAAAATGACGGCGAACTCCTCGCCGCCGTAGCGGGCGAGTACCTCGTCGCGCCGGATGCGCTGTTGAATTAGGCGGGCCACCTCCTTGAGGACATAGTCGCCGGCCAAGTGCCCGTGCCGGTCGTTGATGGCCTTGAAGTTGTCGATATCGGCCATCAGAAAGCTCAGGTCCCTCGAATGGCGCCTGGCGCGCATCAGCTCTTTGTCCAAGGATTCGAGCAGGTACCTTCGGACGTGCACCTGCGTCAGACCATCGATGATGGTCATGCGGTAGATTTCCTCGTGGTACTGAGCCTCCACGTCCTGTCCGGTTAGAAACTTGAAGATCGTGGGCCCGATCTTGATCCGGTCGCCGTTGTCGAGACGCGCTTCGCGCATGATTTGCTCGTCGTTGATGTACGAGCCATTGGTCGAACCGTCGTCGACGCACCACCACGCGGTGCTGCGTTGCTCGAAGTGCGCGTGGCGACGCGACACGCTGTCGCCCTCCAGCACGATGTGGTTCTCCACGCCGCGGCCGATTCGAACCGGGCTCACGTCGAGCACGAAGCGGCGACCGAGAAGCGTCGGCTCCTTTGTGTAGATCACGACGAGACAGTCGTTGCCCTTCGGGACACCGTCGGGCCCCCCAAGGGGCTTTTCCACAATGGCTGTGACTCGAGTTTTCTCCTCGGACTCGCTCACGAGTTCGGCCTCGTCGTAGGCTGCCGGCTTGTGGGGGGGCGCGGCCGACCGTCGCTTTTCTGAATGATACTTCGAGGTTATTGCCCGTAACCCCGCCGGTCAAGGCGCGCCGCGTGTCCGACATGATGCCGGACTATCCTCCCTCGGATGCTCTCAATCGACCCGGACGGTCTGGCACGGCGGCAGCTCGAAACCGATCGCGATCGGACCGCACGCTTCGACCATCTCCTTTCTCACAAAATAGCGCGCATGACCGCCTCACCTCTGGCGTTTTTGCGCGGGTCGGCGCCGCTCTTTTACGACTTGCTCGACCGATATCCCGGGCTGGCCAAGGGTCCGTCCGGCGACGGCTGGCTGGTCGGCGATGCCCACCTCGAAAACTTCGGCGCTTATCGCGCGGATGCACTTTCGCTGAGCAAGCGGGTCGACAAACCGGGGGACGACGCCGTTGTCTTCGACCTCAACGACTTCGATGAGGCGGTTGCTGGACCGTGGCGCATCGACGTGCTCCGGCTGGTCACAAGTCTCGTGCTCGGCGGCCGCGAGGTCGGGGCCGATGGACCGACCACGCTCGGCCTGTGCGATGCGCTCATCGAGGCTTACGTGGGGGCCGCATTCCACCGCAAGCGTGCGGCGGCCCCCCCGGTCGTGTCGTCGCTCGTCGACAAGGTGAGCACCCGATCGCGCAAACAGCTTCTCGACGCGCGAACGAGCGTCGTGCGTGGGGAGCGCCATTTCACTCGAGGAAAGCGCTATCGAGAGGTCACGGCGAAGACGCGGTCGAAGGCGGAGCGCGCGTTCTCGAAGTACGTGCGCGGACTGCCCGACGCCGATCGCCCTCCCAACGACGCTCTCGAGGTGATCGACGTAGCCTTTCGCGTCGCCGGAACAGGCAGCCTGGGCTGCATGCGTCTCGCGGTGCTGGTCCGCGGAAAGGGAGGCGCCGACGGGGCGTGGATCTTCGATATGAAGGAGGAAAGCGACCCTGCCGCCGCGTGTCTTCTCCGATCGCCGTCGCTCGAGCCGGCGGAGCGTGTCTGTACGGCCGTGCGGGCCTGCGTCGCGCGGCCGCCGCGCATGATGGGGCAAACGCGTTTGTACGGCTCTTCGATGTTCGTGCGGCGGCTTACCCCCCAGGAGGATAAACTCGACCTTCGCGCGCTCCACACCGGAGATCTCGAGCCGCTCGCCAGCTACTTGGGGGCTTTGCTCGGCGCGGCGCACCGGCGCGGCGCCAAACGACTTCCGAAATTGCCCTGGAGCCGCAAAGAATGCGAGCGTCTGCTTGCAAAGGCCATCGCACTGGCGGGTACGCACGAAGCGGCCTACCTCGCCTATTGCCAGCTCGTGCGTCCATGAGTTTCGCCGACGCCGCACGGTTCTTCGACGCCATCGCAGGACGTTACGAGCGATCGTACGCCCTTTCGTCCGACGAGTCGCGGCGGCGCATGATCCAGGTTCTTCGTGAGCTGCCTCCCCCTCCCGCGCGCGTACTTGACCTCGGGGTCGGCACCGGTCGAGAGCTGGCCGCGCTGCTAGACGCGGGGTACGTTCCGACCGGTGTCGATATTTCGAGAAGGATGCTCGAGCGGTGCGCGCGACGCGCTCGACCGATCGCTCTCGTTCACGCGGACTTGTGGCACCCACTCCCGTTCGCTGCGAACTCGTTCGATGCCGCGGTGGCCTTGCACGGCACACTCGCACATTCACCCAACGAAGGAGCTCTGGCGCGCCTCGCGCTCGACCTGGCACGCGTAGTCAAGGCCGGCGGACAATGGATTGTCGAAATGCCGTCGCCCGCCTGGCTCGAGCGGCTCGGCGCTACCGGTGACGCTGCGGAATGGAGCGTACGCCACACGGGACCGAACCAGTGTGTGTACGAAGACCACGTCGTCGGCGAGCGCATCGAAGCGCGCGTCTTCTCCGAACAGGAGTGGCGCGCGGCGCTGGCTCCACACTGGACCCTGCGCATCCAACCGCTGGGCGATTGCGAGTGGTCGGTGGTAGCGACTTTAGTGACCTGAGTCCGCAATTCGCCCACGAATTGCGGTCTCAGGTCACTAGCCGGAGAATGCCTTCCTAAGTGCGTGGGACCCCGTTTGTACTGCTTCTCGCCATCGGCGCTGGCACACACCTATTCTTTTCAGCTGCCGATGCGTCCGCCAACGGCCGCTTGCCCGCGGCCGGCCAGCTTCTCTTCGGGCGAAATGACGCAAACCTCGTGGTGTTGCGGACGACATTCGGGATCCTCCTCTCGCACGACGCGGGCAACACGTGGGCGTGGCTCTGCGAGGACGCGCTTGGCGTTTCGTCCAGCTCGACCGAGGATCCGACGCTAGCGCTGACTGCCAACGGCAATCTGGTGGCAGGCTTCAGCAAGGGGCTCAGCGTGTCGTCGGACAGCGGTTGTGATTGGACCTTCGCCGGCAGTCAGCTTGCGACCCAGTACGTCGTCGACCTCGCCGTGCGGCCCGACTCACCCGACGCAGTACTGGCGCTGACCTCGACCTACGGAGGCGGTGTGGCCGACGGAAGTCCCGGCTACGCGCAGCAAATCTTCGAAAGCACGAGTGACGGCGCAGACTGGTCCGCCCGTGGTGCACCCATCGACCCGACGGCGCTGGTGACGGCCCTCGACGTTTCCGGCACGGATCCCAATCGCATCTACGTATCGGCATATCGCGCCGGAACCGTGCCCACCGCAGCCCTCTTCGTCTCGAGCGACGGAGGCTCGACGTGGATCGAGCGCCCGGTATCACTCGATCCGAACGGCCGGGAAATCTCGCTCTACGTTGCAGCGGTGGACCCGGCGAACGCCGATCGCGTCTACGTACGTACGTCGGCGCAGACGACCACTCTGAGCCGCCCGGCCCAACCTTCCAGATTGCTCGTCAGCGACGATGCCGGCGTCACCTTTCGTACGGCGCTGTCGCTCACCGGCCAAATGCTGGGTTTTGCCCTCTCGCCGGACGGATCCACCGTCTCCGCAGGAAGCATTGAGGACGGTCTCTTCGTCGCGCAGGCAGCCAACCTATCGTTTCAAAGAGCTTCTGCGATCCATGTGGAATGTCTTGCTACCCATGGCTTGGACCTGTGGGCCTGTTCGGACGAGGCATCCGGGTTTCTCGTCGGAGTCTCTACCGACGGCGGTACGAACTTTTTGCCCAAGGCGCAACTTCGGGCGCAACCGACGGTTCTATGCGCCGCGGACGCGACGGCAACCGTGCAGTGCACCGGAGCGCCACGGCAAGCGCTTTGCAGCACCGTGCCGGGATGTGACGCAGACGGGAGCAACGTCGCTGGATCCGGGGGCGGCGCGCTGACGCAGACAAGGTCTTCGAGAGGGTGTGGCTGCTCGCTCGGCCACGACGACGACGGCGCGGCCTCGCTGGCCGCCGTCGGCGCCCTCGTTGGAGTGGCCGCCGCGCGTCCACGCCGGAGGCTCGCCGCGCAGTGCCAGCGGAGCGGCGAGGCGCGCGCAGCGCCCCACTAGACCATCTCGCGATGACCTCTGCGTTCGCTGCGACGAAGTGCTACTCAAGAGTCGGCGGCCGTGGACCTTCTGTATTTCGTCCTGCTCGTCAGCTCGCTCATCTTCATCCATGAGTCGGGTCATTTTGCTTTCGCCAAGATTTTTGGCGTCAAAGTCCTGACGTTCTCGATCGGCTTCGGGCCCAAGGTCTTGCGCTTTCGCGGCAAGGAGACCGAGTACTGTCTTGGCCTGTTGCCGTTGGGCGGGTTCGTGAAGATGCTCGAGGAGAGCAAGCGGGCCGAGCCGATTTTGCCCGAAGAGCGAGGTCGAACCTTCGAGGCTCAGGCGCTTTGGAAACGCGTGGTCATCGTCCTAGCCGGGCCGGCGATGAATCTCCTTTTTCCGATTGCCCTCTACACTTCAGTGTTCCTCGAAGACCACGAGTTCTTGCCGCCCACCGTAGGAGTCGTCGAGGTCGGAAAGCCGGCGGACGGCAAGCTCGAGCCCGGCGACCGCATCGTGAGCGTGGACGGCGACGCGGTCACCAGCTTCCCCGAAGTCCAGCAGGTCGTCGCCCGCCGAGCAGGTCGCCAAGTAAGGCTCGGGATCGACCGGGACGGTAGGCCGCTCGACCTGACCGTGACCCCCGTGGACGAGGCCGAGGTACGCGAGCTCGACATCGTCAAGCACACCGGGCGCATCGGAATCGACCCCCGCTTCCCCGCAGCGGTCATCGGCATCGCCAGGCACGACGCGCCGGCAGCCGTGGGTCTGCGCACATTCGATCAAGTGACCGCGGTCAACGGTCGACGCATCGAACGCTTCGTCGACCTGGTCAACGTGCTCGCGCAGAATCGGGGAGATCAGGTCGTCGTCAGCTACTTGCGCCCCGTCGATGTGCCGCGCGCGCTTGGTGGTCTCTGCGAGCTCGCGGTACTCGAGCCCGGCGCCGCCACCCTTACGCCCTTGCCCCGTGAGCCCGGTAGCACGCCGCCCGTGGACGAGAACGCGCGTACGGCGGACTTGCTCGAGCGCACGGGGATCGAGAGCGCGGATATGTACGTCGCCTTCGTCCCGCAGGCATCCAGCGAGTGGCGGGCCGGCCTGCGACCCGGAGACCGGATCATGACGCTCGACGGCGTACCCCAGAGGCTCTGGCGCACGATGGAAGAGGAACTTGGTACGGGCGCCGATCGGATGCACGAGCTTCAGTGGACCCGCGATGGTCAAGCGATGCGCGGTTTTTTCCAACTGCGCAAAGAACAGTGGGACGACCCCTTCGGACAACACTACGAGCGGTACGTGTTCCGCACCGACCACTGGCTGCCGACCGCGCCGGATCGCCTTGTGCCGAACCCGCACCCGCTCGCCTACGCTCTGAGGCGCGGCGTCGAGGAAACACGGAGCGTCATCGAGTTCATCAGCGTGGGCATACTCTGGTTATTCGAGGGGCGTGTCTCGATTGCGAACGTCAGCGGGCCCATCACGATGTACGACATCGCGGGACAGGCCGGAGCCAGGGGAGCTGCCTATTTCGTCTGGGCCATGGCTGTCATTTCCGTGAACCTCGGCCTCATCAACTTGCTTCCGATTCCGGTTCTGGACGGAGGTCAGCTTCTCTTCTTTCTCGTCGAGGCGGCGCGCCGGCGGCCGCTTCCGCTTCGCATTCGGGAGGTGGCGAGCCTGGTCGGAATGGTCATGCTCGTCCTCCTGATGCTCGTGGCCTTCAAGAATGACGTCGAGCGGCGATGGGACGTCATCGTGACACAGGTACGCGAGCTGTGGTCGTGAGCCCGCGCGCGGTGACTCGACGCTCGTACGGCGCCCGAGGCATCGCCGCGGTCGTCCTAGCGCGGGTCGAGGAGGACGGGGCATTTGCCTCGGCGGCCCTCGACGCGGAACTCGGCCGCTCGATTCAGCTCGACGCCCGCGATCGAGCCCTTGCGACCGAGCTCGTCTACGGCAGCCTGCGTGTCCTGCCCTGGCTAAAGCAGGAGCTTGCCCGCTTCGCGCCCAGGGGAATCGCCGCGCTCGACGCGCGTGTGCGAGGTCACTTGGTGCTTGCGGCCTATCAACTGTTCTTCACGCGCGTGCCTGCCTTCGCGGCCGTGAACGAAGCGGTCGACGCGATCCGGAGCGAGCGAGGAACCCGTGTAGCGTCGTTCGCAAACGCGTGTCTCCGCAAGTTGGCGACGCGCGCAGCTTCGATCGATGCCGAGACGAAGGCGCAAGCGGTGGTCGAGTCCGCGCCACCGTGGCTGCGCGATGCGCTGAGTCGGGTGTTCTCACCGGAGCAAACGAATGCATTCCTCCAATCCGCAATCGAGCCGCCGGCTGCGGTGCTCCGCGTCGAGCACGCCGCCGAGCGCGATGCGTGGTTGGAACGGTTGCGCCAAGCAGTGCCTCGGGGGACTTTCGAGCCCGGTCGCTGGTCGCCGCACGCCATTCTCGCGCGCGGCGCTGGCAAGCTTCACGAGCTACCTGGATGGGAGGCGGGCGCGTGGTCGATCCAGGAGGAGGGAGCGCAACTCGTCACCCTTGCGGTTGGCGCGCGACCGGGAGAGGCAATTCTCGACGCGTGCGCGGGCCGCGGGAACAAGACGGCCTTGTTGGCGCGGTCCGTGGGCGTAGGCGCCGGCCATGTGGATGCGTGCGACGTGAGCGCGGCGAAGCTGGACCGAATGACCGAGGAGCTCAGGCGACTTGACCTTCGCACGCGGCGGGCGTTTGCAGTGGACTGGACCCTGGGCTCGGGCGACGTCGCAGGGTCGTACGATCGGATCCTCGTCGACGCGCCGTGCACAGGCGTGGGGACCTTGCGCCGCCGGCCGGAAATTGCCCTACGTCTCCCGCCGGACCTCGGGTCGATAGCACGTGTTCAATTGGCCATCGCATCCCACGCCGCGGAGCACCTGCGTCCGGGAGGTGTGATTGTCTATGTCGTGTGCAGCGTGTTACGGGAGGAAGGCGAAGACATCGCAACTGCGCTCGCACAGGCGCATCCCGAGCTCGATGCTGCGCCCTTCGAGGCGCCGGTCATACGCGGGCTCTTCGGTGATGTCCCGCGCTTTCGGCTCCTGCCGCAGGCGCACGGTACGGACGGCTATTTTGCTGCGAAGTTCGTGAGACGATCGTAGAGGAGGCGGTGTAGGCTACGCGGACCCTTCCGGGGCCGAAGCGATCTGATGCTCATCGACGTAACTCTTCCCCAGCTCGGCGAGAGCGTCGCCGAGGGGACGATATCCAAGTGGCTGGTGCGCGAGGGCGACGTCGTTCAGAAAGACCAGCCGATCGTCTCGATCGCAACCGACAAGGCGGACAGCGATTTGCCGGCGCCTTCGGGCGGTCGTGTGACGAAGCTCTTTTTCTCCGAGGGACAGGTCGTGCCCGTGAAGGCCGTCATCGCGCAGATCGACGAGGGAGCGGGCGGAACCTTGTCGGCCGCCCCCGGCGCTCCGATCTCTGTTGTCGCGCCACCTCTGAGCGCGGCCCCCGCTTACGGCGCTGGCGCGGTCGGCGCGCTTGGAGCCCTTGCGACTCCCACAGTGCGCAAGGCGGCGCTCGAGCACGACGTGGACCTGACGAACGTCCATGGCACCGGCGAAAGGGGACGAGTGACGAAGGACGACGTCGTTCGCGCTGCGGGCAACAACGAGCGCGTTGTGCCCGTCTCTGAAGCGCGCCCGCCGCCCGCGGGCCGGCCGAACACGCGTCTCGTGCAGCCCGTCGGCGGCAGCGGCTTTGTTCCGCCCATCCCCGGCGTGGGCTTTGGCGCGTTCAAGGTTCCTGCGTACCGGCCCGCCGATGGAGACAAGGTGGTGCCCTTCACGCGCCGGCGCCGGATCACCGCCGACCACATGGTCTATTCGAAGTTCGCCTCGCCTCACGTGGTCACCGTCGCAGAGGTGGACCTGCACTTGGCAAGCAAGCTTCGGGAAGCGAACAAGGAGCGCTACAAGGCGGAGGGAATGAGCCTTACGATGCTGGCTTTCGTCGTGGTGGCGAGCGCGCGCGCGCTTCGCGAAACGCCCTCGATGAACGCACGTGTGCTCGACGATGAGTACGTCGTCATCCACGACATCAACGTCGGCGTCGCAGTCGACTCGCCTGACGGGCTGGTGGTGCCGGTCGTACGGCGAGCCGATGAGCTTGGCATACGCGGCATCGTCCGGGCGATCGATGACCTGGCAAAACGCGCGAGGACAGGAAAGATCTCGATCGACGACTTGAGCGGTGCGACGTTCAGCGTGTCCAACCCCGGACTGAAAGGCAACCTCTTCGGGGGCGCCATCATCAACCAGCCCAACGTTGGCATCCTGAGGATTGGAGAGATTCAGAAGCGCGTCGTGGTCATCGAGTCGCCCGACGGCGAGGACCAAATCGCGATTCACCCGGTGATGTACATGGCGCTCTCGTATGACCACCGCGTGGTCGACGGCGTCGCGGCGAACGGCTTCCTGTGGCGGGT
>Ga0210409_10008747_pt1 | contig 10276 bp, 8 predicted proteins | sample IncBWH17MmetaG_FD_161649 | JGI IMG/M metagenome (GOLD analysis project Ga0210409, IMG submission 161649) | Forest soil microbial communities from Barre Woods Harvard Forest LTER site, Petersham, Massachusetts, United States - Inc-BW-H-17-M | ecosystem: Environmental > Terrestrial > Soil >...
GCCCATGTACCCCGTCGCGGTCAGCGCGCAGGAACGCCCCGCGATAGATAAAGTACGGCACGGGTACCGGATAGCCGTGCATTGCTGAAGCGCCGCGATAGTCGTTGAAGACCACGGCCCCCACCCCCAGACCGAAGTCCCATAGGGGTTGAGGGTCGGCGCAGGCGCTGCCACAGGTGAGGGCACCCAGCAGGCCCAGCGCTGCGGCCGCAGCGCGCTGGCCGCTCACCCGGACACCATCGTGCCTACGGCTTCGATCTCCACCATGAGTTCGCGCCGACAGATGTCGGCTTGCACGTACATCACCGCCGGCCGCTCGCCGATCTCGCGTCGCAGTTCACGTTCGATGTTTGACAGGTGCGCCGGATGCCGCACATACACCTTGTAGTGCAGCTCAGGCAGGCTGAAGCGCTGCGCGCCGATGCGCTCGTTCGCGGCCCCGATCAGGGCACGGATGTTGCGCAGCGTCTCACGCGTCTGTTCGCACTCATCCCCCGCGTGTGCGCTTTCATGACCGATGATGCTCGAGGTGCCGGAAATAAACAGCGTGTGGGCGTTGTCGCCCTCGATGCAGGCACGCGCGAAGGTCGGGCTTTTCGGCCCGTACTGCGGTGGGTAGGCCCAGGCGGCGCGCTGACGCGGATTCTCCAGCGAGATCGGTGCACTGGCACTGGCAATGCAATAGATGGTCAGCGGCGAGGTGGAGACCGCACCGACCGCGCTGGCGGCAGGCACGTTGCCGGTGATGCAGCGATTGAAGCCGAGGAACACGTCCTGTCGCGCGCCGTTGAAATGCCAGTAGCGCTCGCCACCTTCGCTTTGACCATTGATCGCTGGCAGGAAATTCCAGATGCGCAGCGGATGCGGAAAATGCAGTGCCTCGATCGTGCTGAATAGTTCGCTATAGCCGGCTTCCGTGGCGCAGCGAAGGGCCGTGGCCGAGTCCGCGTCGCTGCCACCGGGAAATTCCTGCTCGGAAATACTCAATGAGGCGAACAGCAAGCGACCGTTGTGGCGATAGGCGACACGTCCGGACTGGCCGGAGCGCATGGGACCACTCAGACGCCAGACTTCGACCGCACCGTCAGCGCCGGCGAGCATCGGCACGCGCACCTGAGCCACTGGAATGTTCACGGCCGCCGGCAGCTGCGGCTGTGAGCACTCACCGTCATTGAAATGAATGAGAGCCAGCACGTCCTGCCACCAGGCAGCCGGGCGCTGGCGGATCTCATCCAGACGCGGATATTCGACTTGAAGCGCCGCAGCTGAGCCCATCAATGCACGAACACGTTCCTATGCCGCGTGCCGCTGCACCGCGCCGCCGCCCTGATCGCTCCCTGTTGAGGCATAAGTGCCGGATTTTAGCCGTAGAGCTCGGCGCCGCCCAGCCCTTCGAATTCGACCCGAACACGCGTGCCGCGCGCTGCATAATGCAAGCCGGCGAAGCTGCCGGTGGTGACCACCTCCCCCTGACGCATCCCGAAGCCGAGCGCGGCGCGTTCATTGACGATCCAGGTCATCGGCAGCAGCGGATCGGCCTGTGGGTGTCCACCGCGGGACTGATGCACACGCGCTTCGCCGTTGGCGGCGGTCAGAGTGAGCGTCAAGGGCAACGCACTGAAATCAAGGTGCTGCCAGCGATCAAGGGCGGGACCTAAGACCAGCCCGCCGTTGCTGATGTTGTCGGCCAGTCGATCCAGCACTGCGGCGGTCTCATGCCGCTGAAACCGGCTGATCACGATCTCGATGGCAGCATGCGCGCTGCCGATCGCCTCGATCACTTGCTCGCGGGTGTAGCGCCGCCCCGCAGGCAGCGTGCGCTTCAATGTGAACGCCACTTCCGGTTCGACGCCGAGCTGTTGGCTGATCGCCGAGGTGACCCGGGCGCCGCTGGCATGCAGGTCGGTTGCGAACACCGGCGCGTAGCTGCCGGCGTTGAGCCCACTCATCGCCACCTTCCAGCCACCGGCGCTGACCTTCAACTCTCTTGCGACGCGCTGCTGCAGCTCATAGGCCTGCGCTGCGTTTTGAGGGGCGAGCTCCTGCGGCAGGCTCACGGGTCGCGGGCCGGCCTGACGCAGGGCCGCCAGATATTGCGCCGCGCGCTGCAGACGATCGCTCATACCTGCTCCCGCACTGTCAGGCTCTGCTCGATGAAGCGCGCCAGCGCTGCGATGCTCGGGTGATCGAAGATATCGGTCACGTCCACCCGCCCAGGCCACTGCTGCTCGAGGCGCTGATGAATCGCCAGCAGCTTGATGGAACTGGCGCCGATGTCGAACAGGCTCTCGTCGCGATCGATGCTGCGGCCCTCGAGTTCCTGTTCGCAGATATCGCGCAGTGCCTGCTCAATGTCGCTGCCGCTGACCGCAGGCTTCGCCTGCGTGGCCCTCAGCGTGCCGATCTGTGCGAGTTCGGCGGCAAATGCGCCGGTGAGGTACTCGGTTTCGAGCGCATGGCGCTGAATCTTGCCGCTGGTGGTTTTGGGAATCCGTTTGACCGGAATCACGGCGCTGACTTCAAGGCCTGCGCTCTCGGCAATGCGTCGAGCGACCTCGCGTGCCAGTGGCATGAAATCGGCCAGCGTGCCCCGGTGCAGCACGAACACCAGCAGCTCGTCCTCCTGTGCCCCCGGCGGCCGCACCCCGGCGACCACCACCTTGCCCAGTTCCAGCCCCTCGACCTGCTCGAGCAGGCCTTCCAGATCGTGCGGGTAGTAGTTCTGTCCGTTGACGAACAGGATTTCCTTGTGACGGCCGGTGATGTAGAGCTGGGTGCGATGAATGAGCCCCAGATCGCCGGTGCGCAGCCAGCCGTCGGCACTGAAGCTCGAGCGATTGAGCTCCGGGTCCTCGAAGTAGCCGCCGGTGACATTGTCGCCGCGGATCTGGATATGTCCGACCTGGCGCTCTCCGAGCGGCAGGTCCCGATCGTCGGTGATGCGAAGCTCGCAGTACGGCACCGCGCGACCCACGCCCACCAGGCGCAGCACGTCGCGTTCGGCGACGCCGTCGGTCTGCGGCTTTTCACCGACGTTGAGCTGATGGCGATTGAGCGACAGCACCTGAGAGGGCGCCCCGGGCTGCGGAAAGCTGACCGCGAGCGAAGCTTCCGCCAGTCCATATACCGGAAACATGGCGTTGCGCGCCAGCCGCGCCGGCGCGGTTCGACTGAGGAATTCTTCCATCAGATCGACGCTGATGGGCTCGGCGCCGTTGTAGATGAGTTGCACGCTCGACAGATCCAGGTCTTCGATGCGGCGTTCGCCCAGCATTTTCAGGTAGTGGCGGTAACCAAAGTTCGGCGAGCACAGCATGGTGGCGCGCACGCGCGACGCGAGGGCCAGCCACAGCAGTGGCCGTCGGACGAACAGTTCCGTGGGCATCAGGTGCGCGTTCGCCCCGTGGCCGAGCAGCACCAGATGAAAGCCGATCAGTCCCATGTCGTGCGTCAGTGGCATCCAGGAGAGCGTGATGGTGCTGGCGTTCAGTCCCGCCGCGGAGCCAATGGCTCGTATGTTGGCCAGCAGATTCGCGTGAGTGAGCACCACTCCCTTGGGTTCACTGGTCGAGCCTGATGAGAACTGGATGAACGCGGTGTCGCTCGCAAGCGCGCGGTGCAGCTTGCCGGCCCGGCTGATGTCATGGAGCTGATCGACCAGGAATGCGCGTGCACGCAGCGCCTCGAAGGTGGTGCGTGCAGCCTCGCCGCTGGCCGCAGCCAGTACTGCGACTCGCTCCAGCAGGCGTTGTTCCGTATAGATGAACGGGTCGTGGAGCTTGCGCGCGATACGCAGCAGCTTGTGGCGGTGCTCGTCGCTGATGCCGGGAGCGATCGGTACCGGAACGATGCCGCCCAGCATCGCCGCCCAGAAGGCGTCGATGAACGGCTCGTTCCCCGACAGCAGCAGGATCAGCTTGTCGCCCGGCCGGGCACCCAGGCGCTGCAGGTGATACAAAATACCGAGCGCGCGCTGGTAGAGCTCGGCGAACGACACACGGCGCGTTTCGCGCTCGCTGTCGTGGTAGTGAAGGCCACCGCTGCTGTTTTCGCGCAGGCTTTCGATCAGGGCAGTCAGCGTCGTGGCCGTGTACAGAGGGCTTGAACTCATGATGGGCAGATCAATGGTTGCGCAGGGCTTCGAGTAACGGTGCCATGTGGATGGCTACGATTCTAGCGCACGCGCTTGCGCGCCCAAGGGCTTACAATCGGCGCTGACGTGAACGACGAACCCTCCGACGGCACGCTGCGCAATACGATCTATCGCCGGGTCACGGTGTCAGGCAGGCGCATGACTCCGACCCGGCGTCTGCTGTACCGGCTGGCCGCACCCATCCTGCTGGCGGTAATCCGCACCTGGTGGCGCAGCTGCCGGATCGTCGCGATCAGCGGTCAGGAGCATCTCGATGCGGTGCTGGCGCGCTGGCCCTCGTTCCTGCCGTGCTACTGGCATCAGCACCAGCTGTTCGGCGCACGCTTCCTGCTGATGCTGCAACAGCAGGGTCGTCTGCGCGCCGGATTTCTGATCAGTCCGTCGGTGGATGGCGAGCTGGGCGCCATGATGGTACGAAAGCTGGGCGGCTACGTGATCCGTGGATCCTCCTCGCATACCGGCGCGCTCGCGCTGAAGGACTATTTCCAGGCGCTCATCAAGCAACAGGTCTCGCCTATCATCACGCCGGATGGTCCGCGGGGACCGAAGTTCGTGTTCAAGCCCGGAGCGATCCTGCTGTCGCAGCTGTCGCAGCGTCCGATGCTGCCGATCGCCTATGCCGCCGCCCGTGCCAAGCTCGTGGCCTGGGATCGTTTCGTGATACCGCTGCCGTTTACGCGCATCGCCATCGGTATCGGTCCATCGCGTGAAGTGCCCAAGATGGCCACGCCCCAGCAAATCGAGGCGCTCCAGCTCGAGATGGCGCAGGCTCTGAAGGCAAGTTTCGAAGCCGCGCGTGCCGCCCTGGCTGCGAATTCCGTCTAATCCTAGACGTGTGTCAATAAATCAGCGGCTTAGCTTGTGTTCCACCCAACCTGTGCGAGAATTTGGGGCAAATGTCCAAGCCGCCGGGCACTACTACCGACTTTACGGCGTCCGACGTTCTCTCTGCGCAGTTCTGGACCGGCAGAGCAGAACGAACGGGTCCTGGCATCGACGTTGGCTGCACCAAGATAGCGGTCGATCTGCAGAACATGACGCGCCAGAGCGCGGACGATTGCATCCGACGCAGTCTGGAGACCTTCCGCGATTCGACCTCGGCGGACGCGGCATTCACCATTTTCCTCGACAGCGGCGGCCAGCACATCGAATCGGTGCTGTGCGCGCGCGGTCATTTCGCGCAATGCCACCCTGAGGCGCTGCGGGGCGTCGCGATCGACTCGCTCCCCTGGATCAATTCGCGCTCGGATCATCTGCGCCTGTCAGAATTCCGCGATACGGCCTCTCCGCGCCCCGAACAGGCAGACGACGCCGGGACGCTGGCCGAACTCGCCATCGGTTCGGCGTTGTTGATCGCCTACCGCTTTCAGGATCAGCCGGCCGGGTATCTCGGTGTGGCCTATGGTCTTCCGCGCGGCGGCTTCGACGTCAATCTTCAGCTGATGATGAAGCTGCTCGGCACCAGCCTTAGCACCGGACTCGAGCGCGTGCGGCTGTCGGTCGCACTGAACCGCATCGAAGAGCGCAACGCGCTCGCTGAGCTGGCGGCCAACGACGGCCTGTGGGACTTCGACGTTGAAGGCAATGACGTCTATTACTCGCCGCGCTGGCGCGCGATGCTCGGCTACGATGAGGCCGATCTCAAGAGTGGGCTGGATTGGCGCAGCCTGGTGCATCCGGACGATTCTTCGCGCGTGCAGTCATCGATCCGCGAACACGTGGCCGCCAAGACGCCGATTTTCGAGAGCATTCATCGGATGCGCCATCGCAATGGCGAGTGGCGCTGGGTCGTCAGCCGCGCCAAGGCGCAGCTCGATTCGCACGGGCGGCTGCTGCGGCTGGTGGGTATCGAGCTGGATATCACCGAGCGCAAGCTGTACGAAGAGGCGCTGTTCCGGGAAAAGGAAAGCGCGCAAATCACTCTGCAATCGATCGGCGACGGGGTCATTACGACGGATGCCACCTCGACCATCGACTACATCAATCCGGTGGCCGAACAGCTCACCGGCTGGCGTCTGGAAGATGCCATGGGCCGACCGGTCGAAGAGATCTTCCGCGCGTTCCATGAAGAAACCTGTGAACCGTTGGAGAATCCGCTGACAGTCTCGATCCGCCGCTCCCGGCCGATCAAGTCGGTGCGGCCGATGCTGCTGATCCGGCGCGACGGCAACGAACTGTATGTGGAGAGCACCGCTTCGCCGATTCGTGCCGGCAACGGCAAGGTCGGCGGTGGCGTGCTGGTGTTCCACGACGTCAGTGAGTCGCGCGAGCTGAACCGTCGCTTGAGCTACCACGCCAGCCACGACCTGCTGACCGGACTGGTCAACCGGCGCGAGTTCGAGAACCGCCTGGAGCGCGCGCTCAAGAGTGCCAAGGCGCGAGAGACCAGCTACGCGCTGTGCTATCTGGATATCGATCAGTTCAAGATCGTCAACGACACCTGTGGTCACAGTGCCGGCGATGCACTGCTCGGGCAGATGGGCGCACTGCTGAAGTCCAAGGTGCGCTGGCGTGACACGCTGTCGCGTCTGGGCGGCGACGAATTCGGCATATTGCTCGAGGCCTGCACGCTCGATGAGGCGATGCGCATGGCCGAGTCGCTGCGCGAGGCGGTCCGCAGCTTCCGTTTCAGTTGGGAAGAGCGCGTATTTCGGCTGGGCGCGAGCATCGGCGTGGTGCCGATCACCGCGGATAACGAAGACGTGGCGTCGGTTCTTTCGGCCGCTGACAGTGCCTGCGCCGCGGCGAAAGAGCAGGGTCGCAACCGCGTGCACAGTTTTGCGGAAAACGACATCGAGCTGATGCGTCGGCGGCGCGAGATGCAATGGGCCGCGCGCATCAACGCAGCGCTGGAAGAGGATCGGTTCGAGCTGTTCCGCATGCCGATTCAGCCGTTACAGGTGGTCGCAACCGGTGCGCACTATGAACTGCTGCTGCGCCTGCGCGATGAGAACAATCGCATCGTCTCGCCCGACAACTTCATCGCGGCTGCCGAACGCTACGGCATCATGCCGAGCATCGACCGCTGGGTGATCGAGAACGCGCTGCGATGGCTGGTGTCCGAGGCCGACGAGCGTGAACGTCTGGCGATGTGCTCGATCAATCTGTCCGGCCAGAGTCTGGGTGACGACAAGTTCCTGCCGTACGTGATCGATCAGTTCCATCGTAGCGGCCTGGATGCCAGCAAGATCTGCTTCGAAATCACTGAGACCGCGGCCGTGGCCAGTTTCTCGCAGGCCAACCGCTTCATTCAGGCGCTGAAGGAGTTGGGCTGCAAGTTCGCGCTCGATGACTTCGGTACCGGACTGTCCTCCTTCGGCTATCTGAAGCACTTTCCGGTGGACTATCTGAAGATTGACGGCAGTTTCGTGCGCGAGATCCTGCATGATCCGATCGATCGCGAGATGGTGCGCTCGATCAACGAGATCGGTCATCTGACCGGTAAACAGACGATCGCGGAGTTTGCCGAGAACGCCGAAATCATCCAGATGCTCAAGAACATCGGTGTCGACTACGCGCAGGGCTACGGCGTGGCTCAACCGCAGCGCGTGGTGCGCAGCGCTGCCAGTCAGAGCGGTACGACCTGACGCGCTCAGTCCGGGAACGGGTAGGGTAGAGGCAGACTGTGCGCTGCGAGGCGCTCGGTTGATTGCGGCGTTGCTTCCGGCGCGGCACCCGGCAGTGGGGCGACGGCGAGGAACTCACAACGCCCATCCGAGCGTGTCACGGCATCGATGACCCGGAATGCACGCCCATCCTGCAGTTGACCCGATGCGCCGGCCACGAGCGTCTGCGGCGCCTCGCTGACAAAGCGCTGCATGCGCCGTTTGACCCGACCACGAAAATGTGCGCGCGCGATCACTTCCTGTCCGGTATAGCAGCCTTTGTTGAAAGAGATCGCATCGATGCAGTCCAGATTGAGCATCTGCGCGACGAACTCGCCGGACGACGAGCCGGCTACATAAGGTATCCCGGCGGCGATATCCAGCGCTCGCCAGCTGTCGCGTGCCATATCGAAGCTGACCTCGTCGTGCGTAGTGAGCGGTTGCAGCAGTACCCGGCGCTGATCGGCCTGCATGCCGTAGCGACACAACTGCCCCGGCTGCACGCCGGCTGCGATGGCGTCGGTCGAGCGCAGTCCCACGATGCGGAACGCGGCACTGTCATCGGCGAGCGTAACTTTAGATCGCAGTACATACCGTTTGAGCAATGTACTGATACTGGCAATGAGATCCCGGGGCATAAGGGCCAGGACATCGGTGTCGTCGGCGAGCAGACCCATCAGTGCAAGGGTCCGACCCTGGGGCGTGTTCACTGACGCGCGCAGCAGCGCGTCTGGACTGAGTCTTTCGATGTCATTGGATAGCTGGCCCTGTAGAAACTGACGGGTGTCGGCGCCACGAAAACGTATGACGCCCAGATCATCGAGCAGGCAGCCGGGAGAGTGTGTGGTCATCGCACAGGTCGTGTCATACAGCGGCAATTCTGGCACACTAACTGGTATGCCGGCCCCCACAGAAGTGCCCGTCCCGACGGAAGAATCAATCGCGAACGACGCCGGCCTCACGTCCAACAGCTCCGAATCTGCGCCCGCGAGGTTCGCGTCCAAAGCCGTTGAGATCGGCGGTCCGCTCGGGCCGGAACCGACCCGCTATGGAGACTGGGAAAAGGGCGGTCGCTGTATCGATTTTTGATGAGGAGAGATGATGGCTGAGCGGCCACTGTCACCATTCACGAAGATGTTTGGTGAAAGCGGATATCGGTGGGCCTACACGATGACGCTGTCGATATTGCATCGTGTCACCGGCGTGGCTTTGGTATTTGCCCTGCTCGGGCTGGTCGTGTGGCTCATCGGCGCCAGCTTCGGACCCGCCGGTTACCAGGCACTGCTGCCGTTGTTCATCGGGGTGCCGGCGAAGCTCGTGATCTCGCTCGCCGTGATCGCACTCATCTATCACTTCTGCAACGGTCTGCGGCATCTGGCCTGGGACATGGGCTGGGGCTTTGAGCGCGCGGCCGCACGACGCAGTGCCGTGCTGGTGGTGTTCCTCACCGCGATAGCTTCCTCGGTGTGCATTCTGTTGTTGTTTCACGGGAGCGCACCGTGAGCCTGCGCGCACCGCTGGCCCGCGCCCTCAATCACGGCGCCGCGCACGATGGCACGCATCACTGGATGGTGCAGCGGGTGACCGCGCTGGCGATCGCACCGCTGGCGATCTGGCTGTTGTTCGCATTGCTGTCGCTGCCTGATTCCAGTTACGCCACGGCAGCCCGATGGATTCAGCACAGCTGGAATGCAGTGCCGTTATCGCTGCTGGTGCTGCTCGCGAGCTGGCATGGCTGGCTCGGCATGCAGATGGTCATTGAGGACTACATCGACACGTTTCTGTCGAAGACTGCGTTGTTGTTGCTGTCGGCTTTCGTGTTCGCGTTGCTCGCGGCCAGTGGTGTCTATGCGGTGCTGCGCGTCGCGCTGCGGGGCGTGCCGTGAGCGCTTACGAGTTGGTTGATCATACCTACGACGTGGTGGTGATTGGCGCGGGCGGCGCGGGTCTGCGCGCCACGCTGGGGCTGGCTGAGGCCGGCCTGTCTACCGCCAATCTCACCAAGGTATTTCCCACCCGCAGTCATACCGTCGCCGCCCAGGGCGGCATCAGCGCCGCGCTCGGCAACATGGGCGAGGACGACTGGCGCTGGCATATGTATGACACGGTCAAAGGCTCGGACTGGCTGGGCGATCAGGATGCCATCGAATTCATGTGCAAGGAGGCCCCGGCCGCCGTCATCGAACTCGAGCACTACGGCGTCCCGTTCTCGCGCACCGACGATGGCCGCATCTATCAGCGCCCGTTCGGTGGCATGACCACCGGCTTTGGTAAAGGCATCGCGCAGCGCACCTGCGCTGCGGCGGACCGCACCGGCCATGCCCTGTTACACACGCTGTATCAGCAGTCGATCCGGCATGAGGCCGAATTCTTCATCGAATACTTCGCGATCGACCTGATCATGCAGAACGATGAATGCCGTGGTGTGGTGGCAATCGATCTGGCCGACGGCAGGCTGCATCGCTTCCGCGCGCAAACCACGATTCTGGCCACCGGCGGCTATGGGCGCACCTATGCG
>Ga0210409_10008749_pt1 | contig 10275 bp, 10 predicted proteins | sample IncBWH17MmetaG_FD_161649 | JGI IMG/M metagenome (GOLD analysis project Ga0210409, IMG submission 161649) | Forest soil microbial communities from Barre Woods Harvard Forest LTER site, Petersham, Massachusetts, United States - Inc-BW-H-17-M | ecosystem: Environmental > Terrestrial > Soil >...
CCAGTTGCGCCTGGAGTTTCTGCAAATCTTGCCGCACTTGGGCGCCGGTTCCGGGATCTCCTGATTTGTTCAGTGTCGCGGAATATTTTGGATTGCGCTTGTCGCCCACGACGGAAATGCTTCCGCGAGCCTCGTTGAGATTTTCATTGGTCCAGACCTTCTTCGCTGGAGCGGTGTTGCCATCCGGCGCGGCGGTTGGAGCTGGATCGGACTGTGCTGTCGCGTGCAGCGCCGCCAAAAGGAAGAAAACGGGTGTGAATAAGAGCCGACGCGGCATGGTTCCTCCGTCGATGGGCTAGTCCTAGTACCTAACCCACTATAGAAGAATAAGTCTCACGGGTCTGCAGGACTCGCCTTCAATTTGCCCAATTCGGCACGTACCGCCGCCACTGCTTCGCTTGGGAGACCCACGCGCTGGTAGTTGCTAAAAAATGTCCGCTCGTGAATCGCGATAGGAACAAAGAATTTCCGCCCGTCGAAGTCGTATTGCTGAAACGACGGCAGCCAAAGCCCCGGTTCCACTTCGTACCGCTCCTGCATAAAGTGGCTGCCTTTATAGACTTTAGCGACAAAAAGCGCGATGGAAATATCCTCGGTCACGTAGCCGTCGATGCGCGCAAGTTGCGAAGTGGCCTCGTCAATCCACACCGTGCCCCGCACCTTCTGAAAAATCATGGTGTTACGGGTTGTTGCTTTGTAGTCCGGATTTGGCACTAGCGTGTATTTGATGAGCTTTCGATCACCACGAAATTCTTCGCCAACCCGCGTGAAGATAAATGCTTCGTGGGTGGCGTCCAGCAAATCGTTGCGCTCTTTTCGCTTGCGTTCGGCTTTGGCATACGCCTCTTCCTGTGCGGCTCCCCGTTGGGCCGCCCAGACCAGCGCTTTCTCCAGCTTCTCCAGATCGGCGATGTAGCTCTGCGTGTTGATGGGTTTGCCGTCGGAAGACAGCGGCATCTTATCCATGCCGGTCCCGGCAGGGAAAACGCGGTAGACCTTCACTTCGGATGGCGCGGAGGTGTTGCCGACCTTGCGAATTTCGGTGCGTTCGGTGCGCTGGAACTGCTCCATCGCCAGGTCCATGCGTTTCTGATTGTCCAACACTTTGCGGAAGAGAGCGGAAGTCGGCGCATCCGTGGGCACCGGGTGGGCCACGGTCGCAGCCGGCTCTTGAGACTGGACCGGCTTGGCCACCAAGAGCACCAAGACCGCAACCAGAAACAAGGAACGTAAGGATGTGCAGCGTCCAGTCAGCCTACCACGATCGGTGTAAATCATTGAAAACAGGAAGTTAAACTTGGACTCCAAGCACTTTTCGACGTTCCTCGATCGGTCGATTATCCGCGGCAAAAGCATGTTCCGGCTGCTCCCCGAAGGGTACAATGGCAACAGTTCACAAGGTTTCCAGAGTACACACGGCACGCTAGTGAAAGCAAAGGCAACCTGCCTGCGTCTAATATAGGAACGATTCCGCTACCTCGCACGTAATACAAGTAGCAAGGAGATTCTGTTGGGCGTAACCCCCATGGACGGGCTGACCGGAGTGCCGCCGCTTGCGGCTGGCTCTGGCTTGTTCTCCGCCAGAACCCGTGGCTTCCTTGGAACTTGGGTCACCTTCACGGAGACGCTCAAGCTATCGCTGGACGCTCTTCGCGCCCACAAACTCCGCAGCTTCCTCACCTTGCTGGGTGTCATCCTCGCAGTAACCACGCTCGTCGTGGTAATGAGCTTTATTGCCGGCCTCAACACCTATGTCGCCACGCGCATCGCCGACCTGGGTGCCAACGTTTTTATCATCGACCGCTTTGGAATCCTCACCAGTGAAGATGACTTCATCAAAGCGCAAAAGCGGCCGCTGATCTCGCTCGACGATTACGAGCGCATTCGAGACACCATGAAGGTGGCCTCCGCCGTGGCCGCGGAAGAAGATCAGAACGCGGCGGTCCGTTACAACGATTTGTTAATGGAGAACACCGCGATAATGGGTGTCACTTCCAATTTTGCCGACGTGCGCAACATCAACGTCGAACAGGGCCGCTTTTTTACCCCCTCCGATGACGACCATCGCGCGGATGTCGTTTTCATCGGAGCCGATCTCGCCAAGAAGTTTTTTCCGAACAGCGACCCTATTGGAAAAACCATCCGGGCCAAAAGCCACAGTTACGAAGTAATCGGCGTTGCCGAAGCCATCGGCACCGCGTTCGGTCAATCGCAGGACAACTACATCATGGTTCCGCTGGGGACCTACCGCAAAGGCTGGCATCGCCCCAGTGATTGGCTCACGATTTTCGTGCAAGCTCCCAGCGCGGAATTCATGAGTGCCAGCGAAGATGAAGCGCGCATGCTGTTTCGCGCGTGGCGCCACGTCCCATATGACGCGCCAGACAATTTCGCGATCCTCGGATCGGATTCCATCATGGCTTTGTGGCACGACCTTACCGGGAACCTGGCGTTTGTGGCCGTAGCGCTGGTCAGCGTGTTCCTGGTAGTCGGTGGCATTGTGATCATGAACATCATGCTCGCCAGTGTCACCGAGCGCACCCGCGAAATCGGTTTGCGGCGTTCCTTGGGCGCGCGCAAGAAACATATTCTTATGCAGTTCATGACCGAATCGGCGGTACTGGCGGCGGTGGGCGGAATCATCGGAATTGCCCTCGCCTATGCGGTCGTGTTCGTGGGCCGCGCTACCTTGACTCTTCCGTTGGAAACGCCGATCAGCTCCGTGATTCTGGCGCTGTGCCTCTCTACCGGAGTTGGATTATTCTTCGGCATTTTCCCGGCGATGCGCGCCGCCAAGCTGGATCCTATTGAAGCTTTGCGGGCCGACGGATAGCGAGGCGCGATGGCACAAGCACACGGGGAAAATCTACGGCAAGCGCTGGACACCCTGAAGTCCCACAAACTACGCAGCGCGCTCACCGTGTTCGGCGTCGTGCTGGGTGTGAGCGTGATTATGCTGGTCACCGCGCTTATCGCTGGTTTCGATAACGCTGTGCAGGAAGAAATGAAGCAGTTCGGGTCGGACACTGCTTTCATCACCAAGTGGGATCAGGGCCGCCATGGCGGACCGCCTCCGATAGAGGAAATCCAGCGCAAGCCGCTGACCATAGAAGATGCCAAAGCCATCTTGGAGAGCTGCCCGGCAGTGAAAAACGTCACTGCGTTCCTGCAAACCGGGTGGGGGCACAGCCACAGCGTTCGAACCAAGGCCGGCGAGGTAACCGCTATCGACTTTCGCGGCGTGATGGCCAATTTTGGAATCGTTTATGCCAACGCGACCACCAAGGAAGGCCGCTTCATCAGCGAAGGCGACGACCTGCACAAGGAAAAAGTAGTTATGCTCGGGCAAAACGTCGCACCGGTACTGTTTCCCGAGGGCCAGGCTGTTGGCAAGGACGTAATGATCGATGGAACCGCGTTTCGCGTCATCGGCGTTGTTGAAAAGCCCAAGGGTGGATTCGGGATGGGTGACGAAGACCGTCGCGTGCTGATCCCCATCGGAACTTTTCGCAAGATTTATCCCGATGCCGACGAGGTGGGAATACGTCTGCAAGCGTACCCGAACGTGTTGAACGAGGCGGTCGATCAGACCACCGAAGTGCTACGCCGCCGCCGCAACGTTCCGTATAACGGAAAAGATAATTTTTCGATCGAAACCGCCGAGCAACAGGTAGCGGAGTTTCACAAGATCGTGCAGATGGTCGCGATCGTAACCGTGGTGTTGAGTTCCATTGGGTTGCTCATTGGCGGCGTGGGCGTGATGAACATCATGCTGGTCAGCGTTACCGAACGCACGCGGGAGATCGGCGTCCGCAAAGCCATCGGCGCCAGAAGTGGCGACATCACCTGGCAATTTCTGCTGGAAGCCATGACCCTAACCGGCATCGGCGGAATCATCGCGCTGATCCTGGTGAATGGCTTGGTGCTGCTGATTCGCGTCACGTTGCACTGGCAAGGTGCAGTTCCACTGTGGGCCGCGGTCGCAGGAATTGTCTTCAGCGTAGGCGTAGGCCTGGTCTTCGGCGTCTGGCCCGCCATGAAGGCCGCCAAGCTCGATCCCGTCGAAGCCCTGCGCTACGAATAATTCGCTTCACCGTTCCCTAGGTTCCTTCCGGTCCGGGGATGTCGTCGCTCGCAAGGAAACACTGCAGGCATACTTTTTGATTTCAATGGCGGCGCAAACGGTGTATATCATCGGGAGGGCGCCGATTTCCGGCACATTGAATTTCAGAGACATTCGGGAGCGAATCCTTAGAGTGATGCCGAGAAGACATCCAATCAGAGCCGCCGGTGATGTTAGAGAGTTTCCACGCTACAGCATATCTGAAGCGGCGTTTTATCTGCGCATTCCTGTTACCACGCTGCATGCGTGGACTCGAGGGCAAGACTACGTCACGGCCACCGGGATTCGTCGTAGATTTCGGCCTCTGATTGTGCCTGCTGACAGTGACAACAAACGCTTATCCTTCTTCAACCTAGTTGAGGCTCACATCTTGCGATCGACGACCGAGAGGGGTGTACCCCTCAGGAATCTCCGCAAGGCCCTTTGTTATGTTTACGAGACGATGCCGGGGAAACATCCGCTTCTGGGCCTCGATTTTGAAATCTCCGGTAAGGAAATATTCATTCAGCATCTCGGAAAAACGATAAATGCGACGGCTCATGGACAGCGGGCCATGAGGGAAATTCTCGAAAAATATCTGACGCTCATCCACCGCGACAGGCATGGAATGCCGGCCAGAGTTTTCCCAATGAATTCCCGGCGTTTAGCAATAGACCCGCTCTTTTCTTCGGGAAAGCCAATTGTAAAGGACCGAGGCATAACGGCTTCCGTGCTTTGGGGCCGAAACAAATCCGGAGAAACGGTTCGGGAGATTGCCAAAGACTACGGACTAGCGGAAGTTGAAGTCAAAGAAGCGATTGAAGATTACGAGTGGAAAGCCGCTGCTTGACGAACCGCCCGTCTTTTTTCTCGACAGAACATTCGGGAGAAATGAGTTGGCGCGCATTCTGCGCGACGCGCAGTTCAATCTAGTCACCATCTATGAAGAGTTTGGCGACGCTGAGGCTAAGATCGTTGACCCGGTAATGATTAGTGACTGCGGCCTCAAGAACCGTGTTCTGCTAACTGGTGACAAGGACTTGATTTATACCTGGCGAAAGAAATCGCGGAAGCAAGAATCGCCGTATTCGTTACGACTGACAACAACGAAGGACCGAAACAGTGGGGACCTCGCATTCTTTCGGCGAAGGACGATATGCTGCGTGAGTTGCGGCGTCGAGAAAGACCCTTTACCGCTAGGATCTCGCGCGAAGGGCAAGTTACCCAGGTTAGGGTGTATGAGAGTGCAGAGTGGAAAACGATCCCAATTAGAAAGAAAAATCCGTCCAACTTCTACCGTAAGAAGTAGCCCCTTTTACTCAAGCGACAGTCTCCAAATTCTGCCGGCCTTATGCTTCTAAAGCGAAATTTTCGTGCGGTCGACGAACCGCGCCACCGTACCGTTGGGCCCGACGGCCCAGACTTCACCCTTTGAATACACGAGCGCATTGAAATTGTCCTGGCTCACCGGGGTCCATCGTCCGTAGCCGTAATCAATGTCTGCGCCGGTCGGACCCACTGCGACGAAGCCGCTCCCGCACTTCGAAATCGACGACCGGTAACCGCCTGGCATTTTCTCGGCGACCTGCCACGTTTTCCCGGCGTCGTGGGAAACGGCCCCAAGATTCTTCACCAGTTTCGGATCCTGATAGTCTCCGCCGACGGCCAGAATCACATCGCCATCCGCAGCCAACGAAAAAATTCCCGCGGAAGGCTTGCCGCTATAGATGGGCGTTGCCGCGACGCTCCAACTGCGCCCTAGATCGGCGGAATGAAACACGCGTGCCGCAGGGCCACCTGTTCCGAAGTAAAGATCCTTGCCCTGTATCACCAACGAAGAATTGCTGGCGGCGAAAGCGCCTTCGCTGGGCAGCGCCGCGGGCATATTCTCGCCAGGCATTTCCTTCCAATGCTGTCCATCTTCGGTAGCCACTACAAGAAACTTACCGTCTACCGGATCGCTAAGAGCGAAACAGTGCGCCTGGTCACTGCAAGCAATGGCATCAAGAAAAAATGCTTTTCGTGGATCGGAGTATTGCTTAGCCCAGGTCTTGCCGCCATCCGAAGTTTTGTAGATACCGGAATTGTTTCCTTCGCCGCTGGCCATCACGTACGCAACGTTTTCGTCGAACGCCTGAACCCCGCGAAAATCCAGTGATTCGCCGTTGGGAATAGGCAAACGCTGCCAACTCTTCCCCGAATCGGCCGAACGCAGCACCACGCCGTGTGAACCGGTGGCCCACACAATGGTCACGGCGGAAAGCGCACTCTCACGGACCACCGACACGCCGCGAAGATTGGTGTCCATGCCGCTGGTTTTCACCGACCACCACTGGCTGGAACCACCGAACGTTAAGCTGACGAGAACAATCCAGAGGAACATGGGAAAAGAGTCTAACAGAGGAGTGAAAAGCTAAACCTGCAGCAGCTATTTCTTCGTCGTGGAAATAACGTTTCTGGCTTCGGGATGCTTGGGAGACCAGTCTTCCGGCGGGAACGCTACACGCCAGAAACTCGGGCACGGGGTGGAGAACTCCAGGCCAACTTCGGATTTTCCCGCGCGCACAGGTCCGAGGAACACAACGTAGCATTCCTGCTCTTCCTGGGTGCGATTGTGAAAAAGATGAATTTTGCTTCCACTGGTAATGCGCGCCTGCATCAGGACCAGCGCACCGTGTGCGTTGATCGCCAAAGTGGCGGTTTCTTCGGAGAAAGGTTTGGCCTCCGCATCCGTGCCGCGAATCCGTACACCCACCTGCATGAGCACCCGCTGGCTCCGTCTACGGGGACCTGGGGTAGTGGGAACATTCGATGTCTGACCCATAAAACCTCGTGTCTTTGAATATACCCCGAGGGCCGGAAAAGTCGAGTGGGAAGGAAACTCGGGTATGCAAAGAGGCAAGTTTACAGAAGCCGATTACTATTTAGTTAACTATAATCGCGTCTACGGTACCGCCGCATTTCAACCCTGAGAGCAGCGAAGGGCTAAAGCGGGTGCCTTGTTTTTACGTGCGATTGTCCATGGCGACATACGACCGCGTATCCTGCCCCAGATAAATCTGCCTCGGCCGGGCAATTTTCTGTTCCGGGTCCAGCAGCAATTCCTGCCATTGCGCGATCCATCCGGACATCCGCGGGATGGCAAAAAGCACCGGAAACATGGTTGTGGGGAATCCCATCGACTGGTAAATCAAGCCGGTGTAAAAATCCACGTTTGGATACAACTTGCGCTTCACGAAATACTCGTCTTCCAACGCGATTCGCTCGCATTCCAGCGCAATTTCCAGCAGCGGATTCTTGCCCATCAAGTCGAAAACTTCATACGCCACATTCTTGATGATACGCGCGCGAGGATCGTAGTTCTTGTAAACGCGATGGCCGAAGCCCATCAGTTTTGTTTCGCCGGCCTTCACGCGCTTGATGAAATCCGGCACTTTCTGCACGCTTCCAATTTCGTGCAGCATGCGCACCACTTCTTCGTTGGCTCCGCCATGCAGCGGACCGTACAGCGCCGCGATCGCTGCCGCTGTCGCCGAGTAGGGATCGACGTGCGAACTTCCTACCCCGCGCACCGTGTTGGTCGAACAGTTCTGCTCGTGGTCCGCATGCAGAATAAATAAAACGTCCAGCGCATGCTCCAGCGTCGGATTCGGCCGGTACCGCGTCTCGCTGGTACGGAACAGCATGTTCAGGAAATTTCCCGGATAGCTCAGGTCGTTGTCCGGGTACACATATGGCATGCCCAGCGTGTGCCGGTAAGAAAACGCCGCGATGGTGGGCATTTTCCCGATTAGCCGGTAAGTCTGCTTGCGGCGGGATTCCGCGTTAAAAATATCCTTGGCGTCGTTATAAAAAGTGGAAAGTGCGGCGATGGTGGAAATCACCATGCCCATTGGATGGGCGTCGTAGTGAAAGCCATCCAGAATTTCTTGATGCTCTCGTGAATGAACGTGTGATGCGTGATATTCCACTGCCAATCCTTCAGTTGCGCCGCGTTGGGAAGTTCGCCGTGCAGGAGCAGGTACGCCGTTTCCAGATAATTCGATTTTTCGGCCAGCTCTTCGATCGGATAGCCGCGATAGCGCAGGATTCCTGCATCGCCATCGATGTACGTAATGCGGCTGATGCACGCGGCGGTGTTGTTGAACGCCGGATCGTAGCTCATCATCCCGAATTCCGTCGGATTCACCTTAATTTGGCGAAGATCCGCGGCGCGCACCGTGTCGTGGGTGATGGGAATTTCGTAAGACTTGCCGGTGCGATTGTCGATGATCGTCAGCGTGTCCCGGCGGGTCGAGGCAGGAGCATCCGCGGTCTTGGACTGCGTGGTCGGAAGGGCAGAATCCATGAAAAACACCTCGAAAAGTGGCGCGATTCACAGCCGCGTCAACAATCCACTTTACACCAAAGCACCAGCCCGTGGAAATTGGTGCCAAAGGACAGGTGGCAGGCCGAGTTCCCGAGTGTGCCGCTCATCGGGACTTAGTCTCAATTTCGTGAGATAAATAAGCCGATATGAAAACTCCACTTTTCGGTACGTCTGTAGTGTTTGCTGTCGTGGTGTGCCTCATCTGCTCAACTTCTCTTCTTGCGAGCCAGGAAACAGTGTCAAAGACTGCACAGTCTATGGTCGCAGAATCCTACCCGAACACTGCCGACGGCTTGCATTCGCTTCTGGCCAATTTGCGGAACGTTACCAAGGGTGATGACGAAGGCAAGGTTTGGTCGAAGATTGCTGAAATGGAAATACCGGATTACGAAAACTGGTTTTCGCACTCCTATGGGCAAGAGAAGGGGCGAGCACTGGCAGACGCGTACGGCAAGTCCCTAAAGCTTAGTGAACAACATTTTGAAATGCTGTGGGTCGAACTTGCGAAGCAGGAAGGGGAGATTACGATTAGCAAGCTGGACGCATTGAATCGACGATTTGACCTCGCTAAAAAGGAGGACGTGCTTGCAAACTCGACGGACGAATTCAAAGCTGATTGGAAGAAAACGGACACGTCGGCCGGGCCTGCCAGACAGGCAATCGGGTACTTTTGCTTTGTGGACGGTAAGTTTCGCCTAAAGAGTTTCCCGCACGAGATTCAGATACTTTCGACCACCAAACCCGGCCCGGTCGTGCCCGGAAAACTCATTGACAAGGTGCAACCGATGTACCCTGAGTCCGCACGCAAATTGAGGCTACATGGGGTGGTATCCGTCAACGTCGTTGTCCATACGGATGGGACGGTGGCAGTGCAGAACGTGGGGGCAGGCCACCCGTTACTCGTGCCAGCGGCGGTCACAGCGGTACAACAATGGAAGTACGAACCCACCACGGTCAGTGGCGAACCCGTAGAAGTGCAGGCGAAAGTCTACGTGACGTTTGAGTTGAGTCAGCAGTAAAGCGAACAAAAGGGATAATTCAGCAGGATATAAGCCCATATAACGCGCTTACAGCAGAAGTGAAATCCCGCAAAACCAGATGGTGGCGGTTCGCCTTTCGGAGCTTTCGGCCGAACTCTAAGGCATAGAAAGCACTCGAGATAAATCATACTGTGCGTCCTTACGACTAACCTCTTGACAATAGTTGTTACAACGACTATGATCTTCCCCGTTGTCATCGGAGGGTTAAATGATTGAGATTCGCAAGAGCGCAGATCGCGGCCATGCCGATCACGGCTGGCTCAACACCCGATTCACCTTTTCTTTTGCCGATTATTACGACCCAAAGCACGAACAGTTCCGCACCCTGCGGGTCATGAACGATGATCGCGTTGCCGGAGGAGGAGGATTCCCCACGCATCCGCACCGCGACATGGAAATCGTCACCTACGTGTTGGAAGGCGCGCTGCAGCACAAGGACAGTATGGGTAATGGCTCCGTGATTCGCCCCGGCGATGTGCAGTACATGAGTGCGGGAACCGGCGTGGCGCACAGCGAGTTCAATGCCTCGCAGAAAGATCCGGTGCATCTGTACCAGATCTGGATGTTCCCGGATAAGAAGGGCCACAAGCCGGCCTACGATCAGAAACATTTTGACGATGCGGAAAAGCGCGGCAAGCTTCGCCTGGTTGCGTCTCCTGACGGCAGAGATGGCTCGGTGAAAATCCGGCAGGACAATGAATTGTACGTAACCGTGCTCGGACCAGGTGACACCGTGAAGCACTCTCTGAACAAGGAGCGGCACG
>Ga0210409_10008752_pt1 | contig 10273 bp, 8 predicted proteins | sample IncBWH17MmetaG_FD_161649 | JGI IMG/M metagenome (GOLD analysis project Ga0210409, IMG submission 161649) | Forest soil microbial communities from Barre Woods Harvard Forest LTER site, Petersham, Massachusetts, United States - Inc-BW-H-17-M | ecosystem: Environmental > Terrestrial > Soil >...
GTTGAATCGCCTTTTGCAGGAAGCCATGTCAGCGAACCCTCCACCGATCCGCGGAAATAAGCGCTTCAAGCTCCTGTACGCCACACAGATCGATAAAAAATCGGAGCACGCCGTCGCTCCTCCAACCTTCATGCTGTTCGTGAATTATCCGGAACTGTTGACAGACGATTATCGACGCTACCTGGAGGCTCGGATTCGGCAACAGAACGGTTATTACGGGTTGCCGATCATCTTTCGCCTCAGGTCGCGGCATCGTTAGTAAACCGCTGTAGCTTACCACGTCATCTGGGTGGCCCGCGAAACACGCGAAAAGACGCGAAAAAATTAAGAGGTTCACACCAAGGTCACGAAGGTCACAAAGGAAATATCAAAGTTGTCCGCACCCGACCGGCTCCCAATTTCAGCCTATCTCTCAAAATCATCTTCTGTGACCTCCGTGACCTCTGTGTGAGTCAATTCCCCCGCGAAGGCTCCAGCCTTTGCCATCTATGGGCGCGCCTCGCGGGGCAAAGCCTGGAGCCTTCGCTTACAGCGGTTTACTCAGTAAATCCACGATTCGGTCCCGACACCGGGTCAATCGTTTATACCGGAGCATGTCCTCGGGCATCGTTTGCAGGTTTTCCCTCAGGAGTTGAGCGGCTCCACGCTCGCGACGGACAGACTCGAGCGTGAGTTGGTAGATCCGGATACCAAAGATTATGCGAAAATAGTCAATGGGCATAATCGCTTGCCATTCCACGCGCAGAAAGGTCTCGGCTAGATCGCAATCCGATGCGATTTCGGCAATGTTGTCTCGGGGATGCTGGTTCTTTTGATTGGAACTGGTCAGACCCCAGTTCGAACGCTGATAACATTCTTCCAGTTTCAGATCGGCAAAAAATCGCTCCACCTTGGGATCGAGCTGTAAGTTCATTCCAGGAACGGGCTCATGAACGATCGATAGCGGGTGATGTTGTATTTTCGTCAGACTCCAGCCGGTCGGGAAACAGACACACCCACCGACGACCTCAAAGGACTTCCCGCGGCGCAACAATACAAAATCCGGTTCCCAGATTGTGCCGAGTTCTCGAAATGTGTCCGCGTGTCGGACCCTCGCCCAAGACCCGGCAAATTGTATCAGCGCAGCGGTATCCTCTCTGTTTGTGGGCTCACAGAGAAAATCTTGCGGACGGACCTCCAGCAATGCGCTCCGCTCTTTCAAAACGTCGACCGCCTGGAGATTCGCGAAAAATTCCTCAGGCTGCAGCCGCTTTAGCGCCATTCTCGGTCTGTAACCACCGCGGCTGAATAAGCCGTCTAAAGTCAAACCTGTGGGCAAAGCCGTTTCGCAATTCAATTCCATCACATTCACTAGTGCGCTGTCTCACCTATTATGATCTCCTTCAGCATTCAGGAGTCAGGAGTTCAGGAATTGCAGAATGGGACGGCGGATTGGACGAGGCTTTCGGGTTGCTGGGCGTAACCATTATATACGAGACGGTAAACTAGTCCTAGTGACTAGGTGGTGGGATAGGTCCCTTCGTTGGGCCCGAAGGCGTTAGCTTCGGATCAATGCCGGAAGCCAGAAGACTGACCAGCGTCTCATTGGTTTGCTCCGGTATGAGTGTTATCTCAGCATTCGCCTTGATCATCCGTTCGACCTCTAAAGTCTCATACACCGCATTCAAAACGTCAGGATCCTGTCCAATTTCCCGGAGAGCCTGACCGATCATCTGTGGACGAACCGACCGAGCCTTCGCGAACTCTGTCGCAGCTTGTCGTTCTGCCGAGCTGGTGATGATGTCCACTTGGTTGGTTCCAATCTGTCGGATCGCCGACGTGACTTGCCGAAGCCGGTTCACCACTTTTTGTTCGATCTGACGGATCATTAAAGTATCCCTGAAATTTACTTTGCGAATGTAAATCGAACCCAACTGGTAACCCCACTCCTCCGCTTTCGGTGAGACCTCGTTTCCCACCGTATGGCTCATCGAATGACGGCTTTCGAGCATCTCGTGCAAGGGCAGGTTGCTCAGACAACGAACGGTTGCGTTGGCAAGATTGGCACGCAAAGATCCGCGCGGGTCAACATTCTTGAAGAGATAATCTACGGGACGTTTCACGCGCATTTCGTACCAGACGCCGACTCCCATCGGCGTGCCCTCCTCGGTGTTCACTGGATTGCTCCGGAGGTACTCCTGATCCAGACGCGTGTCGATCTCGTGCACTCGGCCGAAGAACCGCACGAGGGCGGCTTGCGGACCGAACCGGAGCCAGAGAAGATGAAGGCCGGGCTCAGTGATGACGCCGACCACGCGGCCAAATAAGATGTACACCTTGCACCGACCTTCCATGACGGTGGTGTAAAAGTTGATCGCTCCTAGAAAAAACAAAAACGTCGGAACCGTGATCCAGCAAAGGATGAATGTACAGAAGAACGCGACAACAAAATTCATAGGGCTAGGGTCCTGCTAACGTTTCTCCCGCAGAATGATTCGTTTAGCCTTCGAAAACAGGTCCAGTCGGATGTTACGAATGTAAGCCGGTAAGGCCTGTTCTCCACTTTGCTTCAAATCATCGATCTGCTGGGCCATCCAGCGAAGCGGTTGAACCTCTGCCTGCGCGCGATTAGTCTCAATTTCGACGGCTCTTCGCGACTGCTCGATACGCTGATCCGCATTCGCCTGTGCTAAACTGATGTTCGACGAAACTTCGTTGTGCGCCGTGTTAATTGCCGCTAATGCCGATTCGATGTCCGGCGGCGGATCGATGCCGGTGATCAGCGAAGCGTCAAGCATGATTCCATACCGGGCCGCGGAAGAGAAACATTCCAGGTCCATCTGCTTGTTCACGTCATTCAGATTCTTTCGGAGATCGTTGATCGACACACCCGCTTTTGCCAGACTCTCGGTAGGCTTTTCGAGCAAAGGCTGACCCGTTTCTGCGGGCGGTGGACCTTCATAATTTGCGATCCGCTCCCTGAGAATGGAGATGAAGTAACCTAATACATGTGAGATCGGTCTGGCCACTCCAAACAGATAGGCGTACAGGTTCTGCTCACTCACTCGATACCGGATTTGACCAGTCAAACCGATGTTTAATTGATCCTTGGTGACCGCCTCGAGAATTGTCCCTTTTTGATTCGCTTCGGGCGTATCCGGATCAAAGGCTACATTCATCGTCTGAGTCGACACAGACGCTTTAAATACACGTTGCCACGGCAGCCGCAGGTATGGCCCCCCCGGACCAATCACCCGAACCTGTGGATAAACGTAGCGCTCCTTTTCCTCCGGGCGAAAATTTTGTGCAATCGGCAGGTCGAGACTCGTTTTGTCCCCGATTCGTTCCGCCCTCCCGAAATTCGTGACCACGGCCCTTTCGTTCTGATTAATTGTGTAGAGCCCGCCGAGCAAACAATAAACGGCGAGGAAACCGAGTACGCCGGTGACCAACCCGAAGATAATCTCCATGGATGGCCGGTTATAAAGAAGTTGCAGCGACGCGGCAAGCCGGAATAGGGTCGGCCATATGACTTGTGCGGGCTACCAGCAACTTTGTGAACGCTCCCGCGAAGTGTATCTGCTGCGTTCTATCGGCGGTGTACTCTCATGGGATTTCGAAACCTATATTCCTTCTAAAGCGGTACCTTACCGAGCCGACCAACTAAGCTATCTCGAGGCTAAGGCTCACACGCTTTTTACTGAACGTTGCGTCGGCGATTGGCTCAAAGAATCTGAACAATTTGGTTTCAGCCAGGATTCGGAGGAAGCCGCAAATATCCGCGAGTGGCGGCGCGCTTACGATCGCGCCACTAAAATTCCGGTTTCGCTCGTTGAGGAGTTTGAAAAGACCCGTACCATCGCTCGCGACGCGTGGGTTGGGGCTCGAGCCGAGTCTAGGTTTTCCAAATTTGAATCGCATCTCGGAAAGATCGTCGAGCTGACGCGCAAGAAGGCAGATCTCTGGGGATTTGAAGAATCTCCATACGACGCACTAATGGACGAGTATGAGCCAGGCATTACGGCACGCCAAGTGAAGCCGATCTTGGAAGAATTGCGGATCGCTCTCGTTGACATTCTAGGGGAGATCGCGACCGATTCTGTTCCGGAAAGATTTCTGGACGGGCATTATCCCATCCCAGGGCAGCAAGCGCTTTTCCGGGAGGTAGCTGCGGCGTTTGGCTATGATTTTGCAGCGGGCCGCATCGACACAACTATGCATCCCTTCGCAACGAGCCTTGGCCCTTTTGATCAGCGAATCACTACGCGGTACAGCGAACAGCGCTTCGAGGTTTCTCTGTACGGGATCATGCACGAAACCGGTCACGCGCTTTACGAGCAAGGCCTGCCTACTGATCGAGTCGGCTTACCTTGCGGTGAGGCCGTCTCCTTGGGAATTCATGAGTCCCAGTCACGACTCTGGGAAAACCATGTTGGGCGTGCTGAGCAGTTCTGGTATCTATGGCATGCGACTGCATGCAAACATTTACCTGACCTCGCCCGATATTCCCCAACCGATCTCGTAAAGGGGGTGCAACGTGTCACCCCCTCCTTTATCCGCGTCGAAGCGGATGAAGTGACCTATGACCTGCACATTCTGCTCCGGTTCGAGATGGAACTCGCGTTGATAGAAGGGCGGTTAAAGGTTAAGGACCTGCCCGAAGCCTGGAATTCTCGTTTTCAAGAGCTGTTTGGCTTGGTTGTCCCGGACGACCGGCGCGGGGTCCTTCAGGACGTTCACTGGAGTCTGGGTTCTATGGGTTACTTCCCCACCTACACGTTGGGCAATCTGAATGCAGCTCAGTTGATATTTGCTGCGGAAAAGCAGGTTCCGGGATTGTCAGATCAACTCGCTCAGGGGCACTACCAACCTTTACTGGACTGGCTGCGGGAAAACATCCATCGACATGGTCGCAGATATCTTCCCGCTGAACTGATGCGCCGCGCCACCGGCGAGACGACGCAAGCCAGATACCGCATCGAGTACCTGCGCGCCAAGTATATTGAAGGGAGCAGGTAACAGCGGGCTCAGCGGACTCAAGTGAAGGCGGAGTCAGCAACGTCAGGCAAAGTTCCTGCCCCTCGAGCACAGACCTGAATCCGCTGAACCCACTGCTCGCTGTTCCTTTTAAGAAAGCGGGTTGTTGCCCGCTGAGAACTAAAGTATCCTCCCCGCTGTGTATCGCCGTGTAGGAGTTGCGACAACGTTTTCCCCCCGTTTTGCGGCTGTGCTTGCCGAAGCAGGCCTCGTCAGCCGCTCGCTTTCTGCACCACTTTGCCTAATCCACGCGGATGTGTTCGCTCACGAAAAGGAAGAGCGATTCCGCACGGCTTTGCGTGACCTGCAGCTCGATGATCGCTCTGAGATTCGTTTCGAATCCGGACAACCGGCGGAGGCTATTCTGAGGGCGCAGCATGAGGCGAGCATCGACCTGTTAGTGGCTGGCGCTATGGAGACGGAGAGTGTTCACCGGAATTTCACCGGGGACGTCGCCCGCGAACTGCTGCGACGCGCTCATTGCGATCTTTTATTGTACACCGAGCCCAGGGAAAACCCTAAACCCCCAGAGGGTATCTTAGTAGCCATCCCGGATTTTTCAGATTTAAGCCGGCAAGTACTTCGGAGCGCGCTAAATTTCGCAGAGCGGAGTGGTGGTCGCCGTGTCACTATCCTCTACGTGCAAACCACTTTTGCCGAAGCAAAAGAGAAGGCTCTTGGAGTTAGCAATGGCGCTTTACCGGCGGAAGAGACGCTCGAAGCCTGGGTGCGAGAGGAAGAGAGGCCGGTCTTGGAACTGGATTACCATCTCCTGCGTGGCAATACCGGGTTCACCGCGTGTGAGTTCATCCAATCCAGCGGCGCAGACCTGGTGGTGATGCCGTCGCAAATGCCTTCAGCGTACCAACCCGTATTCTCTCCTGCGCTCGACTGGATTATTCAAGTCATACCCGCCAACCTTTGGGTCATCCGAAAAGGAGGTAGCGGAGGCTAGTGGTTAGTGGCTGGTGGCTGGCTGGTGATAAGGCTCGACGGCCTTTCGCGAAGCTTGAAATGTGAGGCCGGGCTCGATCTTTGCAACGTTTCGACGAGGTCCGCTGAGCGAGACAAAACTGCCGGAAGGGCAAGCGTCACCGCTCATTTTGCTGGGCTTTGCGCGCTGCCAGGTTCGCACGAGCTGCGCCATCGTTGGGAATACCTTCTTCTTCGCAAAATTGGTTGATCTCTTCTACATCCAAAGGGACGCGTACCCAGGGAATGCCTCTTTTCTCAAGTTCCCTAATTAGCTTTTCCGAACCCGCATTCCATTCCTCCCACGTGTCCTCCAGTTCTTCCCGGTCCGCAGCGGCGGCGAGCAATGCTCCCCATTGATCCGGTTCGTAGCTGGCAACCGCGGTGAGCAAAGCGGCCGGAGGATCAACTGGACGCCGCCGATGCGCCCAGAACGGGCATGTCGGACAGACTTGGCCAAGCGGATAATCCACGCCTTCTTCGTGTGGGCATCCGTTGATTTCCTCGAGCATCGCGACGCTTCGGACGCCTTCCCGGCGGATAATGTCAATCCAGGTGTTCTGCAGTTTGATGTCGTAACGAAGATCCGCGTCGGGCGACTCTCGAAACCATTTGTGAAGTTGAGCTTCGGAGTCTTTCGAAGGAATGATGCCAAGGACAGCCTTTGAGGCTTTCTTGTCGTCGGGTCCGTAGAAAGCGAGCGTGGCGACCGGGTAACCTCGATCCCCGCGATTAACGAATTTCCGTAACCAGGTAATGGGCTTCACGAATAGCGGCTTGCGGTGAGGATAGCATATACACAGCTGCGAGCGCGAATCATGGTGTAATTTCAGCGCGGCTGTTACGACTTTTTCACTGACCCGACGGGTGAAAGTAGCTGCGGATTGCAATCATGGTTTTGCCACGGGAAGCCGCCGGTGAACCTTAGACTAGCCACCAGCCACTAGCCACTAGCCACTATCTCCCTCAACACGAATGGCAAGATGCCGCCATGACGGTAGTAGTCCACCTCGATCGCAGTATCGATTCGCAAAATCAACGGAACCTTTTCGATACTTCCATCTATGCGCCTGATCTCCAACGTCACCTCTTGCTGCGGCTTCACCTTGTTGCTAAGACCATCGATACCGTAGGTCTCAGAACCATCGAGCTTCAAACTCTGCGCATTTACCCCTTCGCAAAACTGTAGCGGCAATACACCCATACCAACAAGGTTGCTACGGTGGATCCTTTCGAAGCTCGCCGCAACGACCGCTTTCACTCCCAGTAACCGCGTACCCTTCGCAGCCCAATCTCGGCTCGAACCGGTGCCATATTCATGTCCGGCAATGACGATCAAAGGTACCTGTTCTTTTTGGTAACGAACCGCCGCGTCGAAAATCGGCAGCTGCTCCCTACTTGGATAATGGATGGTCACACCACCTTCCACTCCCGGAACCATCAGATTCTTTATTCGCACATTCGCGAAGGTGCCGCGTGTCATTACCCGGTCGTTCCCGCGCCGGCTGCCGTAACTATTGAAATCGATCGGTTCAACCCCGCGACTGATCAGATATTTCCCGGCCGGCGAGGTCTTCTTGATCGCGCCTGCCGGCGAAATGTGATCTGTAGTTACTGAATCTCCGAAGATCCCGAGAGGCCTCGCGTCTCGGATTTCCGCTATCTCACCGATATCCATCGAGAAGTTCTCGAAAAATGGCGGTTCCTGAATGTAGTCGCTCTCCTCATCCCATACATAGAGATCGCTCGCCGGCGAAGTTATCTCATTCCATTTCGGGTTTTGACTGGCAAAATCCGCGTATAGCTTCCGAAAGACTTCCGGCTTCAGTGCGGTCATTGCGTCATGGATTTCCTCCAGTGTCGGCCACAGATCCTTAAGATAGACCTCGTTTCCTTCCTTATCGGTCCCAATCGATTCGTGCGCCAGGTCGATGTCAACTCGTCCGGCCAACGCAAACGCAACGACCAGCGGAGGCGACATCAGAAAGTTTGCTTTGATGTTTTGATGAATTCGAGCCTCGAAATTTCGATTACCGGAAAGGACCGCCGCGGCAACAAAATCGTTGTCGACAATCGCTTGTTCGATGTTCGGATGAAGCGGCCCGGAGTTCCCGATGCATGTTGTGCAGCCGTATCCGACGATATTGAATCCGAGCCGATCCAGGTAAGGCTGCAGCCCCGTTTTAGCAAGATAGTCAGTTACAACTCGAGAACCCGGAGCCATCGACGTCTTTACCGTTGGATTGATCTTCAGCCCCCGTTCTACGGCTTTCTTTGCAAGTAGCCCCGCACCTAGCATCACACTTGGGTTGCTGGTGTTCGTACAACTCGTGATCGCGGCAATTAGCACACTCCCATGCCCGACCTCCCCGGAGCTGGCATCGCTCGATGTCGCACCTGCGACCTTCGAGCCATTCACCGAAACCGGCGTTCTTTTCGACAGTAGATCTTCGCTTTTACCATAGCCGCCTTCGGCGACCGGTTTACTGAAGAGACCGCGGAATGTCTGACCCAGCTCACCGAGGTTGATCCGATCTTGCGGACGCTTCGGACCCGAAACGCTAGGCTGCACGTTCGCCAAATCGAGATCAATATCCACGCTGTAATCGATCTCACCCTTCTTGGGCATCCCGAATATTTGCTGCGCCTTGAAGTAGTTTTCGAATCGTTCGCATGCTTCTTCAGAGCGTCCCGTCATTCTAAGATATTTGACCGACTCACCGTCTATCGGGAAGAAACCCATCGTCGCGCCATACTCCGGCGCCATATTTCCGATCGTCGCTCGGTCAAAAACTGGTAACGATCCCGCCCCTTCCCCATAAAATTCGACAAACTTCCCTACGACCCTCCGTGCCCGGAGCAACTGGGTCACGTGCAGCGCCAGATCAGTTGCAGTCACACCCTCCCGCAAGCGCCCGCTGATGTGGACCCCGACGACTTCCGGGGTCAGAAAATAAACTGGTTGTCCGAGCATACCCGCTTCCGCCTCGATACCACCAACGCCCCATCCCACAATGCCGAGACCATTGATCATCGTCGTATGAGAATCGGTTCCCACCAGAGTGTCGGGATAAAAGACTTCCCCTCTCTCAGTAGTGGTGCTTAACACCCCTTTTGCCAGGTACTCCAGGTTGACCTGGTGCACGATACCGATACCGGGAGGGACAACTCGGAACGTCTCGAATGCTTGCTGGCCCCATTTCAGAAATTGGTAACGCTCCCGATTACGTTTAAACTCCATATCGAGGTTTAAGCTCAACGCTTCGGGCGAGCCGGCAAAATCCACTTGAACGGAGTGATCGACCACCAGATCCACCGGGACCAGCGGTTCAATAGTCTTCGGATCGCGATTTAGCTTGGCAACCGCCGCGCGCATCGCGGCGAGGTCTACCAGGAGAGGTACACCGGTAAAATCTTGAAGAACAATTCGGGCGACGACAAATGGAATTTCCTCGTTTGCCGGCTCTCTCGCGTTCCAATTGGCCAGCGCCACCACATCCTTTTCGTTTACCTTTTTCCCGTCACAGTTCCGGAGCACCGATTCGAGCACGATTCGAATACTGACCGGCAGCCGCGAGATTTTTCCGATACCGGCCTCCTCCAATGCCGGCAGCGAATAATAAAATCCTTCTTTACCTTGACCCGCGTTAAAGGAGCGAACTGTGTTATTCGAGATCATAAATCTGGATTACGCTAGTGTCTGGAGTATCGCCTTAATGGCTGCGAAATTCGGCAGTTGCTTAGGGTCGTCGGAGCTTTCCGCGTATTGAATGACGCCCTCCCGGTCGATAACGAAGGCCGATCGCTTTGCCACACCGCCCATCGGCAAATTGCGTTGGGGCGCAAAACTATCGTAAGCAACCCCGTAAGCTCTCGCTACGGCATGATCGTAATCACTCAATAGCGGAACCTTGATATTCTTTTGGTGCGACCAAGCCTCCAATGAAAACGGGCTATCACCGCTAATCCCATAAACCTGGGCGTTTGCATCCTCGTAGGCGCCGAGCTCGTTGGAAGTATCGCACATCTCCGCTGTACATACTCCCGTGAATGCCATCGGGAAAAACAACAACAACGTGTTTTTCCGTCCGAAATTGTCGCTGAGCTTGACTAGATTGACGCCATCCGAGGTCTTGCAGCTAAGAGCGAAATCCGGAGCCTTGGTTCCGATTGAAAGAGTCATATAACTTGTCAGATAAAATGTTAACCGCCTTTCGGCCAACCCGAAAATTAACTATAGAATGCTGGGAATTTGGGTCAATGGAGATTAAAGAAGCAGTTTTGA
>Ga0210409_10008753_pt1 | contig 10273 bp, 6 predicted proteins | sample IncBWH17MmetaG_FD_161649 | JGI IMG/M metagenome (GOLD analysis project Ga0210409, IMG submission 161649) | Forest soil microbial communities from Barre Woods Harvard Forest LTER site, Petersham, Massachusetts, United States - Inc-BW-H-17-M | ecosystem: Environmental > Terrestrial > Soil >...
CAAAGATTGGCCTCATCCAGGCATACTTCCAGCGCAAGCGCGGTACGTCAAGGCGGCCCTGCAGTTGCGTAGCCAGATCTTGCAACTCAGCGACGATATCGGGTCGTTCTGGATAGAAATTATCGTACCAAGTGCGGATGTATTTCAGACAGGCACTTCGGACACGTTCACTTTCCTCGAGCGACCGGAGATACTGAATGTGTAGTTTCATCGAAACGAGCAGCGCATTTTTCTTTTTGTCTGACGTGCCGACGCGGCTCAGACGGGCCGAGGGCGTAATTCTGTAGAACACTTTAGCGTCCGGAACGAAGCAGGTACCTTTGGATGCCAGAAGCACACGACAAAAATATTCGCCATCATCATCGCTGAGAAGCCGGGTGTCCCACGGTCCGGCCGCTTCGGCCAGTGGCCGGCTCGTCAGCCAGGTCGCGGTCTGCATGTGCAGATTTTCCCCCATCTTTCTCAAGAGCCACTCGACGGGGGAAAGGTCTTGCCACAGTGAGGTCGCGGTGAAGCGGGCGCGATGGGTCCTGTAGTTAAAATAGGCCCAAGGTGAGGACAAAAGCGTCCTCTCGTCGTCGATTCCCGACAGCGCCGCGAGCTGGCGCTCGATCTTGTCCGGCGCCAAAAGATCATCGGCATCCAACCACTGGATATAATCTCCTTGGCTGAGCTGCAAAGCATGATTGCGGGTCGCTGCGGCGCCCTGATTCTCTTTGGTAATTACGGTTAACTCTTTCGAAGCAAATCGTCGCGCCACTTCGGCGGTCCGGTCCGTAGATCCATCGTCCACCACGATGATCTCTTTGCGCGAGCATGTCTGTCCGACTGCAGATCGGAGCGTATCCGCGATCCAGTTTTCAGCGTTGTAAGCGGGAATCAGAATTGAGACAAGCTTTTCCATACGATGTCATCCGGCTCCGAAGCTGATCTTAGCCTCGATATACACTTTGTGCTCCCAGTTCATCTAGACTTTCAGAGCCTCGTTTTCCATAGGGACTGCGAAAGCCGGGAACACCTCGATGGACTGCGCTTGGGGATCCCATGAGATTGCAACTGGGTGTTAGAGGATAAACCTGGCTGTGTTAACTCGGTCGCCAACACTGTAGATTTGGGACCTTAGATTTGGCGGAAATCGAAGATACTGAGGCCGGCCCGCGTCACCTATGTCAAGCAACCTGGCATCGACTGATCGGCAAGCTACCGCCGTTAATACGTCGGGGCCGCCATAGATCAAATCCGCAATCGTCACGCCAAAACCCCAGAAAACGACCCAGAAGCGGAGTCCGCAGTAGGTGGCTTGCGCGTTGAAAATAAACATGTTAGCGCCGAAAACCCTGCAGAATCTCGGCCCAATGGTCCCGTGTGGTTACAAAGCGGCCAAATATGGAAAACCTTTGCCACAAATTGATAAAGGGTTCCCCAAGCTATCGAGACCGTCGGCACAACACAGTTTTGGCGCCGCCAGCCAGAGAGAGTGACTGCCGACTAACGGAGGGAGGCGTAAATCACGGCTGTGCGACTCTGATTCTCTCGCCCGGGAACGGAAAAAAACACCCTGTACTAAGACTACCCCAAAGGACAGTAGATTCTATCCCCGTCACAGCACATCATTTGTCCTGTGGGACGGGATCCCACGAGATGGCGCGTATCGGGCGTTATTCGAAACGCACTCTCCAGGGAACTTTGCGGGAACGAGGTCCAATGATGAAGAACTGGTTGGTTTTCATAGCGTGTTTGTGGGCCTTTCAAGTCTCCGCCCAAACCACGTATCCTGCGGCGGGCTGCAGCCAAGCTCAGATTCAGGCTGCGATTACCGCAGAGCAAGCCGCACCCGCCGACGGCGACATAATCTCGATTCCCGCAGGCAGTTGCACTTGGACTGGCTCCCAGCAAGTAAACGCGACGTTCAATAACTCGGTCACGATTCAGGGGGCGGGTGCCATCTCAGCCACGACGGGCGGAGCCTCCACGACAGGCACAGACCAAACTGTGATTCTGAACAACACGACAGGCAATGGCACGATTTTCGCGTTCGGGACGGTAGCTGGAAAATCGTTCAGATTCACCGGGATCGCTCTGACGCAGAACGGCTCGAGCCCTTTCACTGCGAACGGCGTACTAAATATTACTGGAACTTCAAGCGCCGTTCGTGTGGACCATTGCCACCTACAGATAGCAATTAACGGCTCATCGACAGACATCTACGTCGGCGGTTCGGTTACCGGAGTCGCGGACCATGACTTCTTCGATGACGCCGCCCTACCCGTGGTCTTCAACATGGCCTTTCACAATGGAGTCGGCTGGAACGGGGACACACAGCCCTATGGTGACGGTTCTTGGACCGACACAGAACACTGGGGATCAAGCGAATTCTTCTTCGTTGAGGACAACCAGTTCAGCAATGGTGGCCTTGGTGACGGTGGTGATGGTGCGCGTTATGTATTTCGCCATAACACGGTACTCGGCACTGTGGCATCAACCAGCAGTTGCAGCGGCGGCCCGCTGCAGCAGTTCAACCACGGCGCTGACCCGGGGCGGTACAGGGCTACGCGGGCGGCGGAAGTCTATCTCAACAATTACTCCAATCCGGGAAATTGTGGTAGCCCTGTCTATTCTCTCAATAGCGGAACGATTCTGTTTTGGGGCAACACCATAACGGGAGGATTCGCAAACGGTCTCTTGGTTGCCTACAATTTCCGAAACCTCGCAGGAGGCGGCGGAAATTACAATTACACGGGCAATTGGGGCTTCTGCGGTTCTGCCGCTGGTGGACCGACCGGATGGGATGGAAACCTAAACTCGGCTTCCGGCTATCCCTGCATGGACCAACCGGGACGCGGAAAGGGCGATCTTCTGTCCGGTAATTTCGCGCAAAACGGAGGAAGCGGAGTCTGCAATATCACGCGAAGCCCCGGATGCAACAGCCTGAATCCTCAGTATCCGCGCCAAGCGCTGTCGCCGATCTATACGTGGATGAACACCTGGACACCGCTCTATTTTACGGCGAATCCATTGTTCGCAAACCAGTCAGGCGGATCATCCACGGGTCTAGCCACGAACAATCAGGACTACTTCACCGATTGCACTTCTATCAACAACCCTAGCTGTGCGGGGGGCTTCACCGGAGCGGCGGGAACAGGATACGGGGTGCTTGCGTCCCGACCTTCAACCTGCACGGGCAACATTGACCCGATGACTGGCGGGGCAGCACCGGGGGTCGCCTACTGGGCCACCGATACCAACACGCTCTACGTCTGCAACCCGACGAACACTTGGACTACCTACTACGCTCCCTACACCTACCCGCATCCGCTCACGCAGTCCACTCAAGGAGCATCGGTTCCTGCGCCTCCGACAGGTCTGGTCGCGACCGTCCAATAAACCACTTCAAGACGCTGGCGCATCGTTATGGAGAGCTGTTAAGGGAATTTCGATGGCCCGTCCTGGTGCGCATTAGGCCCCGGCAAACGGCAGGGCATTTTGCCGGTTCGATCCGGTAACGGTCGTTAACATCTTGGGCGGGGGAAGGTCCGGCTTCGGCCCCTGGTTGACAGCCCAACGAAGAATCTTGGTGGTGGCGTCCGCTTTCGCCTCCCATGTTAAGGAATCGCGTATATAGGCGATGCTTTGCCGGCGTAATTGCTCCAGGCGATCCCGATTATTAACCAGTTCTGCGAGGATCTTCTCCATTCGCTCCACGAAGTCGTTTTCGTTCGTAAGAGGCACCTTGTAGCCCACTTGTGGATTAACGATGTCGCCGGGCCCGCCGAAGTCCGCAACCACCGGGACGGCGCCCGTGGCGAGCGCTTCGAAGACCACGCCTGCACCGAAGTCACGAACGGAAGGAAACACCATGACGTCCGCGGACCGCAGCCTTGTAAGTACCTCTTCATGGCTGACCCAACCGCGGAAGGTCACGGCTTTCTCAATCCCAAGGGATTTCACAAGCTGCTCCAGCCGGTTCCGCTCGGGACCATCGCCAAGCACTGTAAAGCGAGCCAAATCACTTCGTAAGAGGGGAGCAGCTGCGCGCAGCCCGAGATCACAAGCCTTGCAGGGGATCAAACCTCCGACAAAAATCAAATCCAGCTTCGAGCCGGGTTCCGGATTGCGCCTGTCGTCATAGCAAAGGCCGCGAGCAATCCCTGGCTCCGGGACGAAAAACAGTTTGTGGCGATAAGCGGCGAATTCTGCGTAGGTCTGAGACGAGGCAGCTATGATAGCGGTGGCGTGCCGATACGTGGAACGGGCGAATGGCAGGAACCTGTACACGTTTCTGAGACCTGAGATCCACTCCTTCTGGCCGGTCGCCTGACTGAAACCCTCCACAAAAGGAAGGCCGCCATTGATCGGCCCGATCACAAAGGGTATCGGTCCCTTCCGCAGAAAGAAAGCGAAGGGGCTGGGCAACACCGCGGTCATCGGGACTACCCGCAGAACGACGTCGAATTCGCGAGCGAGGATGCGGCGACGCAGCTGACGCCAAGCGAACCATTCAAATGCAAGAGCGAAGGGATACCCGAAAGCGGTTACCGCCTGGCTGGCAAAGTTGGATTTGAAAATCGTTCGAAAACCCCACGCGTAGATACGCTCGAGCCAGGGCATCCGGACGACTTCGATGGAGCGAAATGACGCCTTGGCGCGACGTACAGAATCCTCTACCGTTGATCTAACTACCAAAGATACGTCATGGTTCTGCGCGAGCGCCGCTGCGTGAGAATAAGTCACATAGGGAATGCTGATGCCCTCGGGATTGCAATCCGGACCCAAAACCAAAATGCGCAATCGGCTCATGAATTCCGCCCCTGCTTCGCGTTACTTCGGGACGGTCCGAACGTATACGGACTGCCGGATGCTCGATGCGAATCCCTAACCACGGTCCTTTTTTCGCCAACAAGCAACTGCGTCGCGGGAGCTTCCTCGCGCTGCGACCGATCGTTCGCGGAGTCCGCTGAAAGACCGGTCTTAGCGCCCGCTCGAATTCGGGCCGGACTCGGTGAGAGCCGAGTCTCCCAGAGAGGGCGATCGGCGGCAGCGAGCTCCGGTCCGGACTCCGAAGCTGCCTCTTGGGGTCTGAGGGGCCGGTTCACGGCCACGACCGCGAGAAGCAAGAAAAACCATTCCAGGTGCAGCATTCGAAATCCGGCTTCGGTGATGTTATACGTCACCGCCGTGGCCACATAGGCTACCAACAAGGCGCCGAGTGCCGGATCGCGTCGAAAGAACTGGACGGCTTTGAAATATCCTTGCCCGAGAAGCAGCGCGATAAGCCCCAAGCCAATGAAACCAAGGTTCAGATATACCTCAATATAACCGTCGTGCGCCTCGTTGATCCTATCGAGTCCCCCAACCTGGGAGTAAGCTTGTGCCACGCGGGGGCCTACCCAAAAAGTTTCGAATCCAGCGCCACCGACAGGGTTGGGCGCCATTGGAATCAGAATCTTCCAAATTTCTGTACGCCCCGTTAAATCCGGCTTCCTTCCCAATGCCTCTGAGACTGCAGCCTTGCCTCCGAAGAGCGCCATGACCCCGCCACCCAGTAAAATAGCGAGAGCCAGCGCATGCACCGCCGCCGGCCTCCGTCGGAAAAGTGACAAGGACAAGGCGAGCATCAGTCCCACTCCAAAAATAAAACAAGCAGTTGCCGTGGCGCAGTGCGCCGTATACAGGAGATAAATGACAAACGCGAGCAAAGTGCATTGGGCCAGCAGGTGACGGCGGCGATTGGGCTGCTCCTTGTCGCGGATCAGATTGAGCATCTGCCATAAGGCTCCCAGCCCTATCAGGTAGGCCAGGTTCCCGAGAATATTCTTGTTGGTTGTAACACCATTAAACACTTGCCCTTGTCCCCAGGGATCCCAACCAGTACCTATTGCCGGATAGTACCTGATCAATAGGACGGAAACAGGCAACAGAACAAATCCTATTCGCGAGACCAAGCGCCTGAACGCCGCACTCGGATGCGCGTCCGTTACAACAATCAGGACCATCACGATATCGCCCAGAGCCCTGACCCATCGTTTGAAGCCCCACAAGGGAAAATCCGACCAAAGGAGACTAAACAGGCAGAACGAAAAGTAGAGCACAATCGGCCAACTCGCTTTGAGCAGACTCGCCACTTCCTTACGGCGCTGAATGAGAACAACTAATCCCAGCAACATCAGCGAGCCGGCGAGAAGCTGGTCGGGCAAGCTGGCTTCGGGAAGCTGACCTAGAATTTCCGCTGGCGTGCCGATCCCGAACCAGGCAAACGGAGACCGCGACCCGGCGATCGACAGCCAGATTATGGGCAGCCAGAGGGCCTTCGAAGTGCGTACCGAGCCATCACGGTCGAGCCAGAAGAGGCCGGCGATTCCGACGATAAAAAACAACAATGCTAAAGTTGGACTCATTTTTTCGACCGGGCTATCTGGGAGACTTCTTGGTTGAACCCGTACTTCTAGCTCAGTTAAGTTCGCCTTTCGCTACCAAACTCTGAACAACGAGGGAAGCCCCAGGTTGCGACAAATGATTCGTATCGCTCATCAAGGAGACTTTGTGCGCGGCATCAGCGTATTCGGCACAACTCTCAGCACCGCATATTTCCCTATAGAGCGAAATATAACGCACATGCCAAGTGTTCGCCGCCATTCTTTGCATCTCCGCATCCAACGACGCGAGACTCCCTACAAGATGCTCACTTGCTAGGTTCGGCTCATTCCACGCAACGGAGTACACCAAAAGCCTCGGCAAAGGGCCGTCGTACTCTGGCACCGGTCCAAACACCGTCACCGGCACCTGATGCTGGTGGGCCCAAGCAATAAGTTCCGTGAGTCCCTCCAGGTTTTTCTCCTCCCACCTGCCTGCAATAAACATTCCTTGAACCGGATGCGTGGGCAGATATTCCTGGAAGATATATTCCATCATTTTTCTGCAGTCACCCGAAGCTAGCGGATGAAGCGACGGCTCGCAGGCCGCTGTGCTGGCCTGCATGACATTGGCATCCTGAAGTGAGGACGATAGCGCATGCCAAAGCATCGCCGAGTGACTGTCCCCTAGAAGGAGATAATTCTTCTTGCCGCCATCCTGACGGAGACAGGTATCGAAGTCATATTGTTCGAAATGGTAGTCAGTCGTGATAAAACAAGTCCCGGTCCGCATCAAACGAAACTCCTCATCGCCATCGACGCCAGATGCCACTTGAATTGCATTCGAAGGAAAGCGCGACGGAAACCCGCCGGCAAACAGAGTCAGCGCGCAAAAGCCCAATGAGAGGAGCATGGTCGCACCAGCGGTCGCAAAAAGTGGGCCGCCAGTGAGGCGCAGACGGCCACTTCGAAAAGGGCGCTCCACGAGCATCCAGGAGGCGACCGCAAGCACGAACGAAAGGCCAACCTCGACAAGAATGTCAAATCGATGCGGTGAGAGCAGAGCAATTCGATGCTGTGACCCGATAGCACCCATGCCGACAATCACACCCATCTTCCGCAAGACGATGACCGGCCAATGCCATAGGTAGAGCGAGTAGGAGATGAGTCCCACAAAGACAAACGGACGCCAGGAGAGCACCTTTCCAATCAGTGACGAGCCTCCCTCGCCCGCCCAGATGATCAGAGCCGATCCGACACATGGCACCAAAGCGCTAAAGCCAGGGAAGAGAGTTCGTTGTGAATAGGAGACAACCGAAAATGCAATCATTCCGATCCCTGTTAGTGTGGCTAGATTCCGCAGATATGCCGATTCCACTCGGGGCAACATACTCAGCGACAGAATCGTGCCCAGCAGAAGTTCCCATGCTCGTGTGTACAGTACATAGAAAGCGGTGTCTGCGTTATGCGATACGACGATAATGCTGGCCACAAGGGAACCAAGGAAAAGAAGCACAACCGAGACGCGAAGCCGCTGGGGAAAGAACTTTCGAACGACAATCAGGAAAAGCGGAAAGCAAATATAAAACTGTTCCTCCACCGCGAGAGACCAGGTGTGCAGTAACGGTTGAGAGGTGGGTAAATCAAAGTACCCGGAGTGTTTCCAGAAATACAGGTTCGACATGGAGGCCGTGGCTGCCATCATCGACTTGCAATAAGTGACGAGTTCTGAAGGTAGTAGATAAACTACGGCGAATACGCTCGATACAGCGAGCATCGCAAACAGTGCGGGGAAGATACGGCGGATGCGGCGCTCATAAAAACCAATCACTGAAAAACGTGACGTGGCAATTTCAGAAAAAACGATGGAACTAATGAGGTAGCCGGATATTACAAAAAAGACATCCACGCCGACAAATCCGCCCGACACTTTCGCTAATCCGGCGTGAAAACCGAGGACACTTAGGACCGCAACGGCTCGAAGCCCGTCGATATCTGCGCGATATCCTAGCATAGACTTCGCCAAACGCACCTCACCCATTTATCCCCCCCCTGATTCCGCTCGCAACGATTTTTCTTGAGGGAGCGCTCTGATTCTTGATCTTTAGTGACCGCCATGCGGGCACGAAGGAGACATCGGCCAGCATCGCAAGGAATGGAACGATCAACATACCGTGGTGAGTGTGTCCGATGATGGGGGCTCCGACCACTTGGATATAGAGAATGTACGGCAAGACTATGCCAACTTTGCGCAGCCGGCTAAGATTGGGAGGGTGTCCCCGCTCGAGTATCATCAACTGAAGCGTGACGCTTGGCCAGCGCCGACTGGAATCGCTGGAACCCAGGTTGAGTTGCCTTTGGAAAAAATGTGCCGACATCAGCTCATTAGCCGGCCGCTTTGCGTGAGCGATGGGCTAATCTGGAAGTTACGTTGCATCCATTGAATCTGGATGATGTCCCACAGCATGCCAATCGAGTCTTTGATGAGGTTGACCTTTGAGCCGGGTTGCGAAACCCAGTTGACAGGTATTTCAGCGATCGTCAACGACAGTCGGCGCGCAATAAATAGGATCTCAACATCAAACGCGAAACCGGCAATCTGCTGTCGGGAGAAAATTGCCATAGCCGCCTCGCGACGGAACATCTTGAATCCGCATTGCGTGTCGCCGATACCTCCTAAGGCAAAAAGTCTGACGAAGAACGCAAAGCCGCGGCCAATGATGCGCCGATGGAATGACGTCTTTACCTCAACCTCTCCCGAATGCCGCATGAAGCGCGACCCGATCGCCATGTCGTGGCCTTCCTCGATGGCTTTCAGTAGCTTGGGGATCTCGCTCATGGGAGTCGCCCCGTCGGCATCCATGAACAGGATGAAGCGACCTTTGGCGTTGAGCATGCCGAGGCGGACAGCGGCCCCCTTTCCTGCGTGTGGGCAAGCGAGACTTCGTACCCTAATGTCGGCCGACTCAAAGAGGCGGACGAGCGCCAATGTCTGGTCGCGACTCCCGTCGTCCGCGATGATGAGCTCGAAGTCGAGGTTCCGAGTGGTGCACCAACGGACGGTCTCGAGTATGGTCGGGGGGAGTCGCTCCTGCTCGTTGTAAGCGGGAATAACAATCGACAGTAGGACGTCATTCTGTGTCGGCGGTTTCAGTGCAACCGATGAGGAGAACTGATCCAGGATTGAACGGGCTTCCGCGATGATCGGCGGAGGCGGCGTGGTCTGTTTTTCTGGATTGCAGGGGCCTCCTGATGATCCGCGTAAGTCAACTGTCTTCCTCTGAGTCACGAGCACCGGGATCAAAGCAAGAATCGAAAGATAAGGAATCATCGGCACGCTGTATCTCGCCTGAGCGAGAATCGGCAGGGTAACCGCTATACTATAGGCAATCAACAACACCATCGGAGAAATGATCCTCAGTTGCCCACTTCTCACCGAGAGTATGATGCCGATGACTGCAAGAATGAGCAAAGGTAGTTGTATGACAAGGTTCATTATTGTCGAGTTTGACGTCTTACCTCCAACCCAGAAGTAAACCATGTTCGTAAATACCGCTCTCACAAAAAGCCCAGGAGAACTCCGGTAATCGTCAGCGACCCTTCTGAGGAGATAATTGGAAAACTCCAACTCATCCGCACTGGAGTAGAAACACTGGTAGTAACCTTCCTTGAAGCGGTATCCAAGGTTCCGAGCGAGAGCATTTCTCGCCTGCGCGGCCCTTCCATCGGCAACCCACCGGTCGTCGTCGGAACCGTGTGCAAAAAAATATTCACCCGCTTGTGCGGACACACCTACGACGCTCGCCGCAGGCACGAATTTCCCCGTGAGGCGGTAGTTTCGAACTATCCACGGACCGAGAACCACAAGCATTGCGACGACCATTACAGCGACGTTCCGAAAAGGAGCAAGGGCTGTCGTGCCC
>Ga0210409_10008754_pt1 | contig 10273 bp, 10 predicted proteins | sample IncBWH17MmetaG_FD_161649 | JGI IMG/M metagenome (GOLD analysis project Ga0210409, IMG submission 161649) | Forest soil microbial communities from Barre Woods Harvard Forest LTER site, Petersham, Massachusetts, United States - Inc-BW-H-17-M | ecosystem: Environmental > Terrestrial > Soil >...
CTCTTCAATACACCATTTGGTTGCTAAATGCGGATGTGCAAAATAAGGCCCTTGATCCTTTCACGGATGAAAAACAGAATCTTACAGCGGCCAATGTTGTAGATGACCTGCAGATCAGGGTATTGAACAGTCTGTTGGATTCTCACCGTCTGCACCAGATGATCGCCAACAGCAAACGTTTCGGTGTAAAGGCGTATCCGGTAATGGAATATATCGGTGCACTGCACAGGGGCATTTGGAAAGAACTGAAAGCGAAAGAAGTGAAAGTAGATAATTACAGGCGCAACCTTCAAAAAAGCTACTTGGGTTCTTTAATTGATCTGATGACGGCAAAAGCCGTGGAGCAAACAGAAACTGATGCTTCGTCTATTGCCAGGGGGGAAATGGTAAACCTTCGTCAGGAGATTAAACTGGCTCTTCCAAAAACAAAGGACCTGCTAACCAGGTACCATTTCATGGACCTCGAAAGCCGTATTGCAAAGCTATTGAGTGTTAAAGGTTAAGAAATTGTTGTGAAAATATGATTTCCGATCTCGCTGGATCTTACAGATCCTGAGGCTTGATCTGGAAATCATATTTTCTTGGGTGCAGACCGGGGAGGGTGGTGAAGGGAAAACTTTGGTTATGTAGCGCAAGTATCTACTTGAGTGAGGTAATAACGTCACGTAGCTGTTAGGATTCTGTTGTGCTTAATGTTTTATTTGAGTTTGCACGTAAATCGGCATGGATATCCGAAAACTCCAGTGTAAAGGTTGTTCCTTTGCCGGGTGCACTGTTAAAGCTGATCCGGCCTTTCTGCATCTCTGTGTACTCTTTGCATAAGATCAAGCCCAGCCCTATACCTTTTTCATTACTTGTTCCATATGTAGATGTCGCATTCAGCTTAAAAAGTTCCTGCTGCCTTTCGGGAGGTATGCCCACTCCATTATCTGCAATATGCAACCTGACATGGCCGGGAATATAAGAATTGTATATCTGGATTTCCCCGCCCGTGGGCGTAAACTTTATGGCATTATTGATCAGGTTCCTGATCACGAGCTTAAGCATATCAAGGTCTGCGTGGAGTTCAGTCGACGGATCAATATTCACACTGATTGTGATCGCTTTTATATCTGCTGATGCCTGTTGTACAAGCAGGCAAGTAGATACCACTTCAGCCAGATTCAATCTCACCATATTTACAGTGGTGCCGCCATCCATTTGCGATTTTGTCCAGTTTAATAAGTTGTGCAACATTACCTGCGTATTTTTTGTCTCATTGAGCAGACTTTTTTCTAAAAAGCGACGCTCTTCTGTCGATAATCCATATTCATGCAGTATTTCGAGAAAACTAGCGATAGAATTAAGTGGAGAACGCAGGTCATGAGATAAAATAGATAACAGTCTGGTCTTTGAGTCGTTGGCTTCTTTTAAAGCCAGAGAAGCTGTTAATGCATTGTTCTTTTCTCGCTGATAACTGTTGATGAGGTAAGATAGTACCGCACCTATACATACGACCACGGATAAATAAGTTGTTGCTGTGTCCAGAAACAAATCGCTGCGCTTTGCATAGGTGACTTTAACAGAGTCGCTGTTGTAATATTCAACCAGCAATAAACCGCTAACGAAAGCGACATTGATCAGCATCCAAAATATATACTGTCGGGTAGGCATCACAGACAATGTAAAAATAAGGGAGAGGAGGAAAAGTATTAAGGTAGGACCGTGTATTCCTGAATTGATAAAGTAATTAAACACCAGCAGGACAGCTGTACCAGCGCTAAATAAAATAAAGCTAAGCTTTAATCGTCCAAAATACCGGGAATTGATGTACATCGCTACAATCACAATCCAGGCCATAGAAAGTGCTGCGTTAACCAATGGCACTTGTATGACGATATTGACCAGCAATGCCAAAGGGAGGCCGATCATTGCAATTACGCTTATTTCATGAAATATCCTGGCTTGGAGCGTTGTGCAAGCATTACTGCCGATCAATTTGGCATGTAGTTGTCTAATAGATTTAATCATCAAAGAGAATGGCCCATTTTTCAAGTAGTAAATTTAAAGAAAAATCTGATCAGTGTTACTGAAGTTTTAGATGGGCAAATAAATAAGAGTTTAAAAAACTACTTGTCCAATTTTTTGAGCAAAATTGCCTAATTTGGTATTGGATAATACTTCTATTGAAGAACAATAAATAAATCAAAATCATGAGCAAAATTATCTTTGATTGCGCAATATCACTTGACGGCTTTTTTGCAGGCGACGACAGGAGCCCAAGCAATCCAATGGGTGGGGTTTCACCAAAAATCCATGGCTGGATGTTTAAACAGAAAGCATTTTGGAAACACGTCAATATGGAAGGTGGGGAAGAGTATGGTGCAGATAGTAAATTAATTGATGATGTGTTTGAAAGAACGGGTTCTTACATTATGGGAAAGCGAATGTTTGAGGAGGGGGAGGTTCATTGGAAAGAAGATTTATATAAAGCAGATGTGTATGTTCTGACACATGAAAAACGTGAGCCCTGGGTTCAAAAGGGTACGACAACTTTTTATTTTATCAATGACGGAGTGCAAAGTGCATTAGAAAAGGCAAAGTTATCTGCTAAGGGAAAGGACATCAGGATACAAGGCGGGGCGAATACTATTCAACAATTTCTCAATGCAGGGCTTGTTGACGAATTTTTTATTCATATTGCTCCTGTTTTTTTAGGAAGCGGGATCCGGTTGTTTGACGGAATTGACAAAGACAAATATGATGTTCAGATTGTTGAAGTCATACCTTCAGACTTGACAACTCATTTAAGATATAAACTGACAAAGAAATAAGAAAAATTGCCACTAACCAGGTTTGCTGCAGTATACTATTGGGCGTAAACGAAAGAGATACTGTCTTTAACGATAAGGCCGCTCATGTTTTGACCAACATAAATAATGGTGTATTTGGCAGGTTTGGTGATGTCATATCCTTTTAAAAGATCAACTGTAGTAGAAATGCTGTCTTTAGAGTGTACAGTTATATAGCTGCTGGCCGGTGGTGGCATTACTCGTTTTGCCATTGCACCTTTATAGTTCACTTCTTCGCCAGACTCTGATTTCACATTCAGGTATTTACTTATGAATGGCTCAAAAGGTGTGTGCCATTTGCAAAAATGCTGTGTAGTATCGGCATTGTTGTAGACTGTGAATTTCAGCTGTACCGAGTCGCCAGCCTTAATGGTGTCTTTCACCGACATCTTTGCAAATAAAGCTTTTCCAACCGTGCTGTCTGCAGCTGTGCTATTTTGTGCAACATTGTTGTTCATCCCGCAAGATGAAAGAGTTAATATAAGGGCGGCAGATAGAAATGTGCTTAAGTTTTTCATAGCGTAAAAGTATCTTTTTTGGTTGACTTCTGTATTAACTTAATACGGTCTTAGCGGAGTTCATATTTAATCACTATTTTGTGGTATGGTTTTTTATTTTGGCTTTTGCGTATATTTTGCTAACTGATAAAAGGTCAGTAAGCTATGAAGAGTTAAAGCGGGAACCAGATGAATAGTAGAGTTTTAAAAAAAGTTTAGGGCAGTTTAATAATTAAAACTAATTCAGATGAAACTTAAAATATGTATTGCTAAAAAAACACTTATCTTTTATTCTATTATAGCTCCTTTTATCATTTACGGTTCAGCTTACAACTTGATCTGGGGTATAATTTTGCATAAAACTCCAACGATTAGACTTGGCGCTTTCAGTTTGCTAGGTTTTATAATATTTCCAGTACTATTGATTTACACTTATATAAACAATAAATGTATTATTACAACAGACAGTATGCGCATTGGAAAAACTGAATATAAATTTGCTGACTATGATTTTCAAATAACATCTAAAGAACTTGCATTTAAGGATAGGCCAATTAATTCACTGTTCAAAAAGAATTATAATTATTTTCTGATACAGGAAATGGCTACAGACAGAATAGTATTTGAAAAGGATTTAGATGTCTTCGAAAAAGATATTGAGAAGATTAAAAATGCATTTCCCGTAGGTAAATTAACTATTGATCATTGATCTGCAGATTTTTATTTGGTTGTGATCGTTCCTAATTTGGAATACTCGACATCATTTGGTTCCCATAGCTCTATCTTGTTTCCTTCCGGATCCATAAGGTGGACAAAGCTTCCATAACTGGCCTTTTCAACGGAGTCAGTCGGTAAAATACCTGCTGATTTCAATTTTGCTAATAGTTGAACTAAGCCTTCCACGCGGTAATTGATCATGAATTGTTTTTCTGAAGGCTGGAAATATTTGGTCGTTTCCTTAAAGGGGGCCCACAAAGTAAATCCTTTCTTGGTACTGTCCATACCCTGGTGCCACTCGAAGTTCGTACCGCTTTGCACCATACGCATACCCAGGTTTTTTTCATACCAGACTTTGAGCGCTGCTGGATCCTTGGCTTTAAAAAAGATACCACCAATACCTGTTACCCGCGGTCCGCTATTGACAGGTCTGGTAAAATGGCTAAGTCCATAGCCCAGCAAAAAGGCAAGACAAAGCAAGCTGATCATTGTAATCTTTTTCATAACATTTGGTTTGTTCCTTAAATATAATAATAAGTACTCAAAAAATCTCCAGTCGCTTAGTTGGCAAATGTTCTTAAATATTCATAAGTTGGGAAATAAAAACAGACATTAAGATATATATGACAAGGATTATTGAAACGGAACGGCTTTATTTTAGGGAATTAGTAGACACCGATGTTGAGGGTGTTTTTAGTTTAGATTCTGATCCTGAAGTACATCAGTATTTGGGACAAAATCCAATTAGAACGATTCAACAGGCAGAAGATGCAATAAAATTTATTAGGCAACAATATATTGACAACGGAGTTGGGCGTTTGGCTATAATTGAGAAAGAAACAAATGATTTTGTAGGATGGGGAGGTTTTAAATTAATTACTGACTTAACCAATGGCCGTAAAGACTATCATGATTTGGGCTATAGATTTATAAAAAAGGCATGGGGAAAAGGTTATGCCACTGAATCTTCAAAGGCTGTAGTGGAATATGGTTTTAATGAACTTAAACTTCCTGTAATTTATGCAATAGCCGATATAGGTAATTTGCAATCTCAAAAAGTTTTGAAAAAATGTGGTTTTATAGAAAAGGAGGTGTTTAATTATGACTCTGTTCCACATTATTGGTATGAACTTTTAAATATCGAGTAACATTTGTTGGGTTAAATGATCTTAATATAGATTCATTCATAAACCTAACAAACTATATTCCAGATGAGAAAAACCATTACTCTGCTATCGCTGGTTCTGTTTTTTGCCAGCGGGGCTTTTGCCCAAAAGAAGAAAAAAGCATTAGCGGCTGATTCTTTAAAGAAGGTTCAGGCAGCTCCCCCTAAACCTAGCATTAAGGAAAAGATCAAATCCAGTAAGAAAATTGACGGTCTTTTTGCAATGTACAGAGATACTATAACAGGTAGTGTTCAGATGTATGTTAAAAAAGATCAGTTGGGTAAAGATTATATTTACCAGAGTTTTTCGATGGGAGGACCAACTACTTTGTTCCTCAATCAAAATATGATCAGAAACACCTGGTTATTCTATATTCAAAAATCTGATGATAAAATTGAGCTTCTGCAAAGAAATACAAACTTTTATTACGATAAGTCAAATCCTGTAAGCAAAGCAGCCAATGTTGACGTTTCGGATGCTGTTTTTTATAGTGATAAAGTTGCGGCGCAGGATTCTCTTGGGTATTTGATTTCGGTTGACGGTCTTTTTCTTGGAGACAAATTGGATCCGGTTAAGCCGGTTTTCCCTCCAACATTGCCTCCGGGTGCCATGTTTAATCTTGGGAACTTAAATATCTCTAAGTCGAAATATCAAAAGATACGTTCATTTCCGGGAAATACAGATGTAGTGGTAGAGCTTGCTTACGATAATCCCATGCCTCTGAATGGCGGGGGAAAAGACATCACTGATGCCCGCTATGTTAGGGTTAAAATGCAGCATTCTTTTCTTGAAGTACCTAAAAATGATTTTCGCCCACGTCGTGATGATCCAAGGGTAGGTTATTTTGGCAGCGAAGTAGATAATCTGACTTCTTTGTCTTCAACGCCATATAAAGACTTTATCAGTCGCTGGAATCTTAAAAAGAAAGATCCATCAGCTGCATTGAGTGAGCCGGTTGAACCGATTGTTTTCTGGATTGAAAATACGACTCCATTGGAGTATCGCCCGATTATAAAAGAGGCAGGCGAGAAATGGAATGAAGCATTTGAGAAAGCTGGTTTCAAAAATGCAGTTGTTATGAAACAAATGCCAGATACGGCTACCTGGGATCCGGCTGATATTGCCTATAATGTAATTCGCTGGGTATCCTCAGCTTATCCTTCCTATGGTGCTATAGGGCCAAGTTTTTATAATCCTCTAACAGGTCAGATTTTAGGGGCTGATATTACGGTAGAGTGGCGTTCTGGTGCTGGTACAGTGGTTACTGATGATTTGTTTAATGGTGGTAATTCGGCTTTAAAATTGCCTTGGGAAAATCCTGCTGAAGCTGTTTCGGGAAAGTTAGCACAGGTAAATGGCTTTGATAAGAACCATATGGCTTCTTGTGCATTGGCGCAGGAATTAACTATGCAGTATCAGGCTGGTTTAACGGCTATTGAAGCGCTTGATGCGGGCATGCCTGAGGCTAAAAGGGCAGAGACGATCAAGGAAATGCACAAACAGTTTTTGTATTACCTGATCATGCATGAAATGGGCCATACACTGGGGCTTAATCATAATATGAAAGCCAGTCAAATGCTAAGCCCTGCGCAGATGAATGATGTAGCGCTTACCCGTAAAATTGGATTACAGGGATCTGTAATGGATTATCCGGCTGTAAATGTGAGCAGTGATCGCAGCAAACAGGGTGATTATTATACCACTAAAGCAGGGCCTTATGATTTATGGGCTATTGAATATGGTTATACTCCATTTAGTGAGTCAGAAGAAGAAGCTGGATTAAATAAAATTTTAAGTCGCAGTACTGATCCACAACTTGCTTTTGGTAATGATGCTGATGATATGCGTAGCCCGGGTGGGGGCATAGATCCTCGGGTAAATGTGAATGACCAGACCAATGATATGGTTGCTTATGGTGAAGACAGATTTAAGTTGGTGAACACGATGATGCCAAAGCTGAAATCGCGTTTTAGCAGAACAGGTCAGAGTTACCAGGAGTTGCGTCAACGTTACCTGCAGCTTAACAATCAGCGTTTAGGCATGGCTACTGCAGTAAGTCGTTATATTGGTGGTGTTTATGTGGACAGAAGTTTTGTTGGACAAAAGACAGCAACTGCACCGTTTACGCCTGTTTCTGTGGCTTATCAGAAAAAAGCAATGGCGCTATTGGGTAAATATGTGTTTGCTCCGGATGCTTTTGATGCGGATAAAACACTATTTCCTTATCTTCAGGTTCAAAGACGTGGATTTGGATTTTTTGGTACTACTGAAGACGTTAAACCTCAGAATATTTTCGTCTCTATACAGTTGAATACGCTTGCCCAGCTCTTGCATCCAACTACCTTGAGCAGAATAAACAACAGTGGGCTGTATGGGAACACCTATTCTGTTGCGAATGTAATGAGTGATTTGTCTAATGATATTTTTGCAGCAGATCTTAAAACAAATGTGAACCTGTTTCGTCAAAATCTGCAAACTGAATTTGTAAAGGCTTCTGCAAGTATTGTTTCTGCACCCGCAGGGTATGATAATGCAAGTAAAGCTGCAGCACTTTATACATTAAGAAAGATAAAAACTCAGCTTGGTGGTGCTGTTTCGACAAATGAGCAAACAAAGGCTCACCGTGCAAACCTGGCTTTCTTAATTGATAAAGCTTTAGTGGTTAGATAAAATTTCTAATACGGTATAAAGAAGCCCGGTTCCATATGGGACCGGGCTTCTTTATAATCTGCAGAGACAGAAATCGATAAAAATTCGAAATTTTAGTTGTGATCTGCGAGTGTTTGTGATATTTCTTTTAGTTTTTTTATACTGAAAGCATGCCCGCCATTTAACCACCTGGTAATCTCGTCGTGATTGATGTCTACTATAGCCGAAAGATCGGTCGAATTGAGTCCTTTCTCTGACAAAAAGCTTGCTGTTTTATCTGCAATTTCCTGGTTCACTCTGGTTAACTCTTCAATTGCAGGGTTTCCACTTTCCTCCAGCCAAATCGAAACAAAATCGTTTTCTTCCATTTATTTTATACTTGTTAAGTTGATCGTATTGAATCACCTGATTTTATAGTGTGTCAATTTTTTTCTAATGCGGGCCAAATTTAGTAATTATGGATCTGTTCAACAACAGATAGCGGGATAAATATGACTTATCCTTTGATGTGGTAGGGTGGTATCGTTACTATACTACGATAACGAGATTATTCTAATGGGCTGAAGTTTGTAAATCTGGTATATGGGTCAAAAGTATTTTTCTTGTTTTTGATTAGATATTTTCTTTTTCCATTTTTATCTATAAGCTGGATATTTATTTTATCATCTAAATTTACACTGGCAAATTCTCTAAGGCTATCTTTTTCGATTTTTAAAAATACAGTGGTTGAGCCTCCATGGACTAAAAAGGCGTCTATGCAGTTTAATTTTTTGTTGTACATTAAGTTGGGGTAGTTCTCGGAATTTTTGATGTAGATCAGCCGATCTTTACTGTTGTCATAAATAAAAAGTCTTCTGACATCATTGGCTCCTCTCGCTGCAATGGTCGATTTATAGGTCACATCTTTAAAACCATCATTGTTGAAGTCGGATAGTTCTGTAAAACAGCCGGAGAGGTCATCTGCAGAGAAATTAAATTTTTGCTTTAGCAACCATTTATTTTGATTCGATTTCACATAGAAATGAAGAATCACATAGCTGCTGTCGGCATTTCTAAAAAGTGAGAGTTCGAATTTGTTTTTTTTTGGTTTTCCAATATTTGTGCTGTCTACAAAATGTTCGAGGAGTTCTGTTTCTTTTTTTATGATATGTTTTGTTTCTTTTTTTGAGGTTATAACAATATCCGGTTTAGAAGATTGATCTTGTCTGGTTTGCCATGAAAATAGTAGTAATGAAATTATGAATACATATTGTCCCATGTCATTTACTCCAACTAACCTTTTATACTGTCCTCGTAAGTAGGACCATACATACCTGGCACTTTGTTTCCTGTGGCACGCAAGTAAACGATCATTTCTCCGCGATGGTGGTAAATATGATTGAAAAGAAATCCACGGGAAACAATACCCCTTGGCATGGGTCCCAGAATGACCCGGTCGCCAACTTTCATTGTCCAGTTGTCTTGCAATTTCTGTTCCGTAAGTGAATTTAATGCTTTTCTTGCTTTCTCTACATTGCTTTCAAAAAGAGCTAAAGTGGCCTGGATGTCATTGGGGTCGCCGCGCTCCAGGTGGTCGGCAGCCATATCATATATATCTTGAGTGAGCGTACCCACATACCAGTAGTAAATGGTTGCAATATGCTGGGCAAGCTGGCCCATTGTCCAGGAAGTTTCTGAGGGTTTGTAGCTGAGGTCTTTTTCCGGGATGGCATGGAGTAATTTACGGGTGCTGTTTACTTCATGTTCAAATTCTATGGTCAGTAGTTGCAGTGTCATTTGATAATTGCTTAGAAATAAAGTAAATATAACAAATAACAATAAATAGTTATTTCATGCATTCTACTTATTTTTACTTAAAACGAATGTAATGAAACATACCACCATCCTTATTCCGAATGGCCATACCAATTTAAGTACTATGGCTTGTATTATAGGTGCTTATGAAATATTAGCAAGAGCCAACGACTATTGGCAAGAAAATGGAAAACAAGCTTTGTATGAAGTTGAAATGGCTGGCGTTTCACTGAATACAAAGTTTATGCAAGGTTTGCTGGACTTAAAGACACAGAAACATATTTCTGCTGTTAAAAAAACAGATCTTATTATTATTCCCTCCCTGGTTTTTGATTATGACGAAAATAATAAGGAGAATCTGGAACTGGTTGATTGGGTAATGCGTAATTATCGTAATGGTTGTGAAATAGCCAGTATGTGCAGCGGTGCTTTTATGCTGGCATCAACAGGTTTATTGGATGGGAAAAAATGTTCTACGCATTGGTGTTTTGCTGATGTTTTTAAGAAAAAGTTTCCAAAAGTGGATTTACAGGTGGAGAAACTGATTACTGATGAGCATCGCATTTACACCAATGGTGGGGGCTATTCATTTCTGAATCTGATGATTTACCTGGTTGAA
>Ga0210409_10008755_pt1 | contig 10272 bp, 9 predicted proteins | sample IncBWH17MmetaG_FD_161649 | JGI IMG/M metagenome (GOLD analysis project Ga0210409, IMG submission 161649) | Forest soil microbial communities from Barre Woods Harvard Forest LTER site, Petersham, Massachusetts, United States - Inc-BW-H-17-M | ecosystem: Environmental > Terrestrial > Soil >...
CAGGGGTCGCTCTATCCGGCGTTGCACCGACTCATCAAGCGGGGATGGATTTCGGCGGAAGAAGGGACTTCGGAGAACAATCGCCGGGCCAAGTTTTATCGTCTATCCGCAAAGGGGCGCAGACAGCTGGCGGTCGAGACCAACAAATGGGACAGGCTGGCGGGAGCAATCTCGCAGATTCTGCGGCCAGCGGAACAGGAAGGCGAATCATGAAGCGCCGCGAGCGCATGATGGAGGATCTCGATCGGGACATCCGCGAGCACATCGAGATGGAGACGCAGGACAACATCGACCGCGGGATGCCGCCGGAGGAAGCGCGCTATGCGGCGGTGCGGAAGTTCGGCAACGTCACGCGGGTGAGGGAAGATACGCGCGACGTGTGGAGCTTCGCCTGGCTCGAGCAGCTCGGGCAGGACATCCGCTACGCTTTGCGCATGCTGCGCAAGGCTCCTGGCTTCACCGCCGTCGCCGTCCTGACGATCGCACTGGGGATCGGAGCCACGACGGCGATTTTCAGCGTCGTGGATGCCACGTTGCTTCACCCTTTGGCGTATCCACAGCCGGAGAAACTGGTAAGTATTGAGGATGATCTTGCCGGCGTGGGCGCGCGGGACGTGGGAATATCGGTCCCGGAGTGGCATGACCTGGAGCGGTCTGGCGTCTTCGAATACGTTTCGGTAATGGGTGGGGGCGGGTCCGTGAATCTTACGGGCGCGTCTCAACCAACGCGAGCCCGCTTCCTTCCCGAAGCGCCGAATTATTTTGCATTGCTGGGCGTGAAACCGGAATTGGGTCGCGCGTTCAACCCCGAGGACCAGACTCCCGGATTTACGCTGGAAGTTCTCATCAGCCACGGACTGTGGGAGAGAGCTTTTGGGGGCGATCCGCACATCCTGGGGAAGAGTCTGCGGCTCGACAACGATTTATATCAGGTGATCGGCGTCATGCCGGCCGGTTTTCACGATCCGGGCCGAACAGCAGAGGAACGAAATGTCGAAATTTGGGCCGCGGCGGGTTTTGCCGGCGCGCCTGCCCCTTCCCCGTTGCGCGAGTCGCGGTTTCTTCCGGAAGCAATCGCGCGAATCAAGCCCGGACTGACCATTGCGCAGGCACAGAGCCAGGTAGACGCGCTGGTGGCATCTTTGCAGAAAGAATATCCGGAAGACTATCCAGCGCAGAGCGGATGGAAAGTTCGATTAGTTCCGCTGACGGAGACCGTGATCGGCAATGTTCGCCAATCGTTGATTTTGCTGCTGGGAGCGGTCGGATTGGTCCTGCTGATCGGTTGTGTGAACGTCGCGAATCTCCTGGTCGCGCGGGCCAGCGCCAGAGGGCGCGAAATTGCCGTCCGGCAGGCGCTCGGTGCCGCCCGGAACCGGCTGATGCATCAACTGCTAACCGAAGGCTTGCTTCTGTCGTTGCTCGGTGGAATAACGGGCTTGGCGATTCTCTTCTCTATCAAGGGGTTTCTGCTGCAAATTGTCCCAGACAGCCTGCCGCGGCTTCATGACATATCGATTAATTGGAGCGTTTTGCTTTTCGCTCTGGCCGCTTCTCTCGTCGCCGGCGTGATTTTCGGACTGGCTCCCGCTTTGCAGGCAGGGCGGCTGGACTTAAATCATATGCTCAAACAGGAGGGGCGCGGCTCGACAGGCTCCGGGGAACAGGCGCGCACGCGCCGCGCGCTGGTGATAACGGAATTTGCGTTGTCCTTGGTGCTGATGATTGCTGCGGGCCTGCTGCTGCGCAGTTTTTGGGACTTGTTGAACGTGCGACCGGGATTCTCTCCTCAGAAAGTAATGGCGGTTCAGACCTGGCTGCCTGTGCCAAATGACCCTGCGACCGACATCTACAGGACCGCTGCTGAGGAAGCGCCGTTCATACGCGAACTGCTTCGCCGCAGCAGGACGCTGCCGGGGGTGGAAGAAGCAGCGGTTGGTGATCTCGCGGCTGTTCCATTAGGTCATAGTCGAAACGAGCTAAACCCATTCCTGATGGTTCTCGAAGGCATCGAGACTCCCAGCAATCAGGCTCCGTTGGTCAACGCGTCAATCGTTACCCCGGAATATTTTCACGTGCTGGGCATGGCGCTTCAGCGCGGCCGCTTATTCGGCGAGCTCGATGACCATACGGCCCCGCCTGTCGCTGTAATCAACGAGGCGTTCGCGCGGACCTACTGGCCAAACGGGGATCCTGTCGGCAAACACCTCAAGCTCCAAGTCGTGCGCGGATCCCTGACGAACCCTCCCTGGACCACAGTCGCCGGTGTGATCGCGGATGCTCGAACAGAATCCCTGGCGGAATCGAGCGTTCCGCAAGTCTATCTGAGCTTGTATCAGCGGCCGGCGAAAGATCTGGCGATATTTTTGCGCGGGCGGTTGGACCCTGCGGCGATCCCGGTACAGGTGCGCGAGCAGGTGCAGGCGGTGGACCCGGAACTTCCCGTGTTCGGGGCGCAGACGCTGAACGAAATGGTGTCCGAGTCCCTCTCGGAGAGACGATTCTCGATGGAAATGGTTGGGCTGTTCGCGCTGACGGCGTTGCTGTTGGCCGGGCTGGGAATTTATGGCGTGATTTCGTACATGGTCAACGAACGCCGGCACGAGATCGGGATTCGCCTGGCGCTGGGGGCGCAAAGCCGGGACATACTGCGCATGGTTCTGCGTCAAGGATTGGGGCTGGCCATGGCCGGTGCTGCGGTCGGGTTTGTTGGCGCGCTGATCGTGTCGCACTTGATGGCGGGATTGCTGTATGGCGTCAAGCCGACGGATCCTGTGACGTTTGCGGGTGTCGCACTTCTTCTCATCGGTGTCGCTCTGCTTGCTTGTTATATACCGGCGAGGCGCGCGATACGCGTCGATCTGCTGGTTGCGCTGAGACACGAATAGCTCGGGCCGGAGGGTACCCCAAGTTATGTCGAATGCGAAAGCACTCCACATGCCTGATTAACGCGCTTACCGGACAAATGAAGTGCTACTTCAAATCTCCGGTAATCCGAATTAGCAGGCAAGTGGCCGCGGCAGCCTTGGCGTCCGCTAACGGTCCTTGTACACTTACACTTGATGTAGGGGTGATCTAAAATGGAGTCTCGCGCCAGCCTCCCCCGTCGTGGCCTTATTCCCATTCTCGTATGTTTAGGAATGATCCTGACAGCCAAGGCCACGGTGGCTCAATGTCCGCATAGGGGCACGGTAGTAGACGACACAGTCTCCAACTCGCAAGGAAAGCCATATCAGGCCAAGGAAATCAGAACGATCGTGACCTATGACAGCGATGGGACGAAACGCGCAGTGGTGACCAAGTCGAACCTTTTCCGCGACAGCAGTGGACGCATCAGAGTGGAACGATTTTACGATGGAACCGAATATCCTTCGGAAATCGTTCCAACGGACATTTGGATTGATGACAACTGTGACACATCCGTGATTCTCCTACCCGCCCGGCAAACCGCCAAAATCAGCAAATGGGTCTCCCCGGTCGAAGTATCCGATCGACCGTGTTGCGAGGAGATTGATTTGAAGAACCCTCCCAACCCCGGACCAGCGGGAAAGTTCGAAGATCTTGGACACGAATTGATCGACGGGGTAGAGGTTCGAGGCGAACGCATGAGTTACTACAGCTCTGCTCAGGCAAAGTTAGCTGGCGCACCGCCCGTGCGTGTCTATGAAAACTGGTGTTCAATTTCACTGGACACAAAGATGGGCGATTACATCTTGAGCGACAAGCCGAAAAGAGAAATTACAACGGTCTTAAGCGATATAAGACAAATTGAGTCTGACTCGGCCTTGTTCGAGATACCAGAGGGATACAAAATAACTCGCGCCGACCAGACCGCCCCGGCCACGATTGTGAAGGGCAGTCCGTCAGGGACATCAGCGTCACAGTAATCTTCTTTCAACTCTAGTTTTCTGCAAATTTCGCCATTTCACACCGAGCTCGATTTACCTGTGTGGGGACGCGGGGACTCCTCAACTCCGGATTAACGCGCAAACCGGAGAAATAAAGTGCTACTTCAAATGTCCGGTAATCCGACTTACCAGGAGTTGGCCGCCTCTGCTGGGCCGATTGCTGGTGATAAGGCGATTTATCACCAACAAGTGGCGCAAGGATTTCGCCGCTTTGGGAATACCATTTCCGCGTATCTACAACATCATGCACAGTACCGCATGGTTCCATTACCTCATGCGGTTAGATGATCTCTCGAAAAACGCAAGGGCTACGAAGGATAGCGTCGTTCTGGGCTCCCGCCCGACAGCCAAACTATGGCATCCCAATTGCTGTCATTGGTAACCACAAATCAGACCCGCGATTCGTATCAGAAGGGAGGTAAGCCTATGAGACGAACAATCCTCGTCTTACTGGCGACTGTAAGTCTTTTCCTTTGCGGCGCGATACAAGCCTTTGCGGACAATATCACTTACACAGAGTCAGCCACAGCAACTGGGACTATCGGCGGGACATCATTTACCGACGCGTTGGTGACGATCACAGTCGTAGGCAGTACATCGGGTATCACCGGCACAGCAGGAGGTGTTTTCGAGAATATTGGAACCTCGGGCTCGGTGACGATAGGTGGCATCGGGACATTCACGTTGACGGGAACCCAAACCGCCTTCGATTCTCAGCTGTTCTCATTTGCCGGGATCACTGATACGCCGCCGAATGGAGAAATCCTGGCCACGAGCTCGTCTGTTTTTGCCACGTATGACCTGACGACTTCCGTCGGCCCGATCTCGGGCACTGCCTTTTTCGGTCCCGGCCCATTCGGCACAGTCGACGGGAATTTGATTTTGGAGAGCCTCGTTCAAGATTCGACGACATTTGAGGCGACAACGAGAGCTGTTCCCGAGCCTAGCTCCCTGCTTCTCATGGGCGCGAGCCTTATGGGATTCGGTGTGATTCGCCGCTGGCGGCATTAATTCGACTGGGCCAGGCGGGCGCTAAATTGTCGATGCTTCGGCTGCAGAATGAGGTCGACTATCCCACCGTGGCCAGCCAGCTGTGGGCGGCCCGCTGACAAATTTCCCTGCAAGCAACTAGCGCAATCTTCCTGATCGACGCGAGTAACTGTCGAAACCAGGCGTGGGTGTTGAAAAACTCTCTCGCCGCAAGTTCGCAGAAATCGCTTCGCGTCAGGAAGCTCTACAAACGATTTTCCCCAGTCGCTTAGACATTTTCCATCACCGATTTTCCACTTTTTTCAGAAGAACCGACTTTATCAACAGCCACAGGCGCTATCACCAGCTAATTGGCTTGTGTCTGATTAACGCCTTCACTAGGAGAGTGGGTTCCAGTATCTATTTGTCTTCTAATCCGACTTGTCAAGCAAGCCGAACGCTCAGTTCCGAGTGATAGACTCCCGCAATCTCCGTGCTTCCATCGGACATCAAGAAATTCATTTGGGACAGCCGGGCGACTCTTAGAGGCTGGGCCGAATACAGGGGTTGCACTGGCCGACTTCCGTGGCCATCCATCGTGATTCATTTCTTGAATTGGGTTGTGATTCTCTCGGGAGCAGCGTTCCTAATCTGGTGGGCCGACCGCAATCGTTTGTCCCAGTGGAAGTTCGTGGGTGTAATTGCGCTAGTAGGATTGCCTTATGGCCTTTTTTGGTTTTGGTTAAACAACAGGGTGAAGCTAAACCAGATACGTAATACTAGGCGCCTGGCCAAGACAAAGCATCCTTGATCAGTGACGAAAGCCGCAACTCGGCTTGTTGAAAGCAAGCTGCCGTAGGTCCTGATTAACGCGCAAACCAGACATGTTGAGTACCGGGACTGGACTTGTCCGGTAATGCGACTTATCAGGAGTTGTGGAATTTCCTAAGCGCGGCAAGTGGATCGATTGTCCTTCACGGGCGGAGAGTCCACACTGCTAACCGGCAAGTGATTTTCGTAACCCTAGTGGCTCATCAACACCTCGCGAGTGGTTTTCCGCTCCGTCATTGTTTTTCTGTCCAGTAAGAATCGCTTTCAGCTGCTATACCCACTCTGGTTCATCCATTTCTCGTTGATTGACATGTTTGCGATAAGCGCATAGGATTCGCTCGTTGTTTCCCCATAGGTAACCCGACCGCGCGTTTCGCGCATGTAGTCTTGTTTTCCGGCATGAAATCGAGGGTCCGAGGGTCGACCCAGATGCCAATGACCAGCACATATAACTACAGCCTGGTGACGCTCTCGGTGTTTGTCGCGATGTCCACAGCCTATGCTTCGCTGGATCTTGCCGGGCGAACCACCTCTGCCCGCGGATGGCACCGGTCGGCTTGGTTGGCCGGTGGGGTCATGGCCATGGGGATTGGTATCTGGTCGATGCACTTCACGGCGATGCAGGCGTTCAGCCTGCCCGTCCGTGTGGAATACGACTGGCCGACGGTATTACTCTCGCTGCTGGCCGGAATTCTGGCCTCCGCCGTTTCACTTTTTGTCGTGAGCCGGGAAAAGAGGGGCTGGGTGAGGATCGTGTCCGCCGGCGTGATCATGGGCGCGGCCATAATTGCTGTGCATTACATCGGCATGGCGGCCATGCGGATGGCTGCCGAATGCCGCTACAGTCCCCTGCTGGTGACCGTGTCGGCAGGGCTAGCGATCCTGGCGTCTTTTGCGGGGCTGTGGCTGGGGCTTTATTTTCGAAAGGAGGCCGCGGGTAGCAGGTGGCAAAAGTTCGCCGGCGCCGTGGTGGTGGGCACGGCAATATCCTCGATGCACTATACGGCCATGGCGGCAGCGAGTTTCACGCCGTCGACAACGGCCCTGAACCTATCGCATGCCATGAGCGTCTCAACGCTCGGTACCGTGGCAATCGCCGTCGCCACTGTGATCGTCCAGGGGTTAGCGGTGTTGACCTCCTACGTGGACCGGCGATTCGCGGCACTGAAAGTGGAACTCCTTTCGAGCCAACTGCTCAATATGCAAGCCGAGGAAAGGCGGCGGATTGCGCGGGATCTGCACGATGACCTTGGCCAGGCATTGTTCGCAGCCAAGTTGGATCTTGGTCATTTGACCGCGTACGTTTCGGACGAGCGAGCAAAAAATCTGATTACCGAAATAGAGAACAAGCTCGCGGCTTGCATGACCAAAGTACGAACATTGGCCCAATTGTTGCACCCTCCGGAGCTTGAGGCCCTTGGGCTGAGCGGCGCCATTGCTGCTTTCGCAGACGGCTTCAGAGAACGAAGTGGGATTGATCTGCATCTGGACATTCCCGCAAGGCTGCCTCGTCTGCCTCTTTCGGTGGAGACGGTGTTTTTTAGAGTGGTGCAAGAATGCCTCTTAAACCTCCACCGGCACTCCGGGAGCACTAGGGCGCAGATTCGGATAGGAATGGATTCTAGGCAAATTACGCTGGAGGTGAGAGATGCAGGTGTTGGAATGCCATCGGCATTCTCGGAGACAGCGGAGGGAAGTGGACCGAAACTTGGTGTCGGACTAGCCGGTTTGTCCGAGCGGATGAAACAAATTGGCGGCCGATTGGAGGTCACATCCGGAAGTTGGGGCACCTCGGTAAAGGCGATTTTTCCGCTCGGCTTGTCAGAACTACGCCCTGACGCTTAGAATTCTCCCATGCGATTTATTGGGGTCTACTGACCGTGTCGAGGAGGAGCGAACCGTGAAAAGTGCGACGCTGACATCCAAATCATATCGAGTTCTGGTGGCAGATGACCATGCAGTGGTGCGTCAGGGCGTTCGCCAGCTAATCGAATCGCAGCCTGGCGTTGGTACCTGCTCCGAAGCCACAAACGGCCTCGAAGCACTTGACCACATCAAGAAGAATAAGACGGACCTGGTGGTGCTCGATCTGAACATGCCGGACATGGACGGTCTCGAAGCTGCTCGCGCCATCCGGCAAACATCTCCGGAAACCGAAGTACTGATCCTCTCGATGCATTTCTCCGAGGAAATCGCGCGAGAAGTGGTGCGCGTCGGGGTGCATGGTTACGTGTTGAAGTCCGACGCAAACTCCGACCTAGTTGCCGCGGTCGAGCATTTGCGTAGAGGCAAAACGTTTTTTACCTCGCACCTCACCACCGCTATGGCTGATACCTTCATGCACGGCTCCAGCGATTCAAGCGCCGAAGGTCAATTACCTGGCATCCCGCTCACCGCGCGCGAAATTGGAGTTGTGCGACTGCTGGCCAACGGGAAGAGTAACAAGGAAGTGGCCGCCGCCCTGGGGGTGTCCACGCGCACAGTTGAAAGCCACCGGGACCACGTCATGCACAAAATGAAGTTCGCAACCTTCAGCGAATTGATTCGCTTTGCTGTGCGAAACGAACTTGTTGAACCCTAGCCCCGGCCGCTTTATCACCCCTTAGCGCGCCCGTGAGCAGCAGAGCGGCGGAAAGGAGCTAAGTATGCTCATTGCAGACAGATTACGCGCCTTGAGGGAACAAAAAAACCTCTCTCAGGGTGACATCGAAAAACGCACAGGCTTGCTGCGCTGCTATATTTCACGAGTCGAAAACGGCCACACCGTTCCCGCGATCGAAACGCTGGAAAAGCTGGCGCGAGCGATGGAAGTTCCCATGTATCAGCTCTTTTATGAGGGGGAGGAGCCGCCCAAGGTGCCGAATCTTCCTAAGCGCAAAGCTGGCGACGACCTTGCGTGGGGTAGTTCTGGCAAGGACGCCCGCACTCTCGACAAATTCCGTAGGCTCCTGAAACGGACAAGTGAGACGGACCGAAAGCTATTGCTACTCATGGCTCAGAAGATGGCCCGTCCGACTGGCCGTCGAGCTAAATCCTAGCCGCTTTACCCGGCCAAAGACACCGCTGCCGTTTGACAGTCAAGTCCTGATAAACGCGCTTACCGGACATGTCCGGGTTTCCCGACATATCGGGATTCTGACGTGTATTTTGAACCATCCTATTGCGAAGCGGGGCTGATCTTCTCAACGTGAATCGTCTTCTTCGCAGAATCGAATTTGCCTGCCAGCACCACGTGTGCGGCAGGAAAGTTCCTGACGGTTTCGGGATTCTCGACAATCCAGACTCCTTGATCATCGTCTGCTACAAAGACGGCCCGTTGGGGTTTCCATTCCGGGCGTCCCACCGAAGCACCTCCACGCCAGCATTTCTGCACGCAATCCGCGCGGCCGGGCTTCGTGTGTTGGGTTCCACAACTCTCATCACTTATCCAACCGGTGCGAGATGCGTCCTTTTGCTGGGCTGACACGGATCCAGGTGCCACGAGACCGCAAGCGACTAAGAAAACAAAACCAATGCGGATCTTCATCATCCCTCCCTCCTTCTGCCTCCGACACCGTTGTCAGAACTTCAGGGACTCAGAGAACGTTTGCACGAATGTTGAAATTGTTAACCTCGCTCTCCAAGGTACGCTCAGCATTGTGCCTGATAAACGCGCTTACCGAACATATAGAGTCTTGGCACGGAACATGTCCGGTTATGCGACTAACCGGGCACTGACACGCAGAGAGGCTTCGATAGGAAGAGGAAACCAGCTAGTTTGCTCGTCCTTCTAATTCGTACACGTCAGTCAAATCCAAAACTGACTGTTTCTCCTCGTCGAGGCCCATGCTCAGGAGGGGCGATGCAGAGGGATCGGGATGGACATACCATTTGCCGTCTTTGTCTTTAATGACCAAGGTTCGCATCATGGAACGCTCGCCGCTGTAAAGGTTAACGCTAACATCGACGAACATTAAGTCCTGAAAGTCGAAAGCGGAGTAACCGTACGAGACTGGGCCGGTTTTGCTGAGGTGACGGGCCGCAAATACCTTTCCGATGCTTTTCGGCCCACGCGGTGACGGCACTTTCTTTGCAGCTTCCTGTCTGATGTTTCGGATGGTTTCCTGAAGGAACTCCACGTATGCGTGCGCCTCTGGCGAGCTCCCGCCAGCGTAGGGCCTGATGCAAGTGCTGGAAAAGAGCTTCTCATCCCGATTGATGAGAGAACGCACTACGTCGCAGGCTGCGCCCTCAGGTGTATCGTGGCCACTAGGAAAGCCATCTGCTGCCACTTTTAGTTTGAGCTTGGTTGTTTGCGTTGCAGCAGCCCCGCATAGCAATAGGGGAAATATCCAAGCAAGAAGAGCTATCAAACATGGCCGGGAATGGGATTGTGACTTGTTCACGTATGCGGACCTCGGTTCTGTGCAAAACACCGCCGCCCCATTTTAGCCCTTGGTGGACTCTTGCGTCCTACTTGGAATCTCAGTGCCTTCCATGAGAAGGCCGGTTAGAGTCAAGACAGTTTTGTTCCTACTTGCGTGGATTCTTTGCTTTCGAGCTGAGCCGCCTCTGTCGCCATCCT
>Ga0210409_10008756_pt1 | contig 10272 bp, 6 predicted proteins | sample IncBWH17MmetaG_FD_161649 | JGI IMG/M metagenome (GOLD analysis project Ga0210409, IMG submission 161649) | Forest soil microbial communities from Barre Woods Harvard Forest LTER site, Petersham, Massachusetts, United States - Inc-BW-H-17-M | ecosystem: Environmental > Terrestrial > Soil >...
CGCTACTCCTGAGCCAGCAATGTGGTGACGTAGCTGAGCGCTTCCTTGGCGCTGTGCTCATCGTAGCCGTACTCATTCACCAGTCGCTGCTGCACGACCGAGATCTTCTGCCGTGCCTCCTCGTCCGGCCGGGCAGTCGAAGTCACGAGTCGCAGCACGTCGCGCCGTTCCTCGAACAGATACTGTTCGATCGCCTCGCGCATGCGCGCGTGACTCGCGAGCTTGAATTTCTCGCCGGCCTTGAAGGCGACCATGGCCTTGCGCACCACCTCCTGGCGGAACGAGAGCTTGCCGGAGTCCGACACCTTGATCTTCTCCTCGACCGAGCGCAGGAAGCGCTCGTCCGCGGCGCGGCTCTCGCTGGTGATCGGATCGGTGACCTGGCGGTGGTCGAGCGAAGCCTCGACCTCATCCAGATACTTCTCGAGCAACTGCTGCGCTTCCTCCTCGAAGGAGGCGAACATGGCGCGATGCACGTCCTCCTTGACCCAGCGGTTGTAGAACTCCTTGCGCGCCGTCACCAGGTGATCGATCCATGCCTTCTTCTGCTTGACGTCCATGCGGGCATCGCTTTCGATGCCGTCCTTGATCGCCAGCAGCAGCTCCATGCTGGTGAGGCTGTGAGTGTTGCCACGAGTGATGGCGTTGGAGATGGCGTTGATGATGAAGCGCGGGCTCACGCCGGTCATCCCCTCATCGGGCACCTCGGCGCGCAGTCGCGTGGCCTCGGTCTCCGGCACGCCCTCGACCGCTTCACCTGCGTACAGGCGCAGCTTCTTCGGCACATCGAGCCCCTCGCGCTCGGGCTTCGCGAGACGCGTGAGGATGGCGAACACCGCCGCGAGGTTCAGCACGTGCGGATCGAGGTGCACGTTGCGGAACGCCGGTGCGCCCGACACCAGCTTCTGGTAGATACGCGACTCATCGCGATAGGAGAGCGCATAGGGGATCTTGATGATCACCATGCGGTCGAGCAGCGCCTCGTTCTCCTTCTCCTGCAGGAACTTGTGGAACTCGGCGAGATTGGTGTGCGCCAGTATGGTCTCATCCAGGTGGATGAGCGGGAAGCGCGACACCTTGACGTTCTTCTCCTGCGTGAGTGTCAGCAGCAGGTAGAGGAACTCGCGCTTGACCTTGAGGATCTCGATCATCTCCAGCACGCCGCGGCTCGCGGCATACACCGCTCCCGACCACGACCAGGCGCGCGGGTCGCCCTCATCGCCGATCTGCGCAACCTTGGCGAGATCCACCGAGCCGACCAGGTCGGCGATGTCTGCAGTGGTCGGATCGTGCGGCGCATAGGTGCCGATGCCAACGCGCGAAGCTTCCGCGAGGAACACACGCTCCACCGGCACCCGCACGAAATCGCCCTCGAACTCGCGCTCGACGAAGTCACGCGCCCAGGGCGAGAGCTCGCCCTGGATGTTGACGCCATAACGCTCGCGGAACTCGGCCCTGAGGCTGGTGGGAATCAGATTCAGCGGATTCTCGCGCAGCGGCGAGCCACGTATCGCGTAGAGCGCGCCCTCGTCGGTGCGGCTGTACTCCTCCAGGCCACGCTTGAGCAGTATCGCCAGCGTCGACTTGCCGCCCGAAGGTGGTCCGAGCAGCAGCAGCAGACGTCGGCCGACGTCCGAGCCGGCGGCCGCGGCCTTGAAGTAATCCACCACCCGCGACAGCGACTCATCGATGCCGAACAGCTCGCGCTTGAACAGCTCGCGCGCGCGCAGGTTCTCGGGCGCGTCCGGGGGACCCGCGCGGCCGTGCCAACGTAACATGTCCCACACGTACTCGTGGCTCGTGCGGGCGAGCGCACTCGGGTTGGCGGGCAGAATGTGCTGGAGAAATTCACCGAAAGTGCCTTCCCAGCGCTGCGCCCGGTGCAGTCGGCTGAAGGAGCTTAGGGAATCGATAAAATCCGCAGTGCCACCGCGTGAATTCTGGTCAGCAGCCAGCAGTCGCATCGTCCTTCCCTCCGTCGGGCTCATGGATCGGAAGCCTCGCACGCACCCGCGCGAACGCCGGCGCCGGGGTTAACCTAGTCCCAACGCCTAGCACAATGAGTGACGCCGATCAGATCCTGACATACCTATTACGTTAAGACGATCACAGCGGCGGATTGTTCACTCGAAGCTGCCGCTGCGCCAGTCATGCGGTCGCCTCATGCGGTCGCCGCCGGACCGGCGCCCATGGTGCACGGCTTAAGTGACTGATTGCAAAGTATGCGCCCGCGCACTGCCGTGGTGCAGCGCTGGCGCCCTGCTCCTGCGCGCGCCCCGTGTACTCGCGGTCTCCGGCGCGGCACGGCGCTGGAACAGGCGTGGTGCGGGCAGCGTAGAACGGGCCTAAACCCCCTCGGCGGGGGGGCGGCACGCAAAGCGAGCAGTACTTCAGAATTTGATGATCTGCCGTCGCGCCGCCCCGACGCAAGCTCTCGTTATTGTGAACTGACGCACTGTGTTGTCGCCGAGGCTACATATGCTGCAACGGCGAGGCCTTCCGCGCGCAGCTAATGCGGTGCGGTTGCCGCGTTTCGCCGAGGCGAGGGTCGCCTTGAGTCCTCGATCGTCCTAGTTGGAGATGACGCCACGTGGCCAGTGCAACCTCTGCCTCCCGCACTCAAAGCGCAACGCCTGGCAACGCGAGCGTGCCACCGGCCGCCCAGCCGACTGCGGACATCACCGCGATCACCACGCACGATGATTTTCTCCTCGAGCTCGGGCAGACGCTCGGCGGACAGGCGGCGGTACGCCCGGTCGATTCTCTCGAAGCCGCGCTCGCCGCCATGTCGGCGGGCAAGCGCGGCCACGTGCTGGTCATCGATGCGCGCGATGTCGATGACGTTCGCGGCGCCGTCGATGCCGCACATGCCGCAGCACCCCGAGCCGTGGTGCTCGTGTTCGCCGAAGGGGCCGCCGAGAAGCAGCTCGGCACCGCGCTCAAGGGCAGCAAGGTATTTGCAGTGCTGCCGATGCCGCTCGACCCGCGCAAGACCCAGGCGGTGGTCGAAGGCGCACTGGCCGAGGCAGTCGCCAAGCGCTCCGCGGCTGCGCCGGGCGCGAGCCCGATTACCACACCGCCCTCGGAGCTGAGTCTCGGGACGTTCGAGCCGGAAGCTGCACCGGCCAGCACGGCAGGCGGCCGCCGCAGCCGCTCGCGCATGCTGCTGCTCGGCGCTGCTGGCGCGGCGGTCGTCGCGCTCGCCGGCGCCGGATTCTGGTACTTCACCCACGGCGAGCGGGCCCCCGCGCCGGCCGCAGCGAAGGTCGCGACGCTCCCGGTCGGCGCGCCCGCAACCCTTGAGCAAGGCTCCGTTGCGGCTGCGGCTGCGGCTGCGGCTCCCACCGCAGATACATCGATCGTGCACGGCAAGGTGGACGAGTTGCTGGAGAAGGCGCGCCTCGCCATGCACGAGCGGCGCTTCACCGAGCCTCCGGGCGACAACGCCCTGGTGTATTACCGCTCGGCGGTGGCGGCGGATGGCTCGAGCGGCGAAGCAAGGGATGGGCTGCAGCGTGTCGCCGCAGTGCTCGCCGGTCGCTTCGATGAGGCGATGGCTGGCGGCCGACTGGATGAGGCTGCGCAGACGCTCGCCAACTTCAAGGCAGCCACTCCCACGGATGCGCGGGTCGGAGCTTTCGAGCAGCGGCTATATGCGGCGCTGGTCTCGCGAGCGCTCAACGAAGGCAACCTCGATCGCGCCGCGCAGTACGTACGACAGGCGCAGCAGTCGACCTCTATACCGGCCGGAGAGATCGCACGCTGGCGCGCGGACATCGCACGTCGCCAGGAGGACGCGAAGGCACAGCGGCTCGCAGCACTCGTCGAGGAGCGTATCCGCGAAGGCACGCTCACGGGTTCGGAGGACAGCGCCAGGGCCTACCTGCTGCAGTTGCTGGCCGCCGCGCCCGCAAATGCCAGCACGCAGCGAGTCGCGCGCGTGCTCATCGCCGCAGACCTGCGCAAGGCACGCGAGGCGGGCATGGCACGCAACCCCGCCGAACAGGAGCGCTGGCTGAATGAGGCGCGCGGAGCGGGGCTCAAGCCCGCCGAGGCCGCGGCGTTCCAGCGCGAGATGGCCGGTGCGCGGGCGAAGGCGGCGCAAGCGGACAGCGAGCGCCTCGCGCAGCTGGCGCGCGAGCGCATGCGCGATGGGCGCCTCACGGATCCGGCGCAGGACAGTGCCTCGTGGTACCTCACACAGCTGCAAACGACCGACGCCGGCAGCACGGCACTCGCCGATGCGAGCCGTGAGCTCTCCGGCAAGCTCCTCGAGCGCGCCCGCAGCGCGGTGCTCGCCGGCAAGCCGGCCGATGCGGACCTCGCCCAGGCACGGCGCTGGGGTGCGGATCCGAAAGACATCGCCGCTGTGCAGCAGCTGCAGGCGCCGAAGGCCAGGGGCGCCGCGATCGATCCGGCATCGCTCGCTGCGAGCCTGAAGCGGACGCGCTCGACACCGCCGGACTATCCGCAAAACGCGATCGCCCAGCACATCGGCGGCAGCGTCACGCTCGAGTACACCGTCGACACACACGGCGAGCCGCGCGACATCCACGTGGTCGAGGCGACGCCGCCGGGGGTGTTCGATCAGGCCGCGATCAATGCGGTGAAGCGCTGGCGCTATGCACCGATGGTGGTGGACGGCGCGGCCGTAGATGTTCCGGCGGTCAAGACGCGCGTGCGCTTCGAGCTGCCCAAGTAACGCGGAGACTCAACAAGATGAGCCTTGCAGGCACAGAGCGCCGCCGCCAACTCGTCACCGCCAGCATCGGTACCACGCTCATGCTCGTCATGGGGCTGGCGCTGATCTGGGGTTTCCGGCTCGCCACACACATGCGCACCAACATCGTCGCGCTGCAGACGGCGAGCACGCTGCAGAACTATCCCGAGGAAATTTCGCACCAGCTGAACGCGCTGCGCGACCGGCTCGAGGTGCGCGCCTATTCCGGCCAGGCGCTCGCCGACCTGCAGGGCACCGTCAAGCGTTTCGACCACGAGCTGCGCGTCCTTTCCGCCTCGGTCGATGCCGACTCGCCGCAGCTCGGGCACGCGCTGCTGCTGTGGAATCAGTACGCGCCGGTGCTCGAGCCCGTGGTCTCCTTCACCGGCCAGCCGTACGTGGACTCCGACACCGCCGGCAGCTCGCTGTCGCGCGAGGGGCGCGAGCACTACGCCGCGGTGAAACGCGCGCAGCTGTTCGCCAGCGAGAATGCCCGGCCGCTGCAAACGCAGCTCGCCAACCTCGCGACGAGCCTGCAGCGCACCTCCTCCGATGCCGCGACCCGCCTGCGCTCGCTGCTGATGGGCGGCGTGTTCGCCGCGCTGGTGCTGGCGGTGGTCGCCGCCTACTTCCAGCTGTCGCGCTCGCGTCACGAGCGCGCCGCGCGGGAGGCGCAGGAGCAGACCCGCGACATTCTCAAGACGGTGCGCGAGGGCTTTTTCCTGCTCGATGCCCACTACCGCATCGGCTCGGTGTGGTCCGAAGCCCTGACACGCATGTTCGGCCGCAACGACTTCGCCGGACTCACCTTCGAGGAATTGCTCGAGGACCTGGTGCCGCAGTCGACGCTCTCGACGGCCGTGAAGTACATCAAGCTCCTGTGGGGCGATCGCGCCCACGAGAACCTGATGAAGAGCATCAACCCGCTCGGGCAGCTCGAGATCACCATGGACAACGGCCACGGTGGCAAGGAGACCCGCTACCTGCAGTTCGATTTCCATCGCGTGATGGGCCCGGAGGGCATCAAGCACGTGCTGTGCTCGGTCGGCGATGTCACCTCCAGCGTGCTGCTCGCCCGCGAGCTGCACGACTCGCACGAGAACGCCGACGCACAGCTCGACATGATGCTCGGCCTGATGCACGTCGATCCGCTGCAGCTCATATCGTTCCTCGACAGCGCCGACGCCGGGCTGAAACTGGTCAACACCATTCTCCGGGAGCCGGCGCGCACCGACGCGGAATTCCGCAAGAAGCTCTCGGGGCTCTTCCGTGAGCTGCACGCCATCAAGGGCGAGGCCTCAGCGCTGAACCTCAAGAGCGTGGCGAGCCGCGTTCACACGCTCGAGGACATGGTCGGCGAGTGCAAAAAGAAGCCGGAGCTCTCCGGCAACGACTTCCTGCCCATGGTGTTGAAGCTCGACGAGCTGCTCGCGCACCTGCGGAGCGTGCGCGAGATGGCGGCCCGGCTCACCGTCCTCAAGGATACGATGCCGGGTACCGCCGCGGCCGCGGCTCCCCAGCCGGCCACAGCGCCGCCGGCTGCGGATGTCGAGTCCGCAGACGCGGCCCCTGCCGCATCCGCTGCCGCATCGCGCACGGGCACACCGGCCGGCAAATCAGCGGCGCCCGAGCGCGCAGCGCGCCGGGTGGAAGAGCTTTCCCCGACACTCCATTCGATGGCCGAGCGGCTCGCCCAGGATCATGCCAAGCGCTTCCGCCTGACGCTCAGCGGACTCGCCGACGTTCCGGGCGCCTACGCGGCAACCATCAAGGACTGCCTGATCCAGATGCTGCGCAACGCCGCGGTCCATGGGATCGAGGCTCCGGAGGTGCGGCGCGCCCTCGCGAAGCGGGACACCGGCAGCGTGCGGGTCGATTTCCGCAGAATGCCCGACGGCTACGAGTTGCTGTTCGAGGACGACGGTGGCGGAATCGCCCCGGAAACGCTCAAAGCCGCGGCCGTGCAACGGCAGCTGATCACGGAGGAAGACGCTGCGCTGATGGATACGCGCGCAGCCATGGCGCTGATCTTCCGCCCCGGCTTTTCCACGCAGGAGGAGATCTCGATGGACGCCGGCCGCGGTGTCGGCATGGACGTGGTCGCGCGCAGCGTCTACGCGCTCGGCGGCAAAATCGGCGTCAGCACCCATCCGGGCAAGTTCACGCGCTTCAAGATCGTCCTGCCGGCCGCCGAACCGGCCAGCACGGCGGTTGCCTGAAGCGCTGGCAGGCAATGCTCCCATGAGCGATGGCACCATGAACGGCAACGGCAAGCGATCCTTCAAGCTGATGATCGTGGACGACTCCAACATCATGCGCCGGCGCATCGAGCGCTCGCAGCAGTTCGAGGAGCTGCAGCTCGTCGGCAGCGCCGCCAACGGGCTCGAGGCGCTCGAGCTCTTCAAGAAGACCGATCCGGACGTGGTGACCATGGACATCACCATGCCGCAGATGGACGGCATCGAGTGCATCGGCCAGCTGGTCGCCCTGAAGCCCGCGATCCGCATCCTGGTGATCTCGGCGCTGGCGGACAAGGCTACCGCCGTCGAGGCCATGGAGCGCGGCGCGAACGGCTTCCTCAACAAGCCGTTCACCGACCGGCAGCTGAACGAAGCGATCGCCGAGCTCATGCGTTGAAACGCCCACACGGAAGCCCACGCCCATGTTGTACGAACAGGAACTGAAGACATTCGTCGAGGGGACGACGAATTTCTTCGAAGTCGCCGCACAACAGCCGGCCTCGATCGGTTCGCCCTACCTGATGGAGGGACCCCCCGCGGTGCACGAGTACACTGGCGTCATCAAGATATCCGGCAAGCGTGAGGGTGTGGTGTATTTCACCGCGCCGAAGGCCATGCTGACCGTGCTGCTGATGAAGATGCAGGAGAACGACTTCAGCCACGAGACCATGCGCGATCTGGTGGGGGAAGTGGCCAACACCATCTCCGGCAACGCACGCCGCGATTTCGGCCGCGATTTCGTGATCTCGGTGCCGAGCGTGCTGTCGGGTGAGAAGCCGGAGATCCCGCAAAAGCCAGGACAGCGCTCGTTCATCATTCCGATCAACTGGCGCAGCCACTCGGCGAAGCTGGTCGTGTCGCTCGCCTGAAACAACTACCCCGGGGAATCGCGGCGACGCGAGGCCCCGGTGAACCGCCCTCAGCTCTGTGCACCCGCACCCTGCTCCGCCACCTGCGGCGGCGGATCGCTGTCGGCACGCAGTCGGTAGCCGAGCCCGGTCTCGGTGATCAGGTAGCGCGGCTGGCGGGGGTCGGGCTCGAGCTTGCCACGCAGATTCTTGATGCAGACCCGCAGGCTGCGCGAGTCGTCCTGCCGTTCCGGTCCCCACACCTCGCGGATCAGCTGGCGCTGCATCACGATCGAGCCCAGATGCCGGGCGAGCGAGGCGAGCACCCGGTACTCGAGCGGCGTCAGGTGGACTTCTCCATCCGCGCCGCGCGCTTCGCGCCGCCCCAGGTCGATCCGCAGCGTCCCGAAGTGCAGCACCGCCGCAGGCGCAGCGCCGCGCACGTCACGGCGTAACGCTGCGCGCAGCCGCGCGAGCAGCTCCGGTGCACTGAAGGGCTTGGTGACGTAATCGTCGGCGCCGGCGTCCAGCGCCGCGATCTTCTGCTCCTCCATGGTCCGCGCCGAGAGCACCACGATGGGCACCTGTGACCAGGCGCGCACGCGGCGGATGACCTTCAGGCCGTCGGCATCGGGCAGTCCCAGGTCGATGAGGAGCAGGTCCGGCTTGTGGCTGCGGGCCTCGATCTCAGCGCGCAGCGCGGTGTCTGCCTCGGCGACACGATAGCCCTGGCTCCCGAGCAGCGCCCGCAGCACCGCGCGAATCGCCGGCTCGTCCTCGATGATGAGGATGAGATGCATCGCCTGGGTCATGCGGCGCCGTCGCTCGCAGGCAGCGTGAACGTAAAGCGCGCGCCGCCTCCTTCGCGGCGGTGCGCCTCGATCTCCCCGCCATGGGCGCGCACGATGGCCTGAGAGATGGCGAGGCCGAGGCCCACCCCGACGACCGAGCCCTCATCAGTCCCGCGCTGAAACTTGTCGAACAGCCGCGCCGGGTCCCCCGGCGGCAGGCCCGGTCCTTCATCATCGATCGTGACACGAACCCCGCTGCGGTCTGGCTCCGCCACGGCGGAGACGAGCACGCGCGTGCCGGGCGGGGTGTACTTGGCCACGTTGTCGAAGAGGTTGGTCAACAGCTGCACGATGAGCGTGGCATCCACCCACACCGGCGGCAGATCCGGCGAGAGCCGCAGCTCGAGCCGGTGCGTGGCCAGCCGCTCGGCACGGGCTGCGAGTGCGCTACCGAGCAGGTCATCGAGCGTCTGCCAGTCTCGCCGCAGCGCCACCTGCCCGGATTCGAGCCGCACCAGGTCGAGCACGTTCGACACGAGATCGGACATCTCGCGCGCCTTGGTTTCCACCGAGCGGGCGAGCGCCACGCGCGTCGTCTCATCGAGGCTCGCGCCGTGCTGGGCGAGCGTGCTGCCGGCGGCGGCCATGACCGCGAGCGGAGTGCGCAGATCGTGCGAGATGGAGGCGAGCAACGTGTTGCGCAGCGTTTCGCGCTCGGCGGCGAGACTCGAGGCTTCCGCGACCTCCGCGAGGCGCGCCCGCTCGAGCGCGAGCGCGATCTGCCCGGCAAAAGTGCTGAGCAGATGGCTCTGCTCCGGCAGCAGCACGCGCCGCACGTTGCCCGGCAGCACCCCGAGCACCCCCACCGTGCGACCCTCTTCGCCGAGCGGCAGGTACTGACCCGAAGCGGCCGGCAGCGTATCGGTGCCGACGCCTGCCGGGCGGCCGTGGTCGGCAACCCACTGCGCCACCGCGAGGTCTGCACGGCGGAAGGAGGTCTCGAGCGGCGGTTCCGCCGGGTAGTGCAGCTTGCCGTCGGCGGCGCGCAGCAGCACCACTGCGCGGCACTCGAACACCTCCGCCACGTGTCGGACCGCCACGCGTGCCATGTTGGCGATACCGCGCGTGACCGCGAGCTCGCGGCTCATGGCATAGAGCAGCGCGGTGCGTCGCTCGCGCGCACCCGCAACCCGCGTCTGCTGCCGCACGCTCGCTGTGAGGTTGGCGATGACGAGCGCTATGGTCACCATGGTGCCGAAGGTCAGCAGGTACTGCACGTCCGATACTGCGAACGAGTAGCGCGGCGGCACGAAAAAGAAGTCGAATGCGGCCACGTTCAGCACCGCCGTGAGTGCGGATGGGCCGCGACCCAGCCGCAGGCCCGCCACCGTCACCCCGAGCAGATAGATCATCACCAGGTTGGAGAGTTCGAAGCGCCGGTACATGGCGAAGGCCATCAGGGTGCAGAGCGCACTGATCGCCCCCGCCCAGGCGTAGCGGTCCCAGCGGATGGTGGTCGCGCTCGTGGCAGCAGCCGCTGCTGTCACGGGCGCGGGCGGCGGCGGCGTGCGATCGCCCGCGGCGATCAGCACGACATCGAAGCCGCGGGCGCGGCGTACCAGCTCGGTCGCGGTCGAGGGGCGCAGCCACACCTTCAGCCCACGCCGCTCGGG
>Ga0210409_10008758_pt1 | contig 10272 bp, 9 predicted proteins | sample IncBWH17MmetaG_FD_161649 | JGI IMG/M metagenome (GOLD analysis project Ga0210409, IMG submission 161649) | Forest soil microbial communities from Barre Woods Harvard Forest LTER site, Petersham, Massachusetts, United States - Inc-BW-H-17-M | ecosystem: Environmental > Terrestrial > Soil >...
CTTCATTGTCCCCGCACCGTTTCATTACTTCCGCGCTGATCGCCTTGTTGATTTCCGGGTTGGCTTTCTCTGCATCGCGAAATTCCTGGCTGAGAAACCCCACGTGGTAGTTGATCTGCACCACGCCGCCCTTCGCCGCCAAATCCTTCATCATCTGGTCGGTCATATTGCGGGGCGCGTCGCAAATCGCCCGGCAGGAGGAATGCGAAGCAAAGAGCGGCGCCTTGCTCGCCTCCAGTGCATCGTAGAACGTCTTGTCGCTGACGTGCGAAATATCCACCATCACGCCAAGGCGGTTCATTTCGCGAACGACGTCCTTGCCGAAATCCGTGAGCCCATTGTGAACTGCCTTATCCGTCGAAGCGTCGGCCCACTCGTCGTTGCCGCTGTGGGTGAGCGTCATGTAGCGCACGCCCAGCGCTGCGTAACTCCGCAGCACGCCAAGGTTCGAATTGATCATGTGCCCGCCCTCGACCCCAATCAGTGCCGCGATCTTGCCCTGCTTCTGGGCTTCCCGGATTTCAGTCGCGGTCGTGGCCAGCGCCAAATCACTCGCGTGCGCACGAACCTGCTCACGCACGGCATCAATTTGAGTCATGGCGCGATTCACGGCTTCCGGACCGGTGATCTTGCTCGGAATCCAGACCGAAAAGAAAATCGCTCCGAGTCCACCCTCTTTCATCCGCGGAATGTCAATGCTGCCGAGGGAGTTTCGCGCGCCGAGGTCAAACTTCCCGTCCAGAAACCTCTGGGTGGTGTCGTCGTGCGTATCCACGATAATGCAAGAAAAGTGCAGCCTCTTGGCGCGCGCGGAAATATCGTCTCCTGTCACAGTCGCCGCCAGGAAAGATCCGGCCAAAACGCAAAGCCCAGCCGTGAGGAGTGTTCGCAGCATTTCAATTCCTCTCCACAATTCATTAAGAAGTCTCTATTGCCCTTGTAATTCTCTGCTGACCTTCTCAGTCTGTTCCATTACCCGCAGCAGGTTGCCGCCGAGGATTTTGCGAATGTCATCGTCCGCATAGCCCTTCCGCACTAGCGCCTCGGTGATCTTAGGGAGTTTCGAACAATCGTCCATCCCATCCGGCATGGTGGCGCCATCAAAGTCAGACCCCAGGCCGACGTGGTCCGCCCCGGCAAGCTTCACCACGTGGTCGATATGTTCGATGATTTTCTCCCAGCTCACGCGCGGGAGCGCTCCTGAGGCCTCCATCTGTGTCTCCATGTCCTTTATCTTGCGTCCGACGCACGCTTCGTCGCCCGCGCACTCTTTCGTGACCTTTTCCATGGCCGCCACGACTCCGCCCGAAACCTTGTCGTACGCATCTTTGTACGCCTGATCAATGAAGCTTCTCTCGTAGTTGATCTGGATCACTCCGCCTTTTGCCGCGAGCGCCTTGATCATTTCGTCGGACATGTCTCGCGGATGATTGCAGATTGCCCGGCAGGACGAGTGCGATGCCATCAGCGGCGCTTTGCTGACTTCCAGTGCATCATAGAACGTCTTGTCGCTCACGTGCGAAATGTCCACCATGATTCCCTGCCGGTTCATTTCGCGCACGATGTCCTTGCCAAAATCCGTAAGGCCGTTGTGAACCGGCTTGTCCGTCGAAGAATCCGCCCATTCGTCGTTGTAGAAGTGCGAAAGCGTCATGTAGCGGACACCCAGATTCCCGAACATCCGGAGCACACGAATGTCATTGCCGATCATGTGCCCGCCCTCGACGCCGATGAGCGCCGCGATCTTGCCTTGCTTGTGCGCTTCGCGAACTTCAGCGGCCGTGCGGCAGAGCGCCATGTCCTTCGAATACTTGCGCACATTTTCATGCACGGCATCAATCTGGTCGAGTGCCTTCTCGACCGCGGGTGGGCCCATGATTCGACCGTCGATCCAGATCGAAAAGAAAATAGCGTTCATCCCGCCTTCACGCATCCGCGGAATATCCACGTGCCCGTCGGGATTGCGCTTGCCGATATCGAAGTCTTTGGAGAAAAATCGTTGCGTGGTGTCGTCGTGTGTATCCAGCACGATCGACGAAAAATGGAGTTTCTTCGCGCGCTCGGCAATGTCATCCGCCAAGACTCTTCGAGAAACAACCAAGCCAGCGCTCAAACTGGAACTGAGACACAAGAAGGCCAAGAAGCGACGCATTGATTTCCCCCAGATTACACTTCGCGGTGAAAGTCTATCCTACAAGCCAGCCAAGTAGCGCCTGTTTCCACACCTCGCGGTTCACTTCGGCGATGGACTCGGTCAGGGGAATCCCCTTGGGACAGGCCTGTACACAGTTCTGCGCGTTGGCGCACTCCTGGATGCCGCCTGGCCCCATCAGCGCCGTCAATCGCTCGCTCCTATTCATCGCCCCCGTCGGGTGCATGTTAAACAGTCGCACTTGGCTGATGATCGCCGCCCCCACGAACTGATTATGCTCATTCACCTGTGGGCAAACCTCCAGACAGTTCCCGCAAGTGATGCAATTCGAAAGCGGATAACCCTTTTCCTGAATTTCCGGTGACACCCGCGGCCCTTCGCCGAGACTGTACGTGCCATCAATCGGAATCCACGCCTTCACCCGCTTGAGGCTGTCGAACATGAACTGCCGGTCCACCGCCAGATCGCGCACCAGCGGAAACTTTGACATCGGCTCAATTCGAATCGGCTGATCGAGCTGATCCACCAGCGCCGAGCAAGCCATCCGCGCCTTCCCGTTGATCAACATCGCGCAGGACCCGCAAATCTCCTCGAGACAATTCGAATCGTACGAAATCGGTGTTGTTTGCTTTCCCTCGCGAGTAACCGGGTTCTCCGCGATGTCGCGAAGGCAAATAATCACATTCATGGACGGCCGCCACTTGAGAGAAAATTCCTCCCAGCGCGCGGCTTCTTCCGGCCCGGCTTGCCGTCTTACCCTGACGATGACCTGTTTTGTGTCCGCCATAATCCCTCGAACAGCAACCGCCTATTGCCCGTACGCTTGAGCAACTACTTCGCCGCGTCGTAGCGCCGCGGACGTGGCTTGATCAGTGAAATGTCCACCGGTTCGTACGCCAGCTGAATATCATTCTTTACCCATTTCGCGCGCGTGGTCTTCAGCCAGTTGGCATCGTCGCGCTCCGGAAAATCCGGTTTGTAGTGCGCACCCCGCGACTCATTGCGCGCCAGCGCTCCCAGCGTCACCACCCGCGCCAGAATAATCATGTTCTCAAGTTCACGCGCGAAATTCAGCGTCTGGTTCGACCACTTCGTCCGGTCGCTCACGTTGATTTTCTTGTAGCGTTCCTGCAGCGTTCGGATCTTTCCGTCCGCCATCTCCAAATTCTTGTTGATGCGCGTGACGGTCACGTGCTCCGTCATCACGTCACCCAGCTCGCGCCAGATCGTGATCGGGTTTTCCGAACCATTCTGGCTGATGAGTGTCTGATTTTTTTCTTCCTGTTTTTTTCTCTCCGCGTCAAAAACCGCTGAAGCCACGGACTCCGCGCCCTTCTCCAGATTCTTCGCGTACTTCACCGCTGCCGGCCCCGCAATACCCCCGCCAAAAATGCATGACACAAGCGAGTTCGCCCCAAGCCGGTTCGCCCCGTGATACTGATAGTCGCACTCGCCCGCCGCATAAATGCCAGCAACATTCGTAGCCTGATCCTCGCCATTCACCCAGATCCCTCCCATGGTGTAATGCATCGCCGGAAAAACTTTCATCGGCTCAACGCGCGGATCAACACCCAAGAACTTCTCGTAAATCTCCAGAATCCCTTCCAGCTTGCGGTCCAGCGTCTCCCGCGGGATATGCGTCACATCCAGATAAACTGCCGGCTGGCCATCAATTCCCAGTTTTTCCTGGTACACAATCCGGTGGATCGCCCGCGTCGCAATGTCCCGCGGCACCAGGTTCCCATACTTCGGATACCATTCTTCCAGAAAATAAAACCGTTCTCCTTCTGGAATGCTTCGCGGCGCCCGCTTCTCCGCCGGATTCCGGGGCACCCACACGCGCCCGCCTTCGCCCCGCGCCGACTCACTCATCAGGCGAAGTTTGTCTTCACCCGGAATCGCCGTAGGATGCACCTGAATAAATTCCCCGTTCGCGTAATCCACTCCCTGCTGAAAGAGCGCCGCTTGCGCTGAACCCGTGCATACCACCGAATTCGTCGAGCGCCCAAAAATCGCGCCGTTCCCGCCCGTCGCAAAAATCACCGCGTCCGCCGCGAACGTTTTCACTTCCATCGTGCGCAAATCCATCGCGCAAATGCCGCGGCACACCCCACCGTCGTCAATCACCGCTGAGAGAAACGTCGCGCCCTCGAATTTCTTTACCTTTCCTTCCGCTTCATGCCGCCGCACCTGCTCGTCGAGCGCATAGAGCAGTTGCTGTCCCGTAGTCGCCCCGGCAAACGCCGTGCGGTGATAAAGTGTCCCGCCGAATCGCCGGTAATCCAGCAATCCTTCCGGCGTGCGGTTGAACATCACGCCCATGCGGTCCAGCAGATCGATAATCCCCGGCGCCGCCTCGCACATCCGTTTCACCAGCGGTTGATTTGCCAGAAAATCTCCGCCATAGATGGTGTCGTCGAAGTGCTTGTCAACGGTATCGCCTTCGCCTTTTTGATTTTTCGCCGCGTTGATCCCGCCCTGCGCGCAAACCGAATGCGAACGCTTCACCGGCACAATTGAAAACAAATCCACCGGTATCCCCGCCTCCGCCACGCGGATTGTCGCCATCAGGCCGGCCAGACCACCGCCCACAACTATGATTTTTGGCTGTCTCATTTGTTTGGTAGATAAGCGGAAAACGGGTGCCAGTCAAATCGAAAACTAATGATTATCAAAATTCCGACGATGCTGAACGCCACTCCCACCAGCGCGCCAAATCGTCCCGCCGCCTGCTGCGCCTTCACGGTCGCCGCCAGCCCCCACTTGCAGAGAAAATTCCAGATTCCCACGCCCAGATGGAACGACGACGCCAGCACGCCAACAACAAAAAACGTCAGGTACCACGGGTTCCGCATATCATCGGCCACATTCGCATAAGTCGACCGCCCGTGGGTCAGCCAGCGCTCTGTGTAGAGGTGCCAGCCAATGTAGGCGAACGCGATCAGCCCCGTGTACCGCTGCGTCGTGTACAGCCAATTCCCTACCCACGGATAGGCCGAAACGTTCGATTTTCCGCGCAGCCAGATGTAGATGCCATACCCGCCATGAAACAGCATCGGCAGGAAAATCCCGCCCCATTCCACGATCAGCCGGAACGGGATGGTCTGCAGTTCTTGCGAAGTTGCATTGTATTTCGCCGCGCTCACCAGCGCGGAACTATTCGACCAGAAATGTTCCGCCAAAAATGCGCCAACGGGAAGAATGCCGGTGAAGGAATGCAGTTTTCTGAGGAGATAACTTGTGTCAGGCTGAGTTGCCGTCGAAGACATGCCCTCTCCGCCGCGTAAGTCCCAGCCGAATCGCACGAAATAAACTCGAAAGGAGCGTTGAGAACCGCGGCGAAATCAGTATAGGCACATGATTCCGGGGATGCAAGTTGGACTGTTCCTTCGGCAAGCACAAACGGTTCGAAATTTTCTTGCCGCCAGGTCCGGAGTACCTGAAAATGGTACCTTGATGGATGTAGTTCGCCAGGCCAAACCCTCTCCCGGCCTCGGAGCCAGCCACCCCATACTTCGATGAGCACAGCCCTGAATCTGGTCTCGGAAATGGACCGCATCGCCAACTCCCTCGGCGCGGATGGCGAAGCTCCGCAAATTTCCCTTGCCACCGTCGCTGAAAAGATTGCCCGGAATCTCGGCGTAAAAAATGACGAAGTCGCTATCCTCGCGGTCTCCAACCGCTGGCGCCACTTGCATTTCCTGGTCCCCGAAGCCCTGAAAAATGTCGGCTTCATCCCGCTGTCCAGCAATTCGGCCCTGGCCGCGCGCACCGCCCGCGACAGCCGCCCCGAAATCGAGAACAATTTCACCTCCGCGCGCCACGCTACCGTCTTCGAAGGCATAAAACTCGGCGCCGAGCCCGTCGAAGCCATCCAAAAGATGATCAGCGCGCCGATTCTGCTCGACGGCAAGGTCATTGGCGTCATTCAAGTCAGCCGCAAGGGCGCCACGCCGCACAGCGCCGGTCCGGACTTTACTGCCGAAGACCTCGGAAATATCCTGGCCCTCTGTAAACCCCTCGGAAAAATGCTCCACCACCTCGCTGGCGAATAATCCTTCCGCCCACGCCCGCGTTGTCATCGCTCATTCATACTTTTTCCTCTTTGGAGGTTGGAATTGCGTTGACACTGCAATACCTTCTTGCTACTTTTCCACAGCGGGAAAATTTTTCACACACACATTACTTACGGAGGCACGGCAAACCGGCACCATGGCGTTCGTCGCTAAGAAAATCTTCCTCACCAAAGGCGTCGGTAAACATCGTGAAAGGCTTTCGAGCTTTGAGCTCGCCCTCCGAAATGCGGGCATCGCGGCTTGCAACATCGTCCGCGTCTCCTCCATCTTCCCTCCCAATTGCAAATTGATTTCCCGCAGTGAAGGGCTGAAACATATCAAGCCCGGGCAGGTGGCCTTCACGGTTATCAGTGAAAATTCCACCAAGGAAGCGCATCGCCTCATCGCCGCCAGCATCGGCCTCGCGCTACCCAGCGACAAATCCATGTACGGTTATCTCTCCGAGCATCACTCCTTCGGCGAAACCGAGGAAGTCGCCGGCGAATACGCCGAAGAGCTCGCTGCCGAAATGCTCGCCACCACTCTAAACGTGGAATTCGATCCAGATTTGTCCTTCGACGAGAAAAAAGAGGTCTACCGCATCTCCAACAAGATTGTTCGCACCATGAACGTCACGCAATCTGCCGTCGGCGACAAGCGCGGCCTCTGGACCACCGTCCTCGGCGCTGCCATCCTCATCGGCGAAGACGACTAACTCAGAACTGCTTTTTCTCCCAGGCGGGCGGTCTACTGTTCCACTTGGAAATGCCCTCCTCGAATACAAGTGCGATAATAAATCCACAACCAAACAGACTGAATGCAAGAATGGTCAGTTTTGTGAGCCGTGCGTGCTCTTCTTTTGTTAGGTAAACCACGTGCCCATGGTTGTTCAGTCCATAGATTCGGCCTGCCAAGTAATCGGGATGAATCGGCCGCGTTCGATCGTACTGATCCCAAACGTAGAAATGAAAAAACCACACCGCCAAGCCAGAAATGGCAAGGAACGAAGATATAGCGCGTGCAAGTTTCCTATATTTTGGATTTTCCAGCGGCAGCTTCACATGCACTGGCAACCTTGTGCTTGGTCTTCAGCCACTCGCGCCGAGACTTCTCGTCTTTCGGCCCTTCCTTCTTCACCAGCACGAGCCATTCTTCCATCGAACGCCCCGTTTTTTCCTTCAGCTCCGCCAACCACTTCTGCACCATCGCTACACTGGGATGGACGTCATAGATTGTCTTCGATTTTGCCGTAGCCATCGGTCAACTCCCAGCCGCTGCCCTGCTCTTCACGAAAGCGGCGATGACCAGACCTGCCAGCACAAACCCCACAATTTGCGTGGTCATGTAGCCAGCGGTGTAATTCCCCGGGAATTCATACCAGTTCCAATATTCAACGTTTGTGCTGATCGCGGAAAGAGTACCAGCGATGGCCACGACTCCCGCGCGCGCCGCGTAACCCCGTCCGTTCGCGGCACATGCGACAAGCAACGCAGCAAGTAATGCCTCCAGAACATTAAGTGCAAATTCGCGGCCAAGCAACGCGCCAAAGTGGAACGGACCTGACGCCGGATGGTAGATCAGCACTCCGTGCGGGGATTGTTCATATTTCTTCATGTATTCTGGCATCGCGGCGTTTCGCTGCCCGCTGGTTGGCTTCGGACCTAGTCCGAAACCGGGAAAAATGTAAAAGCCAGCCTCGGGAATGGCTCCCCGCATCGCGCCCAGCACAACAGCTTCGTTTGGAATCTCTCCGACGCCCATTTCGCCGAGGCCGAGGAATTCGTGCGCCACAAACATCCAGACGAATAGAGTCAAGCCACCCAGGATACTCGCCAGCAGGACTCGCTTCATTTTCGGTTCTCCTTTGGCAAATGACTTGGAGCTCGCGGGCACGCCGCTAGTCTTTCTTAAAGTAGCCGATCCTCTCGAGCACCGCCCTCGCGATCAAAGGCAGCGCCACCGTGGCATCGTCAAAAACTTCCGCGAACCGTCCGCCTTCCTCCGGCGGAACGAACTTTCCCCAGGATACTGCTTCCGTGTAAGTGCTGCCGCTCAAACCGCCCCAGTGGACCGGCTCCGGGCAAATACGCACACCATAGTTGTAACGCTTCAGCGGAATCTTCTTGTACCCGCGCCGCGCCAGCAGCTCGGCGTACACCCCAAACTGCTGTGACCAGTTCCGTGGCACTCCGCCGCCGATCGTCAGGATCCCCATGCGCCTGGTGGCTAGCATGGTGTCGGCAAACTTCTCGAAATCCAGGAAAGGATCGAAGCGCAGCTGCGGGCGCTTATCCCTCTGCCGGGCAATTTTGTGCAGCGCAAAATCGATGCCCAGCTCGGAATCGCTGAAGGCCGGAACAAAAATAGGAACATTATGCTCGAAGGCGGATTTCAGGATTCCTCGCCCTTGCGCGGTTTTGTTCAGGTACTCGCCGATGCGCTGGTTAATCTTCCAGCTGCAGGCTGTTTCTTGCGCATCCCACTCCGTGAAAATGTGGTCCATCACTTCTTCGACGTGATCGAGATTCGTTTCCGGCTCGAGCGAGTCGTACACGCGGTTGTACCCGGCGTGGAAGAGTTCCTTGTCGTCCATGTTGGGGTTATAACGGAAATGCGAGTAACCCGTGGCTTCCACCAGTCCATGCGCCATCAACGCGCCGGTCGACACGATGGCCTTGACGATGCCCGACTCAATTAGGTCGCAAAAAACCAGACCCATCTTGCCAACCGTCAAAGCGCCCGACAGCGTCATGACCACAAAACAATCCGTGTCGCGGGCCATTTGCTCAAACACATCGGCGGCATCGCCAATCTGCCGCCCCGTGAACGCCGTATCTCCCATGGCGCGGACCAGTTCGTCGACGGTGCGGCATTTGGACAAATCCAGAGGAAACATCGGCCGGAGCTTGTCTTTCACCGGGTCATGGAGCACTCTTCCGGTCACAGTTTTCTCTCGCTGCTTCGCCATCGCTTCTCCTCGGCCAAAATAAATCGGAACTATGAAAAAAGTTTGCCCGCGCGAAATACACATTCATTATGCTGATTGATATTACAAACGCTCTGCAAAAGATACTACAAAACGAGCGCGAATATTTTCTTTCCTGCTCATGCTAAACTGATTTTCATGGCTGACAAATTTACCATCGGGCTCGTGCAGATGAAATGCACGAAGAACGCGGAAGAGAATCTCGCGAAAGCGATCGAAAAGATCCGCGAAGCCGCCGTTCGCGGCGCACAAATCATCTCTCTCCACGAGCTTTTTCATGGCGAATACTTCTGCCGCACCGAGGACGCTGATCTTTTCAACCTCGCGGAAGCGGTTCCCGGCCCGACGACGGAAAAACTCGCGAAAATCGCCAAAGAAAGAAACGTCGCCCTGGTCGTCTCCCTCTTCGAGCGTCGCGCCCCCGGCGTCTACCACAATTCCTGCGCCGTCCTCGATGCCGATGGATCGTTCCTTGGAAAATATCGCAAGATGCACATTCCCGACGACCCGCTCTATTACGAAAAGTTTTACTTCACTCCTGGCGATCTCGGTTTCCCCAATTTCGACACAAGGTACGCGCGAATCGGCGTACAGATTTGCTGGGACCAGTGGTATCCCGAGGGCTCGCGCCTCACCGCCCTCAGTGGCGCGCAAGTGATTTTCTATCCCACCAGCATCGGCTGGCATCCGCATGAGAAAGCGCAATTCGGCGCCGCCCAGCTCGACGCCTGGAAAACCATCCAGCGCGGCCACGCCATCGCCAATGGTGTTTACGCCGGCGTGATCAATCGCGTTGGCTTCGAAGGCAAACCGGAAAAAGGTGACCCTGGCCTCGACTTTTGGGGCAATTCCTTCGTGGCCGATCCTTTCGGCCAAATCGTTTCCGAAGCCTCCAACGACAAAGAGGAAATCCTCATCGTCGAATGCGATCCCGCTAAGAGCGAAGAGACCCGCCGCAACTGGCCCTTCCTCCGCGACCGCCGCATTGACGCCTACCAGCCCATCCTCAGTCGCTGGCTCGGCGACAAATAACTTGCCCTTCCCTGTGCGTTTCTTGCTCTCGCCGTTTTTTTTCTTCT
>Ga0210409_10008759_pt1 | contig 10271 bp, 8 predicted proteins | sample IncBWH17MmetaG_FD_161649 | JGI IMG/M metagenome (GOLD analysis project Ga0210409, IMG submission 161649) | Forest soil microbial communities from Barre Woods Harvard Forest LTER site, Petersham, Massachusetts, United States - Inc-BW-H-17-M | ecosystem: Environmental > Terrestrial > Soil >...
GGATCGGCAGGGCGACCGTCACGACGAGCTGGATCACGACGTCCCAGGAGAAGGGGAAAGCGCGCATCCTCTGGATCACGTCGAAGCTGTTGACCAGGTCGGCGAGAGACTGGATGTCGCCGCTCCCGACCAGTGGCTCGCCCGCCGGAGCGCCACCGCGAATCCACTTGCGATCGAACTCCGCCGCATACCGGCTGGCCAGGGGACCGTACCGGGAGATCTCACGGCGCCTTCCCGGTCAGCTCCAGGACCTGTCCCGCCCGCAGGATCGTGACCTTCATCGGGGCGCCGGGCGCCAGGCGGCCTATCGCGTCGCGCACCTTGGGCATGTTGGCGGCGGAGGCCTGGATCCCCTCGATCGAGAGGATGATGTCGCCGCCGAGCGGCACCTCCTGACCGCCGATGTTCACGAGCTGGGTGCTGCCGCGGAGACCCAGTTCATCGGCGGGAGAGCCTTTGGCCACGGTCTTGATAATGTAGCCGGTGGCCTTGGGGGGCAGGTTCAGCACGTCCGCGAGTTGATCGCTCAGCATGAGCCCCTCGAGCCCGGACCAGACCGACCGCTTCTCGAGCAGGAGCTGCTTGGCGGTGTTGATCGTCACCACGAAGCCGAGGCCCTCGCTGCCGCCGCTCTTGGAGATGTTGTGGCTGACGATCCCGACGACCTCCCCTTTCATGTTGAACAGGGGGCCACCGGAGTTGCCGGTGTTGATCGTAGCGGTCGTCTGGAAGAACTCGGCCAGCGGCATCGTCTTGTACACGGTGTTCGGCTGCCAGTGCGCGCTGATCAGGCCTGCGCTGAGCGAGTAGCTGAGCCCGTAGGGCGCCCCCACGACGATCACCTCGTCTCCCACCTCTGTCGTGTGGGAGTCGCCGATCGGGGCCACTCGGACTCCCAGCGGCACTCGTTCTAGCTGGAGGAGGGACAGGTCGGCAGCGGGCTCGGACGCCACGACGCGCGCCGCGACCGTCTCGCCTCCGAGAAACTCCACCGACACCTGGTCCATGGCGTGCACCACGTGCGCCGCCGTCATCACCTTGCCGTCCGCCGAGATGAGGACACCGGAGCCCGTCTCGGCGAAGTGCGTCTCGCCGGCGGCCGTCACGTCGCGCCCACGCGCTCGAATCACTACCACCGACGGGGCTACCTTCTTGAAAAGCTCGCGCATCGTTTGGGCTTCGGCCCGCTTGATGTCTCCTGACAACGTCGAGCACAACAGGACGGCCATCCAGATGATGACAACTCTTCCACTCCCCGTCGACATTCTGAGCATGTCCCCTCTCCATTCGAGGTCACTGGCGAATTCACGGACTGCGCCAACAGTCCTCAATGAACGGGCGTAGCGTGATCGCGACCCATGTGTCTGGATCGTTCACATGGGACCGCGGCGAAGCGATTCCGCTGGAGACGCGCCCTTGTAACAACCGAAAGTGCACTCCTTACATCAAATGGGCTCTACGATAGGCTCGTCATGGTCGTGTCGGTTCACTTCGGGAACAGCACTGTCACGGTGAAGCGGATGCCCCAGTCGGGGCCGCCCATCGGCCGCTCCGCGTAGTAGCGCCCCCCGAGTGAGAGCTGGATCGGCTGGCCGGCCAGCTTCAGCAACTGGCTCACCGACACGTTGATCGGCACCGTCCACTGCTTGTTCTTCCAGTCGTAAGTGGATTCGGTGTTGAGCCCGACGGTCGTGTAGGTCTTGGTGGTATAGGCGACGAACGGTTGCACGAAGGTCGCGCTGATATCCTGGCGCTTTTCGTCGCCGGCGAAGGACCAGATGTGGTTGGCCAGCACTCCGTAGGTGAACCCGCTGTCCTGCCTCAAGAGGACGGCGGTGGGCCCGGCGCCCCATTTCTCCGCCCCGAGCGCGTCGTCGCTGGCGCTCGGATAGAGGAACACCGGGCCTCCGCCTAGAATCCAGCCGCCGAGCGGCCGCTGGGGCGAGAAGAAGAAGCTCTGCACGATGTCGCCGATCCCGCCGTGCGCGTCTCCCCCCGTGATGGGCGATTCGGCATGGATGAATGGCACGATCGTGCGCGTGATCAGGTTCCAGTTCTGTCCGAGCGAGAACGGGATGACGGGCTGGACGTTCAGGGTGTAGCGCATCGCGTTGGCACGCCCGATCCCGAAGTCCCAGTTGCTCTGAAACGGCACGCTGATGAGGTCGGCGACCGGGTTCTGGAGCTCCTTGGCCAGCTCCTCGCTCGATTCGCGTTGGGCCTGGGCGAGCGGCGGGGCTGCGAGGGCAACAGCCGCCAAGATCAGGACGGCCACTAGGCGGCGCGGGTCGGGTCTGGCACTGAACCGCGCCCCCCATGGTCGCCAACGCTCTGAACGTCGACGTTCAGGACGCCGACGTTCCATTTTCCCCATGCGACCTCCTGAATTCATATGCTTGTGTCCTTTTCTGACTATCATCTTTCGAGCGGCGCCGTGGTGGTCGTCAGACCCGCGTGCAGCCGGAGAATCCGGCGTACCTCCTCGATGGTGTGGGGATTGCCCTGCGTGGAATGGCTCGACTTCACGACCAGCTCGGACTCGACCGGCTCGATGTGGGCGCTCGAGTACTTCACCACGCCGTCGTCGCCCTGCTCGACCGGCCCGTCCCCCTCGACCGCGATGATGGAGTTGACCGTGACGGACGATGCGATGGGGATCTCCTGCAGGGCCCGGATGAAGCGACTACGTGGCGACATGTTGTCGACCGCCGAAGGGAGGAGCGGGTTCACCCCGACGGCGGCGGCGTCCGTGTTCCGGGCGATGTCCTCGGCTACCCCGGCGAGAACGGAGGGCAGGTTCAGGAGCTTCCGCACGACGGTGGCGATGATATTGCGCGCCGCCACGAAGCTGCCACGATGCGGCGTGGCGATGAACACCATGCGGGACACTTCGGGCAGGGGTTCGACGAACATGCCACGCCGGAGCAGATCTCGCGTCTGGTCGGATAGATGCAGCTGATCGAGCGGCTTTCGGCTGGCCGCGTTCCAGAACCGATCACCGCTGCTGATGCCCTGCATCTTGACGAGCAGGCCTCCCTGGCTGTGCCCGATCAGCACCATCCGGCGCAGCGCCGGGTCCTTGCCCTCGGGGTCGAGCCGCGCCACCGCCGCGGTCAGTGCTTCACGCAGGCGGAGGGACGACAGCAGGATGGGGTTGCCGGAGTCGTACTGGAAAAACCAGAACTGGAAGCGACTGCGGATCTCCGGATCCGCCAGCAGCCGGTTATACATCTCCGCCCAGCGGAGCACACTCGACGCCGTGCCGTGCACGAAGACCACCGGGATGAGCCCGGGACGGTACGGCGTGGTGGAAATGAGCGGCGGCCGGTTCCGCAGGCGTTGGGAGAGTCGGCCCAGAAACCCGAACATCTCGACCTCTATGACCGGCGCGCCGGTGAGCGTGAGCGCCAGCGCCGCCGTCGGCTCGTTTTCGAGCGGCACCCGCTCGCCCGCGATCGAGGTGGATTCCGCGTCCCAGGCCAGGTGCAGCTCCAGCCTGGCCGCGAGCGGCTGCCCCGCTACGAGCGCGCGCCGGGCGTCGGAAATCCGGAGCAAGGCGGTCAACGGCACCTGGAGCCGCGGCGCCACCAGATCCCGGCCCGGCTTCGCGGAGTCGATGGGCCGGCTGGAGGCGGCAAGCGGCGCGCCGAGGCCTGGCCTGCGATACACCATTGCCATCCCGTACACTTGCAGCTCCGCGATCGGGATGAACCGATAGAGCTCGCGGTCCCCGGCGCGCAGGGCGGAGGGATCGAAGGCCACCTCGATCCGCCCGAAGGGCAGCTCGAACGTGCCGCCCCGCGGGATGACCTCCGAGCGATCCTCCGACGCGAAGGCCGCCGCCAGCGCCCAGTTGTAGAGGTCGGCGGCGATCGTCACACGGGGGTCGAAGCGCTCCGGCGCGGCCCCGTCTCCCTCCGGGAACAGGAAGGCGTACGCATAGACGGCTGCCGCCATGCGATAGGCGGGCTTGGCGGCCGCCTGACCGTGCAGGAACGATAGCTCGGCCAGGGCGAAGAGCAGGTCGTCATCACCACGCCTCGCGACCATCGCCCGGTGCAGCTCGTTGATGACGGCCTCGGGGCGCTCCCCGAAGGCCTCGAACAGGCCGTACTCGAAGAGCACGTTGCGCGTCTGCAAGCCCGGTTCGCCGGTGGTCGTGGCGTTCCGGGCGAGGTCGCGGAGGACATCCTTGGGATCGGTTCGGACCGCTCCCACCGGCCCCGCGCAGGCCGCCAGGGCCAGGCCCAATGCGACGAGCAGCGCGATCCGGCTACGCACCGAGGTCAACGTGTCACCCCGAACCTAGGGGTGTCATCACCGCTCCGGAATCCCGGCGCTTTGGTCGGCTCGCGCCACCGCGAGCGGCTCCACGACCACCGCGTACCGTGCGCGAAATTTCGCGTAGGCCACGTCGAGCGCCTGCTGTCGGCGCTCCGCCAGGAGCTCCCGAAGGACCCCCTCCCGCACCTTGGGCAACTCAGGCATCCGGCCGGGAACCCGCTCGCGAACCAGCACCACGTGCAGGCCGTAGCTGGATTCGAGCGGGCCTGCCCAGCGGCCCAGCGGCACTTCCGCCAGCCGCTGGCTGAAAGTTCCCCCAAAAAGCCTCGCAACCTCGCTCTCCGCTGAGCGGATCAGCTCGATCGGGAGCAGCGAGGCGTCGCCCACCGTATCCGGGTTCACGGCGGAGCCGTGCCGCCCGTTCAGTCGAGTCAGCGCCGACTCCGCGTCCGCCCGGGTAGATCGCCCGCGGCGTTCGCGGTCGAAGAACACCTGGTCGAAGCTGACCGTCGGTTCCCCGCGATACGTGTTGGCGTGCTGGTCGAGGTAGGCTTGGAGGTCGTGTTCCGACGGCGCAGCCATCTGCGATGCCAGGTCCGGGATCAGGAACTCCAGTTTCTGGCGAAGGCGCCGGCGCACGATGGTGTCGTCGCGGTCCAGCCCCATCGACATCGCCTCGCGGTACAGCACCTCCTCGCGGATGCGGTCCTCGATGAGCCCGGTCAACTCCTCCACGGTCGGCGGACGCTGCCAGGTGCGCGTGAACCCTATCACCAGCTGTTCGATCTGGCTCTGGGGCACGACGATCTGGTCCGTGCGGTGGGGCGCCCTGTCTCGGGCGAGCCCGTAGACTCCGAACAGGGCGGCTCCGAGCAACAGGAAGTGCAGGAGCGGCTCGCGAAGGAGTGTTCTCATCTGGGCGTGTACCAGATCGGTGACGTGTAGGCGCGCTCCTGCCCGGTCATGGGCACCTCGGGCGGCATCTTGACCCCGAAATACTTCGCATCGTAGGCCGTCCACCGCGGCGTCGGGATCTCTAGCACCCGGGCGTAGTAGAAGGCGCGCTGAGCGGGATCGAAGTCAGGGTCTCTCCAGACCGTGATGAGCTCTGAGGCGCCGATGGTATTGGTCCAGGTCGCGTTGGCGACGTCGACGGTGTTGCCGACCGGCGGAAGCTTGCCCGTGTTCGGGTCGGCCTTACGACTGCCGCTCCAGACCACCTCGTAGACCTTCTCGTGCGTCTCGCCCTTCGCGTCGAGCCAGCCCTTGATGACCTGGATGCGGTCCAGGTTCGCGCCGATCGGGTCCCTGAGCGCGGCGACGAGAAACGTCGGCGCCTTACCGGCCGGCGCGTCCTTCAAGTCACCACCCATGGGCACGCCCTTCGTGTAGCCGTGGACGGCCGGGCTGCGGGTCTGCGCGTCGTTGGGCGCGAAGTCCCAGCCCCCGAAGAAGCGCACCACCATGCGCGGCCCGGTGGTAGCGTACACTTCCTTGCGCTGCATCGCGTCGAAGAGGGCCTCGCGGGTGTTCTCGGTCGCCCAGACACCGACGTAGCCCGAGGCGGTGGTCTCCCAGCCCATGATCACGGCGCCGGTGCTGGGATTCCTCACGAACGGGTGCACCGCGCGGGTCGCGCTGGGCTCGGCGCTCGAGGTCTTGCCGAAGAAGTTGTCCTCGTCGACTGCTGCCAGGCCGGTGTGCGCGTCGGTCGAGCCGACCATCCCGAACTTGTACGGGTTCACCCCCAGCTCCTTCTCGAGCTTCAGGCCGTTCCTCAGCGCCGCGCGGGCATACTCGAATTCGAGCATCGTCGGCTTCTTCAGCTCGCTGAGATCGAGGTTGCCCTTGTCCCACCGCTCATAGTTGGCGAACTCGTCGTTCGGCGAGAGGAAGGGATGCGTCTCGCCGTCGCCCTTGATCTGGGTGACCTCGTAGAGGCGCTCGCGGTGCGCGCGCGTCTCGGCGTACGCCCGGTCGATGGGCTTCCCGGTGAAGGACTCGATGAGCGGGAACATGCGGCCGTTCGACACGTTGCCGTTGTGCGCGATGGCGAGCACCTGGCCGCCGGTCTTCTCCTCGTACGCAGTCATCCATTTCCACAGATCGCGCGGGTTGTCGCTGCCCAGCGGCTTCACGGTCGTGTACGGCTCGACCTGGCTGGCCTTCAGGCCGTTGTCGCGAAAGATGACGTTGCGGTGGAGGTTGTTCCCGCCCGTGTTGGAGGTCCATTCATAGCCGATGAAGGCGGTGAAACGGCCGGGGTCATTCGCTTCGTCAGCTGCCTTGATCGTCTCTTGCCACGCGTCGCGATAGGCGGGGGTGCCCGGAACCGGCAGAATAGCTTTCGAGATCGACCCCTTTCCGAAGTTGATGATGATGTCCATGGCCGCGTCCGCTCCCTTGCCGGACTGCACCATCTCGTACCATTTCCGGCCCTGAGGATCCGCCAGAATCTTGGGGTCCCCACCGACCAGCAGCGGGAAGAATCCCATCCCGTCCGAGTGGTCGGCCACGACGAGAAAATCCAGTGGCCGGGATAGCTTCGCCCGCTGGCCGCTCGAGGCCGTGATTTCGGCGCCCTTGGCGAACACGTACGCGTCCCGCGGCCCCAGGCGCGCCCCGAAGGCTCCGGCGTCCATCGAAAACGAGGTGTGCAGATGGGTGTCGCCGAAGAACGGCCGCGTGGGGAAGTTGCGGCCCGCGTACGGCGAGTACGGTGCCTTGCCCGGAAACGCCCTCTCGGCCGTCTCCTTGTCGAGCGTGCCGACGTCGGTAGTCTGCGCCGCGGCCGACACCGCCAGCAACGTGCCCAGCGCGATCGCGAGCAACACGGAGTCCCTGGCATTCGCCTTCGTTCGATTCATGCGGTTGCCCCTTTCCTTGGTCCCTTCAGGTATTCGATCAAAACGACCAGACTCGCTGAACGAGCCAGAACGCCGCGACGGCGCCGATGGCGTACGGTGGCACCCGCCACCCCCACCCCGGAAGAGCGATCCCGACTCGCCGTGCGATCCAGGCCGCCACCGCGATCGCGCCAAGGACCGACCCGATGAAGAGAAGCTGGCCCAGCTCCACGCCGGCGTTGAAGCACAGCAGCGCGATGGGAATCGCAGCCTGCGGGAGGCCGACTTCACTCAGGGCGCCGGCGAAGCCGAAGCCGTGGAGCAAGCCGAACGTGAACGCGACGATCCAGGGGAATCTCTTCGTCAGCCCGACCGTGCCGTGCCGGCCGTGAATGATCTCGGCTGCCACGAACATGATGCTCAACGCGATGGCGGCCTCGACGGGCGCCCCGGGCACATGCACGAAGCCGAGAGTGGCGCCCGCCAGCGTGAGGCTATGGGCGAGCGTGAACGCAGTGATGGTCGCGATGAGCCGGCGCGTGCCCTCGACCAAGATCAGCAGGGCGAGAACGAACAGGAGATGGTCGATGCCTCGCAGGATGTGCTCGACGCCGAGCCACAGGTAGGTTCCGGCCACCTCTGTCGCCCGTAGCGCGGCCGCGACGATGAACCACGGCGCCGCAGGCGTGAGCCGGGTGACTTGCGTGCTACCGTCGAGGCGTTGCACCCGCACGAGCACGTCGGTCAGGGTCGCCGCAAGTCCGGCGATGTGAATGACGCCTCCGGCCAATCCACCTTCGCGACTGACGGTCCAATGCTCGGTGAAGGCATCGTTCGCCACCGAGCCGTGTCGGGGCACCACGGTCGCGCTCCCGGGGGGAAACTCGACGTAGAGCGCGAGGCGCAGATCCTCCCCGCGCGCAGGAACCTTCCAGAGCACCTCGTACGTGTCCGTGCTGGTCTGTGTCAGTTCCAGATAGGCGGGGCGCACCTCGTGGGCGGAGAGCGACCGTGCGAGCGAGACGAGACACAGCATCGACACGGACAATAGCCGGGTGACCTGCCTTCCTCGCACCCCGCCCCCTCTCACCGTTAGTAGTAGTACTTCAGCACGAAACCGACCCCATTCTCGTGGGCCCGCGCGGGCCGTCGGTCCTCCTGTCGGCGAAAGTACGACTCGACCCGCCACTGATCGGTGAGCACGTATTCCGCCCCACTCGTGTAGCGCTCCCGGCTCCAGTCTCCGAAACGCGTATCGTAGAAGGCCTCCACCTGCAGGTACGGGACGAGGGCGTGGTTCCCGATCGTAAACTTCCGCTCCAGTCCCACGCGAGGCCGGAAGCGCGCCGAGAACTCCCCGCCCACGTCCCGGAGATCGACCCGCGCGCGCTCAACCAGCCACACGTCCCAGAGCAGCGGGAACCGCCCGGTCACCTCGAAGATGCCTCGATGCTCCGCCTTCGAATTGGTTGTATCGTCCAGATTTCCGATCAGTCGGTAGCCCACCCGCACCCAGAGGTAACGGTCCCGCTCCCAGTCCTCCAGCCTGAGCTCACGCCGCAGAATGGGCATCAGCGTCAGATCAAGGTTCACGCCCAGCTCTCCGACCGTGGTCTCACGCGACAGATCTTCTGTAATAGCGCTCAGGAGAAACAGTCTCGATCGACTCGAAAGCGGGATGAACGCGTCCAGCTCCGGCAGCAGCACCGTCCGGGTGTCCTCTGCGCTCGCGGACAGCGCCAGTAGGAGGACCAGCAGCAGGGCTCTCCCCCAATGCAGCCAGTGCTGACGGCCTTCAAACAGAGATCCGCCTCACAAAACTCCTCAGTCCTCCTCGACCAACCGGCCGTTAAGGGGTTGTACGGGGCGGGCATTCATCTTGAATGGGAACGCGGCAAGCTGCTTACTGGAAATGGTGCCAGGCGTGGTCAGGATGTTCCACTTGACCCCTTCCGTGCATGGCGGGGTCGTGAGCGATCCTGCGTAACGGTAGTAGCCGCGAGCCTTCGGCAAGAGCTGCCCCGCATTGATCCTGGTATCCGTGGCCGTCAGTTCCTCACCGATGGTGCCCGGAAGGTGCTGCCAGATCGTCTCGATCAGCGGATGGTTCGGACCCTCGCGGAAGAGGGCGGCTACGACCGCCAGCTCGCCCTCGCGGCTTCGATGCACCAGATGAGCCGCGAAGGCGTAGGCGCGGCCCTCGATTCGCTCCTCGCTGGGTCGGTGAAAGTGAAACTGGATCAGCTGATACTGCGTACCGTCAACCGCGATGTAGCTTCCCTCGTCGTAGTTCACCTGCACCGTGTGGCCGTTGTTGATGATTCGAAGTCTGCTGTCCGCATAGTGGAAGTCGATCGGATGACCAGACCCCTTCTTTGCCGTGTTGATATCGACCGGTGACTGGCTGCGTCCGGCACAGGCTGGAAACTCCGTGCCCCAGTGCTCGGGCCCCGTGGGGCCCTCGTACCCCCAATGCGCCGTCTCCTCCGCGCCAGCTCGCCAGCGGAGAGCCAACATTGTCGCCAATGATGCTATCTGTACCAGGACGGTCCGTCTCCGCATGCTCTGTCCTCCTCAATCGAGGATCTCCACGCGGGTCTCCACTCGCTCGGTCACCACGTATCCCCGCTGGGTCAATTCCTGGCGCGCACGAGCCGACAGGGTGCCGGTCGCCCAGATCTCGAACTTGCCGTTGAAGCCAGCGCCCTGATAGGTCGTCTTCAGTTGCCCGCTCACCTGATCCACTCGCTGTGTCCAGACAAGGCGGTCCACCGGCAACGGGATCATCGCCGGGCCCTCTTTCGTCTGGGCGACCGCGAGGCGCCCCGTCGTCGAGATCTCGGTTAGCGGGGCCACCGTTTCGTGATAGCCGCGCAGGATCTGGACCATGGCCGTGTACAGGTTCGCCTCGGTCTCGTCCTGCGCGGTGAGCGCAAGCGTGAGCCACGCGTCGCGTCCGGCCACACCTGCGAGGCGCTCGAGGTTGGCCGCAATGATCGTGTCGAGCGTGGGAGTGAATGCCGGATGGTCCAGGAATCGCTTTCTCAGGTCCTCACCGATTCCCATCTTGGCCAGCTTGTCGTCGTTGATGATCCGCAAGCGGGCCGGCGGCTCGTCCTTGAGCGCATTCTTCACCGAGTT
>Ga0210409_10008760_pt1 | contig 10271 bp, 20 predicted proteins | sample IncBWH17MmetaG_FD_161649 | JGI IMG/M metagenome (GOLD analysis project Ga0210409, IMG submission 161649) | Forest soil microbial communities from Barre Woods Harvard Forest LTER site, Petersham, Massachusetts, United States - Inc-BW-H-17-M | ecosystem: Environmental > Terrestrial > Soil >...
GTTCCGCCGGTCGTTGTCGTTCATGCGCTTGACTTGGTTGATGATGCCAGCGCCACCGGAGAACACTGCGACTTGCTCGCCGTCGCGTGTTTTGCTGACGAGCAGCTTGACCTGCTCGACGGTTTTGCCGTTGATGTTGACGGTTCCGTCTAGCCGTCCGTTGAACAACCAGAAGGTTTCGCCAACTTTGACGTATCCCTCGTCGGCTTTGCCGGTGAGGTATTGTGGCTTGTCAAACATTCCCATGTTGGGTTTTCCTTTCATTGCGTGTAGGTATTGTTCGGCACCTGCGGGGGTTAGCCCGGATGCCAGACAGATTTCACTTGACCACTTTTCCGTAGTGTGCTTTCGCATGATTCCACGGCTTGTGGTGCTGACGGTGTTATGACAGAACGGGCAGAGTGCCATGTTCGCGTGCTAGTGGCAGGTGATATTTTCTTAGCTCACTTGTGACGCCGGGTAGTTTTGTCATTTCACCGGAGACGAATGCCTGTTGACTTATGAACTGCAAGTGGTTGAGTGTGGTTTTTGACCTCCAGGGTGGTAGGAGTGATGGTAGGGGAAGATCGTCGTCGTGCTCGACTATTACCGCGTCGGCATAGATTGAAAGAATGCGGTGACCCTGTGCGGTGAGCCATTGTGCGAGTCCGATGCTTTCAGACCTGGTGGCCGCTTCTATCATTCCACGGTGAATGACGTTGGCGATGCCTGGCTCAAGTTTTTTGGGTGCCGTGACACGTTTGCCTGACATAACCCGTCCGCCCGTGAACAGGTCCACTGGCTCCCCCCGTCGTGCCATGCGGAACACAGCCTCGGCAGTGGTGGGCCTTGTGGCGAGTGTGCCGTATGTGGCGAGCAGTAGTGGTTTGATCCAGGGTTTGTCGCCATAGTGGTCGAGTTGCTTACCGGCCCATTGTGCGTACTTGCTGAGTCCGGTGTCCTGTTTGCGCGATCCCCATGCGGCCCGTATTCCCGTTACTCGATATCCCAGGTCTTCCAGGTGGGGTAGCTCGTTGGAGTAGACGAATTGCCGCTCGGTTTTGGTTATCCAGTGGGAGCGGCGGTAGCGTGCTGGTAGTTCCAGGTCTAGACAGTACAGGCCATAGAACCCTTCCACTGGTATGCCTAGGTCGCATTCTTCCAGGTCGGTGAAGCGCCCATACGCATACAGATAGTTGCTGTCGGGTAGTGCGGCTGTGCGTGCATGGTAGTGGTGGGCGCGGTGCTGGTCGAGATAGTGTGCGGTGAACTCACGCTTGCTCGATGGTTGTACTGTCAGCACGTAGTGGTTGCCGGGGAGGTTTTCGCGTGCTCGCTCATTTATCGCGGCGGGCACTTTTCGGCGTTTGCGCGGGTAGAAGCGGCGGTCTGTGAGGAACTGGCTGCTTATGCTCCCTATGGTGGGTCGTATGTCCAGTCCGTTTTTGTGGCAGAAGTCGCGGAGTGTTATCCCCCATGCGAGCAGCCGCTCTATTGCAGACTGGTCGCCCGGCCAGATTGTGTCGAGTTTGTGACCGTACATGGTTACAGGGTCGATTATCTTGTGATAGTTGCCGCCCTTGAACCCAAAATAGTGGATTGCCGTTGACACTCGTGCCGCCACTTTCAGGCCGTCCGGTCGGACAATGGCCCGCTCATGGATTGACGCCCTCCACTGCCAGTGGTCCGCATCCCATTCTGCATAGTACTTGTCGAGTTCCGCTACGAAGTCAGCAGCCGCAACTTTCACGTAGAGGGTTGGCGGTGCTGCATGGAGCGTGTCGATTAGGGTGCCGACCGATCCGATTTCTCCGTCTTCTGAAAGTGTGTGGTCGTGGCTGATTGCGACGACGGGCAGTCGGCGATATTGTCGGGTGCGGGGGCGCACGGTGCGCGGGGCGGGTTGGAGTAGGGGGCTGTCAGTGTCCATTGTTACCCGCAACAAGTGAAACATGTGTGACGCGCCCTAGTAGCACAAGCCCGTTTTCCACATAGTGATCGGGTGTGATTGGGCCGATGTATGACACTTCCCAAACGTCCTGTCCTCGGTCACTTGTCCACCTGAGTCGTTGTGTTCGACTGAAAATGCTATGCGTTACCGCGTCGTCTTCACGAAACACATACACGCCGAACGGTCGGCCAATCGCGGGCATCGCAGGGAATAGTCCCCGGTTTGCGATGCTTGTCCGCGAACGGCGATTTGTGGCATGGTAGGCGACGAGCGGACTCATTTGCCCATCGCCATTCGTATTGCCGCAGCGAAAGTGTCACCCACACGAATGATGTGACGTGACACCGGCCTACTGCGCATTAGCATGGCATACAGGGCAAGAGGGTATGTGACAGGATTTGACCATAGAGGACCATAGGCCACGTCTACATAATCAATGTAATCCAATACCGCCAGTCCGCGTCCGCTGATTTCGCGTGTGGTTGTCATTCGGTGCCGTCTGCCAGTGCCATGCCGTGTTGTGCCATGAGTGAGGCAATGTACGTCCACCATTCATCCCATGACTGAAAGGGTTGTAATGCAAAGTTCCAGAAGGCATGACGATCCTCGCTGTCTTCAGGATTCTCTATGGACGCCAAAATTCCGTAGACACGGCCTAGGGCTGGTGGGCGGCCCCGATAGTCGGAGTCGGGACCGAAATAGTTACCATCCCTGTCGGGCCGGAGGGCGTGCTTCTCCCCCTGCTTGTCCTCCCACCCGATTGCCCTAATCGTGTAGGACACGTATTCCGAGATTCGCCAGCGACCCCATCTGTGCCATCTTACCACAGGGCGCGGTCACTTACTAATCGTAAGTCGCGGACGGAAGGTCAGCGGACCCCCGGCAAAGCTGGTATGATGTACCCGTGGGCTTAGTTAGCCTAGGTGCTCGTAGTGGCCGCTTCCGCCAGCGGCGGTCACTGCGGGCACTATTTCGTTCCTTGTCATCAGTTACATGTAACAGGTGTAACTGATGCCTTACGCCGTCCGCCGCAAGGGTAATCGCTACGAAGTGGTGAATACGGACACGGGCAAGAGTCATGGGCTTACAACGAAAGCTAAGGCCGAGCGACAAAAGCGACTACTGGAAGGTATTGAGCATGGTGGTTGGCGACCATCGAGCGACGGTAAGTACACTCGCACCGTTCAGGGTCGTAAACAACATCTAACCATAGTAGGAGGACAGGGCCGTGCCGCTAAATGACGAGCAGAAAAAGCAACTTGCAGAGTTGCGTCGGATGGAAAAGGAACCGGCTTCGCCGCCGCCGTCCGTGAACTTCACCCTTCCCCTCGATAGTGATACTGCCTGGGAGCGTGCCAAACAGCTTGGCATTGTGAGCGATCCCGCCGCGAGCAACGGTGAGGAAGAGGAAGAGGAAGAAGATGACGACTCTCCTAGGCGGCGTGGCGGTTTTGCAGAGAGGTGGGGCGGGTCGTAATGAATGACTACTATCTCGTTTTTGCCGGTCGCAAGTGGGAGTCACCTTTCGGCAAGAAGGGAATCACCTGGGACATTGCCGGAGTGTTCCAGTCCGACACCGGCGAGAACGCTTGTCTTGTGGCAGCCCAAAAACTCGGTGTTGGCACAACGTTCGCGGTCAAGGGTTTCGCATGGGGGGTTGACACGGTTCGTGCCGATGACGCGGACGAGTTGGGTGCTGAGGTTGATGCGATCACCCGGCTTGAACGTATGGGTCGTCGTTTGGAGGAACGGATTGGGACCGCACTTACTAGCGGTCAGGAGTCGGCGCAACTTCCGGCAGGTGACGACCATGGCGAATGACCTAGACCTAGAGCGTGGCGACCCCCGACGCGGCGAGAGTGACGAGCCGACACGCCGCCGTCGTCGGACTAGTGAGCGCAAGTCGGATGACACTCCGAAGCGTCCCGATGCGGACGAGTCGGAGGTTCGCACGCAGCTTGCCCGTGCGTTTGACGGGCTGGCAAAGTCGCGGGAGGCACGCGAGGATGACGAACTGGCTGTGGCGATCCGTGAGGAAACCGAACCGATGACAGAAGGGTTCGTCACCCTTACAAACAATGTGTCATTTCTACGAATGCCGCTAATTCTCATTCTCAACCTGCTTATCACCCTGCTCGCGTTCGGGCGTGTTGGCGGCATCCTGCTACGCCGCTGGTATGAACGCCGTACAATGGCACAGGAACAGGCAGAGCAAGAGCAGGCGTTGGCGGCAGAGTTCGACACAAACGGTGGAGCAACGGAGGTTATCGGATGAGTTGGCAAGTTTGGATTCAGAGTCAAGATTTCAATGGTTCCATGTCGTACATCTATCCGTTTACGGTGTTTGACGACACTATTGAGACTGCGGAATCTGCTCTGGACTATGTTCCACGCGCATTGCGGTTGGTCAAGTAAATGCCCGGTCGCGCCTATTCCCTTGACGAGCTTGAGGCGACCCCCGCCCAGTCGTGCCAGTGGCAAGAGTTTCAAGCCCTGTTTCTACAGGCACACCGTCAGGGTGAGCATGTGGCAATCGTCGGGCCGAACGGTAGTGGTAAAACCCTACTGGGCCTGGAATTGTGCAAGCTGATTGGCTCGCGCCGTGCCAAGGATGGTCGTCCGTCACGGGTCGCCGTCCTTCAGTATAAGCCGCGTGATGACACTCTCAAGGTCATCGGTGATTGGCCTGTGATAAAGAAGTGGCCGCCGCGCTACGGTGAGGAACACTGTGTGGTTTGGCCGAAGGGCGGTCCGCCGTCCACCGCAGCACGCCGTCATCGTGCAGTGTTCGCCCCCCTGCTCGATCAGATTTATCAGGAAGGTTCACAGTGCGTGTACATTCCTGAAGCAGCCTACTTTGAGCGTGCCGTGCCGAATGGTCTAGGACTCAGTGGCACAATGGAGCAATTTTGGAGTACAGCACGTTCGAACAAGCTGACCGTTGTTTCTGATACTCAGCGTCCGCGTCATGTGACGTTGCTGATGTGGTCGGAGCCAGCATGGGTTTTCATTTTCCGCCCGGATCATCGTGCCGATCTGAAAACGGTGGCAGAAGCGTCCGGGGAAGAGTTGGGGGTTTGGGCGACCGTGCCACAATTGGGCGGTCACGAGTTTCTATGTGTGCGCCGCCAGAAGGACGGTCGCCGTGGCCTCTATGTTTCGCGCGTGTCACTTGTTACACGTAACAAACGTAACAGACAATCAGAAAGGGACGGGAAATGAAAGCCTACTGGATTCGGATTCTCGGAGCATGGGTGCTGCTTCAGTTCGCATCGCGTGTAATGAAAAGCGCAGAAGAAGTCTTGCGGCAGGCCGCTGACACGGCAACCATCGACAGTACGGCTACAGAGGTGGTGACAACCGATGGCTAGACAGCGCATCGCACACGGGGCCGAAATAGAAGTCCCCAGCCTTGAAGAGTTGGCAGAAGTGTTGGCCGACCGTGATCCCAACATCATCATAGGGATGGGCGGTGACGTAAAAGAACGGATGCTTGACGACGTGCCAATGAAAGGCACAGTCACACAGGTAACATCCTTCCTGCGTGGCAACGGTTCCGACAACTTTGTGGTGCCCGTCGCCGCGTTCGTCCAACTGTGCAAGCACAACGTGTCGCGCATAGCGGGGACCATCCAGAACATTGGCGCGAATCCTGCCTACGTCTACCTCGCATCACTCGACCGACTCGCCCCCCTCAACTTCGGCGCGATCAACGGCATCATTGTCGGCTATCTCGCTGCGAGCGGTGGCGTGTTTGACTTCAAGCTGACCAATGACGTGTGGAAAGGGCCGGTCAGCGTTTACAGCGTGCTCGGCACCACATTGGTTTGGGGTGAACACTAATTGGGATTCTCCGGTGGTGGTGGGGGCGGTGGCATCGGCAATCAGCCGATCACGATACCGGCAGGGCCAAACGCGGGCGGTGGAATCAATCTTATAGACCCTACTGAGGATGGCCTAGCGGTCGCGCAGACCGCCGCCGACCTTGCCAGCAACACACAAGTGGGGCGTTTTGCAGACGGATACGCCGTCCTTCAGGATATTGCAGACAGTGCGGGCCAAGCCGGTAGTATTTATGGCTTTACGATTGTTACAAGCCTTGGTAACCTACAAGTCGGCCTCACCATAGATTCCTCCGTGTTCACAGCAGCGGGCAACGGACATGCGGCTTTATGGTTTGGCGACAGCGCGGGCAACGTCATTGGACGTGTTTATTTTGGTGTCGGGGTACCCGCCAACGCAGGCGGAAGCAACAATGACCTAGCTGTCAGATTTGATGGTGGCGTCGGTAGCACCATTTATCGCAAGGTTGCGGGCGCATGGGTTGGGATCCTCTAATGCGCTACGTCGTCATCTTTCTTGTCAGCGTAGTGTGCGGTTATCTCTTTGCAGACGCCATCGCGCATGCCTCTCCCACTCTTTCGATCTGCTCGTTCAATCATTCCGGTCAGTGTGCGGGCGGTGCGGGATGGCAGTTCCAAACTTCAGACGCCGACCAATGCGGCGCGTCGCTCTTGTGGTCGCAAGCCTATGGTTATGACGTGAGTGTCTGGATTGACGATTCTGCCCCGAATCGTGACACATTGGATCAGTGCGAGCAGTCGATTGACCGCGCGAGTTACCATGTGTTTGTCGGCAACTATTCCAACAGTGAGCCGCGCCTTAGCTACGGTGAGAACATGATGGAATGGTATCCGTTCCACTACAGCAGTACGGTTTCGCCCGCAACGCAAAACGATGGTTGCCCACCGACGAACGGTAACCAGGGGTTTGTCGCCCAGGATCTTTTCGCGTGGCCGAACGACACACCGCCGACCGCAAGCGAGTCGGGCCGCGAGTGGCAGGACTCGATTGCGTGCATCCCAGCGGGCCAGCAAGAGTTCATGGGGGCATACTAGGTGGTTGGTTACGCCGTCGGCGTTGTCGGTCTAATCGGTTTCGCTATCGGCATGGCTTGCCTGATCCGCCTCCGTGAGTGGGAGCGCCACCTGTACCGCACCCGCATTACCATCCATTTCAAGGGACGACCACAACTGTCGCCGCGACTGATCGACTGGTTGCTCTGGGCGCGACAGTTGGAAACCGACAAGCGTGTCAACGGGCAAGTCCTATATAAAATGGGCGGGACTACGATTGCCCTTCGCAAGCTCGAAGCCAAAGACCACGGCAAGACAGTAACGAAAACTGTCAAGGAACCAACGTGAGTCAAGAGTCACGTTTCACCGCCTGGCTAAACCCCATTGAGCGCAAGGCGTTGGAACTCGAAGCGGAGCAGCAGCACAGCACCATGAACTTTGTGCTCCGAATGGCGCTCCGAGAATACCTCGGGAAAGACGCCCTCTACAGGGCCGGTGAACTTGTTACGGGTGTTACGCGTAACAAATGACACGGGAACCAACCCTTGTTGACATTCCTGCGATACTGTTTAGAACAGTTATGCGCGCCGCAGCACGGCTCGTTTTCGCGTGTGCGGGGGTTTTGCTACTACTTGGACTCGGACTCGCAATCATCAGTGTTTTTATCGCCACCTTCCACACCCCCCGCACCCGGCGAACTCAGGCACTCGCAGAATTACTGGTCGCCGCCATCCAGGTCATCAAACAGTATAAGTGACTGAGGCACCCTTAGGCGTACTCGCCTCAGTCTAGGGGTGAGGCGTACTGAGGCGTATTCGCCTCAGGGTGCGCCTTGTGCGAGGCCCCCCGATGCGGTAAGGTCAGGGACTATGCACACTCATTTTGGGTCTGCAACTCACCTGGGAAGCTCGTTTCTTGGTGTGCTCGTTGTCGGTAGCGTCTGGCGAATGGGCTGGATGCACGTACTGGCAGGAGCACACAAAAGGGGTAACAAGCATCTCCAGGGATTTGCCAAGGCCGCTCTATTCCAGTACTAGGAGGACACATTGCTTCGCCTCTTCCGTGAACGTGATCCGGTCACCGGTGAGCGTCACTTCACCCCCCGCTTCTTCTCACCAATGGCGACCACGCAAGCGGCCCCCGTTGGCGGAACCGGCGGCGCATCCAACGCGACAGGTGACATTCCTTTCGTCGTCGGAAGCAACCTCTACAAGGAGCCACCGTTCAGTACTACGGTGCTCCAGTTGGACGCCAACTCACATGACACCACTGTCAACATCACCCCCGGTGGATTCCTGCGCGGTATCACCATGCAGGTTTCGTCCGCGTCTGGCGTGCTCGGTGCCGGTGTCCTGCAAGGGGACGGTCCGTACTCGATCATTTCCTCAGCATCGTTAGAGGACATTTCGGGTGGGCCGATCTTGTACCCGATGGGCGGATTCGCTCACGCCATGTGCCAGAAATACCTGCGCCCGTGGACCGGCGATCCGGCTAAGCGTGCCAACTTCTCCAACACGATCAACCCGGCGTTCACCCTTCAATTCTTTACGGAAGTGAAGGACACGCTAGGCGTGTTGGCGAACACGGACGCGCGGGCACAGTATCGGTTCCGTTACACGCTTGCGCCCGGCAACGCCGCCGCAGGCCCGAACGGACTGACCTCCACCGCGCCCACCACGCAGCCCACCGTCACGGTGAAGCTGTACATCAACACCTGGTCACAGCCGGACCTAGCGGACCTGCTCGGAAACTCCATTGAGCAGATTCCAGACGGTCTGGTCGCATCGCGGTTCCTCATGCACGAAATCCCTGTCATCACGTCAGGGAACAACGTCATTCGGGAAACCCTTACGGGTAACGAGTACCGTGGGATCATCTACATCTTCCGAAACGGGAACACACTCCAAACGCGACAAGACCTCACCGACGCAGGTGCCGGACCGATCCAATTCCGTCAGGACTCGCGCTCCCTGTGGAGGGCGAACATCACTCAGGTTGTCGAAGACATGACATCCTTCTACACGGCCCTGGGTAACGGTGTGTGGACACGCGAGGCCGGGGTGTACGTGATCCCGCGCTTTGCGGGACCTGCCGACCCTGGTGCCAATGACAGTCAGGGCGAGTATTGGCAGCAAACCGTCGAACAGACGCTCCTGCAAACGGAGTTTCTGGGAGGCGACCTGGCGACCTCGCCTGGACAGGTGGAAATCGTTTACGACGCGCTGGCAATTGCCGGTGCGGTTCCGCCCGAACTGGAAGGAATCTAGTCCATGCGTATCCCGCAACCAAAAGCACCCTCCCGGTCAATGCGGGCAACGCAACCGTCAACTCCACCGTCGAACGTAAGGACGACCGGCCCGCAGGGAACTCCTGGTGGAAAGGCCAGAAAGCCCGGTGTGGCCGGTCGCAGGTTCGTACCAGGACAAGAGGTTTACCTCTGGATACTGGTGCTGGTGGAGATCGCCCTCATCGGCGGGTTCCGCAAATACTTCCGTCGTTTTCACGGCGGGTAACGAAAGAGAGGACACAGTGAAGAAGCGATATTGGCGGGACGTGATCTGGTTCGGACTAGGCACGTTCTTCGGCGGCTACGTGCTCGGACTTTTCGGGCGCGTGCTAGGACGGTGAGTTAGATGGAAGCCGGAACTCCACCGCCCGCACAACAGCCACAAGCGCCGCAGGTTCCGCAGGTGGAACAGCCGCAAACCGGAGCAGACGTTCAGAACATCGCTGAACTTCTCGCCACGTACCGTGCTGAGGTTGCTGAGTTCCGCAGGGAACTGGCAGCCAAGGTCGGACCGCGACCCCTCTCGGTAGCCGCAGTTGAAACGGAGGCAGACCGGGCAAAGGCGCGACTGGAAACAATCGCCGCGCACTCCCACTATTGCCCCGGCTGTGGCAAGCTCGGTGACTACCCGCAGAAGTGCGAGGGTTCCAAAACCGCAGGACACCCGGCGATAGAAATGGTGTCAACAGCGGAACTCAACCAGGACCCTTCGACACATACAGCCGCGCCGTCATCCCCGGACGAGGGACAGTTGGCGGCGTGACACGGCCCCGGACAGGTGCGCTCACCGTTGTTGCTCCGGTGAGCGTGCCTGTCTGTTTCACCTGTTACACGTAACCATGAAAGCTCTTGCCATGCTACTCACGTTCGGCGGTTACATGCTGGTCTACGCTGCGACCGCTAACCAGGGCAAGTTTGCAACCGAACCGTGGGCAGGACTATTCGCGGATGCGTACACGTCATGAACGAGGGTAGCCTCCAAACTTCTTTTTGGGTGATGGTAATGGTGCAAACCATCGGGTCGGTTGATATGCCCGGTCGCGGCCAGCGCAAAATGCCGTCACCCCGCCAGTACGTTGCGATCCTGGTCACCTGGCTTGTGCTCCAGTTGATCGCAGGAATCAGTGCCGGTGCCGCCCGTGCCACCGCCGCAATCGGATGGCTACTCGTCCTGGTCGGCATGGTGGTCGGACCGTTC
>Ga0210409_10008761_pt1 | contig 10269 bp, 9 predicted proteins | sample IncBWH17MmetaG_FD_161649 | JGI IMG/M metagenome (GOLD analysis project Ga0210409, IMG submission 161649) | Forest soil microbial communities from Barre Woods Harvard Forest LTER site, Petersham, Massachusetts, United States - Inc-BW-H-17-M | ecosystem: Environmental > Terrestrial > Soil >...
GTCGAAAATCGAGTATTCGGAAATGTGATCGCACAAGCCTCGCTCGATTCACCTCAGGGCGGCGCTGGGCTCGACGCGGTCGACGTTGCGGACGACGGCGCCGAACGCCTCGTTGTTCTCGCCGAGACTCCGTCGCGAGTTCGGGTTCTGGCGCAAAAGAAAACGAACGGTGTCTATGTGAGCGATGAAAAGGCTCGCATCGATGTCTACGGCCGCGGGACCAGGGTCCTGTCCACGGACGGTCAAGTGGCGGCCGCACCCGTCGGGCATGCGGCCGACGGCGGCGTCACGGTGGAAGGAAGACTGCAGGGCGCCGAAGTGCGCGTCTGGCGCGGGCATCTGAATCGCCTCGCGTATGGCTTCTTCGCGTGGTTCGGCGTGTCGTTGCTCACGGCGTTCTTCGTTGGGCCCTACGGCCTTTTCACCATGGGTGTGACCTATGCGGTCGCAATCGTCCTGCCAGTGGTGACCACGTTCTTTCTCGTCTTTTCCGTGCTCGAGGATTCCGGATATTTGCCGCGGCTGGCGGTCATGTCAAATCGCCTTCTTCGGGGAATGGGTCTCAACGGCAAGGCGGTCCTTCCGATGGTGCTGGGCCTCGGGTGCGACACCATGGCGACGTTGACGGCGCGAATCCTCGAGACACGCAAGGAACGGATGCTCGTGACGTTGCTCTTGGCGCTGGGCATTCCCTGCTCGTCGCAGCTCAGCGTGATCTTCGCGTTGATGCAGCGAACGTCCTTCGCAGCCACGTTCGTCTGGCTCGCCGTGGTTATCGTGACATTGCTCGGCGTCGGCTGGGTTGCCGCTCGCGTGCTCCCAGGAGACAGAGCCGACTTCCTGCTCGAGATGCCCCCGCTTCGGCAACCCATGTTGTCGAACATCCTCGCCAAGACGATGGCGCGCATCGAGTGGTACTTGAAGGAAGCGGTGCCGCTTTTCCTCCTTGGAACGGCGCTTCTGTTTGTGCTGGACACCGCGCGCTTGTTGGGGTTCGTGCATCGCGCGGGCGAGCCCATCGTGCACTATCTGCTCGGATTTCCGCGAGCGGGAGCGGTGTCTGACCGTGTGAGCGAAGCACTGCTCGTCGGCTTCTTGCGGCGCGATTTCGGGGCCGCGGGGCTGCTCGATCTTGCGCGCGCAGGGCAAATGTCCGCTGCCGACGTCGCCGTCTCGATGGTGACCATCACGCTATTTATTCCCTGCATTGCCAACGTATTCATGATTGCCAAAGAACGCGGCTGGAAAACCGCGGGCGCAATGAGCGCGTTCATCTTTCCGTACGCATTGGCGGTTGGAGCCGTCGTGCGGATGGGTTTTCGAGCTTTCGGAGTTTGACCATGATCGACTGCAGCATGTGCGGGCACTCATTCACTCGTGGCGAGGGGGCCGCTTGCCGCAGTGGCTGTCCGATGGCGTCGGGTTGCGGAATGGTGACCTGCCCATCGTGCGGCTATGAGTTCCCGAGCGAATCGAAGCTGGTGAGCCTGGTTGTGAATTTGGTACGTCGTCGCGGGCGACGTGCTGCGGAGGCATCGCCCGTGAGGACTGCAGACGTATCGCCCGGAGGACTACGGAGCGAAGCGACGTGAGGTACCTTGTCGCATGCCGTGCCCGCGACCGCGTCGTGGTGGGTGGCGTGGAGGGTGGGAGTAGTCGCATAAACAAGTTGGCGTCGATCGGAATCCTTCCTGGCGTCGAGCTGCGCGTGCAGCAGACGCGGCCCGTGGTGGTGGTCGAACTGGATGGCACCGTGCTCGCGCTCGACCGCGAACTGGCCGGCTGCGTTCGCGCGATGGACGCGGACGAGCCCCAGGCGAAATAGGCGAGATCCGGGTCGATTTGAGCGCCATGGGGATCGTGCGGTGTCCCAGTTGAAATCGATTATCAACTACGGTTGGCTTCTGATGGCGGTGTCCTGGGCGCCCTCGGCGTTCGCCAACCCGCGTCCCCTCCCGTTCACCTATCCGTACGAGACGCTCGATGAGGGGGCGCTGGAGGTCGAGCTCTACGGCGACGCCACTCCGCTCCGGCCGCTCCTCGACCACAACGACCCAACAGGGCCGAGAATTTGGGAGCCGGCGTACCTGCTTCAAAACGAGATCGAATATGGCGTCAGCAATCGGATCGAGCTCGGTTTCTATCAAGTGTTCGAAGCCCAACCCGTCGACGGCGGCACCAACTCGATGGTCTTCGACGGATTCAAATGGCGGATGCGGACGCGACTTGCCGAGGCGGGAGAGTGGCCCATCGATGTCGGGCTGTATCTCGAGCTCGAGACGATGCACGACGAGCTGTCGCTCGAAGAGAAAGTCATCCTGGCGAAGCGTCTGCAGCGCTGGCACCTGATGGCAAACTTGTGGGTCGAGGAGACCGAGCGCCGGCCGCTCGACGGGCCCGGGCAAAGGTCATTTCACTTCGTTGTCAACCCCACGGGCGGCTTCGTCTACCAGGTGACGCCCGTGTTCCAACCGGGCATCGAGTATTGGGCGCGCGGCGAGTTCGGGACCAACGACGTGAACGATCGCATTCACCACTTCCTCGGACCCACGGTGCATCTCGACTTCGGGAAACTGTGGTGGTCGCTGGGGGTGTACGCGCATCTGAGCGATCTCGGCGTTCCCCAGGTCGACTCAATCTATGGACCCGTTTGGGCGCGCAGCGTGCTCGGGGTGAACTTATGAGTCTTCGCGCGCCCCTCATCGTCGCTCTGGTGGCCGTCGGGCTTGTCGGTTGCGCGCCAGTCGCGTCGAGCGAGGCTACACACGCGCCGGCCGACGTGGCCACAATTGCCGCGATTCACGCGCACAAATGCGGCAGCTGTCACATCGCCCCGGAGCCAAAGTCGCGCACCCGCGAACAGGTCGACGCCGCATTGGGCCGTCATCAGAAGCGAGTACGCCTGACGCATGCGCAGTGGGCGGCCATGAGCGACTACCTCGCAGCGTCGGTTAGTGTCCCGAGTCCGTGATTCGCAGGTGAATCGCGGACTCAGGACACTACCTCCGGCCCTCGTCGGGCTTCGCCCGCCGACGCCGGAGGGGATGGTCTTGTGGGGGCTGCGCCCCCCTCCAGCGCTTCGCGCTGGAGTCCTCCCCGGCATCGCTTTCGCGAACGACCTCGCTTGCGCGAAGTCGAAACGAGAAAGAATCTACACGACGGTATCTTCTCTCTTTCTTCGCGTCGTGCGGACAGCACGACGTTCGCCGAAGGCGATGCGGGGGAGGCTCGCCGCGTAGCGCTAGCGCAGCGGCGAGGGGGCCGCAGGCCCCCACTAGACCATCCCTCCGCCGTCGTCGGCGAAGCCGACGAGGGGCGGAGGTAGTGACCTGAGTCCGCAATTCGCCTACGAATTACGGACTCAGGTCACTAGTGAGCAGTGCGAGCATGTCCGTCCACGGCCGTGTCTTGCCGCGGTTTCAGGCGGGGCTTCGGTTGCAGATCGTGCTCGCACTAGCGGGCTTGATGCTGCTGGCGTTCGTGCCGCTGTTCTTTGCCGTAGCCAGTTTGACTCGAGCGACCGTCTCGGAAGCGCGAGAGCGGGCTGCACGCGCGATTGGTCAGGTGGTCGCGGACGACGTTGCGCGCGCACGCGACCGCGGGGGGCGATCCGAAATGGAGTCGACCCTCAACGCGGATGTAGACGCGGCCGACTTGGCGGCGGCATGCGCGTTCTCGCCCGACGGGGCCGAGCTGGCGTGTGCCGGTTTCCCCTTGAAGGGCCCTCTCGAGCCGCGATTGCACGCAAGCGCCTCACAATTCGTGACGCGCAACGGAGACCTCGTCGTCGTGACGCAATTGCGCCACGATGATCTGTCCGGGCGCGGCGCGCCGCTCGTTCGGCTCGTGGCCCTCTATATGGTCACGTTCGCTCTGGCGCTCCTCGTATTCGCTTACTTCGTCCTCACACGGCTTATCGTCCGCCCGGTGGACCAGCTAGTCGAAGCGGCCGACCGCGTGGCGAGCGGTGCGCGCAGTTTGCGCGTGCCGAGGAGCGGCGCACGCGAGCTCATCGAACTGGGCGAGAGTGTGCGGGCGATGACCGAAAGGCTCATCCAGGAGGAGGCGTCCCTCATCCTCAAGGTGGAGGAACTCACGCAGACGACGACGCGGCTGAGGGAAACCCGAGCGCAGCTCGTTCGGAGCGAAAGAATGGCGAGCGTTGGAAGGCTCGCAGCAGGAGTGGCTCACGAGATTGGCAACCCGATCGCGGCTTTGATGGGCATGCAGGACCTCTTGCTCGAAGGACAACTCTCGCCCGAAACGCAGCGCGATTTCGTGCAGCGCATGCGCCGAGAGACCGAGCGCATTCACGCGGTCGTACGCGACCTGCTCGACTTCGCGCGGCCGGAAGAGAGTCCGTCACCCGACGTAGCGAGCACCGCGGACGTGCGCGCTGTCATCGATGATGTCGTCGCGCTCGTGCGCCCGCAGAAGGCGTTCAATGGCGTTCGCATCGAAACCGAAGTCGAACAAGGGCTTCATGCGCGCATGGTCTCAGGACGCCTGACCCAGGTCATGCTCAATATCGTCCTCAACGCCGGCGCGGCAGTAGCGCCCTCGAAACAGCCAGATCGACGTGTCGTCATTCGGGCCCATGGCTCGGATGGGCGCGTGCGCATCGAAGTACAAGACAACGGTCCGGGAATCGCCCGGGAAATTCGCGATCGCCTGTTCGAGCCTTTCGTTACCACGAAGGACGTAGGCGAGGGGACGGGGCTGGGCCTGGCTGTATGCCGCGGCCTGGCGGAGTCGGCGGGCGGCGAGGTGGGCGTCGATTTGTCGTGTCAGATGGGGGCGCTTTTCTACGTCGTACTTCCCTTGGCGCCGCACCGCTGACTTGGTTCGATCCAGCGCGCCAGGGGAACGGTCTGCAGGCCGTCGGCAGCAATCGCGTCGAGGATTGCAGGCAACGCGCGGACCGATGCCGGTTCACGGTCGCCCCGCTCGGGGGCGTCGTGGAGCAGCACGATGGCACCGTCGCGAAGGTCACGCCGAACGCGCGCTGCGACGTCGCTTGGGCGAGCCCACGCGACGCCGTCGCGACCCGCCACGGTCCAACCGACGACGATGAGATCGAGTTCCTCGATCAGGCGAGCCATAGTGGGGTTCGTGTGGCCGACAGGCGGCCGGAACCATTCAGGACGCTGCCCGGTCGCCCTTTCGAGGACCGCGATTCCTCGCTGGAGGTCGTCGCGCACCCGCCGCTCACTGCGAAGCGAAAACAAGCGGTCATGTGCGTAGGAGTGAAGTGCGACGGCATGCCCTTGTTCGAGGATCGCGCGGATGACGTCCGGGTGCTCCTCAACCTTGCGACCCACGACGAAGAAGGTCGCGGTCGCGCCGTGTTGGTTGAGAAGCTCGAGAATTTGCGTAGTCCAGCGCGGGTGGGGACCGTCGTCGAACGTGAGCGCAACGCCGCGGGCGCCACAAGGGCCGCGCACGACTACGTCCACGAAGACGCGCCATCCGAGCGTCAGCACGCCGGCCATGACAAGCGCGACGTAGCCCGCCAAAGCTGCCACGGCCCAACCGAGCGGCGGCGGGCGAACGAGCAACGACCACAGGCAAAGGACTATGACCCCGAATGAAGCTGCATACGTCGCAAGGCGGGCCGGCGGCATCAGCGTTTGGCGCGCCCGCCGGAAACGACCTCCGCGTCGTCGTCTGACTCTGCGTCGGCGCCGCTCATCGGCCCCTCTTTGCTCTTTACCCGCTTCGTACCTTCCGTGGCGATACGTCTTCGGTCCTTCGCAACGCCCCCCCGCGCGCTCGAGTCGGCGGCCTTGCTGTCTCCCGTGTTGTCGACCCCGAAGAAGCCGCCAAGGATGGCCGCCAGCAACGGAAGAGACACGGCCGGGAGGTTGCCCGCAGCGTCCGGCCCGTTCACACCGATCGTCGGGATGCTGGGTATTGTCCACGCGCCGGCCCATTGACGCAGGGCAAACATCAGTCCGGCTGCGATCAGCGCACCGAACAGGGCTTTGAGCCCGGCTTCAACCTTCGCTCCGAATGACCAGATGGGCTTGCCCGCCACCAGGCCCGTCAAGGCTCCCGTGAGCGCGGCCGTCGCGTACGCCAGAACGGCTCCGCCGCTGCCGGAGAACGTGAGGACCCCGAGTCCGGCGACGAGACCGGCCGCCACGAGCCCGCCGACGAACAAACCGACCACCCATCCGATGAAGAGACGGCGCAACATCACGGTGTCACAGCCTGGTCATACGATAGGGCGACGTCAACGACGGCCTTTTCATGCGAGGTGGCCAGCGAGTCTGTTCGCAAGGCCCGTACGGCGGTCTGCCTTGCGGCCCTCCGAGAGGGCCAGCTCGACCGCACGCCGGTCGCACACGAGCACGACCAGCCGTTTTCCGCGCGTGACGGCCGTGTACAGCAAGTTTTTGCTCAACATGACGTAGTGGTGGGTCAAGAGAAGAAGGACGACTGCCGGATACTCGCTGCCCTGAGCCTTATGTATCGTGCACGCGTAGGCGAGGCACAAATCGTCGAGCTCGGATGCCTCGAAGGCCACGGGGCGATCCTCGAAACGTACGACCATCCCGCCCTCTTCCGGATCGATGCCGGCGACCAGCCCGACATCGCCGTTGAAGACGTTCTTGTCGTAGTCGTTGCGAAGCTGCATGACCTTGTCGCCGACGCGGAACGTGCGTGTCCCGCGGACCGTCGATTCGAACCGCGCTCGATCATCCATTGCGCTGGCGCGTAGCGGGTTGAGGAGGGCTTGTAGCGCCTCGTTTAGCGAGGCGGCCCCGACCGCGCCCCGGTTCATGGGCGTCAGTACCTGAATATCTCGGACGGGGTCGAGGCCGAAGCGGTCGGGAATGCGCGATGCGACGAGCTCGAGCACCGTCGAGCGCGCGCGCTCGATGTCGCCACGTTCGACGACGAAAAAGTCGGCTGAAGAGTCGGCGGACGCCACGAGTGGTGGCAGACCGTCGTTGATGCGGTGGGCATTGGTGACGATCAAGCTGCGAGCCGCCTGACGAAAGATTTGCCGCAGTCGGACGCACGGAACGCGTCCCGACGAGATGACGTCGCGTAGCACCGCTCCTGGAGCGACGCTCGGAAGCTGGTCGACGTCGCCGACGAGCACCAAGCGGGTTCCCGGCGCGATCGCCTGCGTCAGCGCGTCGGCCATTTGCAGGTCGAGCATGGACGCTTCATCCACGATGACGACTCCGGCGTCGATCGGACGGTTTCGGGCTCGTTTGAACGTCGCCGTCTTCGGCTCGAACTCCAGCAGCCTGTGCAGCGTGGTCGCTTCCACCCCCGTGGTCTCGCTCATGCGCTTGGCAGCGCGACCGGTCGGCGCGGCCAGGCGGACGTCGAGGCTCGCCGTCCTGAAAACCGCGAGCATCGCCCTCACGATGGTCGTCTTGCCCACGCCCGGTCCCCCGGTGATCACGAGCACAGAGTTGCGCGCGGCTTCCTCCACCGCGTGCCGCTGCTCACCGGCGAGTTCGATGCGTGCGGTCGACTCGAACGAGCGCAACGCCGAACTCGCAGCACTTAGGGGGTGGACGTGCGCGCGGGCGATCTCGGCGAGGCGCTTCGCCAGCCGCACCTCGGCAAAATGCATCTCGGCCGCAAAGACCGCACGATCGGCTCCGATTTGCTCCACGACTGCGCGACCTGCCAGCGCGAGTGCATCCACGGCCCCAAGAAGCCGCGAACGCACCTGGTCATCGTCGTCCGCCAGGCCGAGCATTCGCGCCGCATGGTCCGTCACCTCTTCTTGTGCGATCCAGACATGGCCGGCGTCGGACGTGTCGTGCAGCACCTGCAGCACGCCCGCTTGCGCGCGTTCCGGCGAGTTCGGCGCGACGCCCATCGAGGACGCGATTCGGTCGGCAGTCTTGAACCCCACGCCGTGGACATCCAGCGCCAGTCGATATGGATCGCGCGAGACGACCCCAAGGGCGCGGTCTCCGTACCGGCGCACGATTCGCATCGCTAGGGCGCAACTCGCGCCGTGGGATTGCAAGAAGACCATCACATCTCGCGTCGCCTTCTGCTCCCGCCAGGCTCGGGCAAGAGCCGTGCGGCGCTTATCGCCCAGCCCTTCCACCTCGCTGAGACGTTCGGGCTCGTCGTCGAGCACGCGCATAGCGTCGAGTCCGAATGCCGCGACGACTCGTTGTGCCAGCTTCGGACCCACGCCTTTGACGACGCCGGAGGCGAGATACTTTTCGAGGCCCGCGAGCGTGTCCGGCGCAAGCTCGATGATTGATTCGGCCCGAAGCTGGGCCCCATGTCGTCGGTCGTTCTCGAACTGACCCCGCACTCGTACGCGCGCGCCAAGCGGCGTCGATGGCAGAGTTCCCACCACGGCCAGGCGCTCGACGCGCCCTTCCACGGCGAGCTTTATTACGCGAAAGCCGGATTGCGCATTTTCGAACGTGATGCGTTCCACGACGCCCTCGATGACGGTCTCGCGCGCCACGGCGTCTCACCCGTCGAACCGATAGCCGACGCCACGCACCGTGACGATATGGCGAGGACGCTGAGGTTCCGGCTCGAGCTTCATTCGCAGTTGTTGGACGAAGTTGTCGATCGTGCGGGGGGTGCCGTGATGGCTCGGACCCCACACGCGCGTGAAAATGGCTTCGCGGGTCAACGCCACCCCGCGCGCCTCGATGAGACACATGAGCAAATCGAATTCGGTTGCCGTCATCTCGACCGGGGCCCCACCGCGCGCCACGATTCGGGCGGAGATGTCGATGCGTACATCGCCAAAGGACTGAACCGTCCGCACCACTTCGGCGGGGCGAGGGCCGCGGCGCAGGGCGGCTCGCACCCGTGCGAGCAGCTCGGCCAAACTGAAGGGCTTCGCCACATAGTCCTCCGCCCCGAGCTCCAGTCCGGTCACCTTGTCCATTTCGCCGGTCCGCGCGCTGAGCACGATGATTGGCATGTTCAGTCCCTCGCGCCGAAGCGTCTGAAGGACCTGAAATCCGTTCATCATGGGGAGCATCACGTCGAGGATCACGAGATTGGGGTGTTCGGAGCGGGCGAGCTCGAGCGCGCGCTCGCCGTCCTCGGCCGCGAATACCTCGTATCCTTCCGACTCCAGATTGATCCGGAGCCCCAGCATGATGCTCATGTCGTCCTCGACGACCAGGACACGCTGCCGGGGCGTGTCGGTCGCAAGTGCCTTGGACATCATCGTCTCAGGCCTCTGCCGTCGTCGCTGCAGCGTGAGGCAACGCGCCGGAAGCGGTAAGGACGATGCGGAAGGTCGACCCTTTGCCTTTGACGCTGTCGAGATGTATGCGACCGCGATGTGCGCGAACGATGTGCTTGACGATGGCCAGGCCCAACCCGCTGCCCTCGCGCTGGCGTGAGAGCCGGTCGTCGATGCGATAGAACTTGTCGAAAATCCGGCGATGCTCGACGAGCGCGATGCCGTTTCCGTTGTCGACCACCTCGATGGCCACGCCACCCTGGACGCGCCGCGCCCGCAGTCGGATGAGCGGAGGCGTGCCGCCATATTTGACGGCATTCGACAGGAGATTGCCGACAGCGTCGACCACCGCGCCGCGGTCGACGTGGACCTTGGGAAGGTCCGCTTCTACCTCCGCAGCGAAGTCAATATCCGGCCGGTGCGCTCGAAGGGGCTCGAAGGCCTTGACCGCTTCGTCGACCACGGCGGACACGGTCTCGTCGTGCATTTCGTACTCCCTGCGCCCGGCCTCCATGCGTCCCCAGTCCAGCAACCGCTCGATGCGCCGAGTAAGGCGATCCGTCTCTGCCGCCAGCGCTTCGAGGCACTTGTCTTCCGTTGCCTTGTCGCCCCGCGAGCGCCCGATGGTCTCGACGAAGAGCCGAATGCTCGTGAGGGGTGTGCGAAGCTCGTGGCTCACCTTCGAAACGAAATCGGCCTGAAGCTCGCTCAGATTGGCCTCGCGGCGCAAAAAGACCAGGACCAACACGACACCGGTGACGACGACGAGCACGAAGCTTACGGTCAAGAGGCCGAACAAAACGTTGAAGATGCTTCCCAAGAACATCACGACGATGCCGACCGCCAAGATGAGCGTCGTCGGGACGATCACCAGGTACACGAGGAGCTGCACGATGCGCGTGTAACCGAGGCGCTGACGATTCGTGCGCACGAGCCTTAACCTAGCACTACTGCGTCAGAAACTTTTCCATCTGCTGTGTTTCATGCGAGCAGGGGAGCATGGGCTACGAACTGGACGCTGGCGGGCAGGGCCGGCTGGTGCAGTACTTCTCTAGGGTCGGCGAGGT